>OGYF01000022.1_pt1 | contig 176360 bp, 159 predicted proteins | sample 1576451 | NCBI WGS metagenome assembly OGYF01 (sample SAMEA3541505, study PRJEB24748) | human gut metagenome | biome: human gut; feature: human-associated habitat; material: faeces | place: China | collected 2012
TTTTCGCACCTTATAACCTCCATTACGGGTGCGGGAGGGTTCCATGTCATTAAGAATATCGTCAAAGAGTTGTGGATAAACTCTTAAAAAGGAAACTCCAAGCAATGGGGGCTGTTTTAATAGAAGGACCTAAACTGTGCGGAAAATCAACAACGGCCGTACAGCAGGCAGAAAGTGTTTTAAATATGGAACCGGGTCCCACCTTGAGTCTAGCGGCAATTAACCCAAAATTATTGTTTCAGGGAACGACTCCTCGACTTATTGATGAGTGGCAACTTGCTCCGCAGCTTTGGGACGTCATTCATAGGGAAATTGATTTACGAGGAGGAGAACCAGGGCAATTTATTCTTACGGGGTCAGCTGTTCCCGTTGATTCTCGTCAATTAAAACATTCAGGAACTGGTCGTTTCAGCTGGTTACGAATGAGACCAATGACGCTCTTTGAATCCGGAGAATCTAATGGAACAGTCAGTTTAAAAGATTTATTTGAAGGACAACTCAACATAGGGTCGAATAATGTTTTGGATCTTGAGCGGATAGCTTTTGCGGCATGCAGAGGCGGTTGGCCTACAACGCTACGTTTGAAAGGTGAGTTGGCTTTAACGCATGCCTTTGAGTATGTTGAGGCGCTTATAAAACGAGATATTTCACGTGCAGATGGAGTGAGAAGAAACCAAGATGTTACCCGGAAATTGTTGCGATCGTACGCTCGTTATCAAGGTTTACAAGTTTCGGCTCCAGAATTAGCAAAAGATCTTAATGGGATTGTTAACGATAAAACGGTATTGAGTTATTTAAATGCTTTAAAAGAAATTTTCGTTATAGAAGATTTACCTGCCTGGAATCCAAATTTAAGGTCAAAAGCAGCTATTCGGCAATCGGATACCAGATATTTTGTGGATCCATCAATAGCGGTGGCAGCGTTGAGTGCAGGACCTAAAGATTTGCTTTTTGATACTAAAACATTTGGCTTTATATTTGAAACGTTGTGTATCAGAGATCTACGAGTTTACGCTGAGGCACTCGATGGAAGTCTTTTCCATTTTCGGGATAGAAATGGCCTTGAGTGTGATGCTGTTTTGTATCGTAGAAATGGAACGTATGGACTAATTGAGATTAAATTAGGTAGTGAGAAGGGAATTGAAGATGGAGTTGATACTTTAAAGACCTTGGCTTCAAAAATCGATACAACGAAAATGCAACCTCCGTCTTTTTTGATGGTTTTAATAGCAAGTGGAGAGTACGCCTATCGACGAGAAGATGGTGTATTGGTTGTCCCCATTGGATGCCTGAAAGATTAAAAAATCGTCGGTTTTGTCAAAGTACGTTATCTCTTTTGTTTTCAGTATTAAACCGTTAATCAAAAAGCCGCCGACAATGCTTTGAATTTTGTTTGTCGGCGGCATTACTTGTCAATGGGAAATATCCTTCCAAGAGCGCTCATCAAACATTGAGCCTTCAACTTTCCAGAACTTCTCCTCGCGGTACTGATTGGCGGTCAGCCCATCAGGGACAAACGTATAACGAGTCGCTTTGTTGACGCGAATGTTTTGGTTATTGAGCGATGCAAAGATAAGTTTCATCGTATCCACAATCCCGACGTAATCATCACTAATTTGCAGCGGAGCATTGGCGTTTGCTTTTTGTGGTTTAATCAGTAAAAGCGAGCTCGGACGTCCCACGGAGCCTTTTTGGTTAACGGCAGCTAATTCCGGTACAACACCGGAGCTATGGTCCGATACCACCACAATCGTAGTGTTATCATAGATTTTTTCCTTTCTCATCCAATCAAACCAATCGCCCAAGGCTTGAAGGGAACAGGTTTCAGCGGCCATTTGACCGATCGGAATTCCATCCGGACGAGCCCCGGGAGTTTCGTAAGGCAAGAGTTTGCAAGTACCCGGTTCAGAAAACCATGGGTAGTGGCTTAATTCGGAGTCAATGAATTTGAACGTATTTTTTTGCGCGCGAGTATTGGATACCGTGGGCAGGAGCTTGAATAACGCCAGATCACGGTAGGTGTTGTAAACCAAAGCGGCAGTACTTTCACCCATCAGACGTTCAATCCAACGGCCGTCCTTGTAGATCATGTTTTTAAGTCCCCAAGGAACGGCATTAAAGAAACTCACAGCAATCAAGAAACTGTCGCTGTTGCCGCGGTCAATTTTGAGATTGTTTTCGGCCGCATAACGGCGAATGTAGCTGTCGCCGATGTTGCGGATTAATAATGGCTGATGGCTTGTGTATTTGGCCAAGCGGTTTCTTTCCGTCCAGTTTCTTTCGTAAAGCGAGACATCAAAAGACGGTCCGAAACGATTAAGTGTATTGGCAAAGCCACGATTGACTTTTTCAGCCAGTGTCAGGTTTTCGTCCTTATTTAATTCCCAAGGGGTACAAGCTTCTTCACAAATAATGGACGGAAGGCTCGAAATAGTGGAAGGACCGGTTGCCAACGCTTCGCGATACCAAGTAAAGCCTTTGTATTGGTTTTTTAATGCTGGTGTTTCTTGCATGATGCGATCTAAGTGACGTCCCGCGAAAGCATCAAGCATCACGACAACCACATTTTGCCCTTCTTTGCTAAAACCGAACAGTCGATCGTTATAGTCCGGTAAATCGACTGTTTGTGTGTTTTCGGCGTCTCGAGACCAGGCTTCCTGTGTGGACCAGAGAATAAAGACAGAATTAAAGAGACTGCCCGCAATGCACAGTATCAAAATATTTTTAATCCAGACGACTTTATTGCTGCGGATAAGCCAAACGAAAACAATGGAAAATAAAGTGATCACCACGACATCAACCACAACGTTGACATTGCGGAAAAGGGGCTCTGGGTTGGCGATGATAAACGCATTGATCGTTCCGACGTTCAAAGGTAGCAGGAACGCATAGACGGTCATTAAAAGCGAAATGAACGCAAAGGTGTAGCCAGCGAAATCCGCGTAACGGGTCAATTCAAAAAGCTTAGTCAGGCACCAGAAAATGACGCCTGCGACGCACACACAGGCTAAAAGCATGGCGAGCACTTCTTCAATACGCGAGAAGCCTTCCGGAGCCGTGCTGAAAGCTTGAATCGGCAGATAAAACGCTAAAAGAATAACAAGCCAGATAGCACCCGGTGTTAAGAGCGCAGCGGGCTTGGACTCACTCGGATAGAGCAGATTCTTTAAGCCAAACTTGAAATTAGTAAGCGTGAGCGAAATGATCAGGAACGCAAAAGAGGCGCTCAGAGCAAAGTAGCGTCGATTTAAGCCGAGACAGCTCCATTTGTACCAAGTGTTGAGTTCATAGTACAAAAGCAATGCAATGAGAATCAGGGCAATGGGGTGCTTCCACATGCGCAGTCTGACGCACTCGATAACGGCGCATGCTGCGAGCAAAAGAAAAGCGTAGTCAGAATAGGCACTTAAAGAAAGCTTGAGACCATCGCTAAACCAAGTGATCTGATTACTGCTTAAAACGGCCAGAGCGACAGCTAAGCCCCAGAGGTAGACAAGATAACCGTTTACGATAGAGGGGCTGCTTTGAAAGGTTGTGCCGCTATCGGTGAAGGCAAAAATCTTAAGCCAAGTGCTTTTAATAAGAAGACCCAACCCACGAAGTTTGTTGGCAAAGTGGCGCACCAGGTCATAAACAATATTCTTGCCAAGCGAGAAGATATTGTTGAAGGTCCAGTAAAGCACCAGGCCTGAGGCGGCGTTATATAAAAGCACCAAAAAGAGCGCAGCCATGCCGTAGAGCTGGTACTTGTCACGCTTGGAGAGATTTTTGGTGTAAATCAGGGCACTGGCGATATTGATGACCGTCATCAGTATCGGCATGAAGTTGATCGCAAAGTCTCCGATTTTGAAAAGTTCGTCAGGCTTTGAAAGATCGGTCAATCCTAAAAACGAAATGCCTTGTAACGGTTCAAAGTGGCTTAGGAAATGGTAAGCCGCAAAGAAAAACGGAATCTGCAGGAAAAAACCGATGCTTGATCGCAGGGTCAATAGCGGTGAGTAACCGGCCTGTCGATGCATCGTCGTGATCATGGCAAAGCGCTCTTGGCCCTTATAGGCGCGCTTAATCATTTGCTCCTTAGCTTCAAAGCTTTTGCGAAGAGCTCTTTCTTCTTCCTGCCAGGCTTCTGCCTTCATGTAGATGGGCAAAATCACAAAATTGACGATAAGACTCATCACGATGATGGCCCATCCCCACTGTTGGGTGATATCAAATCCCCAAAGCAGGGCCTTGTGCATCCAGTATTCAAGCGGAGCGATGAAAAGGGTATATAAAAAGTCAATCATTTTGCTTGAGTCTTCTGAGTGTGAACGGAGTTAGCCATATCAATCAAGGCTTGGGCGATCGGTTCTCCCGCGTGCCCGAAATTGACAACGTTTTCACGTCGAATGGCTTCAATGAGGCTTGCCATGTCTTCGTGACGCATCAAGAGATCTTTAACCAAAGCGGGAATATTCTCTTCATTTCCCGGCAAAACGCGTTTGCCGAGACTATCGAGCGCTTGCATTTCCCAGGCTTCATGAGGAATTTCCCAGGCTTCAAAGCCATCCTTCAAGGGACCGTTGCCAACGGAGATAACCGGACGCAGGAAGATGAAAGCAAAATCAAAAATAACGCCCGAGACGTCAGAAATCATCAGTTGGGCGCGGCTCAAACTCTTAATGCCATCGGGATTTCTATCCCACTCGATGTTGTCAAACGCTTTTAATTCCGACTGAAGTTTTTCCATAAGCTCTTTATCGGAAATAAAGCTTTGCGGGTGGGGGCGCAAAATGACGTGATAGCCCGCTTGAGCTAAAAGTTTCGGAATCATGGATCCCGTTCTGGTCAGTAAACCGTTTTTGCCCCACGTCGGTGCAATAAGAATGGTATTGTCATCGGGCTTTAAATCGGCTGTTTTTCGGCTAAGCATTCCGTCAAAATAGGGGCAGCCCAAAAGGGGCAATTCCTTGGGTTTGGTATGCCTTAAGGATTCCAGTGCACGAAGACTTTTGGCTTGAGCGGGACCGGCGCAATAAAAGGCGTCGTAATAGTCAAAGCTATAGAACTTGTAGGTGTGGATGTCGCCCGCGGCATGCACAATATGCACGTATTTTTTAACGCCCGCGGAGCGCCGGATTTGAAGCACATCCACGCCGGGCGTCGTGAGCGCGAAGACGTCGGCTTCAAGAAAACCCAGGGCTGTGTAGGCGGTTTGACCCTTGCCGATGAATTTCGCATGAATAAATTGATCAAGACCGCTTTTGAATACGGGATCATTTTCATCACTGGTGAGATAAGTGGCGCGTACTTTTTTGCGGGCCAGTGCTTCAAGCACCGGTTTAAAAGTTGACCAGTAGGCGGCAGATTCCGCGTAAAAAACGATGGAATTATTTTTCAGATCGTCTTTTTTGCCGCTTAATTTAAAAAACATGGAGCGGATCATGCTCGGCAGTTTTCGGATCAGGAAGTAAGCGCTGGAAGTCAGGCCAATTAAAACCGACAGCAGCATGCTGCCTGTGCCGGGATCCAAATAGGCGTAAGCGTTTAGCGGGCAATAAAGTGTCAGCCCGATGGCGGCAATTTTGAGTACCTTGTCGATCAATTTCATTTTTTATTTGCAAAAACTTTTAATGCGATGCATCTCAGGGCCAGGGCCGAGAAAAAGATTAGTGTTGACATCGCGGCGCCTTCTGAAATAAAGCCGCTGTCAATCATTTGGATGGCCGCGACAGCCGCGGGCATCGTTTTCGGGGTGTACAAAAACACCACTGCGGAAATTGTGGTGAGCGCCGAGGCAAAGAGGTAGCAGAATACTTCCGCGATGCCGTTTAAACTCATCGGAATGACCACACGGCGAAGAGTTTCGGTGCGGGTAACGCTCAGGCTTAGTCCCACCGTTTCAAAACGACGATCCAGCGAAGACAGCGTGTTGGTCGCCGTCATGTGTGAGACGGTGTAAAGGTGAATAAGCGTGTTGAAAGCCAAAAGCGCCATTGCGCCGATCGCGGTGGCAAAAAGCGGCACACCGGAAAAAGCCAGCGCGAATGCCAACCCCAGCACCGTTCCCGGAATGCACAAGGGGACGGTGGCTAGCGCCTCGTAGATTTTTTTTAGCGCCTGTGGCACACAATCGGAGCGAAGTTTAACGTAAGCGCCGATAAACGCAAAAACAGTGCCGCAAACCGCCACCCAGAAAGCGAGGATAAAGCTGTTAAACCAAGGCTCTATGCCGTACGTGGAATTTCTGAACCGATAATTTTCAAGCGTCAACTCAGGCACATAGGGCCAGAAGGTGACAAAAGAGCCGTAAATGACCACGGCGATGCTGGCAAGTTCAAAGAGCAAGAACGCCCAGGCTAAAATCGCTGAGGGTAAATTCCGCGCGAGAGGCTCCACCGGAAGCCCCGGGCCTTGGCTACTCTGGGTTTTAACGCGGCATCGGGTTGAAAAATAAAACGCGAGAACTGAGGGCATTAAAAGCCATAGGCTCAGAAAGGCCGCCGCCGCGTAATCTTGGTTGCCTATCGCCTGGTTATAAATTTCAGTCGCAAGCATTGGGAAATTACCGCCTAAGAGTTTGGGGACGCCGAAGTCTGTGACGGTGAGGACAAAGGCGATTAAAAAGGCGTTGATTAAACCTAAGCGGCAATGGGGCAATATCACCGTTAAAAAGCACCGGACTTCGGAGGCTCCCAAGGATCGCGCGGCCTGTATAAGTCTGTAGTCAAGCCTTTGCAGGGTGAGGAGCATCTGAAGCGTGGTGTGCGGCAGCGTAAAAATCAGTGCGCCTAAAAAGATACCCGTTGCGCCGTACAGTGGTGTTTGGATTAAAAGTCCGTTGTTGCCGATTAAATAAATCAAGCCGATCGCCGGCATCACCGACGGCGCAAAAAGCGCAGCGGGAAAAAGCGCCCGAGCCAAAATGGAAGCGGGGGCTTGGGTTTTGACAATGTGCCAGGCAACGGTGAAACCGGCGAAAGTGGCGACAATGCCCACCGCCAATCCCATGGTGAGCGTGTTGGTGAAAGCGCGAACGTTGTAGCCGGTCAAAAGGGAAGCGATAGACGAGGCGCCGAAGAGTTCGGCGCCGAGCCTAGCCGCCGGAAGGATGAGTCCCGTGGCTAAAAACAGGGTGAGAGCGGCGAGAATAAGTGTGGGCAGAGACTTTTTCAAAATTCGCTCCAACTTCTCATGCGCTCGGAGGCAAGTTTAACGGCGTAGAGTTTGCCGATTTCAAGCGTGTCGGCAATGGGCTCTGTGCGCGGCACCTGCGCGGTGATTACTGTCTTGAAGTCATTTAACAGAAAGTGAGCCGTGACGGCAAAACCGGTGAACTCTTTGGCTTGAAGTTCCGCGCTGAAGGTGTCGGGTTGGGAAAAGGCGCGCTCGGTGGCGTTTAACACTTCAACGTCAGAGAAGCGAATCCCGGTGAGTTTCCCGCCGTTGATTTCACTTGACTCGATAAGATTCATGCCGCCGGCGAACGTGGCGACAAAGGGCGTTTTCGGCTGATCATAGATCTCAGTCGGGCTGCCCGCTTGCTCAACTTTGCCGTCTTTAATGACCACAATGTAGTCCGACAGACTCAGCGCTTCGTTTCTGTCGTGTGTCACCATGATGGTAGTGATGCCGGATTTTTGTTGAATTTCTCGAAGCTCGCGACCGATTTTTTCCCGGTTTTGCGCGTCAAGCGCGGAGAGCGGTTCGTCCAAAAGTAAAAAGCGGGGATTGATCGCAAGCGCCCTGGCAATGGCCACCCGCTGCTGTTGACCGCCGGAGAGCTCCGAAGGGTAGCGGTTCTCAAGCCCGCTAAGGCGCGTCATGTCGATTAAGCGGGCAAGCTTTTGATCCCTTTCTTTTTCACTCACATCTTTTGCAACACCGTAAAGGATATTGTCCTTGACAGTGAGATTGGGGAAAAGCGCGTAGTGCTGAAAGACGATGCCGGCGCGCCGCTTGGGCAGGTCCAAATGCGTGATGTCTTCCCGGTCATAGGAAATGCGGCCCTGCTGCACTTCTTCGACCCCCGCCAAAAGCATTAAAAGGGTGGTTTTACCGCTGCCCGATGGCCCCAAAAGAGAGGTGAAAGCACCAAGCGGCAGCTCAAGATTGATGTCAGAGAGCGCGGCAAGCGCCCCGTAGCGCTTGGTGAGATGAGAAATCGTTAAGGACTTGGTCATTGGAGTCACCTTGCGATAATCGTTTGCCAGTGAGCGAGCATTTCGCTTTTTTGGGCGGCGGCGCTTTTGAAGTCAAGCGGCAAAAAACGCTCGGCCATTGCGCGGCCCTGCTCGGTGCTGAAACGGTCGATCGCGGCAATGCCGCTAAAGGAGGCCGCGATATCCGCCACGGGTTTTGTCGCGCAAAAGTCGAGAAATTTCTTGGCAATTTCCGGTTTGGGAGAGCCATGCGGGAGCGCGCACCCCTCGGCGTCCCAAGCGATTCCTTCTTTGGGTTCCACCGTGGTAACCGGAATTGAAAAGCGCTTAAAGGGTCTCACGAAAGCTTCTGATGTAAGCGCGATAGGGATTTCACCCTGAGCGGCCATGGCCGCAGGTCTCGCCCCTGAAGAAGTATAAAAAAGAATGTTTTCGTGAAGCCTTTCCACGTAGCGCCATCCTTCTTCTTCCCCCATTCCTTGAATCCAACCCAATAAGAACATAAAGCCGGTGCTCGAAGCCACTGGGCTTGGCATCACAATTTTTCCCTTGTAAATGGGGTTTAAGAGATCACGCCATCCTGAAGGCACCGGAAGGTTTTGCTTTTTCAAAAGGTCGGTATTCACGCAAATGGAACCTCCCCATGCGTTGATGCCGATCCAAGAAAAATCGTCGGCGTGCATTTTGGGGTTAAGCGCCGAGGCGTTTTGAGGTTTGTAAGGCTCAAGAACGCCCGCGCCTCTGAGTCGCTCAAGCGCGATGGCTGAAAGCCCCAAAATGACATGAGCCTTGGGGTGGTCTTTTTCGGCTAAAAGTCGCGCTGAAATGGGGCCTGCCGAATCTCGAACATAGGTGAGCTCAAGATCGGGGTGGCTTTTTTCGAAAGCGTCTTTATAGGCGGGTAAAAGCTCAGGTTCAACCGCGGTGTAAACGAGCAACTCCTCCTTGGCAAAAACCTGAGAGGACATCGCCAATGAAATCACGATGAGAAGAGCCGATGCCGTCTTGGACAGTCTCATCATTCGAGACGGAATTCCTTTTTAATGGATTCGATCAGGAAACGCGCCACCTTGTCGGAAGCCTTTGAGGGCTTCGAGTCAGTGTTCATTTCAATTAAACTATCCAAGACACGTTCACGCAGAATGGAAGAGCTGATTCCTTCCGTGCGCGGGAAAATGACGAGTTTTTCCTTGGGAATATGGTTGGAATTGTCATGACCGTGCACGAGCAAGTCGCAATTTTGCTCTTTCATGTAGTCGTAAGAGATAAGCCAAGGGCTGGGCACCACCTCTTTGACATACTTGATGGCTTCAAGAATCTCTTTTCGCTCATCAAAATTCATCTCGGGCGTATACCCTTTGGTGCGCTTAATTTCGTCATCAGTCGTTAGGGCGACAACAACATCGCCGATCTCGGCGGCTTTTTTCAGCAAACGAATATGACCGTGATGAATCAGCGTGGCGGACATATCCACCATGACACGTGGGCGTTTTTCTTCGGACATAACTACTCCGCAATGGGTTGCGCAAGTTCTGAAAAACTCGGCAAAAACTTAATCTGTCTACTATATCTCTGAATTGTAGAGATTGCGTCAAAAAAAAGTCAAAACGCGGAAAACGATCCGTTCCGACAGCAAAGAATCAAGAGTTAATCAGAAAAATTGCACGGGCGAGGCTAAGTTTTTAAGCAAAGCCACAACGCTCCAAGCGGTTGAAGTACTCGACTTGGGATTGGCCGGATCGGGTTTGCCCGCGACGGTCAGTTCTGCCCTCATGAGATTGTTTTTTAAAACAATGTGGTGAATGTTTTCTTCACTTTGCGGGTCACTTGTGATTTTTACGGTGGCTTTGTCGAGCGTGTCAGAGGCCAGAGCCGCCGCTACCGCCACATTGACGTTTTTGGGAAAGCCATTGATAGCATCGGAGACGCTCCCGGTAAAGATCACTTCCTTGTGATCCGTGGGGAGGGATTGGCCATTCAAGTATGGCGCTCCTTCAAGACTTCTGGGCGCTTTGGTGTTGCCGATTGTGACCTCAGCCTCGCCCATGAGGGCAAAGGTTTGCATGAGATCAAGCGCGCCGATCGCGCCGTTGGGGATGTACACTTTGCGTCCATTATGGCGGGCCAAGGTAAAGAGATTTGTCCGGAACTCGTCATCGGCCAACGCGCCGATTGAGGCGATGACAAGATCGGAGCCGTGAGCCAAGACGGGTTGGGCGTAGGCTTTCACGGCATCCCTGCCCGCGAATTCGACCACCAGATCCGGAAAACCGGCCAGAAGATCATTGATGTCGGTGCAGGCAAAGGCCGCGCACTGGTCGGCTAGCGCCTCGGCGTGCTCCCGGTTTCTCGCCATCACAGCGATGACACGATAATCTTCAGACAATAAGTTTTGTACTTCACGACAGAAAATGCGCGCCAAAGCGCCAGCGCCGATCACTGCGATTTTTCTCATACGTGCCTCGAAATTAGTTTTAACCGAAGTTGTGCTTAAGTTTCAGTTTTTTCAGCCAGTAGCTGTAATAAGACGGTAAAAAGGCCTGCTCGTCAATGCCGTAGCTCTTGGCAAGCGCCTGAGCGATTTTGCCCGTGTTCATAAATTCGGGCTTTGTCTCGGGCATCGCGTCCACCGTGATAATGAAAGAAGAAAGGAGCCTGCCCAAGTCTCTTACAATCCACTTTTGCGGTATGCGATCTTTGAAAATCTGAGCCGAGTCCAGATCCCAAAAGCCCATGGCGTCGCCCTGAACGTAGAAATTCGCGAGTTTTATGTCGCCGTGGGTGATGCCCGCGCTGTGAAGACGCCGCAAGAGTTTGCCGGCGTTTTCCAGCAATTCCAGGCTATTGGGTTGAGACTGCAGATAGGCTTGCGCCGTTTGCGCGTTTTTTAAAGCCTCTGTGATGATGTAGGAGTCCGAAATTAATTCAAACGTGCGGCGCTCACCCATAGCGTAGACCTTGGGGGTTCCCAGCCCCGCCTCTTCAAGCCTGTGGGCGACCACCGCTGTCCAAAAGCTTCGAGAAGGCTGCAAAAAGTAGCGCAACCGCAGACCGAAGGCTTTTTGATGGAAACGGACGTGTTTGCCGAAATATGTCTCGTCGCCGATTTTAAAAAGAGAGGCGGCGGATTTTTTGGAGTACTTCTGACGGTCTCCGTCTTCAATCACCTCATCAATGCGGTCGGCGACAGACAAAAGCGCTTGTTGGTGCTCGCCGGAAAAAACTCTGTAATCGAGATTTCCGACTTTAACGGTCTTGCAGCCTGAGGCGGCATCGGTTAATCGGGTAAGTTCAGGGCTCCAGCGTGTGTACATGGTTTATTTTGTCAAATAGGGTGAGTATCCGATATCTTACTCGCGATAACTGTTTAAATCTCGATCCAGTAGGGCGTGTGATCGCTCGGCTTTGTCCATTTCCTCGGGGCCTTGTCAATGTCCGCGGTTTTGATTTTTGTTTTAAGCGCCTCGGATACCAAAATGTGGTCGATTCTTAAGCCGTGATTCTTCTGAAAGCCGAGCATCCGGTAGTCCCACCAGGTAAATCGCTTTTCAGGTTGTTCAAAGAGCCGGAACGAATCCCAAAGACCCAGTTTGAGTAAGTCAGAAAAAGCCCGGCGCTCTTCGGGGGAAACCAAAATGTTGCCTTCCCAGCTCTTCGGGTCCCAAACGTCACGGTCATCAGGGGCGATATTAAAGTCACCCAAGAGAGCAAGCTGCGGATGAGACAAAAGTTCTGCCCTTAACCAATCAGTGAGCGCGGCAAGCCACTTCAGTTTGTAGGTGAATTTCTCAGAACCGACCTCAGAGCCGTTGGGAAAGTACCCGCAGACGACGCGCAGGTCCCCCGCGGCCGTTGAAAAATCAGCCGCGATGAGGCGCTTTTGTTCATCGTCAAATCCGGGAATGTTTTTCACAATGTCTTTAGGTTCGGCGCATGAGTCCGTTTTATAGAGAATTGCCACACCGTTGTAAGTTTTTTGCCCACACCAAAGAGCGTCGTAACCGAGATCGCGAATGGCCTCAATCGGAAAAAGCTCGTCGACCATCTTTAATTCCTGCAGGCACAAAATGTCTGCCTGTGTCTGAGTGAGCCACTCAAGCACATGATTTAACCGCATCTTTAAAGAGTTGACGTTCCAGGTGGCAATTTTCATCTCGCCTCTCCCTATTTTGCGATGGGTTTAATGCCGCTGTGGCGCAAAAGCGCGTCGATTCGGGGGGCGCGCCCTCGGAAGGCGATAAAGGATTCCATCGCGGGACGGGAACTGCCCACGGCAAGCACTTCATCGAGCCACTTTTTGCCGGTTTCGGGGTTAAGCACTCCGGTTTCCTCGAATAGGGAGAACGCGTCGCTGCTTAACACCTCGGCCCATTTGTAGCTGTAATAGCCCGCGGCGTAGCCGCCTGCGAAAATGTGACTGAAGGAGTTGGCGAAGCGGTTATAAGAGGGCTGTTCGGTCACAGCCACTTCTTTTCGCACTTCATTTAAAAGCGTCAGAATATCGTCCTTGCCGCTGTCAAAAGAAGTGTGAAGCAGCATGTCAAAAAGACCGAATTCGAGTTGTCTCACCATCGCCATCGCGCTTTGGAAGTTCTTGGCGGCAAGCATTTTGTCGTAGAGCGTGCGGGGAAGTTTTTCGCCGGTTTGCACGTGACTTGTCAGGTTTTCCAACACCGTGCGGTTCCAGGCAAAATTTTCCATGAATTGACTCGGGCACTCGACGGCGTCCCATTCCACGCCGTTGATGCCGCTCGCGGCGGGCTCCTCGATGCGGCTTAACATGTGATGGAGACCGTGGCCGAACTCGTGAAAGAGCGTGAGCACATCGTCGTGTGTTAAAAGCGCGGGTTTGTCGCCCACGGGTTTGGCGAAATTGCAAACGAGGTAGGCCACCGGTGTTTGCAGCGTTCCGTAGAGTCGGTTTCTCGTGCGGTCGTTGTCCATCCAGGCGCCGCCCCGCTTATTGGGACGGGCGTAAAGATCCATGTAAAACTGCGCGATCTTTTCACCCTTGTCATTTTCTATACGGAAAAATTGCACATCGGGGTGCCACAGTGGCGCGCTATCCTTAACAATGCGGATGTTAAAGAGCGTCTGCACCAAGCCGAATAATCCTTTAAAGACCGCGGGCAACGTGAAGTACTGCTTCACTTCTTGATCGGAGTAGGCGTAGCGGGCCTCGCGAAGTTTTTCGCTTGCAAAGGGCAGATCCCAGCTTTGCGGATCATCAATGCCCAGTTTTTCCCTGGCGAACATTTTGACTTCCGCCATGTCGGCTTTGGCCTGCGGCAAGCTCTTTTGAGCCAGGTCCCGCAAAAACGCGATGACTTGGTCGGGCGACTGGGCCATTTTTGTAGCCAGTGACACTTCACCGTAATTACGGTAACCCAGTATCGAGGCCTCTTTTTCGCGCAACTCGACGATACGGCGCATCACATCGTTATTGTTGAATTTACCCTCAAAGTCAAATTCAGAGGCGCGGGTCACATAGGCGTGATAGAGCGTTTCTCTGAGCTTGCGGTTTTGCGCGTACTGAAGCACGGCCAGATAGTGGGGCACCTGAAGCGTGATGTGGTACCCTTTTTGCTGGTTCGCTTCCGCGGTTTCTTTAAAGGAAGCGATGTCATCGGCGGGGATACCTTCCAGTTCCTTTTCGTCTTCCACCAAAAGACCGTAAGCGTTAGTGGCGTCCAAAAGGTTTTCGGAAAATTTCTGACTTTCTTGAGCGAGAGTTTCTTTAACTTTCTTTAATTCAGCTTTCTGCGCTTGCGGTAAAAAAGCGCCCGCTAATTTAAAGTCAATCAATTCTTCATTGATGATGCGCTGGCGTACGGCTGAAAGGGACTTAAAACCGGCGCTTTCTTTGATGGCTTTGTATTTTTGAGATAAATTGCTTTGAGACAGGCCGATCCAGAATTGGGTGACAATCGGCAGCGCTTCGTTATAGGCTTTTCTCAATTGCGGCTCATCGCAAACACTCATGAGGTGGCTTACCGCGCCCCAAGCGCGCGACAGCGCCAAAGTTTTTCTTTCCAGGGGGGCGATGACATCGTCCCAGGTGGCAGGCGTTGTGTCTTTGGTGACTTCTGATAAAGTCGCTTGGGCTTCTTCAATCAAGGCCTTCATCCCGGGCACGACATGTTCGGGTTTGATGGCGGGAAAATCAATTAAGTCGGTAATGGATAAAAGGGGATTGTTACTCATGCTTATCGTCCTACATTGAAACATATTGTCGATTTTGTGACTTTAACGATGATATTTTCCTTTTTCTCTAACTAACACTGCCACTTTGGACAATGTTCAAAGTTTTCTCTTTGACTCGATCTATTTCGATGGGTTTCATCTGGTTAAAATCGTAATATGGAAAGTAATAACTTGTTTTAAATCCCGCATTCTTAAATAATTTCAAATGCTTATAACTCTTACTTTCAACCCAAACTTTTGAGGGTTGAATTTCGTATAAAGTTACGAGTCGCTTTAATTCTTCTAAGCTGTCAACTTGGTTTAATTCAGATAGGTTTTTAAAATCAAGCCAAATAAATTGCTGAGATCCTGCTTCTTTATAAGCAGATAAGATCTTCTCAATTGGAAAATCTTTTAAGCTTACAGGGTCATGGCTAGATTCAAATTTCTTGGCGTTTTGATGAAATATCACATCAATTTCTATACCGCTATAACGAGAACTGAGTTCCTTAAATTTCTCAACACTATCGCACCTGTGTAGCCAGACCTTATCGCGAGGTTGAAGAATAGGAGGATCAATTAATGATTTGATTTCCTGTCGAAAATTTTTAAATTCCGCCTTGCATGCTGTTTTACCTGGATAGACAAAGTAAACGAATAGTCCGATGGAGAGAATCAATGCTAATACAACAGGTATTTTCCGTTTATGCATTTTTAATTTTGTTCAGATTTAAAAAAGAATAGTTAGTCACCAAGGTTGAAAAAACACAATAATCAAGCGACAGGATTTTACAGTACTTACTTTTTCAGTAAGCATACTCAATTCTATGCAGGCTGAATATCAGTACTGACTAAAATCGTAGCGGAAAAATCTAAGTAAAATTCCTCATACCAGTAGATAGTAATTTAACATGGCAATAAGATGAATTCACAAATAAAAGAGAAAGTAAAGTTATTAGTCTTTTTTCTGTTATACGTAGTACTCATTGTGTTAGCGGCTCGCTTAGCCCTAAAAGGTTTAGATGAAGATGTAACAAAATCATCCATTACAATTCTGTCAATTGTCCTTATTTTTTTATGTTCGAGCTCTAAAACTTTTAGATTCATTTTTATATGCTCTTTTTTAGTGGCGTTTTATGCTCCTGTAGGATTTCAGTATGGAGGGCCTACCTTTCAAGCAGTTTCCTCTTTTTTAGCTACAGACATCAAAGAATCTCTGGAATTTTTGTTATTGATTCCCATAAAAAACTACCTGAAGGCTGCGGCTATTCCTTTGAGTCTATTTGTAGCTTACAAGCTTGCAAATTATGCTCAAATTAGGCCATGGCGTAATAAAACACTTACTTTCTTGTCATTTTTTATTATGTTGGTTTTGTCAAAACCAACTGCTTTTTTCAGTATTTTGGATAACTCTTTGAATGAAATAAATAAACAAAAAGAAGAACTGAATAAATTGATTACTCATGATAGTTGGGGTGGGGATACTGTATACAAAGGCGTTGCAAAAGATTATGTACTAGTTATAGGTGAAAGCGTCCGGAGAGACTATATGCATACTTATGGCTACCCGTTATCTAATACACCTTTTATCGAATCTTGTCCTGCTGTCATCGTTGACGGTTTATCCTCGGCAGGATCTTACACTATTGATTCACTGCGATTAATGCTGACGTTATCAGATAAAAGTAACAGACAACCAGATTTTTCTCGCAATATCATTGATTTGGCGAATAAAGCAGGAATTGAGACATTTTGGTTTTCTAACCAAGGATATATTGGGAGCCATGACACTCCAATTTCAGCTATAGGAAATAGATCAAAACATGTTGTTTTTTTAAATAAATCAAGTTTTGACACTGTTCACTATTCAGATATGAGTCTGCTACCAGTCTTAATTGAAAATGTTCAACGACCTTCTCATGATGCTAGGTTATTTGTACTTCACTTAATGGGATCTCATCCAGATGCTTGTGAACGTATTAAAGGCATGAAGGATCCCTATCAACATAATGACGGGTCTAAGGAATATATTGCATGCTACGCTTCAAGTATTAGGTATACAGATGAGTTTTTGGGGAAAATCTATGCTTTTATGAATGATAGAAAACAACTCACAGGTCGTCCTTTTTCTATCTTGTATTTCGCAGATCATGGTTTGGCGCATATTGAGAAGGATGGGAAAGTTATCTTGAGCAACCTGGCTCTCAGTAAACGTCACTTTGATGTGCCACTATTTAAGATTGATTCTGAAGATACAAAGCCAAGGTTTATCCATTCGAAAAAATCAGGTCTTTCTTTTACAGAAGGTTTAGCACATTGGTTGATGATTACAAATCCACAATTGAGTGAGTACGATTTATTTGATGGACACTCAGACCAGTTTGATTATGGTTTATCAGACAAGATCAAGGCAATTAAGCACCCTTTGGATCCTGCGATTGATATCAGTGAGGGACTGATAAAAAGTGAATAAAAAAGGTATTTTTAAGATCAATATAATGCCGATATCCAATTTGAATACATTTCTATGGTTTCGATAAAACCTCAGTCTTTTTCACGTCCGAAGTACCGTCCTGATGTGGACGGAATGCGTGCATTGGCAATTTTGTCAGTGCTTTTTTTCCATGCGTTCCCGGAGAGCCTACCGGGAGGCTTTGTTGGCGTTGATATCTTTTTTGTCATTTCCGGTTACCTGATTTCGAGCATTATTTTCAGGGGATTGACTCTTGGCACTTTCAGTTTCTTTGACTTTTACGCCCGCCGTGTCCGCCGCATATTCCCGGCAGTCACAGTGGTTTTGTTGGGAAGTTTTGTTTTAGGCTACTTTTTTCTTAATCCCAATGATTTGAAAGATCTGGTGGAAGAATCGCCCTATGCGGCTTTCTTTTTGGAAAATTGGCGTCTCTACGTCACCACGGGAGGCTATTGGGAAACAGCGACAGAACTGAAGCCTTTCATGCATTTTTGGTCGCTGGGGGTTGAAGAACAGTATTACATTTTCTATCCGCTCATTTGTTTCTTGCTATGGAAAGTGAGCGCCAAGCGTTTTCTGCTCAGTTTATTGGTCATGCTGACCATTTCATTGGTTTTATGTTTGTATGACACGTATAACGATCCGGTCAGAGCTTTTTACTCGTTGCATTCCCGTTTTTGGGAGCTGTTGATTGGTGGCGTGCTGGCCTATGTGGAGCTTCAATGGCCACAATATAAAGAGAAGTTTGGTCTTGTCAGTAAAGACAGTCTTATCTCCGCATTAGGTGTGGCTTTAATTTTATTGTCGATCATCTTTTTTGAGGAAGGCAAAGATTTCCCCGGTTGGAGAGCCATATTCCCCACACTTGGTTCGGTCCTCATTATTGCCGCCGGATCCGAGGCTTGGCTCAATAAGTACTTGTTTTCAAACCGAATCGCTGTTTTTATCGGATTGATCAGCTATCCGCTTTATTTGTGGCATTGGCCTTTTATCTCAATCTTCAGAAATAATCTTGCCGGAGATACGCCGCAGGGATGGTTGGCTGTCATTTTAATTGCCTGCAGTTTTGTGATGGCTTATTTGACTTACGCGTTGATTGAGCGACCGATGCGTTCAAGGAAAGCCACTTGGCAAATGGTGGTTTGCTTAGTTGTTGTGCTGGCATTGGTGTCTTTGGGATTTAAAACAGCGCTGCGAAAATCTGATGCTCTTAACCAAACGTATTTGTACAGCGGCTTAGATGAAACCGTGCAAGAAGCCTTGAAAAAACCGAATCGTTCCGAAAGATCAGATCGCCAGTGTACAGTGCTATTCGGTAAGGGATACTCAGTTTGCAGGACAATTGGAGAAGCTCCGCGTATTTTGATTTTTGGGGATTCTCACGCTCAATTGATGTGGAATTACATCGGTCGGGATCAAACCGCGATCCTTGATGCGAATGGCCGGGAACGAACTGACGAAAAAGAGCAGGTCGCCAGGGTATGGGATGTTATTCGTAGCCATCGTGAGATAGACACGGTTATTTTGCGAGGCTTTTGGTTAAGCCACTATCAATCGGCGTTGCGCTCAGTTAAATATCCTCAACTGACAGGCGATGAGCTGTATCGCCAATTATGGAAAGACACTTTCAAGGAACTGCATGCTTTGGATAAGAAAGTGATTCTTGTGTTGGATAATATAGCGGTGCCGTTTAATCCATTGATTAAGTTCTCCGCCGTCGAGAGAGTAAGTATGCTTGATAAGACCAAGAGCGACTACCGTGTTGCTTTTGATGAAATGCCTAAAGAGGAATTTCATGTTCGTTCTTTCTTGCGGACAGAGGCGGGCAATTGGGATAACGTTCAAATTGTTGATTCTTGGGATGCGTTGTGTGATCAAAAAGGCTGTTATTTGCTGAAAGATAAAATACCCTACTACCGAGACGATGACCACTTATCCTACTATGGCAATGGTAAAGTGTGGGAATTGATTAAAAAATCTATACACTAGGCGCTTAATAAAAATAGCTGAGGGTTTTAAGTTCATATGGTTCCGCAATTTGTTCATTTACGCATGCATTCAGAGTACTCCGTGACCGACAGCACGGTGCGGCTTGATTCGGCTATCAAAAAAGTTAAAGAACAGGGTGTAGGCGCTCTGGGGCTGACGGACTTAAATAATATTTTCGGAGGTCTGATTTTCTACACTCATGCCCGAAAAGCCGGTGTTAAGGCGCTGATGGGCTGCGACTTGGTGATTCAAAACGAGACGGATCGCGACAAGCCCTTCAGGATGGCGGTGATTTGTCAAAATCACGATGGCTACAAGAATCTTTGTGAAATTCTTACCCACGCCTGGTTAAAGAACCAATACATGAGCCGCGGCGAAACAAAACTGGAGTGGCTCTTTAAACACCACGAAGGCTTGATTTTTCTGTCCGGCGGACCGGAAGGACAAATCGCGCAGTTGTGTCTGGCAGGTAAAAGGGACCAGGCGGTTGCTCTTGCCCGCCAAATGAAGGAAACATGGGGAGATCGTTTTTTCCTTGAATTGCAGCGCGCGGGGCGCCCGTCAGATGAAGCGGTTGTTCGCTATCACTTAAGCATTGCCGATGAATGTGACATCCCGGTTGTGGCGACGCACCCGATCCAATTCTTGGAAAAAGAAGACTTTGACGCGCATGAAATCCGCGTTTGCATTGCTCGCGGCGAAGTGCTGGCGGATAAAACTCGCCAAAAGATTTATACCCGTGAGCAATATCTCAAGTCTCCAGAGGAGATGATCAGTCTTTTTGCCGATATTCCATCAGCTATCGCCAATAGTGTGGAAATCGCCAAACGCTGCAATCTTGAAGGCGTATTGAGTAAGCCGCAGTTGCCGCTTTTCCCGACGCCTGACGGCATGAGTTTGGATGATTACATTGATCAGCTCTCTCATGAAGGGTTGGAGCAGCGATTGGAGTTCTTGTACCCGGATAAGGAAAAACGGGAAAAAGAACGTCCCCGCTATGAGGAACGTCTGCAGTTTGAGCTGGGCATCATCAAAAAGATGGGGTTCCCGGGCTACTTCCTTATCGTGCAGGACTTTATCAATTGGTCCAAACAAAATGGCGTGGCGGTGGGACCAGGACGCGGTTCTGGCGCCGGGTCGCTTGTCGCCTATTCCTTGCGAATCACGGACATGGATCCGTTGCGCTATGACCTCCTTTTTGAACGCTTTCTGAATCCGGAACGTGTGTCCATGCCTGACTTTGATGTGGACTTTTGCCAGTACAACCGTCAGCGCACAATTAACTATGTGAAATCGCGCTATGGCGAAGACGCTGTAAGCCAAATTGCCACATTCGGCACCATGGGCGCTAAAGGTGTTGTCCGTGATGTGGGCCGTGTTTTGGGGATCAGTTACAACTTGTGCGATAAAGTATCCCGGCTTATTCCGGCTCAACCGGGTAAAAACGTTACATTGGCCGAGGCCATCAAGACGGTTCCGGACTTAAAAGAGCTGATTGAAAAGGATGAGTCGGTCGCGCAGGTCATTGAAAAAGCGCTTCCCCTTGAGGGCCTGGTGAGAAACCTCGGCATGCACGCGGGCGGCGTGTTGATCGCTCCGGGTAAGCTCACGGACTTTTGTCCTTTGTACTCCCAAGATGAAAATCCGGACAACGTTATCAGTCAGTTTGATAAAAAAGACGTTGAGAACGTCGGCCTGGTGAAGTTCGACTTTTTAGGTCTGACCACTTTGACTATATTGGAATTTGCCATGCGGTTTATCCGTCAGCTTGATCCCAAGACGACGCTTAGACTGGAGGCGATTCCGATTGATGATCCTGAAACCTATAACCTTTTCCAAACCGGCAACACAAGCGCGGTGTTTCAGTTTGAAAGTGATGGTATGCGCAAGCTTTTGCGTGATGCCAGACCTGACTGCCTTGAAGATCTTATTGCTTTAAACGCCCTGTATCGACCGGGTCCGATGGATTTGATTCCGGAATATATCGCCTGTAAACACGGGGAAAAGGAAGTTCATTATCCTGATCCGAGATTGGAGCCCGTGTTAAAAGAAACCTACGGCATCATGGTGTATCAGGAACAGGTGATGCGTGTGGCTCAGATTATCGGCGGCTATTCGCTCGGCGGCGCAGACCTTCTTCGCCGCGCCATGGGTAAAAAACAAGTTGAAGAAATGAAGCGGCAGCGCGCGGTCTTTGTGAAGGGCGCTGTCGAACGCGGAATGGCGGAAGATAAAGCCGGCGATCTTTTTGATTTGATGGAAAAGTTCGCGGGTTACGGTTTCAATAAATCCCATGCCTGCGCTTATTCTTATGTGGCTTATCAGACCGCTTATCTGAAAGTGCACTACCCGGCGCCCTTTATGGCGGCCAACATGTGCCTGGTGATGGATTCGGGTGAAAAACTAAAGCATTTGATCGATGACTGTTTCTTAAACGGGATTTCTGTTTTGCCTCCCGATATCAATAAGAGTGACTGGGAATTTGTGCCGACTTCCATGCACGAGATTCGCTATGGTCTCGGAGGCATCAAAGGAATTCCGAAGGATACGGCTGAGGCGATTGTCCGCGAACGTAAAGAAAATGGCCCTTACAAGGATCTTTATGATTTGGTGAGCCGTGTTGACCGCACGAATTTCTCAAGGCGCACGCTTTTATCCTTTGTGCAGGCGGGGGTTTTTGATAGCCTTGAGCCCAATCGGGCAAAATTGGCGGCCAATATTGATAACGCGATTTCTCTGAGCGAAAGCGAATCGTCCAATGCTGCTCAGGAAAGTCTTTTTGCGGATGTTATGGACGAGGTTCAGCCCGAATACATCGATGCGAAGCCCTGGAGCGCTTATAAAGATTTGATCGGTGAGCGCGATGTCATGGGCTGTGTGTTCAGAGGGCATTTCTATGGAGCCGTCCAGGATGAAGCTAGTGAACTTCATCCGACGCCGATCATCAATGTGCGACCTGCCAAACGCATGGCTAACCGCCGTTCGCCCGCTATACAGGTGGCTGGTGTTGTCTCCAGTGTCAAGCAAAGCTTAAGTAAAGACGGCCGCTTGATGGGCAGCTTTGTATTGGATGACGGTACAGCGACCATTTCAGTGACGTGCTTTGGTGAAGATTGGCTGCTCTACCGTAACATTGTGAAGACTGATGAATTGGTTTTTGTGCGCGGTAGTGCAAGAGAAGATAAATTTTCCGCAACCGGAGTGAGCATTTCTGCGCGCACGATTGAAGTGCCCGCGACCATCCGGGCGAAAAACAGTATCGTTTTACAGATCGAACTGACAGATCCCAATTTCGACTTTGATCTTCTGAAGACATTCTTGGAAAATCATCGGCCAGACGTCGATGATTCGGGCTGTCGAGTGGCGGTCAAAGTGTGTGACTGTGGACGGGAGGCTTCCTTTGTTTTCTCCAAGGATTGGGAAGTGTATTTGAATCAGTCTCTTTTGGATGAACTGGAAGAAATGCCCGGAGTGTCATACCATTTGGTTGATAAGAAGTCACAAGCCGGCGCTCGGAAATAAATTAAAAGGTATGAACATGATTGAACTGCCCAAAGATCATTCAGATCCCCTTGTGGTGGGAGTTGGACACCATCGGGCCTGTTACATCCATCCTCAGGACGCCAGTAAGTGCATTAAGGTGATTTATAACTTTACCGACAATGCGGATGTAGAGGTTAAGCGAGAGTGCGCCTATTATAGGCGTTTGGAAAAATATCTCAAAGACTGGCGCGGAGTTCCTAGATACTACGGTGAAGTCGAAACCAATCTTGGCGTAGGTTACGTTTATGACCGCACGGTGGACTTCGACGGCAAGCCCTCTCAAACCATGCTTGAGCGCTATCAGCGGATGAAAAAAAATCCCGAACTCTACGATGAGATGCTCCGACTGGTTGATGAGCTGGAACGCTACATGACGGATAACCACATTGTCACGATGAACGTCAAGCCAAAGAATGTCTTGTGTCATCGAATTAGTGAGACAGAAATTTTCCCCGTCGTCTGTGACAATTTGGGAACCTCAGCCTTTTTCCCCATTGCAGTGTATTGTCCGTGGTTCGCGCGCAAGAAGCTTAAACGCCAGTTTGAAAGAATGCGTTCAAAATTACCGTCTCGTGGTGATGACGGAGTGAAATGGTTTTAACGAATAAGCGAGTAATTCAATGATTAACTTACCTTCCAGTCATTCGGATCCTTTAGTTATTGGTGTGGGTGCTCACCGTGTTTGTTACATTCATCCGAATGATCCGAAAAAATGCATCAAGGTGATCTATAAGCCCGATGACGAAATCGCCAAAAAGGAGATTAGAAGGGAATTGGCCTACTATAGGCACCTCAATACTTATTTAAAAGATTGGCGAGGCATGACCCGGTATCACGGCGAGGTGGAGACGAATTTGGGAACCGGTTACGTCTATGATCGCGTGATGGATTTTGACGGGAAGATTTCACAGACGATAACGGATCGCTACAAGATTGAGAATTTGAAAGACAACTGGCGGGAGCTTCAGACGCTTGTTGAGACTTTAGAGAAATACATGTGGGATAACCGCATTGTGACGATGGCTCTTAAGCCTCACAATGTTTTATGTCAACGCATCAGTGAAAATGAAATTTTCCCGGTGATTTGTGACAATATCGGCATAGCGACACGTATTCCGGTTGTGCTTTACTGCCCGTGGTTGTGTCATCGCAAGCAAAAGAAGTTGTTTGCCAAATTTGAACATCAACCGTTAATGCAAGCGTTAAGGAAGTTGCAGCGCGGTTAATGAACGGTATATGTAAAAATGAAAGTTGCTCTCTGTCTCTATAAATATTTCCCATACGGGGGCTTGCAAAGGGATTTTTTGCGAATCGCCAACGAAATAATTGCCCGTGGGCACGAAGTCAGGGTATACGTTCAATCATGGCAAGGTGAGAAGCCCCAAAATATGGAGATTATCCAGGTGCCCGTCCGGGCGTTGAGCAATCACCGAAAGGCGCAGAAATTCCACGCTTGGGTGATGGAGCATCTTCATAAAAACCCTGTTGATCGGTTGGTTGGCTTCAATAAAATGCCCGATTTGGATGTCTACTATGGGGCCGACATCTGTTATGAGGAAAAAGCCCAAACGGAAAAAGGCTTTTTCTATCGTCTCACACCGAGATATCACCATCTGCATAACTTCGAAGCTCAAACGGTGGGGCGTGGGCTAAAGACCAAGCTCATGATTATTACGCCGAAACAAAAAGTGGAGTTTCAGAAGCATTATCAAACCGAAGACGAGCGTTTTTATCTACTTCCTCCGGGAATTGCGCCGGATCGTAAATACACCAACTTTTCTAAGTCTCAAAGAGAAGAGGTGCGAAGCCAACTGGGTCTTGGCAATGATGATTTTATGATCATTCAGATTGGCTCTGACTTTAAACGAAAGGGCTTGGATCGATCAATTGAAGCGTTGGCCTCATTGCCGGAGATTGTGCGCTCTCATACTCAGCTTTATGTGTTGGGACAGGACAAAGCGCAGGGTTACGAACAACAGGCGGCTCAATTAGGTGTCGCTGATCGGGTGCACATCCTTGGGGGACGGGACGATGTGGCAAACTTCATCGCCGCGGCGGATCTTTTCGTGCATCCTGCGCGCTCGGAAAATACCGGCACGGTCATTCTTGAAGCTATGGCGGGTGGTGTGCCTCAAATTGTCACTGAGGTGTGTGGCTACGCTCACTATGTCAACGAGGCTCAAAGCGGTCTTGTTTTACAGACACCGTTTAGTCAGGAAGAGTTCAACAAGTTTTTGCTTCAGGCGTTAAACAGAGACATTCTTTCTCAGTGGCACTCAAACGCTTGCCATTTTGCAGATACAGAAGATTTATACTCGTTGCCTCAAAAAGCGGCGGACATTATTTTGGAATAACTATGCTGATTCTTAAGAAACCCTTTGATGAGCTTTGGAAGGGGAAGGACGCATTCGAGGAAGTTGAAAAAATTTCCGGAGAAGTCTACCGATCGGTGGCTACCCGTGAGACCTCGCGTTTTGAGGTTGATGGCAAAGGGTATTACCTCAAATTGCACCACGGGATAACGTACAAAGAGTTTTTTAAGAACGTCTTTTCACTGCATGCTCCCGTTTTGGGAGCCGGAAATGAATGGCGAGCGATTAATCGCCTGGCGGATTTAGGTGTTGACACAATGCATGGTGTCGCCTACGGTGAGCGGGGATTTAATCCGATTAAGCAAACTTCTTTTATTGTGACGGAAGATTTGGCACCCTGTATCAGTCTCGAAGACTTTTGTGAAAATTGGGCAAAAGAGCCGCCTAAATACTCAGTTAAAAAGGCCTTGGTGACTCGTGTGGCTGAAATGGTTCGGAAAATGCACGAGGGGGGAATCAATCACCGCGACTGCTATATCTGCCATTTTTTACTCCAGTTGCCATTTGATGATCTGAGCAATTTCAAGCTTTCAGTCATTGACCTTCATCGTGCTCAAATTCGTGACAAAGTTCCCTATCGGTGGAGGAACAAAGATCTGGTGGCTTTGTACTATTCGGTCATGGACATCGGATTAAAGCCTCGTGATTATCTGCGTTTCTTGAAAATTTACTTTAATGGTCGAAAGTTAAAAGAAATTTTTAAGGACGAAGCAAAGCTCATCGAATCCTTTGAAGTGAAGGCTCAGAAAATCCGCACCCGTACGCTGAAAAAGGGGCTTTAAATGGAACTTCATTATGGAAAATTCCTTGGTCGGGGAATGGATCGCTACTGCTACGAAAATGAAGACAATCCCGATACTTGCCTGAAAGTTTCAAAGCTCAATAATTCTCGACAATCCATTAAAGAAGCCAAGTATTTTAAGTACCTTGAACGCAAAGGGATTGCGCCGTCCTTTATGCCGAAATTTGTGGGTTTATACACAATTGGCGACGATATGATCATGGAGCAGGAGTATTTCAGAACGACTGAAGCGTCGACTGCAATCGGTTTGAGAGAGTATCTCTCTGTAGCTTCTGATTCAGAATTAGAAAAACTTGAAGAAGAACTTCAGAAGCTTAAAGCCGAAATGATCCGTCTGAATGTGATTGTGACAGACATGAGAACCACGAATTTCATGGTGATGTTAAAGGATAAGAAAATTGAAAAATTGGTGATTTTCGATGGATATGGATGCCCTGAACTTTTCCCGTTAGCTCAGTGGATTCCGTGTTTAGGGAAACGTAAGCTCGAAAAACAGTGGAAACGGTTCTTCGAGCGTTATGAGGCTGAAAAGATTGAATACCGAAGTAAAAACTAATTATTGGCTACAAGTTAATTCTTATCTGATCTAGTCAGGTACATAAGCGTCCAAAGAATTACAAATGGCACTAGAACGTCTTGTTCAAACCAGTCACGATCAGCCATGCCGACAGCGACAATTGAAGCCAGTGAGCATAATCTTGGAAGATCTTTGATACTGTTCTTTGTCAAACAAATAAGAGAACAGAGCCATCCACCGGCCATGACTAGACCACCCATTGTTAGCCCATTCAGAAAATCATTGTGGAAATGAGTTACGAACCAGTCATTAATCGGGGGGACTACCCCTGCGCTTTCCATAGCTTGAGCAGCGTCATCTCCCCAACCAAATATTGGAGCTTCTGGGAACGCTAAAATGGCCATCTTCCACATTGTTAATCTCAATCCCCAGGAGGAATTGGTGTTTCCGTGAGAGTACTGAACTAAATCAGAGATTCCTTGTTGCATTCTTCCTGTAAGAAAGAATGAAATAATCATGCATGCAAAAATTACAAAGAAATAAATCGCAATTTTCTTTGTCTCTTTGGGGGCAAACAAGAGAAACACACAGGCACAAGCAGGGTAGGCTAGAAGAACATGCCGAGTTTGAGCCAATATAGTGGTCGCAAGAGTGAATAAAATTGTCAGTAAGACGAAAGAAGCCTCTATTTTATTGTAAGAGTTTCGATCAAGTAGAATAGTTGAGAGGATTGTTGCATTAATTATTGTAATGACTGCAAACAGAGGATTTTTGTTAGTCCCAAGTATATTCCCAGATAAACCGTATCTATATAAAAATATAGATATTGCAACATTTAATGTAAACAATCCCCCACATAAACAAAAAATTAACGTTTTTCGTTTTAGTCTAAGAGTACTTAAAACAATAAAAAGTAGGCAGAGAATTAAAAAAGCGTTTGGAAATTTAGTTAAACTTTTTGTACCATGAATAAACATCAGAACAATTGTGCAGCAAATCCAAGGTAGCCAGGGTAGTACTATTCCTTTTAAGTTCGGCCATAAGGAATTAAAGTCAATCGTCTTATAAGTACAAAAAATGGTGGCAAGGGAGAGTGCAAAAATGGAATATTTAAATGCACTGGTTCCAAGCAGGATGATTAAAAAGCAACTGCTGATTGCCAACAAGAACAGCAATCGAGGAAACAGCCAAGAGAGTTTATTCATGGTAATCAATAAATTTGTGCTTCGATTGATCTTAGCGTAGTTAGTTTATTGGTTAATAAGAGTCCTGATTAAAGCATCCCATTTTTGCCATATTACATCTGGAGAAAACTTCTTAGAGGTTTCTTTAGATTGCTTACCTAATCGTTGACGTAATTCAAAACTATCCATCAGTCTTGCGAGAGCTTCTGCGAATTCTTCTGGTTGAGGTTGTACTAAGAAACCATTGACATTATCCTGAATCATTGATTTCATGGATGGACAATCCAGGCAACCGACAACTGGTAATCCGGCAGACATTCCTTCTAGCAGTGCTAAGCTAAGTCCTTCATATTCAGAGGGAAAAGCAAAAATGGAGCCAGATTTTAATTTTTGTTGAATTTCATTCGTGGGCCCCATGAACAAAAAACGATCCTCTAGATTGTTTTTTTGGATCAGATTTCGGAGGTAGCTTGCATACTCCTGATGGAGATTGTTTTCTCCATACCACTCACATTTCCAATCCGGATAACGATCTTTCAATAAAGCGAAAGCTTCAATAAGCAGGTCAGGTCTTTTTTGTCGTAACGCTCGGGCAACGTTAACGATTCGTTTCTCAGTAAGAGGTGATACTTCCTCGTATTGAGGAGCCTCATTGGGAATACAGACTATGTTGGCATCAGGGTGTGCCTGTTTAACGATATCAACATACTCGGGCACAAGCACTTGAATACAAGCAGAAGAACCAACCGCATTGCCACAGAAGTGATAACTCTGCCTCGAAATAAATTTGGCGGGAGTTAGATGAAACATTGTAATGATGGGTTTATCTATCTTTAGGATCTCTTTGAGAATGTAGGTAGTTTGAGGCTGAAAAGAGATGAGGATATCCGCGTCGTCCCAAAGGTTCATAGATTGTTTGATATTTTTGGCTTTCCAAAAGCTAGAGATATAGTACCTTTTTCCTCTTCTCTTTTCCTGGTTAAACCTGAACGCCCTGATAGATCTTATGGGTTCCACATCAAAAATGCTGGGTTTCTTATATGTGTTGATGAAATGAACTTCATCGTTAAGTTCGAAGCCTGGCTTACCCTGATTTTCGTCATGGCACACTGCTGTGACTCTATAGCCTCTGCTGATGAGCTGATTAGCCATTTCGCAGAATACTTTCTCCGTTCCGCCCTTGGCGTCAACCACTCGCCAAATATTCACTAATACTACGTGAGGTTTAGAAGAGATTGTCATTTACTATCTGATAGTGTTTGTTGTTAATCGAAATAAAAACGTTGCTTGTTTTTACCACGAGAATTATTTCTTAGTATTTTAAAGTAAATGTTTAAAACACAGGGACCGCACCGAAAAAGGAAAAATCTCAGACGGTATTTACCATCCAGTTTGGAATTTGAACTCAACTTTAAAATTGTGCTGAAATGCTGGGACAACAAGTTCCAGTTTTCAGAGTTGTCATCATTTTCTGAAAAATAGCGCCGAACCGCTTGCCACCAGCCGTTCAATAGCCTCAGCAATGCCCCTTCTCGAAGGTATCGATTATCCGCGTTTTCAATTTCTTTGATTAGGTAATCGAAAATCAGAATGTCTTGGTTGTACTGCTTTTTATTGTGAGAAAGAGAAGACTTTCTCAATCGATACAGGTAAGTTTGAGCAGATAACGCAACACCGGAAGAAGCGCGCTTTGCGGCTCTTAACATGAAGTCTTTATCTTCACCTTTGCCAAGTTTTTCATGAAAGCGCAATCCTTGAATGGCTTCTAATTGGTAGCAACGGTTACCGATGAAAAACTGAGACGTTGGAGAAGAGAGGTCATGCCATTTCCCCAAGGAGAAGAAATGAGCATAGATATCATCCGAATTTAAAACGATAGGTTCGTGAAGGTTAAATTCCTTTTTTTGCGGTCCGTTCAAGTCAAAATACCGGCAACCGCAAATCAGGTACGGAGCATTGAATCGAGTGATGTTATTAGCGAATTGCTCTAAAAAGTCTTTCGTAACGATGTCGTCTGAATCTACAAAACAGACATAGTTAAATTTTTGTGTTGACTCAATGTGATCTAAAGCTAAATTTCTTGCTGAAGACACCCCGCCATTGGGCTTAGTCAGGATTTTGATTTGATCAGATTTTTGTTCGTATTCTTTGAGAATGGCCGGCGACTCATCCGTCGAGCCGTCATCCACGGCAATGACTTCAAATTTTTTATAAGTTTGCCTCAACAAAGAATCGAGCGTTTCCCTCAGGTAGCGAGCGGAGTTATAAACCGGAACAATGATCGCAAAATACGGTTGACTCATTTGAGCGACTCCATAACAACTGTGGCGTTAAATTGTTTGCTCATTAACGCCACGGCTGAGTGAGTTATTTCAAAAGTTCTTCGATTTTAGTAATCACTTCTTCTTTAGAGGGCCAACGGTTTTCTTCACCCAAAACGATAGCGTTCGGGTTCCAGGGGCCGGTGCGCTTCGGATCGGTGACACCAACAAGTGTAATCTGTCGAGCGCCCACGGCGGCTGCCACGTGGCTGATACCGGAGTCATTGGCGATGACAAGCTGAGCTTCCTTGCATAATGCCGCATAGGTGCCGAGATTGGTCGGCGGCAAGTGAGTCGCATCGGGGCAGGCGATCTTCGCATCGGCGGCTTCATCCGGAGACGGCAAAACAATCGGTTCAATACCCAAGTCACGCAAAGGTTTCACTACACAATTGATTTCTGTCCAGTGCTTGATTTTTCCATGGTGAACGCCTCGGGCGATCGGTGCAATCAAGGCAAATTTTTCCGGAATCTTAAATTTCTCAATCAGATTCTTTGCGCCGGCTGTGTGGCGAGTGATGAGTTTTAGTCCTAAATCTTTAGGAGCTTCAGTCCAAGCAGGCTCTTTCCCCCAGGCTTTAATAGCGCCAAGAGTCGCGGCAAAGAAACGTTCAACTTCGTGGATATTTTTTTCGGGTTCCGGAACTTTTTGATCCAAAAGTAAGAATCGGCCGTCAGTGGGAAAACCCGCGGCTCTGATGCCGGCTAAGCGGAATTGAAGAGCAGAGCCGAAAGAATTTGGGAAAAGCAGTCCCAAGGGCTTATTTAGTTGTTCCGAGAGGTAATGAAGTCTTTGCAAGTCTTCGCTTACATGACCTTCAATTGGGTCAAAGCGCCATCCCATACCCAACATCAAGTCTTCTGCAAAGCGTTTGCCGACTAAATAAGGGGTAAAGCCACTGGCTTCTAATAAACGCAAGGAGGGGAGGGTCATACAGCAGTCGCCGACATGGTTCGGTAAGCGGCAAACAACAATCGGATTCATAACAGTCTCGTTTTAAAAAGCTGATACAGAAAAGAAAATAATGTCACATTTTACTCGAGTTAAACTCCTAAAATAAAACCAACCGATCAAATTTATTTATGGAGATAAATAGATGAAAAAAATCCTCCAAGTGGCCGCTGCGGGTGCTTTAATGGCGACAATAGGGGTAGCTATCGCTTCAGACTCTATGAATGGTATTCAGTTGTCAGAAAAAGGGCTGACCTTAAGTATTAATGGGACTGCCTCTTTAACCGTTCCTAATGATGAAGCGTTGATGAATTGGTCGGCTATGGCTCAGGCCTCGACTCTTCAAGAAGCAACGTCTCAGGCCGTCAAGGCGATGAATAAGGGCTTATCACAAATTAAAACAGTAAGCGATCAATTACAGTTTGAAACGCAATACATCAATTCTTATCCGGTTTATAGCGAGACAAAAGGGAATCAAACGCCAAAAATCGTTGCCTGGCGTGTGACACAATCTTTACAAGTCATTGCTCCTGATGTGGCCTTAGTGCCAAAGGTAATTGAAAGTGTAAACGGAGAGCTGGCTTTAGACAGTTTGAATTTCAGAGTATCTGATATGGCCAAGGCAAAATACGACGAATCACTTCATAAATTAGCGGTGGCTGATGCCACGCAACGGGCTGTTTGGATTGCTCAATCTGTCGGAAGCGAAGCGTCTAAGGTGCAATTGCAGTCTTTGCGGTTTAGCGGTGGCGCCAATCCAAGGCCTTTAAATGTGATGATGACGGCCTCAGCGAAGTCAGCCAGAGACGCGGCAGTGATAGCTCCGCAATTAGAGGCCGGAACCAGCGACTTGAATTTAACTGTCAGCGCAGAGGTTCTTATTAAGCGTTAGGCTAAATAAGGTTGAGGTGGTGTGGCTCGTTTGTATGAGGCAGACGGGCCATTTTTTCAGACAATGGAAAAGTGTTACATTCCTTTAACAAAGTGCCAATAAAAATCATTTGCGGTTAACATGAGCAAAAAGCAGAAACTCTCTGCCAATAGCGTACAATTGGCAGTTTGAATTTAGTCACGGAGAACAGACTCATGAATCAAAAGTACCCACACCCCATTTTGGCTCGTGAAGGTTGGCCTTACATCGGTGGTACTTTTCTTTTAGCGCTTTTGTGGACGGCACTGGCTGGATTTGGTTTTGTAGCCGCACTGTTGTGGATATTTTTCATTATTGTCACGCAGTTTTTCCGTGACCCGCCCCGCACAGTTCCGACTATGCCGGAGGCCGTCTTATCGCCTGCTGACGGACAGATTGTGAAGGTTGAAAAAACGATTGATCCGTTTACTAATGAAGAAGCGATTCTGATCAGCGTCTTCATGAATATTTTCAACGTTCACTGCCAACGCTTCCCTGTTAATGGAACCGTTGAAGATGTGCAGTACTATCCGGGCAAATTTTTAAATGCAGATTTAGATAAGGCCAGCACTGAAAATGAACGCAATGCGGTAATCGTTCGTGTGAACGACGGTAACCGTATTACAGTGGTTCAGGTGGCCGGTCTCGTGGCACGCCGTATTCTTTGTTATATCCAAAAGGGTGATCAATTATCCAAGGGCGAACGCTACGGTTTTATCCGTTTTGGCAGTCGTTTGGATGTTTATTTGCCCACGGATGCAACGCCTTGCGTCACTATCGGTGAAAAGGTGCTTGGAACCGAAACCATTTTGGCTAAGTTGGCCCCTAAAGCTTAATTGAGCAAGTAAAGAGAGAAAGGTTTAATTATGCGAAAAATTCGTCGTTCTCCTCGAGCAAATATTAAGGAACGTATTAAAGAGGCCCGTGCCCGCAGTATCTATCTTTTGCCTAACTCCTTTACGATGGCATCGATGATTTGTGCTTTCTGGGGTGTTACTCAGGCAATGGCAGGGAAATTTGGCATTGCTGCGGCCACCATTTTCCTTTCCATGCTTTTAGACGGCATGGACGGACGCGTGGCTCGCTTAACGCACACGCAAAGCAGTTTCGGCGAACAGTTTGACTCCATCGCGGACATGACCGCTTTCGGTGTTTGCCCGGCTTTGATTGCGTTTGAGTTCGCACTCAAAGATTTTGGCGGATTGGGTTGGGCCGCGGCCTTTATCTTCTGTGCCGGCGCCGGTGTCCGTTTGGCTCGTTTCAATGCCAATATCGGTTTCATTGACAAGGGCTTTTTCCAAGGATTGGCAAGCCCCGCAGGCGCCGCTTTGGTGATGGGTTTTGTCTGGCTCGCGGTTTCCGGTCACCTGACACCCACCTTGACCCAATATATCCCCCATATCACTGCTGTTCTCTGTATCTACGCCGGCGTGACGATGGTTTCCAACGCTCCGTTTTTCAGCGGCAAAAACATGGGTTTTGTTCGTACGATTCCTTTTTGGGTTGTGCTTGTGGCAGCGCTTGCTTTTATTTGCTTCTCCAGCAACCCGTCGTTATCAGCCTTTATCGTTTTCTGCTGCTATGCGGTAAGCGGTTATGTCTATCAGTTCTATCTCTGGGTTCGTGGGTTGCCCAACCCGGTGCGTCCGGTCAGAGACGAAAACTAATCGTTTTACGCAAAACAGGGGATGGCTTTTATCAATGAGCTATCCCCTTTTTTCGATAGGGTATTGAAAATGTCTTTTTTATTTGCTCCTGCTCCCATGCCGGTTTTGCCAATTGACGGCGAAACCAATCTCTACTTTCCCATTCATCGCATTTATGGTGTGGCCCGCAACTACGCAGCGGTCAATGCGGCGTTGGGAGAAAAAACACCTCCTAGTATTTTTCTGAAGCCTGCCAATGCGGCTGTCTATGCCGCACCGGATAAAACGTTGGAATTGGATTTCCCCGCGGCCACAGAAGACCTTCAGCATGAAATTGAATTAGTGGTTGCTATCGGCAAGGCCGGTCGCAATATTCCTGTTGAAAATGCCATGGACTATGTATGGGGCTATGCGGCGGGTCTTGATATGACGCGTCGAGACCTTCAGAGAAAAAGCAGCGCCAAGGGCCAACCTTGGGATACCGCAAAAGCTTTTGATGAATCGGCTCCGATGACGGCTGTAAAGCCTGCTTCCCGAACCCCCGATAATGAACCGATGAAAGTATGGCTTTATGTCAATAACGAAAAGCGCCAAGAAGGAACGACCGCTGAGATGATTTTGACAGTCCCTGAAATCATCAGCTATTTGTCTACTCTTTATGAATTAAAGCCTGGAGACTTGATCATGACAGGAACGCCAGCGGGCATCGGTACCGTTCACCCCGGTGATGTTTTAGAAGGAGGAGTGCAGGGCGTCGGTGTTTTGAAAGTGAAATTTAAGGGGGAGTGATCAGCATGGCCATCACAGCTCAAGAAGGTAAAAAGATGATGCAAGAACTGGGAGACAAACTTCTAATTCTTGATGTCAGACATGCTCATGAATACGAGTGGGGCCATATTCCTGGAGCCGTATTGCTTGATAATGACGATATTGAAGAAGGAGTGAGACCGGAATCTTTACCGCAGGATTTGGATCATCCGATTATTATCTATTGTCGATCCGGTGTTCGCAGTCACTATGCGATGCTGAAGCTGCAGACAGCCGGTTACACCCATGTTTACGATATGGGCGGTATTATCGATTGGCCTTATGAAATTGAAAAGTGATTGGCAAGAGAAAAAGTTTTTGAATAGTTTTTGAAGATACAAAAACGGGGTTGCTTAAGAAGTCAACCCCGTTGGTGTTTTTAAGCTTTAAAACTTAAAAATTAAGCCATTGCCTTGATAGCAGCGGCCAAGCGGCTCTTATGACGAGCAGCGGCGTTCTTGTGCAAAACATTCTTACCGGCCATCGTATCGATGATCTTTTGAGCCTTTACGAAAGCTTCAGAAGCAGCGGCCTTGTCGCCGGCCACAACCAATTTACGCACAGCCTTGATGGCGGTACGGTATTGAGAACGTTGAGCAGAAAGGTGCTGGTTGCGCGCAACAGCTTGACGGGCGCGCTTACGAGCTTGTTTGGTATTAGCCATTGTTTAGTTCCTTGCCTTATATAAAAAGTTACGGCTGTTAATTACAGCCGCTTTCAAAGGCATTGAGCATTGAAATACGCTTGCAGCACAAAGTCGGAAGCGGCTGGTGAATCAGTTCATTCCCAACGGATTTTTACGGTTCTTTCGGGCATGAGTACACGTCCACGAAGAACACTCCCTTGGAAAAGTCCCAAAGTTTAGCAAAAACTTTTAAACCTCTCAAGCGTTTAATGAAGTTTTTGCTCAAGATCGAATACAATGCACAGAATATTTTGGAAATTTGAAGATGAGTTTAATCAAAGCAGCCGCCACAGTCTCTTCTTTGACACTTTTATCACGTATAACAGGTGTTGTACGCGATATGCTGATTGCGCGTTATTTCGGTTCAAGTGCAGCAACCGACGCTTTCTATGTCGCCTTCCGCTTACCCAATATGTTGAGGCGTTTATTCGCCGAAGGCGCGTTTCAGCAAGCATTTGTCCCTATGCTCTCCGATGTTAAGGCGACGAAAAGTGAGACGGAGGTCAGAAGTTTTATTGATAAAGTCTTTAGTCTTCTTGCCAGTGTTCTTGTTCTGACCAGTATCCTCGGTGTCTTAATCGCGCCGGTTTTGGTCTGGTTGATTGCGGGCGGTTTGGCTGAAAATCCGCAAGGTTTTGATCTGGCTACCCAGATGACGCGCTGGATGTTTCCTTACATCTTTTTTATGAGTCTGGTGGCGATGAGCGCGGGCGTTCTTAATACTTGGAAGCACTTTGCCATTCCCGCCTTCACTCCGGTTTTATTAAATCTGTCTTTTATCGCATTCACATTGCTTTTGACACCACACTTGGAGGAGCCAATTTTTGCGCTTGCCGCGGCTGTGATTGTGGGGGGCGTGCTGCAGTTGGGAATTCAGATTCCTTCCTTGATGAAATTAGGGGTCTTGCCTCGTCCCGTTAATCCATTAAAGGCGGCAAAAGATGCCTCCGTCATTCGGGTGATGAAACTGATGATTCCCGCGCTCTTTGGTGTCGGAGTTGCCCAGCTTTCTCTTTTGATCAACACCAATATTGCCTCTCGCTTGGGAACAGGGTCGGTGACGTGGCTTTCCTTTGCGGACCGTCTGATGGAATTTCCGACTGCTCTTCTCGGTGTTGCTCTGGGATCGGTGCTGTTGCCGAGCCTTTCTGCCGCGTTTGCCAAAAACGACCTTACCCGCTATAACGCTTTGCTTGATAACGGTTTAAGACTCGTTGTCCTTTTGGCGATCCCAGCAGCGGTTGGTCTAGGTTTGATGGCCGAAGCGCTGGTAGCCTTTTTATATCAAGGGAAAAACTTCTTGGTCTTTGACGTCCATCAAACAAGCCTCGCGGTGATGGGGTACTCGTTTGGATTATTAGGGCTTATTGCCATCAAAATTTTGGCTCCCGCCTTTTATGCGAGAAAAGATATTCGCACGCCTGTTAAGGTGGCAGCGGTGAGTCTGGTGTGTGTGCAGCTTTGCAACATCGCGTTTGTTCCTATTTTTGCCCATGCGGGATTGGCGCTTTCAGTCGGCGTGGGTAGTTGTGTTAATGCGCTGACTCTATTGGTTATTTTGATTCGTCGTGGACAATATAAGCCAGTTTCTGGGTGGCTTGTGTGGTGTGTGAGAATTGTCGTGGCAACCGTGGCAATGGGAGCCACGATCGCTTTCTTACAACAGGGAGTGGATTGGGCCGGTATGCAAAGTGAATGGGTAAAACGAGCTGGTCTCGTTTTCCTTTACATTGCGGCGGCCCTGGTTGTTTATTTCGGATTACTCATTGTGATGGGCTTGCGCCCGCGGCATCTCAAGCCCCGTTATGATATTTGAGAAGAGTCTTCGTCTCTATCAAAAGGCATGCATTCGGGCCATTGAATCAGCTGATCGTGGTCCGTTGTGTCAATGGCCGCGGGGCCCGTTTCTGCGGTATTGACGGCAAAGTTGAGTTTGGCGTAGACATTTGCTAAGTCATCAAGAAGGATCTCTTCGGCATCCAGTCTTTCATCTTCCAAGCGTTCTACCGTTTCAGACAACGTTTCGAGCGCGTCACTTAAGGCATCAATGAGCCATTGGCGATCAACAGACATTTTTTTGTTCCCAGTCGTTAAAAATCCCCAAAAAACAATGGGATCTCTTTAAAATGCGACAAGTATACGTGAATCATTATCGACAATGATTCCAGATAGTGATGGTTTTATATATGAGGCCCGTTGTGATTGACTCAAAAGACTTCAAACAATGGGTTTAGGAGCCGGCAAATGAAGAGTTTTTCTAAAAAAGCATTGGTATTAGGTGTGATGCTCGCGGTGGGGGCTGCGGCTCAGGCGGCCTATTTGGGGCAATTGCAGGTAACCAGCCAGGCCAGTCAGAATTTTCAGGCGACATTTTTAGTTCATGACGTATCGCCCACCGGCTCATCGCTGACGGCGCGATTGGCTCCCGCGGAAACCTATTCCAAATACGGTATTACGATGCCCGAAACCGCCAAGGGTCTTAACTTGGCTTTAATCAATAAGTCTCCTTTAACGCTTCGAATTTCTTCTAATCGCCCGGCAGCCGAGCGCGCGTTCCCCTTATTAGTTGAATTAAACGAAGGCGGGCATGTTACGGTTCGCCAATACAATATTCATATTGGCGCGACAGGCAGTGTGGAACCGGTTGAAGTGGTCTCGATGACGGCCGCCCCAATCACCGCTGCCACCCCCGTGACAAAGAGCGCTCCTGAGCCTAAGCCCGCCGTAAAGACAGCCTCTGTGGCCAAGAGTTCTGCGCCAGCCACAGCGGCCAAGACCGAAATGACGCCTCTTGAGCGCATGCAGGCGAAAAATTATGACTTAAGTAAGCCCGTGCTTGTTGAGGCCGGCTACACTCCGTGGTCCTTGGGTGTTCTCTATCAAAAGCGTTATCCCAACGCAAGCGTCAATCAAGTATTGGTTGCTTTGGCTATTCATAATCCGGAAGCCTTCCCTGCCGGCAATGTCAGACAATTAAAGGCTGGCGCTAAAGTGACGGCGCCGTCTGCTTCTTTGGTTGAATCTATCAATGCTCAGACGGCCCGTGAAATTGTTCAAAAGGGTTTAAGCATTGAGGAGGTTGCCCAACGTCCGGCTCCCATCAAAGAAGTCAGAGAAGAGGCTCCGAGACACAAAAAGCCCTTGCCCGTAATTGAAACGGCACCGGCTAAACCGTTGCCTGTAACCAAGGAAGATACTCAAAGCAATGTGAAAGCAGCGGAGTCTGCTTCGGCGCTGCCTGCTCCTCAAAGCGGTGATTTGACGGTTACGGATATGGCTCAGCAGCCAACGGAAAATGTTCCCGCCACTTCGGAAGCTCCTTTAGAGGCAACGCCTGAAAATACAGCTCCTGCCTTGCAGCCCGATGAAGCTCAAGAGAGTGTGTCGCCTCAAGAAGCAATGCCGACATTAGAAATCATGACTGAAGAAGAGGTGCCTGTTGAGGAAGAGTCGACCTCTTGGTTCTGGTATCTGTTGATTGTCTTAATGTTGGGCGCCGCGGGCTTTATCTATTGGCGCACGAAGCAAGGCCGCTATGTGGATTTCCAATCTTTCAAGCGAGTGATGAATAAGGGTAAGGCTCCGGTTCATGAAGAGCCGACGATCCGTCAGGCTCCCCAGGCACCGCGTGCCGCTAAGCCGTCCGCGCCCACCAGTTCCTTTGAAAGTGTGAGCCATGCGCCTGTGCGTGAAGAACCCCGTGTTGAACCGCGTCCAGTGGTGCAGTCAGCTCCTGTAGCACCGACTGCAACGGTTGCCGCAGCACAAAAGCCGGCAAGCCAACAAGCGGCAAGCGCCAATGTGTTTGATTTGGTTGCCGATGACGAACCGGTGCAAGTTCAGCCGGCGCCGACTCAAGCCGAGCACAAGGTGGCTGCTGCCGATGATCACGGCATGAAGGATTCGCTTGACATGGCTCGTTCATTTATCTCCATTGGAGCGAAGAATGAAGCCATCGCCTTGTTGCAAGAGGTGCTTCAAAAAGGCAGTCCTGCCGATAAGGCGCAAGCTGAAGCCCTTTTAAAGCAAGTTCATGAGCGCGTCTGATGCGGATCGCTTTAGGCGTTCAATATAACGGTTCGGCATTTTGCGGTTGGCAAACCCAACCCGATATGCCGAACGTTCAAGACACATTGGAATCGGCACTGAAAGCTTTTGCGACAGTGCCGATTTCTACTATCTGCGCGGGGCGCACTGATACCGGCGTGCATGCAACGCATCAAGTGGTGGATTTCGAAGCTCCGGTTTCAAGACCCATTACCGCATGGGTGCGCGGAGTGAACACCTTTTTGCCGCCAACTGTAGCCGTGCGCTGGGCTTGTGAAGTTTGCGATGATTTTTCGGCCCGCTTTAGTGCCACTGAGCGCACGTATGAGTATTGGCTTTTAAATGATCCGGTACGGTCCCCTTTGATGGAAGGGCTCGTCGGTTGGGTCTTTAGGCCTTGTGACGAAAGCAAAATGCAAGAGGCCGCGCAATGTCTTTTGGGCGAGCATGACTTCACAAGTTTTAGAGCCTCCGAGTGCCAGGCAAAAAGCCCCATCAGAACTATCCATGAAATAGCAGTTAAGCGTTGCGGCAACATGATCGGTATCCGATTGCGGGCCAATGCGTTTTTGCACCACATGGTTCGAAATATCGTCGGCAGCTTGGTGTATGTCGGTACTGGTAAGCAAAGCGTGCAGTGGTTCAACGATGTTTTAGAAGCCTGTGATCGCAAGGTCGCCGCCCCTACGTTTGCCGCAGGAGGCCTTTATCTTGTTGGGGTGAAATATCCGAATGCCCCTCAGCTGCCCAGTTATAGTCCGACACTTTGGTCACAGCTGATGAAATAATAAAAATCATTTAAAATCAATGTGATAGTATAGATAGTAGACAAAAAATAGATAATTAAATAAGCCAAATATTCATGGTGCAATAGACAAAATCAAATTGCTCCTGAAATAGATCTGCATTGAGGATGGCATTTGTATCATTGGCGTAATCAGGAAAATCAAGAAATTGACTTTTTAATCGAAAATGAAAAAGAGTGACTTGTCGTGAAATCGGTTGACAGTTCTGAACGATTTCCTGATTTAGTTGACAGTTTTTAGATTCTTGCCTAATTCTCTTGACAGCTAACGCTGTGTGGAGTTAATTGATAGACAGGGGCAAGGTGCACGTTGTTGGTCTTGAGAAAATAACCAAAATATGGCATTCGTTAACAGCTTTAGATTTGATAAAATCCCAAATCGTATTATTTGTACAGAATTGTATTGAAGGACTTCTTCTATGAGTTGGATTGATCGGCTATTGCCTCGCATTCATAAGTCGGATTCAGAACACACCGAAAAGAAGGAAAGTGTTATTCCTGAAGGGCTTTGGACTAAGTGCCCGAGTTGCGAGCAAGTGCTTTATACCGAAGAATTGCGAGATTCTTTGATGGTTTGCCCGAAGTGTGGCCATCATATGCGCATTAGAGCTCGTGAGCGCGTAGAAAACTTTTTGGATGCGCAAAATCAGGTGGAAATCACTCAAGAAGTGCAACCGACAGACCCCTTAAAGTTTGTGGACAGCAAACCCTATCCTGCACGTTTGGCGCAAGCTCAGCAAAAAACAGGTGAAACGGACGCTTTGGTTGTTAAGCGCGGAACGCTTCGTGGTTTGCCCGTTGTTGTGGCAGCTTTTGAATTTAACTTTATGGGCGGCTCGATGGGGTCGGTTGTTGGTGAGCGTTTTGTGCGAGGTGTGGCAGAAGCTACGCGCATGAAGTGTCCATTTATCTGTTTTGCTGCCTCCGGCGGCGCCCGTATGCAAGAAGGCTTGATGTCCTTAATGCAAATGGCTAAAACGACGGCCGCCATTGCCGGCCTCGCCCGTGAAAAATTACCCTTTATTTCGGTTTTAACCGATCCGACGATGGGTGGCGTTTCCGCCAGTTTTGCCTTTATGGGCGATGTGGTGATTGCAGAACCCCGGGCTTTGATTGGTTTTGCCGGTCCCCGTGTGATTGAGCAAACGGTTCGTGAAAAGTTGCCAGATGGCTTCCAGCGCTCGGAATTCTTGCTCAAAAAGGGCGCTATTGATATGATCGTGGATCGTCGTGAGATGCGTGCTAACATTGCCGAAATTATGGCGATGCTCATGAGAAAGCGTATTACGGACGCTGAATGATTCGATCGACAACGATCTAAAATTTAAAGACGCACTAGACCACGCTTGCGGCGTGGTCGCGTTGTTTTTGGACACGGAAATGTCTCAAGGTAAAGATACTTTAAATGGATGGTTGGACTACATTCTTTCATCACATCCTGAAAATGTGATTGAGTTAGGTCTTACGCGCATGAAAAAGATGCTCGATCGCCTGAACATCCATTTCGATTGTCCGGTGATCACTGTGGCCGGAACCAATGGTAAAGGCAGCACTTGCGCCATGCTTGAGGCTATTTATCGTGCGGCCGGCTACAAAACCGCCATGCACACCTCTCCGCATATGCTCTCCTTTAACGAGCGGGCTCAAATTAATGGCGCGATTGTTGAAGATGGCCCGTTGGTTCAAGCTTTTGAAGAAGTGGAAGCAGCTCGAGAGGGGATGCCTCTGACCTATTTTGAATTCACGGCCTTGGGTATTCTGCGCGTCTTTCAAAAGGCCAAACCGGATGTGGTGATTTTGGAAATCGGTTTGGGAGGAAGGCTCGATGCGATTAATGCTCTTGAATCAACGGCCAGCGTCGTAACGACTATCGGCATTGACCATGAGGCCTATTTGGGCAACACGCGAGACGCTATCGGTTGGGAAAAAGCTCATATTTATCGTCAAGGACATCCGGCTGTTTGCGCCGATAAAAATCCTCCGGCCAAACTTTTAGAGTACGCTAAGGCATTAAAGACTAACCTTCTGGTCGTCGGTAAAGATTTTTCTGTTACCGAAGAAGACAGTGATCGTATGCGTTTTAGGATGGGCGTCCATGATTGGAATTTGCCCCGACCAGCCCTTTGCGGTCGAAATCAAATGGATAATGCGGCTGGCGTCCTTGCCCTGGTTGTTTCCTTGATGGATAAATTGCCGGTTACGATTGCTGATATTGAAAAGGGACTCACAACGGTTCGCATCACCGCGCGATTCGAAAAAGTGCAGTCGGATCCTACCGTCATTTTGGATGTGGGACACAATCCCCATGCGGCTTGTGTCTTGGCTCAAAACATTCGAGACGTGAAGACGCAAGGCAAAGTCATTGCTGTTTTTGGAATGCTCGCGGATAAGGACATGATTGATGTCGTGAAAATCATGTCTGAAGTGATTGATGAGTGGTTTATCACCGGATTGCCGGGACCTCGTGGGGCAAGCGTAGACGTTTTGCATAAAGTCATGCTTGAAGCTGGGGTGAAAGAAGACAAAATCAGCCAATGTGAAGGTGTAGAAGAGGCGTTTAACCTCGCAAAGCGTCAAGCATCAATCATTGATACAATCATTATCTTCGGTTCCTTTGTGACAGTAACCGCGGCCCTGCCGCTTGTTAGAACAAATGCAAGAGTCCAATAAACCAACCAACGACGAAGCGTTCTGGAAATCACCTCAGCAAGGCGTTGGGGTGGGTCTTGAGCACCTCGCTGAAGATAAGGAGCTTGAAGTGAGCCAAGTGAAGGCAAAGTTTCGCCACCGCTTGGTGGGCGCAGTCGTGTTGGTGGCCGCGTTGGTGACGGTGTTGCCGATTTTCTTTGAAGAACCCGCGATTGAAAGCGACCGTCACGCTGAGACAAAGATTCCTCCTATTACCAAAGAGCCTTTCTACAAAATGGAACTGCCGGTTAATAATCGGCCGGCCGTATCCATGCCAGCTGATCAAAGCGCCCTGAAGGACTTTTCCAAACCCAATGTTGTCAAGGATGCTCCGGAGGCTCATCCCACTCCGGAATTGGATCAAAGAGAAAGCGCCGCTCATAGTTACGCACCATCAACGGAGGGCTCGCTTTACATTCAGGTGTTGGCCACATCCAGTGAGGCAGGAGCAATGCGTGAGATGGCGCGCTATCAGGCAATGGGGTTGCCCGTCTATTCGGTGAAGGTTCAAAAGAAATCTGCGACGCTGTGGCGTGTGCGTTTGGGTCTTTTTAAGACAAAAGAGGAAGCCGAGCGGGTTACCAAGATTTTGGATAGCCGAAAAATTTCACATATGCCTGTTCAGGTGGAAGAAAGCGCTAAGCGTGATATGAACCGTATTGCACCCGCGCGAACTCTAAAGAGTGCGGCGCAGGAGGCTCATAGTCGCTCTCAAGAGCAAAAGGTTAAGGCGCCCGTAGCGCAGCCAGCAAAAACTAAAACGCAGCCCGTAAAGAAGGAGGCCGCGCCGAAGGCTTCTCAAAAGGTTTCACCTAAGAAGAATGCAAGTGACGATCCCTTGGCGGATTTGTTGAAATCAACCCGTGAAGACGTAATAGCGCAAAAGCTTCGTGAAAGCGGACACAAGTGATAAGGACTGTTAATCGTGAATGAATTGGATTGGGCAATCATTATCGTGTTGGTTCTCTCCACGGTGGTTGGGGTGACACGGGGTGTTGTTCGGGAAATTTTATCGATTGTAGGCTGGGTGATCGGGATTGTTTTTGCGATTCGATTTTCGCCGGAATTGGCTGGACTCATTCCTCTTGAAAGCTTAGGTCCGGCCATCCGAACAATTATCGCGGCAGTCTTAATCTGCGTGGCTTGCGTCTTTGCCATCGGACTTCTGGGAACGATTTTGCGAAAGATGCTTGAAGTGGCCCGTATTAGCGCAGAGGATCGCGTGTTGGGAAGCGTGTTCGGATTTTTGCGCGGTGTGGTTTTCGTCTGTGCGGTGGTGTTTTTGGCAGGCATGACGAGCGCAACATCCACTCAAATGTGGAGACACTCTGTTTGTATTCCTTTGGCTGAAAATGTGATTGACTGGATGATGCCGATGATGCCGGATTCCATCGCCAAGCTTCGCAAGTAAAGCTATTGTGAGGGGACAGTTTTTAAATTTTTAACCGATGAGGCTATCAAATGTGTGGGATTGTAGGTCTTTTTTCTCATGAGCCGGTTAACCAACGGCTTTATGACTCGTTGCTTTTGTTGCAACATCGCGGTCAGGATGCGGCTGGCATTGCCACGCTCGATGGATTGACCTTTCACATTCATAAGGCAATGGGCTTGGTGCGGGATGTCTTTAGAACCCGCAACATGCGTGATTTGTTAGGCAACAGCGGTTTGGGGCAGGTTCGCTATCCCACGCAGGGCAATGCCGACAGCAACGAAGAAAGCCAACCGTTTTATGTCAACGCCCCTTACGGCATCATGTTTGTGCACAACGGCAACCTTACCAATGCCGAAGCCCTCAAGCAAGAGCTCTACGACTCTGACCGCCGTCATATCAATACCACGAGTGACTCGGAAGTGTTGCTCAATGTTTTGGCTGATGAATTATCCCGCCTGACGCTAAATAGCAAAATTTCCCCCGAAATCGTTTTTGAAGCCGTTAAAGGTGTTCATAAACGCGTTAAAGGTTCATACGCTTGTATTGCTTTGATTGCCGGTAAAGGGATGCTCGCTTTCCGCGACCCCTTCGGTATCCGTCCGCTTTGCTATGGTACAAAAGAAACGTCAACGGGTAGGGATGTTATTTTCGCTTCTGAGTCTGACGTTCTAGAGGCTCAGGAATACGAAACACTTCAAAACGTTGCACCGGGCGAGGCCATTTGGGTTGACATGAAGGGGGATATCCATCAGGCTCAATGCGCCGAACACGCTCAGCTAGTTCCCTGCGCATTTGAATACGTTTATCTCGCCCGTCCCGATAGCGTCATTGACGGTATCTCGGTTTACGGTGCCCGCTTGCGTTTGGGTGAATACTTGGCGCACGAAGTGGCCCGTAGAATTCCTGTGGATGAAATTGACGTCGTGATGCCGATTCCGGATAGCTCGCGCCCGGCAGCCCAGCAGCTTGCCCAACGCTTGCGCTTGCCTTATCGCGAAGGTTTCATTAAAAACCGCTACGTTGGCCGCACCTTCATCATGCCGGGGCAGGCTATTCGTAAAAAGACCGTGCGTCAGAAATTAAATGCCATGGCTGTGGAATTTAAAGATAAGAACGTGCTCTTGGTGGACGACTCCATTGTTCGCGGCACGACAATGCATGAAATTGTTCGCATGACCAAACAAGCCGGTGCGAAGAAAGTGTTTGTGGCGAGCGCCGCTCCTCGAGTGTGCTTCCCGAATGTTTACGGTATTGATATGCCGACTCGCTCGGAACTCATTTGCGGCGACGGCAAGACCGATGATGAAGTCTGTAAGATTCTTGAAGCTGATGCTGTCGTTTACCAACGCTTGGAAGACTTAAAGTCAGCCCTTCATGATATGAACCCCTCTATCGAGCGCTTTGAATGCTCGTGCTTTGACGGTGAATACATTACGGGCGACATTACGGAAGAGTATTTGGCCAAACTAGAAGCACAGGCAAAAGCCGCAAAAGCTCAACCGAAAAAAGTTGATGAAGACTGATCGATCAAACGGTTTGGTCTTTAATTGGGGAGTTCTTTGAATGAGGACTCTCCATTTTTTTGTTCATAAGGCGCCTAAAATTTTAAAAACGTAGCATTTTTTTATGGCTATGCAGGCCTGGCCCTTCCATGCTACAACGTCTTGCAACCGACCATTCCGCTTAAATTAAACGAAAAACACAATTTATTTAAACTGTTTTTCTGTGATACCGGTTTGTTGATCGCCGCCTGTATGCAAAACATCCAATTCGCCTTGCTTAACGGCGACGCTTCTGTCAATTGGGGCAGTATTCTTGGAAACGCTGTGGCTCAACAACTTCTAGCGAATGGTTTCCCGTTGAGGTATTTCAATTCAGTTCGACACGGCGAGGTTGACTTTGTTGTGGAGAAGAATGGAAAAGTTTTACCGGTTGAGGTGAAGTCCAGGAAAAGTTTTAAGTTGTATGCGCCGTTAAATAATGTTTTGGATGTAAAAGATTGAGGAATAACTGAGGCTGCTGTTTTGTGTCAAGGTAATGAGGACACTGATGAGAGCGTTCTTTATTTACCTTGGTACATGGTGATGTTTTTGAAGGCAGACGAATTGCCACGGCAATGGCTACATTGAGTGGATATTCGCACTCTAGCAGTTTAGTGAGTGGAAAAAACAATCAGCTAATGAACAATGTCATCTTGCTTGACGACTTTCCAGATCGTCAACACAATGATTTTGACATCAAATAAAAGAGAACGTCTTTTCATATATTCGATGTCTAAGGCCGCTTTGTCATCACCACTTATGCATGTTCGCCCGTTAATTTGAGCCCAACCGGAAATTCCGGGTAAAAGCTTATCAACACCCGCCGCTTTTCGTAGTTCCAAAACATGAGTTTCAATCGGTAAAAGTGGTCTGGGTCCAATAAGACTCATGTCGCCTTTTAAGACGGACCAAAACTGAGGAATTTCGTCCAGACTGGTTTTCCTGATAAATTCACCAACTTTGGTGATGTAGCTGCCGGCATTGGTGAATTTTTCAGCTTCTACGATAGGTGCGCCAACACTCATGGAACGAAATTTCGGCATGATAAATGGCCTTCCATTTCGACCAATACGTTCAGACCAGTATAAGACAGGGCCGGGAGAATCAAGCTTAATAGCAATGGCAACGATTAACGCTACAGGTAACATAATTGGTAGCGAAACCAAAATCAACACAATGTCAAGTAAGCGTTTCATCGATGAGCAAGAAAAAAATAGAACAATTTAGTTCTGAATTCTAAAACAAAATACGACTTTTTAGAGTGTTCTACCATTCCGATAAAAGCCATTGCCGAAGATCTTTATGTTCAATGCCTTTTTGTGGTCTCAAGATCGGGTCCAAGCTAAGTACAACCTTCGGGAAGTTATCTGGTATTGATAGAAGTGCCCCAAATTCACGTTCTTCGGTTTCCTTATTGGCTAGTAAATAGGCCACTTGAACATAGAGGGTTTGATTGTTTTTTCTCGCTATGAAATCAACCTCAAGTTCTTTCGAGGTTTTTTGAGCGCAAGCAATTCTTCCAATGCTTACTTTCCAACCACGTCTGCGTAACTCAATTGCGACAATGTTTTCTAATATCTGATCAATATTTATTTGGTTAGATAAAAACAAAGCCTGACGCAAGCCATGATCATTGATGTAAAACTTATGGTTGAAGGCTAGCATTCGTTTACCTTCGGCCGTTTCAAAATTCATTTTTTCGAAAATAAAAGCTTCGCAGGCAGCTTCAATAAAATTGGCTAGGGTTTCCTTGCTGGGAGCGCGCCCTTCAGATTTCAAATATCTTGTCAAGGAAGCGATCGATATTGGATGCCCGGTTTGATCAAAGAGGTAACGGAGAACTTTTTTGAATAGTTCAACATCACGGATTTGCCGTCGCGAGATGATGTCCTTAATAAAAATGGTGTCAAAAAGGTCACTTAAGTATTGTTGCCAAGCCTCAAAGGGACGCTTGGAAAATCCATGAGCCCATGCGGGCATTCCTCCGACGGTGAGGTAGGTATTAAAAATTTCATTTATTGATAAATCAGAATTTCTTTTATTACAAAGGACAAATTCTTTAAATGAAAAAGGAAAAACTTCAAAAGAAACGTAACGACCGCTTAAATGAGTGGCTAGTTCTCCGGATAGTAATTTTGAATTGGAACCGGTTATGAAAATACTGGCTATGGCGTGCTGACGAAGGGAATTCACCATGATTTCCCAGCGATCAACATTCTGAACTTCATCTAAAAAAACATAAGAAGGGGTTTGTTGTTGAGCAAAATGCAATATTTTTTCATGGATCTCTTCAAGGGGAAGAGAGCGCCAACGGATATCTTCAAAATTAATACTCAAGAAATGGTTGTCTTTAAGATGTAAAGAATTTGAAATATCTTCCTTGATAAGTTCAAAAAGGGTGGATTTGCCGGTACGTCGCATACCGGTTAAAACTTTGATCAAATCTAAATCGTTGTAAAACGGTCTGATCTTTCCTAATAGATCAGATCGAGGTACTAATAGTTCGCTCATTTTTGTTTCCCTTTTTTTGTTATTGGCTATTATATCGAACAATCTTTATTAATTTTAAATTTTGTTCGATATATCGAACAAAACAGATAAAAATATAACTTTGTTCGATATAGATTGACGAATTAATTGTGGGTAGCGGTTAAAATCAAAGAAAAAACAAGGATTATTTGTGTCAACAGGTCTATTTACCCACGAATCGTGTTATCGCCACATCACAGGATTCTCAAGTCCGGATTCGCCTGATCGAATTCGAGCGATAGAAGAGCGGTTGGTTGCTTCAGGATTGGAAAGTGCTTTTTGTCGGAAACAGACGGAGCGTCAGGCTTCTTTAGAGGATCTTTTGCGTGCTCATGATCAACAATACGTTGATTACGTTCGCTCTTTGATTCCCGAAAAAGAAGATGAATTGGTTCATATCAGTGAAGATACGATTGTAAGCCGTGATTCGTGGACGGCCGCATTAGAAAGCGCGGGTTGTGTGCTTGAGGCAATTGACGAAGTCCTCTCTGGCAAACTCACCAATGCGTTTTGTTGCGTGCGCCCACCGGGCCACCATGCTCATCGAGATAAAGCGGAAGGCTTTTGTATTTTCAACAATGTGGCAATTGCGGCGTTATATGCAAGAGATGTTCTAGGCATTAAACGAATAGCGGTCTTAGATATTGATGCGCATCACGGCGACGGGACCGAGGATATTCTGGCTGGGCTCGAGGGTATTCATTTCTTCTCTTTTTTTGAAAAAGAGATTTTCCCGTATCCTAAGCTCGAGAGTTTGGCGCCTAATATCCATAAGTTCGCCCTTGCTGCCGGTGACAGAGGGGAGGCGGCTTGTGAGGTGATTCGTTCCAAGTGGGAACCTTTAATTCGCGAGTGTCAACCTCAGCTCATCTTGATATCGGCAGGTTTTGACGCTCATATGGCCGATATCATGTCGGGATTGGATTTTTCTGATTTGGACTATGCCCATATCACACGAATTATTGATGATATTGCGCGTAGTGTTTGTGATGAAAAAATTGTCAGTGTGCTCGAAGGCGGTTATGAACCTCGCAGTCTCTCAAGAGCTGTTGTTGCCCACATCAGAACATTAGCCCATGTGTAAAGGATTCAAGAGTGTCGCTATTTTCACTTAAGCATCTAAAAGAAGGCGTTTCAGGTCGTGAGGTAGTCTCATGGGCGGCCTTTGATTTCGCTAATTCTGGCTATACAACCGTTGTTCTCACAGCGGTTTTTAATGCTTATTTTGTCGGTGTTATTTGTGAAGAGGCATCTTGGGCGACACTTCTTTGGACAACGGTAATCGCGGTAAGCAATATTTTGGCTATCGTTTCCATGCCTCTTATCGGTGCGGCCAGTGACCTTAAGGCCAATAAAAAGTTTTGGACAGTGCTGATGAGTTTAATTTGTATCGCAGGCACCGTCGGTTTGGCTTTTACCGGCACCGGCACCATTGTTTGGGCTGTTCTTATGGTCATTGTCAGCAATTTCGCTTACAACGTCGGAGAAACTCTTAATTCCGCATTCTTACCTGAAATCGCGGATGATCGTTCCATTGGGAAAGTCTCTGGTTGGGGGTGGAGCTTTGGGTATTGTGGTGGACTTTTGACTTTGGGGTTAAGTCTGGTTGTCGTTTTGGCTATGCAGTCAAAAGGATTGACCGCTGAGGATTATGTTCCCTACACCATGCTGATCACGGCGGTTATCTTTTTTATCGCGGCCCTGCCTCTTGCTTTATGGCTAAAGGAAAGAGCCGTGCCCAGAACCCAATCTTCATTTTGGTCGTTGGTTAAAGAATCACAAGCCAGTCTTATTAAAACATTCAAAAGCTTGTCCGCTCACCGCAATTTCGCGTGGTTGGTTGCTAGTGGTCTCTTCTTCCAAGGTGGAATCGCCGTTGTGGTGACACTGGCAGCGGTCTACGCCGACCAAGCCATGGGGTTTACACCGGACGAAACGATTCTCCTTGTGTTGCTCGTCAACATCACAGCGGCAATCGGAGCCTTTGCTTTTGGCTATGTGGAGGATCGTATTGGTCACAAAAATGCCTTGATCGTGACGCTTTTTATTTGGATAGCCATGGTGGGCGTGGCTTATTTTGCTCAAACCAAAGCGCTTTTTTGGGTCGCTGCAAACTTGGCCGGTATTGCGATGGGATCAAGCCAGTCAGCAGGTCGCGCCTTGGTTGGTGTTCTTGCACCTGAAAAAGACCGAGCGGCATTTTATTCATTTTGGAATATAGCACTATGGGTAGCCAATATTATTGGTCCGATGACTTATGGACTAATTACTTGGGTAACAGGCAACGATCAACGCTTGGCTCTTTTATGTACGGGGATGTTCTTTGTTGTGGGTTTGATCTTTTTGCTTCCGATGAAGCTATCAAAAACGAAAGAAAATTTTCAGAAAATCTGAAAAATATTTTTAGAAAATATGTCACTACTGTCCAAAATAATTTAATTTCTAAGACATCCCCTTTGTGTTATATCGGAAATATTAAAAAGTTGGGTACATAACGCCAAGAGTCCTTCTTTTTATTTTTATCGCGACTTTGAAAAGTCTGAAGTCGATCTATTGATCCATGATTCGGGTGTTTATTATCCAATCGAAATAAAAAGTTCAGTCACTGTTTCTTCTAAGAAACTAACAGGTCTTGAGGCGTTCAAGAAAAATGTCAAAAATTCTGCTTTGGCTTCTGTCATTTCAATGACGCCGGAACCCTATGTGATGGAAGGACAGGTCATCAATCATTCCATTTGGGATATTTGAAATCAGCCAATTACGTAAGTTATTTAAGAAAAAATGACTGGTGAGTCTTATCTTTGACTCACCAGTTCAATGTCTCTAAACAATGGTTAGTGCAAGGGCAATCAAAGCAATCAAGCTGGGAACGAAAGTTCGTTTTGATACTTCTAATGGGTTGACCATTGCAATGCCGGAAACAACGACCATGGCGCTTGAAATAGGTGATGCAGTGCGATGTTGAAAACGCTTAATAAAAAATTTTTGCTTTGCTAAAAAACAGTCATCAGATCTCACACAAACTCGCAGTCTGGTGGCTACTATTGAAAATAGATGATCAAGGGAAAATGGGGAAAATAAACAGCTTGAGGGGATATTGAGCGAGAAGTTTAACTTAAATTTAACAGATGCTCTCATGAATGAATCGGTATGCCCTTAAACCTAGGGCATACCTTCAAAATTAAAAATTAAAGCATTAGCTATTAGGCAACATCCTCGTCAAAGCGATCGATGCTAATACAGCTGCTCCAGTCGCGATGGCTTTGTCATTGAAATTGAAGCGCTCATTGTGAACGGGAGCCGTGTGATCCGCATCTTTCATTCCTAAGCGGAAAAGACACCCCGGACGCTTTTGTAGCATAAAGGAGAAATCTTCACCTCCTGTTGTTCTGGTGATTTCTTTAACATTGTTTTCTCCCAGCACTTGTGTGGCGACGGCGTGAGCCGCCTCAACCTTTTCAGGCGTGTTGTACATGGCGGGATAAAGACGCGTGTATTTGACCTCGGCTTCAATATCATAGGTTTTTGCAATACCGTGAGCAATTTCATTAATACGCCGTTCAATCGTGTCTTGAACTTCTGGCTCGTACGACCGGGTTGTGCCGCTCAGCATTGCTTTTTGAGGAATGACGCTTACGCCATTGGGATCTCCGGCTTGAGCGCAGCAAACGGAAACCACCGCGGCCAATTGGGGAGAAATGTTACGCGAAACAAGCGTTTGTAAAGCCAAAATAGCCTCGCCCATTGCAATCACTGGATCTCTAGCAAACTGAGGACGAGAGCCGTGTCCGCCTTTTCCCTCAAAAGTGACCTCAAAGACATCCGCATTGGCAGTGGCGTATCCGGAAATAAAACCTACGGTACCCACATCAAGCGAAGGTTCGGCATGAAGAGCATAAAATTCATCAATCCCAAATCGCTCAACCAGTCCGTCTTCAATCATGTATTTAGCGCCTGCGAAACCCTCTTCGCCTGGTTGGAAAATAGCCACTAAGGTTCCGGCAAAATGGCGATGCTTCATAAAATAGTTCACAACGGCTAAAAGAGTGGCCACATGACCGTCGTGACCGCAAGCATGCATATGTTTGGGGCGTTCACTTGCATAAGGTACCCCTGTGTTTTCATTGAGAGGCAGCGCGTCGCTGTCGGCTCGAATACCGATTGTTCGTCCCGGGCATTCTCCTTTGATAACACAGACTACACCGGCAACGTCTGATCCGCCGACACGAGTGTGAATATCCTCACACCCAAAGCTTTTCAATGCCTCAACGATTGTTTTCTCAGTTTGGGTTAGGTTAAGGCCGATTTCCGGATATTGATGAATAGCGTGGCGAATTTGCGCAGCCACGGCGGCGCAATCAATCAGATCTTCCGGTTTAACAATTAAAGAGTCACTCATGATAATTTCCTTTCCAATTTGTTTGTTCGACTGTGTTAAGCCTGTATTAAATAAGAACGCTCATGACCGCTAATGTTGCGAAAGCCAAAACAATGGGGATGAGCATGATGACGTAGAGCATGTGATCCTTAATGCCGATTACACCTAGGCATCGTCCCATATATTGGAGTTGTCCACCCATGATGAAGATTGAGGGCAAAATGATTGCGGCTTGTTCTCCATTCATGACACCATCACTTAAGAAGGCTAAAAGCACACCGATAGCGCCGCCGCTTGACATCCATGCGCTCACTAAAATCATGGCGCTTTCTCCGGGTAAACCAAAGATAGACATGATCGGCTCAAAGCCCATGCCGATGTAGTTCAAAAGTCCGGAGACAGTCAACACTTTGATTAATACGAACGCCATGACCAAGTTTGGCAACATTGACTTTGTCGCCAAGTCCCAACCGCGCCTGGCGCCGTCAATGAACACTTCTGTAATCAAAGGTTTTTGTGTACTGAGTTCAGCCATGATTAATTCCTTTCAATAGTTAAAGCAACGGGGCTTGTCTGCAAAGACGCTGTGGCGATCGTTTCACGCTGAGCAATCCTCAATTGAATCAAACGCATGATGTTGGCGCCGATCACCTTGGCGATTAACAAAACAGCTAAGCCAGTGCCCATGGAAAGTGGCACAGCGCTGGAGCCGTCAGCGTTACTGAAAGCCAACACAGCCGCGCTGAATGTCACGAAGTTGGTGATAGGTGCACAGGCGACCATTTGGAAAGCTGAGAAATTATTGATTTCGGTATAGCTCAAGGCGCCCGAGTCTTTAAGTTGACGAGTCAGCGCCGCGCCGCCGTCGGTGGATTGAAGGCAGGCGATTAAAGCTAAAGTGGCCGTACCGGGAACACCGATCAAAAATTGAAGAATCGGAGTCAAGAGCTTTCGTGCTGCTTTGAGTGCGCCATAGTGTTCAAAAACGGTAATCATGCCCATGGCCAACATGACGCCCGGGATGATGAGGGAAATGGCGAGCATGAACCCGTCAATAGCGCCGGATCCGCCAAGACCTCTTAGGGTTGTCATGGTGGTGCTGACGCCATCGGCAGTTTCTGTCACTTTCCCCACCACTTTTCCGGCACTACCCATGAGGGTTGTGAAGTCTAAGAAGCTCCAAAAATAACTACTGCCGGCAGCTATTCCGGAAAAAAATACAATGGCCAAAGCCAATGAGATGTAACAGCCTATGGAGACTTTTTCTTTATCGATTTGTGTTTGCTTGTCAGACATTTTGTTTTCCTAAAAAGTTATAAAGGCGCTGAAAATGAATTGGTTTCAAACCTAAATCGATAAATAAGGGGACCAATCTGACGCATGGAACGCATCAGCCGGGCGCATCCAAAGATGGCGGTATAAGTTCGTTTATAGAGACGAATATTGATATTTACTTTAGCCTTGCCACGAATAGACGGATACATAGCAACTTCCGAATTTTCAAAATTTTGAAAATGTCCGAATACACGTGGTGAGTTTTAGGATTTTCAGTAACGGTATTCAGACCGTTTTGGGTGGTTCCCGAAGGAACCTGTCATTTATCAGCACCAGCTGAAAACGACAAACGAGGGAAGCGGGAAACGACTAAATCGTTCCCCGATGCTAAAGCTGAAAAAAACAGCCTTACGAGATGTGCTCGAAAGGCCGATGGGTTTGACTGATGAGATCGCACAGCAAGACTTACAGGAATTGTCCTGCAAGACTTTCTGTAATGTATCTAAGCGGTTGCTCGAAAGCATTTTAGAGGCGATCTCATAAATTATGAAAAGGATGAAAACATTTTGATTTAAATTTAGAAATGGAACAATCAGGAGAATTACGTATTTTTGAGGAAATCTACAGTTTTTTGCTTATGGTTCCTAATTAATTCAAGTTTTTGTGCTTAAGAAACTTTAATCCCGGAGAAAATAATCGTAGAAGGAATTTTTAAATAGGTTTTATAAAAAATGAGAAATGTCCCAGTTTATAAAATACAGTTTATAAATTGATCAATAACATAAAAGACATTCTAAAGCCAGATTGCCTTTTTGTAGCAATGCGTTATTCATCGCGTTCAGCGTTGTTTGTCTCAGGGGCTTTTTTAATTTTTCAATTACTGTTAACAACAGTCTTGTTGAAGTCCCAATCCTAACGAAATTGTCCTCATCAATGATATTGGCGTACGGAAAATCGGTTTTTAGTCGATTGAGTGTGTAGCCAGTTGCCATTAAATCATCTTTTTTACACTCAATCCATCCCCATGGTTCAAATGGTGATACTCGATATGAACCTAAATTTAACAAAGTGAGACTTCCTGCATGAACACGTATGACAGAGGAAAAAGTTTCCTCGATTTTGCGTGTATAAGCACAGGCGCTCCAGAAATCATCATAAGTATTTTTCGGTTTGGGAATTATGTGTTGAACGAAATATTTGGCAACAGGGAAAATCTGAGCCCATACGGGGTGTGCCCGAGCTAAATCCAATTGATGCCTTAAACCGGGATGCATGCTGTGGTAGGTTTGAAGCCACAAACCGGAGCCAGTGCTTTTTTCATTAGGGTTAAGCCAATCATTTAATTCAGAATCATTCAGGACGCTTTTTAAATTTTTGCGATTTTCTGAGTGACATTCTCGAAGGGCAAGGTTATCCAAAGGGATCCCTTTCTTTTCAGCTAAAGCAATCAATTGCTTCTCTTTTTCATCAACGTACTTCGCTAGAACTGGCATGAAGGCCAATTCTTCAATGACGACTCCGCGAGCTAAATGCTGTTCAAAACGGGCCGGCATGTTGTTCGTTTTTCCGATGTAAGCCGTCTTGTCCGGTCGGATTTGAAGATAAATTCCCGAGAGGATCATCGAATTTTTAAACAGGCTCACAACGCTCGTGATCCCGCGAACATCGGCGATTCGCTCAAAACCCAATTGGAATGCGGCATTCATGCCGAAAGTTGATATTTTTGCCATTTTTTTATTTTGATCCTTTGCTTAAAAATTAGGCGATGAAGATCATAGACTGTATCAATTAGATCATTGATTTTTATAGGAAAAATCTATTGGACAAGAAGGCTTTATCCATGTTTAAATACTCACCGTTGACAGACATCGGGCCCATTGTTTGAAAACAGATTCGGTTAATTTTTTAGGGGATTTTGAAATGAAATTTTGGGAATATCTCACCACGCCTCCTGTCCTTGAAGACGAATACGCCAACCAGATTTTGAATCTGAAAACCTCTTGGGAAGAAGTGTTCAATACGGTCTTTTTCATCGTTGGCCTTGTGTTAATTTCTCCGTGGTACGAAATGGATTCAACTGGTGAACTTCATCCTAGACGTAGGGTACGTTTACCATCTCGTGTCCCTCCGGCAATTCGTTGGGGTTGTATTCCCGAACGTTGGTTTTAATTTTTCCAAATATCCTTGTTTGTATTGTTTCTTTTCGGGATAAATGTTTATGAATATTTGGGAATATCTCACCACGCCTCCTGTCCTTGAAGACGAGTACGCCAACCAGATTTTGAATTTGAAAATCTCGTGGGAAGAAGTGTTTAATACGGTCTTTTTCATCGTTGGCCTTGTGTTGATTTCTTCGTGGTACGAAATGGATTCAACTGGTCAAGTTCAATATCGATACAAAGGTCATCGGACTACTCGAGTTCCTCGATGTTTGAAATGGTGTAAACATCCAACTGTTTGGTAACGATTCCTTTTTACTTTTGAGCGGAGCGTTCAACTTCTGAAAGTTCCGCTTTTTCTTGTTTACCGATTTCTTGCATGGATTTTTTAAAGCCTTCGGAATTTGTTTTCTCAGTCAGTTGATCCTTGTATTCATGAGGACTTGAGTAAAGTGCTCCGCCAAGGTAAGCGTTGGCAAATACGGATGGAACGCCGGATTGCTTTTCTTCATACACCGCCTTTGCTGATAGCGTTGTTCCTCGCTCGGTAAGAAGACTGTCTTGCAGTTGTGTTTTATCTGCGTCCAGTGATTTCCTGAAGTTGTTGACTGAGTTAGTGACCACTGATGTTTGCGGTTGATCTGAGATTTCTTTATCCCCAACGCTACGTTGTTTTGAAATTTGATAATCCAAATTATTAGCTTGTCGAGTTTGGTCAAATTGATTGAATTTTTCAGTTTCAAATGATTCACGATGAGGTCTTGCCATTGTGTCAATGCCAACAGTCGATAAGGGAAGAGGAGAGTGATTGTTCCAATCACTTTGATTCATACTCTGATGAAGTCGCTGGGCAAAGTATCTTCTTGCGGCAGCGCTATGGAAAAGAGCGTTTTGAGCAGCCTCGGCAGAACCAAAAGTTTCAATAGCCTTTTGCATAGCGACAGGGGAGCTGTCCATCATTGTTCTGATGTCTTGGTTAGAAACATAGCCGATTTGAGAAGAAGCGCCGAGACTGGCACTTTGCTCAAAACTTTGACGATTGCCGAGCTGGTAAGCACGAGTCAGTTGCTCCTCGAAGTTTTTAGCGGCGTTACGAATGCCAGAGTCTGAGGTGCTTTCTGCAATTTGCCTTGTGGCGGTCAGTAAAGATTTATAGGCTTCTTGGCGTTGCTTTGTATTGGAAGCGCTGGTTTGTTGAGTGACAGAATCCAGTAATTGCTGGGAAGTTTGGATTCTTCCATTTATCCCACCAGATAACGATGCGGGATTACCTCCATTGATAAGACTTTGACGAATGTTTTCGATCCCAGAATTATTAGGTGTAGAGGATGTTGAAGTCGATTCTGACACTATTGAATTCTTAAAGCTTTCTGCTTGACTACTTCTAGTCTGCAAACTTTGAGAATGAGTTGTTTTTTCAGAACTACTCGAAGATAGCGTTAATGTCGAATTTATGGAAGCACTTTGTCCATTATTGAAATTAGATTCAATTATCTGATTAGAGCCAGAGGTCATCGAAGAGCTTACTTGATCAAGGCTACTATCAGCAGACTGTAATCCGGACTGACGATTTAACGTTGTATTTAAAAGTCGCGTAAAACCCGCCATCGACTTATCCGCCGTTTGCGTCGTGTATGAGCGCAGAGCTTGGATAGAGTCCGAATACCCAAAGCTATTGTTCATTGAGCTGGTAGCGCTTTGAGAATTCGTTTCTCCCAACGACATGGCACTTGAGACACCCATTGAGACCGGTGTCATGGACATACCAGTCACTGCGCCTGAAGCATTTCGAGTAACCGAGCCATAGGCCGAAGCGGTTTGAAGCATCGAAGCATCGGTAAAACCCATTGATCTGTCGTTCTTATTGCCGGACTGTGTGTTGGTTGAGACATTGCCCCAGCTTGTGTTGCCCAAGGAAATGTTGCCGGAGGTGAGACTTGCGCCTTGAGATTGAGCGGCGCTTTGCGCGGGCGCCATGACGCTTGCGGCCAGCTGCGCTGTCGCAAAGTCGCTTCCTTTGGCAATGGCAAAGGCAATCACCGGAGCCAGAATTGTTAAGAATCCGGCAATGGCTTGGGAGCTTGCGCCGGCTTCGCGGATGAGACTGGCGGCATAGATGGTGTTTGCCCCATACTCAGCGATGATTTGATTCATGGGGTGGCTGTCCGTGTGGATGATGAGGTAATTCATCACAGCGGAAATCGGTGCCCAAAGCTGTATCCAAACCAGGAGCGTCAGATAGCTTCTGAGGATGGTTCCGGCCATATGGCCGGCGGCCAACACCATAATGAAAATCAGTGGGAAAGACGCCAGAATGATAAATTCGAGCGAATTTCTAACCTTAGGTAAAGCGTCCTTAGCAATCTCCGCCATCGTCCGATAGTTGATTTCAGAGGTGAGATTGCCTTGGGCTTTGGCTAATGCCGTTGCGGTGGCTAATGGGTGCCCGGCTAAAGCGGCCACATTATCGATGTCACTTTGCAGCGTATTCATAAAGACCGAGTGCTTGATGGAACTCGCCAAACTCTGCGATACGCCTAAAAGGAGACTTTCAGCCTGGGGCAGGACTCTCAGAATTAAAGTGCTCGCATCCAGCTGATCGGGCAGCAGCTTCATAGCTAAATGCTTTTGAATGGCGGGCAGCTCTTTGGTTGCCATATGGTTGTCAATGAAAGCGATCGCCTCATCGCATCCTAGCCAGTTGCCGGCCGTGTCTTGAGTTTTTCGGGCGGGATTAACCCATCCGGTTTGAGCGATTGTCTGCCAGAGGTTGCCACTGGTGCTCAAGGCTTCAATCTTTTGGGGATAGTCAATGAGCTCGGGCATAACGCAGTTGCGGTTAAAGTCAGAAATCAGTGTTCTGCCTTGAGCGGTCACGGGGCCGGCGGCAAGGATTGCATTGACGGCTCTTTCCGGAAAGACCATGCCAAAGCGTGAGAAGCGCTCGGCTTCAACGCCGGCAAAGGTGTCCTCAAAGATATTCGTGAGCCAGTGGCCAACGTGGGAGGTGGTGCTTGCCATAAAGGCCAGTCCCAAAGGAACATTAGAAACCACATAAACAGAACCGGATCGCTCATCATTGATGGCCAGGTCTGTTTTCGGTACGAGCGTGACGCCGTAAAAAAGTGCCACGGCAAAGATGAAGCTGCCGGCATCCAGTCCACGGTATCTTAGGGCGCAAACGGTAATGACACACAGAAATCCGAACAGGATAATGGTTTTCAATAGCCCCGTGAAATCCGCTGACCCGGTGATGGCCACCACCGCTTCAAAAAGATCCCGGATTTGAGAGCCGTTCCAGTAGGCAAAAAATTCCATCGTCATCAGTTACTCCTTAGTTACGGGTTCCCCAGCGGGAAGCGATGTTCTGGGCGGCGTTGCCTAAGAGGCTGCGTTCAATGTGTTCGACTTGTTCCATAAAGCTTCGGGCGCGGGCCATTTGCTGATAGATGCGGTCGCTTCGGGCTGAGAGGTCTAAACGGACCGAAGCAATGCGGGCGGAAATCCGCTTGACGTGATCGGCGTTGATTTGATTGGCTTGCGCACCGCTTGCGCTCGTGATGACTTTTTCAATGTCGATGGTTAATTGATCGAGCGCCCTGACAATGGCTTCATAAGAGGCAGCTTCCACGTAGACGCGGAGGATGTCCTCAGAAAACCCAACGTAGCGGTTAATCGTTACCGTGTTAATTAATTTGATTAATGGAATGGAAGAAACCGACCCCAATAGGAGGATGTCTTCTTCAGAGACTCTGGACGGATCCCGAGCCAGAAGAGACTGACGGTAATGGGTGGCGGCTTCCCAGAGACGGTGAGTGAGGTTGATGTCATCCATGGCAACACGCTCCGGGTACAAGCACTTAGTGTCCTTGGTAGGGCACATCAGTCGGGTGGCGTTATTGAGGCTGACGCTTTCCGAGGAACCGAAGAGTTGATTGGAGATATCCTCGCCCATGATGAAGCGGGAGCGGGCCACGGCGGAGGAATCATCTCCCGCCTGGGTGTAAATTGTGGTGCCCACCAGTGTCATCATGAGTTCTTTGAGCTCTTTAGGGTACTTGGAAGTTAGAGTTCCTCCGCCTAACAATGCCCAGGTGAGGTTGATTTCCGAGGCTTCGATGGTGTTGCCGCCGGAGTCTGTCCGGGTGGGGACATTTTTAAAGACAGTTGAGCCATCGGAGCGGGTCATGGAGTCGGCTTCATAAGCATCCGACGCTGTGCCCGAGTCTCTCAAATGATTGGTGGCTGAGTAGCGCAGTTTTTCCATGTAGCCTTGAGCGCCTGTCATGTCGAGAAGGGTTTGAGCGGCGGTGCAGGAATCCTGGAATTTGGAACTGTATTCCCGGATCAAATCGCGAAAGCTTGTCACTTGTTCGGACAAGTCAGGAGACAAAGTCTGAAGGGCTAACTGGAAAGCCAGGCCCGGTAATGAAGAGCCGATGGCTCTTAAATAATTCAGGAACTCTTCTTTAGAGGGAATGCTAAAAGCGCCCATGAAGAGGTCGATGCCGCCGCAGCCGGCGGAGAGCTTGGGCGGCGTGAACTGAAACGGCGTGAAGTCGGTTCGGGGAGCGCGGTACACAAAGCCACCGCCCGTGGCGATATTAAGGTGGGCGGACTCATAGATGCCGGCCGCCGTCACGTTGGCTTGACCGGTACCGGAAGAAGAGTCATAGAAGTCTTCCAGAAAACCTGCGTGAGCGACCGGAATCAGTGATAAAGAGACGCAAAAAGTTACTAAGGTCAAGTGAAAAGATCTTGCTTTCATGATTGATCCTAGAATTTGGGAAGAGTTTGAATAGAGGAATTAGTCGGACGTGGTAGACCCGAGGCCTGAACCAAACGGTCTTTGAGGTCTTCAAGTGACAAAGCGCCGGAGGCAATAAGCTGCGCCTGTTCACCCTTACGGTCTACGAGAAAAATAGCTGGGGTGACGGTCGGCACCGAACCGCTTAAGGTCATTAAGCGCTTCACAATGCCGTTATCCGGTTTGGCACCGGGCCATTCATGCGTAACATCACCTTTGATGGAAATCGCTAAGGCTCGGATGCCGGTTTCTTGTTGAAGCTTCAGAATGACAGGAGCCATCAGACTGAAGAAAGAGCATCCTGACTGAACAAGAATGACAAGTCCGGCATAGGTTGAAAGTTCTTTAAGAATGTCAGCCTTTTCTGACTTGGCTTCATCTTTCAAAGCCACTTGCGCAAAGTTGGCGTTGGGGTGAACCACCGTATGGTCAAAACCGGGATTGGCCCAAAGGGTTTCTTTCCAGCGTTGAGCAAACTGTGTGGATTTTTCCAACATCAAGGTATTGACAGCCAAATAAGCCGTGATGTTTTCCTTGGTGGGCTCCATAACGGCAACATCCAACCGCCTTTTGGCTTCGAGCTTTAACTCCTCCACCGTTTTGAGTTCAGAAAGATCCTTTGAGTTTTCTTCCTTCTTTTCTCCATAGAAAAGAAAGCCGCGATCGGGATTCTTCCAGACGTCTTCGGTCCAGAAGTCATTAGTTTGTGCAAACGAAGATTGCACAAGTGATAAAGAGAGCAGGGCTGTTAAGCCGATTTTTCTTATAGTCATAGTGTTTAACAGTCAGTTCCGTAACAAGTTCCCTCTTTGCCGGGCATCGCGGTGTAAGGGTCTTTTTTCAGTTCGTTGATTCTGGCTTTGGCGCGTGTTTCGACCTTGCCCGGATCGGGCATCTTCACTTTGGAGGTGTCTATCAATGCTCCCAAAGCCGAAGGATCAATCTTTCCCAGATCCACCCGGCTCATTTCATAAGCGGTCAGCCCCTGACAGACGTGTTGATCGGCAACATTCCAGCCGAGTCCCAATTGGTCATGAGCAGCTTCCTGTACCAAAAGCGCGAGCTTAGAGTTGTAGCAACAGTAAGACTCGGTCTTAATGAGGCACCGCCCCATGAAGTATTCGGTGCAGACGCTGCACACATAGCGGCAGGTATCTGCCCCACGCTTTAATTGCAAGGTTTGCTCTTCGGGGGTGCAGGACAGGTAATCGGCGGCGACTTCTAAGGCGACCATCGCAAAGAACGTCCAAGGGTCAAAAGAGAACTGAACCGAGCCACCGACATAACTCACAGAGAGTCCGTAGTAGGAGAGGTTAGGGGAGTAGGCTTGGCCGGCCGCGTCACCGTACAGTTTGGTCATGATGTTGGCGATGTTCTCGTTACTCATCAGAATGTCATTGACATAAGGCGAGCCCAAAGTATGGATGGTTTCTTTAGCAATCTTGCCTGCGAAGATATAAGAAACGGGTAGCCCTGCGGCGTTAGAGTGAGAGCCCTTCACTTTTCCTTTGCAGCAAGAGACGCCCCCTAATTTATTGCGGCAAGTGTTGAGCTCTCCGGTAAAGAAATGAAGGTTGTTGTAGTCGCCATAGACCGCGGCCTGACGCACAACTTCAAGCTTAGTGATGACGTCGGCTAAATTCGTATTGGGGGCGTCATCGGTGGGTGTGCAAAGGCCGTTTTGGCAAATCGACTCTGAACAAACCTCTTCCTCAATAACCTGATCGGGCGTCTCTTCACACTTATAGGTGGAAGTCCAAAAGGAACAATGACTTTCGTTGCCTGCCAAGCATTTCTTTTCAATGAGCTCGCACTTGGGGTTGCCGTTTAACTCTTCACAGGTGTTCACGGATGAGCCATCATCTGAGCAACTGTACTGAACTTCGTATCGCCAGCAGTCCTTGTAAACAGGTTCACCATTGATGATGCGAGTTTCCGGTCCCTCGATGCAGACCTTATCGGAAGCGGTGCATGTGGCTCGTGGCTCAAGCATTTTGCTCAAGACATCAGCATTGAAAGGGCAATCGGATTCTTCTGTCATCCCGGTGATGACTTCTTCGCTTCCGGTCCACTCAATATGGGAAGGAAGTGGAGCAATCGAAGTTGAGCATGAGTACAAAGCACTGTCCTCAGCTTCTTCTTTGAGTGAGCATCCCTTATCAGTTAAAGCTTCACAGGTTTTCTTTTCACCCGTCTCGCAGAGCTGGACTTTATTTTCTTTGAGACAAACCTCGGTAAAAATGGGATGGGTGACTTCGCAGGCACTTTCCTTTTCCTCACAACTGTCACTACAGGTGTTAGAGGTAATCGTGACACCATCAAGGATATTGAGCTTTTCAACAAACTGGATGTCCTCATGGGGTTTGAAAGCAACTTCTTCCCGACAATCATAGGAAAGCGTTTCCGCTTTCTTGTTATCAGCGCTAGGCCTGCAACCGGCTTCTTGCAAGTAGGAGCACGAAGGGTTTTCCGGTCGGATCACGCAGGAGAAGTTAAACTCTCGCTCCCAACAGGGCAGCGTCACTTCAACGCCATCGACCACACGGGTTTCATCCGGTGCCGTACAAATCATCTGGGTTTGAGAACACGCCGAGTCAACAGCGGCCTCACAATACTTATCCGTTTCAAAACGGTCGGTGACTTCTGTTTTGATAGGCAGCTCGGTAACGCCGTCCGGTACTTCCTTTAAAGGTGTCTGGCAGCCGTACGCATTCTCTCGAACTTCACAAACACCGGGTTTGGACGAGGCCAGACAGTTGGTTTCCGTTTGTTGGCAAGAGGCATTGTTTTCTAACGGCTCACAATAATTAACGGAGCCCCCTGACTCACATTCAGAAACCGTTTCCCACTGCCAGCATTCCCGAAAGATTTCTTCCCCGCCGATGATTCGGGTCTCGGGACCTTGCAGACAGGTCTGCTTGGTTATTTCACAGTTTGCCCAAGAAGACTGAGCAATAAAAAAGAGTAGGGGGAGAAGTATTAACGGCATACACTCTCCCAGTGATCAGTGATCTGAGGGTAGGGTTTATAAATCGGTAAAGTCACGGAAACCGTCTTTGTTCCTTTACCTTTATCCGTATTGGTAATGGTGACCTCGTAGTAGTCGTGACCGTCCTTTTGAATGATTTCGATGGAGCATATGAACTCAATTCGATAAGTCTTCGTAAAAGAAGAAGGGGCTTCGGTAAAGGTGCCCATGGTTCGGGGTCCAAACTTCACCGTCACTTTCATGTCCTCTGAGCACGCATAGCCCACATTGGCGGCGAGGTAGGAGCCGGTCGCGCTGTAGCCCACTTCCTTAAAATCTTTAAGGCTCACCGTGGCGTCTTGGTCATCAGAGCAAGCTCGAATAACACTGACATTGAGCGTCTTAATACAGGTTTCAGTCGTAGCCGGTTTGGTTTCTATCCGACAGGTGTAGGGATAGGTTTTCTTAACGTCGACTGTGACCGGCACGGTGCAGGACGATTGCGCAGTTTCACCATCGTCTTTAACGCACGAGTAACGGTTTTCAACGTGTGACTGCACATGCCGTTCAATTGAGCAGGTTTGTTCAGAAGAGGTAAATCCCGTGTGGCAGCGGTAGAGTTCGCGCGTGCCCATTTCCATGGTCCAGCCCTCTGAACACGTGCCGGTGGAAACACCGCCCGTGGCTTCATCGCAAACTTCAATCTGGGAAACACCGGGGATTACCGTTTCCACGGTTTCACAGTGGGTTTCAGAACTCACGATTGAGTCCGCATCGCCAATGATGGAATCGGCATTGCCAATGGTATTTTCATAATCCCCCATGATTTCGTTTTTCTCGGACTCATCGAGCTCCGGTTTATTAGCACCGCCCTGATAGACAAGCTGCACGGCTAAACACTCGGGATCGTTTTTACTTAAACAGCCTTTGGCCTTGTTAGAGCCGGGGGTGAAAAGATCACCCATGCCGTGCTTGTCTCTTAGGTTTGATAAATCAGAAGTGTCACCGATGAAATCCTTGTTGAGCACATCGTTTCGTTTGTCATTGGTGACAATCGAACCGTAATTAGGACGGGGAACGGACTGAGCGGCCAAGGCGGCTTCGTTGACCGTCACTTCCTTGGCATAAAGAGCCTGAGAGAAGAAAAGAGCAAAGAGAATCCACCTCATGAACGATCTCCCAAGCGAGCTAAAGCGTCTTCGATTAACTTCAAAGTCTTTTGTAGTTCTTGGCTGTTGGGGTTCACTCTTAACTTTTCGGATCCCTCCTTGAAAAGAGCCTCCAACGCATAGCGAAGACTCACATCGCCTCTGGCCACCAATATCGCTTGAGTGCGTTCGCAAGCCGAACGGCAGACAGGAACAACCATGACACGGGGTACATCGGTGATGTTGTGGCGAGCAAATAAAACCGGATCAATCTGAACGTTGGTGCCGGCATCCGTGAGGAATTTAAAGTCCTCCGTGTGGCGGGCAATGAGTCCCTTGCCGTAGCGTTCTAAAACAGACTTCGATTTGCCAGTACGATCCTGAGGAATTTCTGTTCCAACACCTCTAAAGGTCAGGGGTAAATCAGCATCTCGGGCATCCTGTCCCAACTTCAATAAAGATGCTCGGGGCATGGAAAGCGAGACAGCAATCGCAATGGCGATGTCTTCTTCTTGGGTTTGAGGCAATGATTGAACAGTCTCTTGGGCTTGTTGCACAAGTGACTGAATCTCACCGGGAGTAAGCGCGTAGGCGTTAAAACTTAGTGCGGCGCAGAGATAGAGCATGAAATTTTTCATTACGATCCTCCTAAATTCATGCCCTGGCAGCAGTCGCGACGACGCCAAATCAATAGTGCGGCATCTTCCCCTCGCACTGGCGGTGTTGTACCGCCCAATGCATCCATGGCGGTGGCTGCGCCAAAGGGACGGCAACAGGTACCTTGCGTTTGGCGGGAAGGCCAAACCATCTGTGTGCGGTAAACGTCTTTACTCATGAGGAGTTCAAGCTGCGGTCCACATTGGCCGTCTTTACCCCACTGACGCCACAAGAGCCCTTCCCGGTGAAGCTTCAATGTGAAGCGTTGGGTTAAGAGGCTGAATGCTTGCTCATCGGTGATATGGGCATTAACCCAACCGGTGAGCGGGAAAAGGCTTCCCGCGCAACCCGCGCACCAGTAAAGCGAATTAATCGGAAGATCAATCGTGGCCGAGACGCAGTCCAAACTGCAGGCGCCCACCGCGATCGGATTAGAAAAGAGGGTGACATCCGGGTTTAACAAGAAAGAACTCATCGAGTCATCCCACAGGGGATCGAGTTCAGTCATGTAGGCCACGTCCCAGGGAGAGGCTTCCAGACACTTTGTGTCAAAGAGAACTTCCAAAAGATAAAGCCAAGGCGTGTGATACCAATGCACTTGGTAAAAGCTTGTTCGGTGTCCGCGCATTTTAGGATTGGGTGTGCGACCATGAGCCGGAGCGGTGAATCGTCCGCCCATCGTTAGACCGCCTAAGGACGGAAAGCAGAAGGGTTCTCGCACGATTTCAATCGTTCGGATCGGCTCCCAAAAGCCCAGATTCATGCCCAGGGTGACAGAGCCGTTTGTCACACAACTGCACATGGAGTCCGCATCGGTTGTGACATCGGTAAAGCCAGAACTACTGATTAGGCTTGTGTTTTGGCCGACCGTGATGGGAAAGACGCATTCCCAACAGACATCTGTGACCGGATTGGTGATGCGGCCGTAGCAGGCGGCCCATGCTGTCCCTTTAAAGAATAGTAGGGATAGGAAAAGAACCATCAGTTGTTTCATTGAAAGTCCTTTTCTTTGAGGAAGTCATTGACCGGAGCCTGTGTCACCGAAATACCAGTGGCATCCATGATCACAAAAGCGGGGAGGGCTTCAATGCGCAGACGTTTAGTCAAAGAACCGGCCTGATCAAACCACACTCGCTCTTTCAACACATTTTGAGTCTTCTCCACAGAGCCGGACACTAAGATGACACGACGGATACCATTCTTTTCTTTGTAGAACGCACGAGCCAAGTCCAAGTGTTGCGCACGACCCGCATCAATGAAAAGCCACTCGCGTCGGTAGTTCTCACCCAGAAAAGACTTTGCCTCCGGAGAACTTTCAAAACGGTGGCGTTTGATTTCAGCAGCTTCCGGCAATGTCTGGCCAAATGGTTCTTTTGCCCACTGTTTAAGCCAGTCTTTTTGTTGATTAAGACGAGAAGCACTATTGGCCGATTCTTCAGCGGCGTGCTGCTTAATCAAAGCCAGAAGATCCGGTTCGATGACCGGGTACACGGGTCCTAAAGCCACTATCTCCGTACTTAAAGTAGGGGAAGTACAGAGACTCAGACACAAAGCGAGTAAGAAAGAGGGAATTTTCATCAGTCAGTCTTTCTTACCAAAGAAGAATCGCCCGGCCCCGAACGGCGCTTGTTGAAATAAGGCCGGGTTTGGCGTAACGGCTATCGAAACTGTCCACGTGGTCAGCTGAAGCGTAAAAATAGCCGTCAGGTATGATGGTGTCCGATGTTGCCGTTAAAGGCTCGCCGCTACGGGAGTGAGTCTTGGCCACGCCCACCTTTTGACCGTTTATGAAAACCGTGCGGTTGATGACCGTTACACGGTCTTCTTCAATACCGGCCACGCGCTTAATGACAGTGACACCATTCGGAACAGGCGCTGCATCTTTCCATCGGAAAGCCACATAGCGACCGCGAGACACTGCCTTATCCTTCTTATCAATAAGAAAGACGGTGCCGGAGAGGCTGTCGGTGATGTTGATCGCCAACTGGTAGCGGCTTGTGAATAACATCAAAGCCAGTCCCAACACCAAAAGGATGAAGCAATACCGTTTAGCCAACTCAAAAAGGCTGAGAGCCAGGCGCAAAGCGTTCTCTTTCATTTAGGGACGATCCTTTCTCATCGTGGGAAAGTCTGAAAAGAGCTCGTTTTCAAGGCGTTGGCGAAGACGCAGAGTCTCTGAGGCAGAAAGGTTCAACTCATTCATAATGACCTCTGTGAGATCAGTTACATCAACCCCGGCCACTAAAGCATTTTTATCTAAAATCACGATATTTCCATCCTGAGCAATTTGGGCTAAAACTTGCTCAAGTTTTCTTTGAAAGTCTCGTGAATCATTGAGAACTTGAGTTCCTTCTCCCGCTTTCATCCGTTGAACCCAAACGAGTTTTTGAGCATCCATCACCGCTTGAATGTCCGCTGTCGCAATAGCGGTTGAGTTTTGGTTCTTAAACAAGAAAACCAATGTAGTTGCGGCCATTACTAAGGCGATCACCGATAAAAGCAGAGAAACGTTTTTTGAATATCGAGTTAAAAATTCTTTTGAGATCATTTCAAAATCGCTTTCAATTTCTTTTGATAGGCTTTGTTGTGTTGAAGGCTTACTTGAAGGTAAGGCGATTCTTTTTGTTCCGCCCTTACCCGACGTCTTTCCTTGTTTCTTTCTTCACGAGTTACGGTTGAACGCTTCAGGCGTGGTTGTTCGGCTAATTGCGACTCGTAAGGATCCTTCACGGCATACCATTGAGTGCCGGGCGAGGCGAGGTTATCAATCACAAAATCTGCCTCCATCATTAAGTCCTTTCATTTTCTAAAATCGAAGAGATAGCCTCCGTGACACCAAAGCCTTTTTGCATGAGTGCTTCAATGCGAGCAACATCGGTCGCTCGACTTGAATACAAGAGCCTGGAAAAGGGATCAAATCGGATTTGTAAGAGTGCGGGTACCGTATCCGGTGTTGAAAAGAGGCACTCTGAATACTCGCCTTCACGCATGCGGATATTTTTTATGGCGTTCATCTCCCAGGGACTGAAGGCAACTTTCTTTTGACTTTCCATAAAGCGAAGCGATTCTTCTTTTTGGCGAAGCACAAATCGAATGTCCGCGTTTTCCAACGCCGCTCGAGCGGTGTCATTTTGGTAATAGTCCGCGAAAGACTGGGTGATTGTGATGAAGGAGGCGTTTTGTTTACGAGCCCGCCGGTAACCGTTTTGAATAAAGGTGCCAGCGTGTTTATGACTTAAAAGATCCCAAGCTTCATCAATGACTACCATCTTTCGAGTGTGTTTGTCACCGGTGGTCAGATCCTGCGTAATCAAAAAGATTAGGCAGAGAAGTACAACGCTTTGAAGGTTTTTTCTACCCTTTAAGCCTTCCAACTCAAGAACGATAAAGTCATTATTGAAGTTGACGGTGGAGCGCCCGTCAAAGTGCCGTCCGTAGGCACCGTCCCGAGCAAAAGGGGAAAGCTGAACAGCTAAATCGGTCACTCGCCGGTCAGGCTTTGAGTTTTTCTCAGGATTAACAAGTCCGCTCGTGAGACTCTCAACAAGATCCGTGACGGTGGCAACGGTTTGTTGTTCGCGAGCCTTTTTCAGACAAAAAATGGCATGCGTTTGAAGAACGCTTTGAGCAAAGTCCGTCAGTCCCTCATTAGGCGAAGCCATCTCCACCAAAATCGGCAGTAAGAACCCCATGTCTTCTTTTATATCCCGGACCAATTCAAAGGGGTTAATCACAAGGTGAGTGTCATGCCCGTACTCAATCCATTGGCCTTTGAGCAATTGACAAAGTTTTTTATAGGAGGCTCCTACGTCAATGACATAGGTTTTGCCACCGGTGCCGAGATTGCCGGTTATAAGGTCGTTGGTGAGCGCGCTTTTCCCCGCGCCCGATGTCCCCACAATGATGGCGTTGTAGTTGCCGGAACTGGCAAAAGGATCCACAGGGGTGATTTGGCCGTGTTGGCCGGTTAAAAGTAAAAGGGGAGTGAGGGACTCTTCGCCGTTTCGAGGTCCTGTTCCTTGAAACTCAGCTATAAAGGGCGAGAAATTGGCCGCGTTGGTGATCGTTTTAGTGCTTTGTCTTTGGGCAAGCTCCAAGTCTTTGGAAAGAAGGGGACCCATTGTCATTGGAAGGCTTACCATCAAGCTTTGCCAATGCATACGTGTATCACGCGTCAGATCAAGATGGGCCTCTTTAAAAACTGAGACAGCGGCTTCAATACACTCCTCAGCTAATTTCTCCGGAGCTAAAAGGAGCACTTGGTGCGTGACTTTGCAAAGACCTCCGTTTTCCGCATATTCTTCGGTAACGATGTCATAGTCTCGTTCTCGTTTTTTCAAATAAGGCAGATAACGGGCAAGTTCACTATCGGCGATTTGTTTCGCGCGCGCCGCCATGATGTTGGCTTTAGAGCGGGTCTTTTCAAAGTCAGGCATGCTCACAGCACAAGTGACTAAAAAGGGACAGGGAATGTCGTGCGCCTTGTGTCCGATAAAGCGTGAAGTGAGCGCAAGCGCATAATCACTGGGATAACCCGAGACAGACAATCCGGTCAAAAGAACCGGCTCTTTATTTGAAGAGGACAATTTAACCCCCTCTTCTTTAATGACAGCCCGAGTATCCGGATTTATTAAACCGTGAGAGAGTGAATCCCATGCGTTGGGCTTGGCCTTTGTTTTGAGTTCCTCAGGACTTTTTTGTGCATTAAGAATCGTTCTGAGTGTCCGATACAGGTCAAGTGAATTCCACGTATGGCTGTAGAGGTACTGAGACTTTAAAAGCGTGATATGACGGTCGCGCTCCTTCTTGGCTTTTTCGATAGCGACAAAGAGGTCTTTGTCACCTAAAGGAATTGCAATCGAAACCCAAGCTCGAAAGTGCCTTACTCGGAAATGACTACCTTGGGATAAGGGATGAGAAAGTCCCTTTTTTAAATACCGAACCCGCTCATGAGCAAGATGCGTGAGTGTTTTAACGATTTCTTTCTTTTCCATCGGTGCAAGAAAATCCGGAGTACGGCTTGCCTCATAGGCGTTAGTGGCCCATTCGATGCCAGGTTCTGCGAAAAGCGTCACCTGAATACCGGTTGCGGTTGGCAAATCGGTTGAAAAAAGAGAGGTCAATTGCGAGGCCATCTCGGGAGTTGCTCCGGTTTGCGGCGTCACCTCAAGCGTATAGCCGATCGATTCGATCGCAAGGCGCTTGTCATCCATGATCGTAAATAACCCCGCTTCCACCTCGTGCCCATAGGGTAAAAGTGATCCGAGACGGTCAATGATAAAACCCTTGCCTCTGGCCACTAAAAGATCAGGATCCTCAACGAGAAGGTTGCTCTTTAACGCTTCAGGTGAAAAGACTTTTTTAAAGGAATGTGAGAATTTCATGATGCATTGCCCCGAAGCGGAGTAATCATTCGGTCGGCGTTTTCTTTAATCGGTCTAATATCCAGTGTTTCCGGTGCCCAGCGCGCACGCCGAACAGTCGTAAAAATCACGTGTTCAGCGTGAAGATCGCCATCGGCATCAATGTAAGGCGCAATCCAAACGCGAAGAATTTCTTCCGGAGCGCGCTTAGGCTGCATCAAGGGTGTCTCCAAAATCAAACGATCAATGCGCTGGCCATTAGTGGTTACGGGTTGTGATTGAACAGAAGATCCTTTTTGATGCTCTTCTTTATCAAGAGAATCGTGGACAGCGGACAAAGAGGCGCAACGCGGCGTCATATCCACGGAGCAGGCGAAGTTGGATTCAGCGTCCTGAAGACCCGTGATCGATCCGCATCCGGTGAGTAACCCCGACAAAATTAGGGCAAGTGAAAGAGAACGGTATTTACTCATCAATTCTCTCCTGGATGTTTTTTTTCATGTTTTCAGTGTTTTTGAATTTCTCTTTAATCGCTTGGGCGGAGAGAAATCCCGTTACACGTTCTCCATTTTCAAAAAAGAGGGTGGGCGTTCCTTTAATGCCGAGTTCAGTCATAAGCTTTTCGTTTTCTGTCAGCGTTGTCTGGCATTTAGCTTCGTTTTTTGGTTCCTTGTCGCGAAGCATCACGTCTTCAAAAGACTGAACTTTGTTTTGAGCGCACAAAATGCGAGCGGAGAGTTCCTTGGCATCGGGGTGCAAAGTTGTGAGCGGTGTCAGGAATGTGTGAATACGCACATTGTCCAATTGGGCAATTTCTGTCTCCAGTTTTTTGCAGAACGGACAGCGGGGATCAGTAAATACATAAAGCGTGTTTGAAGCCTTACCTTTTTCACGTGTGATCGCGTTCTCAATAGGAAGTTTTTGAACATCAATCATTTGGGCAAGTTTTTTCATGGGGGCTGTCAAATCCGTTTGGCTTTCCATATCATAAAAAACGCCCCCAAAGAGCCAATGACGGAAATATTGATCCCGATTTTTTTCTGAAATTTGGTCCAAATGCTTAAGCGTTTCAGGGGTGACAAAAACGTAACTCACCCCTTCTCCCAAAATCACTTCATAAAATCCCGGCACAGCTGTTTCTCGAGCTAAGCGAATTCGGTTTTTGGGATAGGCTCTTTGTAAAGTTGTCAATACTTTTTGATCTTTTTCGTTTAAAGAGGTTTCTTGAAATCGTTGAGCGTAAGGCTCGTTTTGACCAAGAGCGAGAGCTTCAGTGATGGAAAAATTCATGGCGATACTCAATAAGGTTGCGATCAATGCATGTTTCATAAAAGAAAAGCTTTTTTTAGAAAAAGGATTTTTCAGTGACAATCGAGGCGCTTTGTGTGATGACAATATCCACGTCGCGTCCGGCGTCAACTTCTAAAACGGGGAAGATTTTGTCGGCAAGTTTTAGGTAATAATCAGCTACCCGGTCTAAGGCATCTTGCATGCCTTCGCCCAAGCCTGCCCGCCAGGGGTTATTGACGGAATTGGTGACGGTTCCCGCGAAATTGGTGCTTGAATCTTGAGCGGCAAGGCTTACCGCTTCACCCAAGCCCGATAGGGTGCCGACTAAAAGCGCGTTGGCGATAGCTTGACCCGAGCGCGTAACAACGCGAGCTTTTAAGCCCGTTTTACCGTCTTCACCCGTGACGTAGCCGGTGACTTTGACATCAATGGCGCCCTTTGACCGGGTGATGCAACTCATGCGGTCAAGGCGAACTAAGACACGTTCTGAACTTAAGTCCCCTGTGGCATTAGCTGTCACCATGCAGCGTTTGATATCCGAGCGGTAACGGTTGGGCAAAAATGCGGAATCTTTGATTTCAAGGAGCATCGGCACGGGGTTGCCATTGGCTTGACCGCCACTTGGGGCTTCAACACCATTTAATAGTCGCGCCCGGGCAAAGCTTCCTGTAATGAGGATATCGTCCGCCTTTTTTTCCCTTGTTCGGTTTTTAGCGATATCGTCATTTTTATTAGTAACTGGACTTTCAATGGAAGTGGGGTCGCTTACCTTTTTAATGACAATACGAGGCGCATCGTTCGGACGACCTCGATTATTGCTGGAAACCGAAAGATTGTGACTAGGCGTTTGAGGGGTGAGAGTGCCCATTTGTTCGCTCGCCACAGCATCAAAAGCAGCGTTGAATTGCTCTTCTTTTAAGACGTATTGCTTTTCTCGTTTTTTGCGCTCATCCTCACGTTTCATTTGCGCGGAAAGTGCGGCCATCTCCTTTTCAAGCGCCGTGACCTTGGCACCATAGGTGGTAACAAAGTGCTCTTCATTGAAAGAATCATTTTGCAAATGAATCGTGGTGGAAGGGGCTGGAGTTCTCTTTTGGCCTTTATCCTGAGAAAAGAACGCAACCACAATGGCAAAGGTCACCAGAGCCGTCACGATCGAGGCTAAAAGAACCCATTGACGAAGTCGGATGTGAAGATTTCTCATGGGGTCACTCCTGCCTCAAGATGGGAGACGATATAAACACGGGTGGATTCATTGGGCGCTAGGTTTGCTTGGCTAATGGCAACCGCTAAGACGCCTTTTTGATAAAAGAGTTTTTCCTCAAGTGTGACAAACTGTCCGGAGGTGTTTTTGTGAGTCAAAACGCGGGCAGCAAGCGTCTCAGAGGTGAGACTTTTTAGACAAAACGCTCCGCAGCGGTTGGTTGCGTGAAAACCTTCAGGAACTTCATCTCGTGCCAATGCGCGGATTAACCGCGTGACTTTCGCTTCAAAATCAGGTGACGCCTCAATAGATTCGGTAAAGGTTCTTTGCTTATAAGGCAGATTGGGCTTTTTCTGTTTTTCAATGCTCTTTAATACGATTTCTTGACTTCTCGTATTTTGAGGTAAAAGCGTTAGCGCAAAGGTGCTTTTGTCCTCGGTGGTTAAAAAAAGGGCGCTCGTAACTTCACTTTTGGGAAAAACAAAAATTTGTCCCGTCAGGGCATCCGTCTGAACTTCAAGTTGAGTATTGTCATAGATAGCGTTAATGATCTTTTTGCCTTCAACCGCAATACGGTTGGGCCCGCTAAGACTAACGGAGTAAGCGGGTGTGCTTTGGGCTTTTACTTGAGGGCGAGTCACGGATTCAAGGGCTTGCTGTACGGAAGAGTCAAAGTCCTCTGAATAGTCCGGTGCCATCCCGGCAACACCTGTGAGCGGAATCAAGGCACAAAAAGAGCCCGCAAGACATAAAGTCTGAAGTATTTTCATAGTTAATCGGAATACGTTAGATAGAAGAGTCAGAGTTTGAGATTTGCTTATTGTCTTGCTCTAAATCTGAAAGACAAAGAAGCTGCAGGCGGCCGGCAACTAAGGAGAACTTCACGGTAATGGTAGTTTTTTGCCTGAGCGTTTCTGTTTTACCGATAAAGTGTTGACGAATCCCATTGGCCTTAACCGTTAATCGATGGGGATCGATGGCCATGGATTCAATCGCGAAAAAACTGCTCGCATGCAGACGCTTCATTTCATCGGCTTGCCGTTTGAGCATTTCATCAATTTCACCGAACGCTGAAGGCGAGGCATGCTTTAAGAGTAAAAGGCGGTTGTGATCAACATTGATCGGTGTGATGTTGAGTGCTAAAGACAAAATGTCTCGCGAAACCAGTGCCAAGTATTCTTCATCGATATGCGTTTGAGCCACTGTGACCGGATGCGTTACTTCGTTGATTCCGACCGGAACCAATACGGTTGAGACAACGTCTTTTTTCAATAAGAGCCCCGCGGCTAAAAAAGTATTGCAAAGCAACGAGGTTGCCAAAATAACGAGCGTCAGACGTTTGAGCCCTAATCTTGCAGCCAAATCAGAAGAAATGAGTTCGTAGGCGTTCATGGTTTTTAAAACCTTTCTTATCCCATGAAGTTGCGCCGAAACGATTCAGGTGAGCGACAAAAAGGTTTACCGGGCAAATACCAGTAAAGCGTATGAATTCCGAAACCTTTAGCACGTCCCTGACGGATTTTGCCCCAGGCCTTAGAGAAGAGAACCCCCAGAATAGCTCCCACTATCAAACTCCCCACCATAATGCCGATTGCAAAACCGAAGACAAAAAGCGCCGCCACGTCAAAATCCCAAATGAAGATTTTGGCGTTGGCATCCAATTCACGAGGAACCGGTACCAATCCCATCTCGTTTCGGCGCGAACTCATGGTTTCTCCTTAAATGAGAGCCGTCAAAATGCCCTCAACAACGCTCGGGGCAACCAACAGACACATAGCGGCGGCCACGCAGCCCACCGCGCCCATAATGGAGCCACGGATAATGCCGACACCTAAACCCACAAGCAGGAAGATCAAGGCAATGGCTCGTCCCAAGTAACCGGTCGCCCACTTGTAGACTAAGTCGTAGAGTTGAGAAAATTCACTGCCTGTTTGAGCAGCCAGTGCGGCTGAAGAAGCAAGACCCAGAACAAAGAGTAAAGGGAGATGTTTTCGCATTCATAAATCCTTTCATTATTTTTTAGAAAAGCGCTGCATACACAAAAACGTATGACGGCACAGGGGCGTTATCGTGCATGAAGAGGATTGATTCTGGCAAGTCGCCTTTTCGGTCAATGAGTGCTTATACAAGTGGCAAATTTCTGAATAAAAAAGCAAGGATTTGTTCGTTGTCCAAAATCTTCGTTGACAAGGCTTTCCAGACGACAAGTTCGGCCAATTTTTCGCTTTTTTGACGCTTATCAAGGAAGGACAAATTTCAATCAGCGTTCTAGCGAAAAAATAACAAAGAAGTTATTAATTGAGATTTAGTTATTTACGATTTACTAACTTATACATGACTAAATTAAGAGCAACATAAAGTTGTTGAACTCTAGGTCCGTAGATAAACTTTTGTCACAATGAATTGTCTATTCCATCAAGTTTTATGAAAAACGCTAATCAAACAGTTAATAAGAGTGTTTCTCGAGAGTCTAACTTTGATTTATTAAGAATTATTTGTGCTTTTGCTGTAGTGGTTATTCATGTGAGTGCTCAGTTTATTGGCGCGATGACAGGCGACCCACAGTACGTTGGGATGGAGTTTCATGACGTCTTCAATAGCACCTTATGGAATGTTTTATCTCGGTTCGCAGTTCCTTGTTTCGTAATGCTTTCCGGAGCCTTTATTCTGGCAAATGATAAAAATGCCGATTTTTCTTTTTTCTATAAGAAGTCACTTCGTAAATTTTTCTTACCGCTATTGCTATTCAGTTTTCTTTATTACCTATATTCGAACATTCTTATTGTTGGCGGACACTTCTAGATTCAAAAGCCGGAAGTTTTGTCATGGGGTGTCTTTTCGGAACCTTTGTTAAATTGGTTCAAAGGAGTTCCTTTTTATCACCTTTGGTACATGTATATGCTGGTGGGCTTGTACCTTTTTGCGCCGCTTCTTATTCTTTTAAAATACCAAATAGGTGATAAGTTTTTTGAAAGAACTGCATGGAGTTTATTGCTTCTTTCCGGAATGTTTGCTTGGGGGAGGGATGTCGTAGCTTATTGGAATCCAGGATATTGCTTTAATTATCTTGGATATTTCATGTTGGGTTATATTTTAAGAAAGAAATCTAGGCCAAACAATTTCAGAGGACTTCTATACATTCTTTTGGGAGTCTGTGTTGAGTGTCTCATCGCTTTTTTACGATATGAAGAAATTACATGTTGTATTGAGGAAGGTTCGCGTTCATGGATCGACCCGCTCAGTCCTTTGATTATTTTGGCATCTATCTTTATTTTTTACGGTTTTGCTCTACTTAAAATCAGACGTTCATTTGCATTCTTATCCGGACTAACATTTGTCATTTATTTGGCTCATGCCGGTATTCTTCAGGTTATTCAAATATTATCAGGCGAACATTTCTTTAATCTATACGAAGTCACTGGAGAAACAAGATTTAGTATTCCGATAATTTGTATACTGACCTTCACTTTGTCCGCTTTGTTTGCCTATTTTTATGAAAAGCTCAATATTAATAAGCATATGGAGTCAATTGTTTTCCAACGAAATAAATTACCTTAGAAAACACGTCCATGAGCACCATTTGGGACAGTCTTTTACGTCCCTAATCGGTGCTCAGTATAAGAAGATTAGCAGTTGAATTCTTAGCGGTAGTAGTTGGCCGTGATTTGGTGAAGGCATACGGCTAACAAAATAAAACCGGCAAGTATCCAAAAAGGATCAATCCAAATCGGAGCCAAGCTCATAATGAACATCAGTTCAATCAGAACAAAAAATAGAGCAAGCGAAACACGAAATTTCAATGAACTGGATGGTCGGAATTTAACGTGACGGACTTCTCTGACGCATAGCGCGTCCAGTACAACGACCAACATTAAAGGCAAAAAGGAAATGCCCAATAGCCCAGTGACGAGAACTCTGCCCAAGGCTAATACAATGAGCGCAAACATAGCCTGAAAATAAGGTTGTTGGGCAATTCGGTGAGTGGCTGCTTGAAGTTCGTGGTCGGTTTCTCCAACTGAATAAGCTAATGTCGAGTCACCGCCGGCTGGTATTGGAGAGGTCAATAAAACGTTCTGGATCGATTGAAGAGCACAGTCAATACTATCGACTAAATCAAACCCCAAGTGTTCAGTTTGCCAGGAGCGTTCCCGCTCAATCAATTCAAAAATTGAGGCTTCATTTTTGGCTCCCGGCCACCAAATAAGCGAAATCGCAACGCAAAAAATAAGACTTAACCAAAGAAATCGGGACATGATTTATTAACTCCTCTGACTGACAAGAATCGGGCAACGGGTTTTGTAGATGTATCCTGCTGAGACCTGAACAATTGCTTCGCAATTCGGAAGTTTTCCTAAAAATTCGGGTGGAAAAATAGGTTCTAATTCTGTATTCATTTGGCGAGAAAGCCCGGAGTGATAGTCAGGAGACAGGTTGTCAGAAGCCCGATTATTAATAGTGAGACTTTGATTGGCGATATACGTATTGCCCAGCGTTTCAACAATGAAATTTTGAGTCATCTGGTCTTTTGTTCGCAAAGCGATGAGGTTATTTAGGTTTCCTAATACAACGTGCGCGGCTTCAACACTTCCCATACGATGAGCAAGATCTGCAATGGTTTGCATGGCGCAGGTGGTTTGAATACCCGACTCGGCACCCTTATTGAGAATTTCAATGAGAGGAACATTGATGACGTTTGAGACTTCATCAATAAAAAGGCTGATCCTTTGCGAGTTAAGCGCAGAAAGGCCAAGGTTGTAACGTCTTCCGGCAATATTGGCAAGGTCTGCGAGCCAAATACCGGCAAGGGTAGATGCCACTGTTGGGTTAGGCATAGAATCTAAGCCAATGTAGAGCACGTGACCACCATTGATCACTTTTTCAAGACTCATCACCGGACGCGTGTCATGCGGGTCTGTGATGGAAGGTGAGAGACTGTCGGCTAACTTTCCCGTTGTCAGCATAGAAAGAATTGGTAAAAGGGACGCCGTGATTTTCGAGTAGTGTTCCCGATTATGGCGAAACACTTCAATGAGTCCGTCAATAGCGGGGTCAGGTGCAAGGTGATGAAGCTCTGTTTCATAAAGTGCCACAAGCACCATGAGCTTATCGGAAACGGAGGGCATAGGCGGTCGACCGGCCTTTTCACGCAGTTCAGCGAAGTTTCTTTGCCAATCGTGATCAGCATGGTTTCTCGCATGTCGTTCCAATAGAGGCTCAAGCAAGTCGTAGATGCCGAGTTTTACGTATTTGGCAATCAAAGGCAAAGTTGGACGAATTTCCAATGCAATTAACCCTTGAGCAATGGCGTTTACCGCCATCCAGGCAAAATTGGCGAAGCTTTCATCCATGTTGGGCGGAAAGGCTTGACGGATGCGCGAAGCAATTTCAGTGGCATTGGTGAAACTGTGCATGGGATCAAGTCTTACTCCAGTATCAGGAAAAGCCGGGTGAAAAGTGAGGGGATCATCGCGTCCGCAAGCCCTGCAAGCATGCAAGATGTTGTCTTTTAAGCGTGAGGAATGTTTTGGATCTATCACAATGACCACATCGCCTCGGGCAATCGCTTGAGCGACTAAGTGACTCAGATAAACGCCTTTGCCGGCCTGAGTGGTTCCGCAAAGACAAAGTCCCCCTTCAAAGTTTTTCAAAGGCCGAAAGAGCGAGTCATCTATGTCGCTCACACCATGAATGATGGGTAATCCCGCTGCTTCATCAGGCAAAATTTGGTTGGGTAAAAGAAGGCTGCTAAGCCACTTGGGTAATAAGAGCTTGGTCCAGTCCAGTTTCATCAACTCGTAGAGCTTTTGCGAGTGCTCTGGCCACCATCGAAAACCAATCCCAAGCCACAGATCATGCGGATGACCTTTCATGATTTTGTCCAGTTCTTTAAATGTCATAAAGGTGACTTTGGAACCGGATAAAGATGCCCTTGCCGTGAGCACTTTAAGTGATTCATAGGAACGCTTTATCAGAAAAGCCACGGTAAGTGTCCACAAAATCGAGCACCAAGACAAGGGCAAACGGTGCGTAAAATAAAGCCATGTGACATAACCAAAGCCAATCGTCCAGGCGGCCACGGCATAACCTTCAAAAGCAGGGCGCCAGCAGTCATAGCGCTCGAAGGTTTGAGAGGTTTTTTCGCTATGAGTCATGAATTTTCCTCCTCGCAAAAGTTAAAGCTCAGTTGATCAGATGATTGGGCTTCATGACGGATAAAAGCGAAATGGGGGGATGGTTTTCTATGGTGAAGCGCCGTAAAAATTTCCTTAAACGATAAATCGTTACCTTCGAGCCTAGCGCCAAGACAGTCAGCTTTTAAAATCACTCCGCGCTGAAGCGATCCGTGAATATCGGTATGAGTCACCCAGAGCGGTTCACCTCGATCATTTTCATAGATGAGGTTATTGCTTAATAATGATGTCACCAATCGTTCGAATGTAAGGTCTGCATTGAGGAAGTTAAGATGGTAGGAGAGAAAAAGCCCTTCATCAATTAATAGTTCAGAAACTTTTTGGGGTTTTCTATTTAATAAATCAAAAATCGCGGAAAGTGCGGGATTTGAACTTTCATATTTTTCATTTATATGCCAAGTAATAGTGTTTTGTTGAGTAACCATCTGTTCAGAAGGAATGTGTTGTGTAAAGACTTTATCCGTGGACTCTAAAATTTCACGGGTGAGCTGAGAAAGCGCGGAGGATTGCTCTTCATTAAGTTCAGTCTCAAAATTTCTCTTGATGGTTTTGGCGTATAAGTTCTTGTTACCGGTAAAGAAATGAGCATCAGATAGTTTGATCGCTTCTCGGGGCTTGGCGTTAGGGGTAACCGTAATCCAGCAGGTTGCAAGGCCCTTCTTTGAAGGAATTGTTAAACCGCTTTCCAGAAGGCAGCCAGCCCAAATATCAGGGTCTGTGGGTAGATCGGTTAAGCCGAAATTTATGAGGTCATCAATGAGAATCGGGCAAATGTCAGGCCAATATAAAAAGAGGCCGTCAGCTCCTTTTCTTAACGGACTGTCTTTAGCATTAATTGCCCAATCATTCAGAATCCTTGCTCGAAGAATTCGAATGAGCGTATTCTGCCAACCGTGTGGCGCTAAAACCTTTCCAAGTTTGGCTCCCATCTGTTCACGTTCAAATTGGCAGGCTCTAAATACTCCAAGGTCCCGAGCTTTGATAACGGACGATGAAAACTCTTCAAAATCGGAATCAGCGGTCAGGCATTTCATCAGCTCAATCAGCGGTAAAGGACCTGCGTCTCCCAACCAAGCCATGGTTTCAGAAACCAAAATGTGTCGTGCGTAGAAAAGTCGTAAGTTTTGCCTGGATTGGGTAACGGTAGGCGTACTCTTCCAATGAAGCGATAATTCTATTGAAGTGTTTTTATTAAGTTTCTCTCTGACCCAAGTGTCATAGGGCATCGCCAAAGGATTGAAAGCTAAATGGTTCACATGATTGTTTTCGTTGATGTGAAAAAAGGCGTTTTCCTGAATGATTGAACTTTCTGCGATAGAAATTTTCTCAAATGTATCCAGGAAAGAACATAACCCAGCCAATAGAGCGGCTGCCTTTAACCTTCCTTGCAAGAGGTGCTGCGCCATGATGTTCTTTTCAAGCTGTACCGTGCTTTCCATAATTTCCACAGCGTAGGTAGCTGCTTGAATACTTCCTTTGAATAGCCCATCTTGACCGCTAAAAACACCGTTGGCACTATAAGGTAAGTGTCCGCATAAAAGAGTTAATTGGCGAATGCAAGGTAAAATTTTTGACTCCCAACTCCCGGTGTCCGAATAAGCTAATTTGAGTCTTTTGATCAGAGTATCGTGTTTGGTTAAAAATTCATCTATTTCAATGGGTTGCAAAAAGGGGATGAGGTGTTGACCCTTTTTGTTTTTAGGGTGACGCTCATTAAAAAAGAGAAAAGACATTATGCGTACACTCCATGAAAATAGTTGTGTACGACAGTCTTTAAGCACGTACGGTTTGTAATCCCAATGTTAATGGCTTCGAGCATTCGTCGATGTTCATCATCTAGCATGGGACTAACCGGAAATATCCCCATTTGTCGGATGGTGGGTAAGGGAGCCTGGGTTCCATTTCCAAAATAATCCAAAAAGCTGTCAGGGAAGTGATTCTCTTTGACAGGGTGGGTGAATTGTGGAGCAGGGAGTTGGCCTTTAAGACTGAGCCAATAAAAAAGATTAACGCCTAAGTGAAAATCATCAGACTTGTTGGCGATAAAGGTCGGGGCGCAGCCGACAATATCGATTGCTTTGATGAAGGCATGGATGGGATTTAACCCAAAACGTAGCTGTAGGTTAAAAAAACGGTCAGCCAAAAAAAGGGTAAACCGGTGAATGCAGTTTCGCTCAAGACTTCGTTTCTGAACAAAAGTATTGGGTATAAATTCACCCTCGGGGACAAATTGTTCACGGATATTTTTGATTAAATAAGGAGTTTTTCCGGTTAGTTCCGCAACAATCTTATGTGGAAGTTTAGAAGTAATAAGCTTTTCAAGTGGCACTTCAAGAGTGTTTAAATTCCAGCTCGGGGGGGGGGTAATTTGTTGATTTTCAATAAATTTATTTCCATCTGGGTGTCGATGAAAGATAGAGATATTAGATCTAGATTTTGCTTTTAAAATGTCCCAATGAGCATGCGTTAGTACCAGTCGATCGTGCAAGCACTGACCGAAAGGAACTTTGGCTGTTGCTGTCAACGTGTGATGCGCATCATGAAGTTGGTGTGAAAAGTGAAGGCTTTGCCATAGACTCTTAATCCATTTGGATGTCTTATGGTTTGTGGAGCGCTCTGCGATTTTGAGAGAAAAGAAGGGAATAGGGTAGAGCCCCACTCTTTTGATGACGTCTTCTATTTTGAGTTCCTCTAATTCTTCAAAAGGAACATCGTAAAAATGGGTATCCTCAATGATTGAATATCGGTGCGCTTTAATTTTGGCGCAGTTTAAAAGTGTTATGAAGTTGTAAGCGTAGATATTTTGCATTTTCCTAATACAAGCAAAAGTGTAAAAACTACGTGGGAGCTTCGTAAGGGAGCGCAGAATTGTAATGATTCACTTAAAAATTTAAAGAGCAAATGTAGAAAAAAGAACCTTTATAACCGCTTTGCCTTACAATGGAGACTATCGTCTTGTGGATCAAACAAAGGAAATCAAGTGTCGGTTAACAGCATGACGGGCTTTGCCCATCTTCAGATAGAAACGCTTTTGGGATTATTGGCGATTGATGTGAAAAGCGTTAACTCGCGCTATCAGGAAATCGCCATGCGTTTGCCTGAGGAACTTCGTTTTATGGAAGGCGATATCCGCGCGGTGATTGCCAAAAATGTGGCGAGAGGCAAGATTGAATGCCGGATGCAGTGGGTGGGCGAAGCTGTCTGTGAACAGACCTTGAATCAGACCGCGGTGGCTAACTTGCTTTCCCTTCAAGCGGAGGTTCAGAAAATCCAACCTGATGTCAGAGCTTTGACAGTTTCTCAAATTTTAAGTTTCCCGGGAATTCTGGCGCCTAAAAGTACTGATTTTGATGTATTGAAAACTCAGGTATTAGACGGCCTCAATAAAACATTGGAAGTTTTTTTAGAAGCCAGGAAGCGTGAGGGTGAGGCATTAGCGGTGGTTTTAAATAGCTACTGTGACCGTATTGTTGAGACGGTTGATGAGTTGGCGCCAAAGATTCCGCAAATCATTGAAAACATCCAGAAGAAGTTAGAAGAGCGTTTAGAAGAAGCGTTATCTAAAACGCTGGTGGACCGCTCTACGTTGACGCGTGAAGAAGTGAGCGACCGCATTCGCCAGGAAGTAATTCTTTATGCCATCAAGCTTGATGTGGATGAAGAAATGAAGCGTTTGCTTACACATGTTAAAGAAGTTCGACGGCTATTGAGTGCAGGTGGCGAAGTGGGCAAAAAGCTTGACTTTATGATGCAGGAACTAAACCGTGAGGCGAATACCTTGGGCAGTAAGGCTGCGGCTATCGAAATGACTCAGACTTCTTTGGCCTTGAAGGTTAACATCGAAAAGATGCGAGAGCAGGTTCAGAATCTCGAATAATCATTCACTTATTGAACTATGGCAGAGGTTTCACGGACAGCCCGGGTTATTCAGAATGCAAAAGTCGCATTGTTCTTCTATTGCATTAACCTTATTTTGCAATTCTTCTCTAGAAAGATTTTTTTGGACTATTTGGGGGCGGAACTTCTTGGTTTAAATACAACAGCGCAGAATCTTCTTCAGTTTTTAAATTTAGCCGAATCAGGTATTGGAGCGGCGGTTGCTTTTGCACTTTATAAGCCACTTATTCAGGGTAATCAGAAAGAAATTAATGAAATCCTTTCAGTTCAAGGATGGTTTTATAGGTGGGTAGGCGTTGTAGTTTTGTTGGGTTCTGCGATTTTGATGATTTTTTTCCCATGGATATTTGCTAAGGCTCAGATAACACTTGTATTCGCCTATGCAACTTACCTCGCATTTCTGATTGGAGCTCTTCTAAGTTATTTTGTTAACTACAGCATTGTTCTATTGTCTGCAGATCAGAAGGATTATCTGATCACCATTCCAAGTCAAGGCGTAAGAACAATAAAGGTTTTAATGCAAATTTTTGCTGTATGGAAATTTTCAGATGGCTATGTATGGTGGTTAGGTTTAGAGGTTCTAGGGGCAGTTGTTACTTCAATCATTTTGTTGAAGTTAATGAAATCTGAGTATCCATGGTTAAAAACGAACTTAAGATTGGGTAGAGAATTAAAAGGGAAATATTCTTTTTTATTAACAAAAATAAAACAATTGTTTTTTCATAGGATTGGAGGATATGTTTCAACGCAGACAACGCCTCTTGTCATTTTTGCATTTTCATCTCTAACTACTGTTGCGATATATGGCAATTATTGGGTAATAATGACGGGTTGTTTAGTTTTTATGGAAGCGTTTTCAAGAGGTTTGGGTGCTGGAGTAGGTAATTTAATTGCTGAGGGAGATAGAAAAAAAATTAAAAAAGTATTCTGGGAGGTTCTTACTCTAAAGATGTTTTTTGCAGCAGGGATTTGTTTGGGGGTCATTTATCTGTCAGAGTCATTTGTGAGATTATGGGTTGGTCAGGAATTTATTATGCAGCGTGAGGCACTGTACGCAATGACTGCTGTTTACTTTATCCAGATGCAAAAAACAAGTGATACTTTTTTATATGCTTATGGGTTATTTAGTGACATTTGGGCTCCCATAGTTGAGTCGCTTTTAAACCTGTTTTTCTCCATTGTTTTAGGTTACTTTTTTGGATTGACTGGAATTTTTGTTGGTGTACTTATTAGCCAAATTGTTATAGCAAATAGTTGGAAGGCGATATTTTTATATAAAAAGGGTTTCAAGGAGTCTATTAATGAGTATCTAGCAAAATACACTTTCAAAATATTGTCAGTTGCTTTAATTTATTTTCTAATCTCAAAAGTTATAGGCATCTTTAACATGAAGGTTAATACCTTATTTGATTGGGTGGGGTATGCGATCTTTTATGTTTTGTTGTACCTGGTTTTGGGAGGGTTGCTATTTTTTATATTTGATAATTCTTTTAGAAATCTTGTAGGACGTTTTATAAAAATAGTTAAGGAAAAGTTTAGACTCAGTTGACTAATTAATAGTTGAAAGTGTGGGATTTCCGAATGAATATAGTAATTTTTGTAGGTCAAGACCGCTTTTTTCTATCACACGTGAAAGATAGGGCGGAATTTTTTGCTCACAAGGGCTTTAATGTTTACGTATTAGGTAAGAAAACAGAAGAACAGTACGTCGAGCGGATCGAGGCACTTGGCTTTAAATTTTACGATACAAAAATTCAAAGAGATGCCATCAGTCCTTTTGCAGCACTACGGAATTTTCTTGACATAGTCTCAATATACCGATCGATTAGACCTGACGTAGTATTTCACTTAGGTGCTAAATCAATTTTTTTAGGAACCCTTGCGGTAAAGATATTGCATGGTTCTGCTGTCATCTTAAATGCGCCTATAGGCTTGGGGCATGTTTTTATTTGTAGAACATTCAAGGCGAAAATACTACGTTCAATAGTAATTTTTTTGTACAGACTTCTTTTAAATCCCAAAAATAGTAAAGTAATCGTTGAAAATCAAGATGATATTCGTTTCTTTTTAAACTTGAAGGCTGCGAAAAAGGAAGATATACACTTAATTCCTGGTGCGGGGATTAATACTGAAGTTTATGTCCCAAACGAAAAAGCGGTCCATAACGAAATTTGTACTGTCGTCATGGTTGCAAGGTTGATTAAGGAAAAAGGTGTCCATGAGTTCATTGCTGTGGCTGAAAAATCTTATAAAGAGAATCTTCCACTTAAGTTCCTCCTTGTCGGTTCTCCAGATTTCAGCAATCCGTCTTCGTTGACCGAGCAGGAGTATCAAAACTTAAAGAAAAATCCTGCAGTTGAATGCATAGGTTTTACAGAAAATGTTCTACCGTTGCTTCAGCAGTCGGATATCGCCTGTTTACCATCCTATCGAGAAGGTTTGCCAAGGTCACTGATTGAGGCTTGTAGTTGCGGTTTACCTATTGTCACTACTGATACTGTAGGTTGTAGGGAAATAGTGATAAACAATAATGGCTTAATTGTCCCTGTTGCAAATAAAGAGGCGTTATTTAATGCCATTAAAACGTTGGCGTTTTCGGAGAAAATTAGGAAAAGGATGGGAGTTAACAGTCGGAGTTTAGCGGTTAAACGTTTTGAAACAAATAAAATTTCTGAACAAACATATCAAATCGTGGAATCACTATATGAGCAAAAGTTCTGACACTCGTCCTCTTATCTCGGTGATTATGGGGGTATATAACTCTCAAAGAACATTATATGAGGCAGTAAAGTCTATTCTGGATCAAAGTTATTCAAATTTTGAATTTGTAATTTGTGACGATGCTTCTACAGATGATTCGTTGAAATTACTGGATTCGTTTAATGATCATCGTTTAAAAATTCTTAGAAATAAAACTAACAAAGGCTTGGCTTATTCATTGAATAAGTGTCTGTCGGTTAGTACCGGAGTTTATGTAGCCAGGATGGATGCTGATGATATGGCTTATCCGAGCAGATTAGAAAAGCAGTTATCTTTTTTGGAAGAGCATAAAAATATTGACGCAGTGGGATCCTCTGTCTCTGTTTGGGACGGTAGGACTATTCTTGGAATCCGAAACTATCCAGAATTTCCCTCAGTAAAACATGTTATTAAGTCTAATCCTTTCGCTCATCCAACGGTAATGTTAAGAAAAAAGGTATACGAAGTGTTGGGAGGATACAGAGTAACGAAATCAACGAAAAGAGCCGAAGATTTGGATTTATGGTTCAGATTCTTCAAGCATGGTTTTGTGGGGTATAACTTGCAAACCCCGTTACTAAGATACACAGAACAGAATACTGACTTTGAGAAGAGAACGGTTTCTGCCGCAATTGGAATTGCCAAAGTCTACTTGAATGGTTATCGCTTACTTGGTTTCCCCAAAATATATAACATATACGCAATTAAGCCCATTGTTTCGGCTATTCTGCCTATTCCTTTAAAGTTATATTTACGAAATAAAAACTTGTTTAAGAAATAGGTTTTGTCTATTGATCAATTGTGAGAAAGAAGAATGCCCTTATATGATTATTTAATTGTTGGTTCCGGTTTGTTCGGAGCTACTGTCGCACATGAATTGTTAAAGCATGGGAAAAGGTGTTTAGTTGTTGAAAAAAGGGGACATGTCGGAGGCAATATTTTTACAAAAGAATTAGAAGGGATTCACGTGCATCAATATGGGGCCCATATTTTTCACACTAAGTACGAAGATGTCTGGAAATTTGTGACTTCTTTGGTTCATTTTGATAGTTATATCAATTCACCAATTGCAAATTACAAGGGAGCACTTTTCAATCTTCCTTTCAATATGAATACGTTTTATCAAATGTGGGGCTGTGCGACTCCAATAGAGGCAGAAAGAAAAATTGAATCACAACGTAGAGAATTGCTTGGTAAAACTCCACAAAATTTGGAGGAACAGGCAATTGCTCTGGTAGGTAGAGATATTTATCAGAAATTAATCAAAGGTTATACGGAGAAGCAATGGGGAAGAGACTGCAAGGATTTACCAACTTCAATAATTAAACGTCTTCCTGTTAGATACACCTATGATAATAATTATTTCAATGATCCATATCAAGGGATTCCTACCAACGGTTATACGGATTTGGTCATCAAGTTGCTCCACGGTACAGAAGTGCTGTTGAATACGGATTTTATTAAACGTAGAAATGAATTGCTGAATTTGGCTGATCAGATTGTTTATACAGGGCAAATTGATGAGTATTACGATTATTGTTTTGGGTCGTTAGAGTATAGGCGAGTAAGTTTTCAACATAAAATATTTAATACTGAGAATTTTCAAGGTGTGGCAGTTATAAACTATACAGATCGGGAAACTCCCTACACTAGGAGTATTGAACATCGTCATTTTATGAGGCAATGTTCGGCGAAAAAGACCGTTGTCAGCTATGAATATCCAGAATCTTGGGCCATAGGTGAAGAGCCTTATTATCCAATTAGTGATGATAAAAATAACGATCTGTATAAAAGATACCGTCAGTTAGCTGATAGTAACCAAGATAAAGTGTTTTTTGGTGGTCGTTTGGGCAGCTATCAGTATTTCAACATGGATCAAGTCATACTTTCAGCCCTAAACTTAGCTAAGCAGCTATTAAACAAGGAGTAACAAGAGCGGAGATTTCTTATGTCTGTTTTAGTGTTTTTGAGAGAGTCTGATTTATCTCCTGCTGGTGGGCCATTAGGAGTCGGTTACTATATTCATGAGGAAGCTAAAAAAAGGGATTTATTAAATCAAATCTTTTTTTTGTCGGGGGGGGGGTACAGCTTCTACTTCAAAGACACTTATGAAAAATATAGTGAATGAGTTACCAGAAGTTATAAGAAAACATATCCGGTCTATTAGGCGTCTAGCAAATGTTCGAAAACTGTTGCTCTCAACATCTCCTAGTCCTGAACTTGAAAAGTATGACGCTGTACATTTTCATTCAACGTTAGACCTCTGGTTATCAAGGAATGCGTTAAAAAATTACAAGGGAGTTGTGATTTTAACGTCGCATTCTCCAGTTCCTTCATTTGAGGAGATGGAAGAATATTGCACAACGGCTTACGAGAAATTTTGGTTTAGAGTGAACAGAGAAAGATTTATTGAAATTGACAGATTTGCCTTTTCTCGTTCTGACTATGTGATTTTCCCTACGGAAGGAGCCATGGACGCTTATTACAGTCATTGGCCAGAATTTAAAAGTGTTATCAAAGATAAACAAGTTTGTTTCATAACGACAGGGATATCTCCTCGATACGCTCAATTATCTAGACCTCAAATCATACAAAAATTGGGATTGGCCACTAATGATTTCCTAATTTCATATGCAGGACGTCACAATTATGTAAAAGGTTATGATTTATTAAAAATTTTGGCAAAGTCATTGTTTGAAATTGATGGGAAAATTAAAGTAATTGCTGCGGGAACCGAGCAGCCGTTGAAAAGATTAGATCATCCCTCATGGCTGGAAATTGGCTTTACAAAAGATCCATACTCTTACATAGCTGCCTCAGATATTTTGATTGTTCCAAATCGAGAGACTTATTTTGATCTGGTTATTTTGGAGGGACTGTCATTAGGGAAAATCATTCTTGCGTCTAATGTGGGTGGAAACAAGTACTTCTGTGACAATGACGTACCTGGTGTATTCCTATATGATTCCTTGGATGAGGCAAAGCGAATTATAAAAAAATTAAAAGAGATGCCTTTGAATGAGAGAGAAGAATTGGGACGAAAGAATTTTGATTTTTATAATAAACACCTGACCTTAACGTGTTTTTTTGATTCTTATTTGGCTTTCTTATATAAGATAGGTGTTATGAAAACCAAAGGTAATTGCGATGATATCTGTAATTGTTCCTGTCAATAATGTTGAGAGTTATCTAAAAGAGTGTTTGTCAAGTGTTCTAGACCAATCGTATAAAGATCTAGAATTGATATGTGTTGATGACGGTTCTACAGACTCATCGTTAGAAATTATCAAGTATTTCTCAGAAATTGATAATAGAGTCATTTTGATTTCACATCCAAAATCTTTAGGAGTATCAGCAGCGAGAAATGCGGGGTTGAATGTTGCCCGAGGAGAGTTTGTCTTTTTTTTAGATTCAGATGATTATTTGTTACCGGGATCTCTAGAAAGAATGTGTCGTCTGATGACGCCAGAAGTTGATGCTGTTGTTTCAGCTGTAAAGTGCATTTATGAAAAAGATTCGGGTATACAACAAGAGAGCCAATTAAGTCATTATTTTTCTTTTAAAGGGAAAATACAACTAAATTACGAGCAGTTATTCCAATTTAATCAAACGGTTTTCCCAAAATTGTTTAGAAGGGATAGGATCAGAAACTTGAAGCTTAGTTTTCCTGATGGTCTATTGTGGGAGGACAATCTTTGGAATTGGATCTATTTTTCTAATCAACCAATTGTATATTTTGATCCTATTCCGGCCTATTGTTACAGAAAGCGGGCTGGTTCGATAATGTCTTCGGTTTTTAAGCGAAATAATGGTAGGCTGTCAGAGCATTTTGATATTTTTAGACATATTCTTCAATTTTATAAAAGTCATAGTTTAATCGAGAAGGCTAATATTTCACTTGTCAAACTATTGGAGTTTTTTTTGCTGTTTTGCTTGCAATATGCTTCACTTGAACAGAGTCTGATTTGTTGTTATAAGTGTAAAAAACTTTTGAGTGATTACGAATTAGACATTTCTACTTCATGGGTTTTAACACAATTAAAAAGTGGGGAATGTTGCGTTTTTCTGTGCGCTGATTCGGATTTGGATTTTGTTATAAAAATTAATAAGTTGGCTCAGTTGCTGTTTCCGAAGAATTCATCAAGAAGACGACTCTTTTGTTTTATTCTTCAAAAAATGAAAAAGTTAACTTTGTGTTTTAAGTAAACGGATTTTAATATCTGGAGCACTTGAGTGTTTAGGAATAAGTTCCAAGAAAATAGTAGTTTTATATATTTGTATTGAAAAATACACGATTTTATGGTCCGAATTTTATGAATCGAGCAAAAAAAAGACCAAGATCATTACTTTGCTTTAACATAGGGGACATAAAAAGTTACTATACCTAACAATATTGGTTATTAGATTGCGATGAAGATATTGATCTTAACAAATCATTTTCAAAGGTCAGATGGTGTTGCTCAATCTTTGCTGAGTTTGTGTAACTATCTATCTACAAATGAAGAGTTTAATATTACGGTGTTGCCCCTATATGAAATTAAACAAGATTTTGCGAAAGATTTGAGTAACAAAGTCAGAATTCAAAAAGGGATAGGATTTTATTTTCGAGGTCTTGATCGTATAGTCTCACTTTGTCCAATTAGATTATTAAGAAAGTGTTTTAAAATACCTGACGACTATGATGTTGAAGTAGCTTATCAGAGTGGCTTACCAACGAAAATCGTAGGTTCTAAATTGAGCACAAATAATAAGAGGAAGGTAAAAGTTATTTGGATACACGGTTTTACGCTTTGGATGAACGAATTTATGGAAGCGGATATTGTAGTGTGTATTTCTGATTGGGCTAAACAAAAGCTGACACAAATTTTGCCGGAGTTGAAAACTACCAGAGTTTGTCATAACTTAGTAAATGAAGAAAAAATACTAAATCTTGCTTTTAAATCTTGCGATGTAGCTCTTTCAAAGCGAGGTATAACGTTAATTACAGTCTCAAGATTAAGTAAGGAAAAGGGAATCGCTAGGTTTCTAAATATTTTGGCTGAGTTAAAAAACAAAAATCTTAGTTTTACATACTTAATTGTGGGAGATGGTCCAGAAAAGAGAAATCTCCAAAAATTGATTAGTCATCATAAATTAGAGAATGTTGTTAAATTATTGGGTGAAAAGTCAAATCCCTATAGTTATATTAAATTCGCCGATTTGTATGTATGTCCGTCTTACTCAGAGGGGTATAGCACAACATGTGTGGAAGCTTCGATTTTAGGTGTTCCTATATTAACTACAGATGTACCTGGGGCAAAGGAAATCATTCAAACCGCAGAAGCAGGGATGGTTGTGCCAAATAATGAACAGGGTTTGAAGACTGGGTTACTAACAATTATTCAGGATAAAGAACTTTTAAACAATTGGTCTAAAAAACTAACCATAACTGCAAAGAGATTTTTCCGTGCTACAAGGCAAAAAGAGGTAGATTGTCTTTTTGGAGAAATAAAGAAAGAGTTAATACCAAAAAAAGATAAACTAAATTAAGTTAGAAAAGTTCTCTTTTTATTTTTTATAAGAAAATGAAAATCATTTCATGCGTTTCATATCACGGAAGTGGATCTAGTGCAGTGACAGATCTTTTGTCCGAGTGTTCCAGCGTTTACAACATGACCAATTATGAATTTAGGTTTATTCACGATTTAGATGGGGTAGCGGATTTGGAATACCATTTGGTGGATAACTTTAATAGACACAATTCAGGTCATGCACTTAAAAGATATAAATGGTTGGTAGATTATTATTCAAATCATTTTATGGTAAAGCGCTACGAGCCGTTCTTTAATAATTTATGGAAGAAAATTTCATATGAATATATAGATGAGCTTACAGATTTTAAGTTTCACGGCTCATGGCAATACGATTATTATGACAGGGGGGCATTATTTAGTTTCTTTTTTAAACTTCCTCAGCGAGTCATGGCCAGAACATTTTGGAAAAATTATCCTGACAAAACGATAGATTTATTATTTAATGAAATTACTTACGCTTCTCATCCGTCAAGAACAAAATTTTTAGAACTAACAAAAAACTATACAAGTCGCTTATTTTCTGAGGCAAATAGGTTGTCATTACCATTCATTACAGTTGATCAAGTATTACCATCATCAAATATCGCCAGGCATATGAGGTACTTTGATGATATTTACGCAGTTATTGTGGATCGTGATCCGAGAGATGTTTTTATATTGTCTAAGTATTTTTGGAAAAGTCCAATAGTTCCTAAGGATGTAAAAACGTTCTGTAAGTGGTTTAGGTATACACGATCAACTCAAAAAAAAGAATTAGTTAATGATCAAAGAATTAAATTGATTCAGTTCGAAGACTTGATATATCAGTATGAGAACACAAAGAATGATTTATTGTCTTGGTTAGGTGTTTCATTATCAGATCACAGTAATAGGTTAAAACACTTCAATCCCGATATATCCAAAAAAAATACAGCACTGTGGAAAAATTCTGCTTTTGCAAAAGAAGCGCGTCTAATTGAGCAAGAGCTCGCTGAGTTTTTATATAGAGGATTGTAAATTCGTTTGTGTTAATTCCATTTAGAGATATTGGGTGATTCTGTCACCAAATTCAGCACTAAAACGGTTTAAAGCCAGGTGCCAATTCCTAATCGTCATGGTCCATTTTTTGGAAGCGGCACCAATGGCTAAAAAACACCTTTAAAGCGGTCTCATCGTTTGGAAACTTCTTATGATGAGTAGTCGCTTTTCTTATAGCATTATCGATTGACTTAATGGCATTGGTTGTATAGATCAGCCGAGGGATATCTTCAGGGTACTTAAACTTCGTGATAAGATGATCTCAATGACGGTACCATTGCACGACAATCACTAGACATTTATCCATCCAATCCTCTTCAAACTGTTCGAGAGCCACTGGAGCTTGCTGATTCCCCAGCCATAAAACCAGCTAAGACTTTTAAGCGAATATTTTCCACAGGATCTCCAGTATGCAATTGTCGCTTTTCTGGGGGTCAGTTCATTTAAGGGGTTAACTTGGGTGACGCTTGACAAACGACTGAATGGTTTCTCATTTTTGAGAATTTACTATTGGGATAATATCAATCAAAGAAACCTTCAAATTGTATTAGTGATAGAAATAATTCCTTGTAATTGTTCATGTTATGAGTAAAATATAAAAAAAATGAACAAAGAGAGAAATATGCTTAAAGTTGAATTTTATGTTTTGACTGAACTGCAAAAATCCTACAATACCCCAACACAGAGGGATTTAGCTAAATCTTTAGCCTTCTCTTTAGGGAAAGTTAATAACGTTCTTAAGAATCTTAGAAAAAAAGGTTTCATTTGTGACGACAATAAAATTACTCCTCAAGGTCAAGTTGCCCTAGAACCTTACCGAGTAAAAAACGCAGTTATTCTTGCCGCAGGTCTCTCTTCTCGTTTAGCTCCAATCTCATTTGAAAAACCGAAGGGTCTTCTGACTGTTCGCGGAGAAATTCTTATTGAAAGACAAATCCGCCAATTAAAGGCCGTAGGTATTGATGATATAACGGTAGTTGTCGGCTATTTAAAAGAACAGTTTTTTTATTTGGAGGAAAAGTTCGGCGTAAAGCTGGTGATTAATGAGGATTATTGGAAATACAACAATACCTCCTCTGTGTCATTAATTTTGGATCGACTTTCTAATACTTATCTGTGCAGCTCAGACAACTATTTCATAGAAAATCCGTTTAGTACCTATGAGTACCGTTCGTATTACTCCGCAGAGTATTCAGCGGGAAAGACTGAAGAATATTGCCTAACTACAGACAAAGATGGTTTGATTACCGGAGTTTCAGTCGGTGGTGAAAACTCTTGGTACATGATTGGTCATGTTTATTTCGATCGTAGTTTTTCTCAAAAATTTGTGAAGCTTTTCCAAAAAGATTATGCAAGAGCAGACATGAAGGAAAAGTTGTGGGAAGATTTTTATATAGATCACTTAGATACGCTAAAACTCTATATAAGGGAAAACAAAGGAAATATTTTTGAATTTGACAGTGTTGAAGAACTCCGACAGTTTGATCCGAATTCTTTAAAACAAATTAATTCGAAAATTTTAAACAATGTAGCTCGCATTTTTAATTGCGGTGTTGACGAGATCACCAATATTAAAAAGATAAAAGAGGGGATGACCAATAACTCATTTGCGTTTAATGTGGGTGATAAACGATATGTTTACCGTCATCCGGGGCGCAACACCGACTATATCAATCGAGTATCAGAAAGCTTTTCAATGAACGTAGCCAAAAAGTTGGGACTAGATAAAACGTTCATTGAAATGAGTCCGAAAGAAGGTTGGAAACTCAGCCATTTTATCGATAATGCCCAAACACTAGATTATCGAAACGAGAATCAGGTCCGTACCGCACTTTCCATGCTTAGAAAACTGCATCAAGCTAAGGTTCATTCTGAATTCGAATTTGATGTATGGGGAAAAATTGAGAGGTTTAAGGAAAAATTATTTTTAACTTCCAAGGCTGATTATCCGGAGTTTTCTCAGTTATCTGCACAGATGGAGACGCTTCGACAGGTCGTAGAAGAGGATTCATCAGGGTCAGTTTTGTGCCACTGTGATAGCTACGCTCCGAATTTTATGGTGCATCAAAAAGGAATGGAGTTAATTGATTGGGAGTATTCAGGAAATTGTGATCCGGCTTTTGACTTAGGCGTTTTTATTTGTTGTTCAGAAAACTATTCGTACGAAGACGCTCTTGAAGTACTACGAATGTACTATCAGAGAGAATTAACGCAATCAGAATTAAGACATTGTTTAGCTTACATTGCCATTGCTTCCTACTATTGGTTTGTCTGGGCCCTCTATCAGGAAAGTTCCGGAAGACCAGTGGGTTCGTATTTATACCTTTGGCATAAATGCACGAAGTTGTATCTTGAAAAATCATTAAGACTCTATTCTTTAGGCAAATAATATGGCGATCATCGGAACAATCATTGTCTATCTGATTATGGCTTGCGCATTGATTGGTGCGCTGGCTTCCGTGTTTGATGAAAATAGTCATTTGGGTAACGAGTTTTTAAATGGTATTAACTCAATTGGTCCTATCTTTTTGCCTGTTGCGGGCATCATGGCTTCGGCTCCATATTTGACAGCTTTTGTAACGAATGTGTTATCGCCTTGGTACGAATTGATCGGTGCCGATCCCTCCATGGCAGCGACTACATTGATTGCAATTGATATGGGAGGCTACCAACTTGCGCATGATTTAGCACAAAGCAAAGAAAGTTGGATGATGGCTTCAGTGACAGGTTATATGTCTGGAGCTTCTCTTGTTTTCAGTATTCCAGTTGCATTGAAAATGCTCAATAAGGAGGATCACAAGTACTTAGCTATGGGGGTAATGGCTGGTTTTCTTGCTATTCCCGTGGGCGTACTGGCCTCGGGATTATCAATTATTGTTTCCGAACCCTTCATTAGATCTGCTGTAGCGACTACAGGGACTGCAGATTACCAACTGCAGCTAACACTCTCCGAGGTTCTCTTAAATCTCGTGCCTTTAGCATTGATCTGTATCTTGATTGCTTGGGGTCTTTATAAGATTCCCAGCTTGATGATTTCGGGTTTTATTTGGCTGGGGCGCTTAATGGAATCCGCGTTAAAGTTAGTTTTCGTCTGCTGCGTAATTGAGTACTTTACAGGGGTATTTTCTACACTTTTAGGCAGTTGGGGTTTTGAGCCGATTATCGCAGATGAAAGCGATATCAATCGTGCATTGGAGGTCGCAGGCTACATTGGCATCATGCTTTGTGGAGCATTCCCCATGGTTTATTTAATCAAGACATACTTGTCAAAACTTTTATCTGTTGTTGGAACTAAATTTAACTTATCTGTTTCAGCTACGACAGGTATTTTGGCGGCTTCTGCCAATGTATTGGCTTTATTTGCGATGGTGGGACAAATGAAGCCGGAAGACAAAGTAAAAACCATAGCCTATGCGGTTTGCTGCGCTTTCCTGTTAGGGGATCACTTGGCGTTTTCAGCTAATTTTCAACCTTCGATGATTTTGCCAGTTATGCTCGGTAAATTATGTGGCGGAATTTTGGCGGTAGCCATTGCTACGAAATTTGTGATTCCACACGTTTTGAGTAAATCTGAAAGTTAACATTCTTGTTATTACTTAATAACCTCTCGTTAGAAGGTATATAGAAATACCACAAAACATGCAGGAGATCAGTTTCCCAATCACAAAAAATGGGGTTTAACCATACATTTCCCGTCTTCGTTTCCCGATTGAACAAATGTCATTCAATAGGAAACGAAGGCTTTTTATAACTTCATCGATAGATTTATAGCTGTAGCTATCTTTTTCAATAGGACTATTGAGTAAGTTATATGTCAGTGTTCCCAAGACTGAATTTCTCACCTGAAGATTGAGGGAAATTCCAGCAACTAAGATCTTCGAAGTTGGGTTTTCTACACGTTTGGCTGGACCGATTAGCCAATCTAAAAAAGAGCTATTTTGCTCCTTAACTTCTTTCTGAATTTCGGTTTGTTCTGTGATGGTGAAACTTAGCAAATCGTCAAAGGTAAAAATTAAAGGGGGATTACACTTTTTTTCATCACAGTACCAAAGAAATTTCTGATCATCCACATTCAGCACATGAGTGCCAAACTCAATAGAGCGAGTGGTATTGAAGAAAGTAAACTCCTGATAATTTTTATCCCGTAATGAGAAATATTCTTTTGCCTGTCTAAGTGTCATGACTCGAATGAGGGAACAATCAGCCACACGCACTTTGTTTTGACAAGGTAGACACAAAGGTTGCCCATTAGATAATCGAAGGCTCAAAAAGTTACTTGTTTGGCAACCGCAAATAGGGCAAAAATAATTTTGTCTTCTAAGTAGCTTCATAGAACGATTCAAATTCTTATTGGATGTTCGTTAATTTTTGATTCCTCATTCATTTAAGGATGATAAAAGACAATTTATGTTATACAGCATACAAGTTTTAAGTTTAGTCGAAAGTATGTCAAGCGTCACCCAAGTTAACCCCTTAAATGAACCGACCCCTTAAATTGCAACAGTTTGCTGATTCACTAGCCATAAAAACAGCCAATACTTTTAAGTGAATATTTTCCACAGAACCTCCTGTACACAATTGTCGCATTTCTGTGGATCAGTTCACATTGGGTTAGGAAAGTCAAAAAATTTGGAAGTATCGATTCGGCTTGCCCGGCAATACGGAATTTTTTACCAAACAGTCGGTCAAATTTTGAAATTATTGCTTGGGCTGTTTATGAGGTGAAGCAAAATCATCGTTCCACCAGAGAGGTAGCCGAGCAACTGGGCTATAACATACGATCGGTGCAGCGCTGGAGCTACTAATATTTATTGAATAGTGATGTTTGCCATACTGTTAACTCTGCCTATCAACCTAGTACAACCATGGCCACTATTTATCAAACAAAATCCGAACGACAAAGGCAAGCGCTAATGCGTTGGATAATAAACAGCTTCAATCTAAAGGCAATAGATACAGCTAAGGTTATTTCTAAAATTTCGCAGTTGCATGCTTACGTGGACGCGACCCAAATAACTCAGGACAGCCTCTATAACTTAAAATCGTTATAGAGGTTTTTTATGAATAAAAAAGAAATTATTGAAGAAGTTGTTGTAAGTGATAGGACTAGTCCTATGACCAATCCTAGGACTAATGAATCCTTGGGGGGCGTTGAGGCCAGTGGCGAAGATGGCTCTCAAGGGGGAGTCGTGGTTATTCCAGAAAGACGAAGGCGTTATTCCTCTCAGGAGAAAATGGAGTTAGTTCGCCTGACGTATCTTCCAGGCAACACCGTTTCCAGTGTTGCCAGAGCTCACGGGGTAGCTCCATCAATGCTATTTAGGTGGAGAGCGCTGGATAAGCAAGGAGCTCTAACCGCCATACAGACCGGAGAAGGTACCGTTTCGGCAAAGAAATACGAAGCCGCTCCTGAAGAGATCAAAAGACTTCAAAAACTTCTCGGACAGGCAACAGCCGATAATGCTCTACTCAAAGACGCGGTTGAGTACATGCAATCAAAAAAATGGATTGCGCGCTAGCCATGATTAGGAGAAATCATAGTGTCAGCAGAACCTGTCGATTACTCCGCGTAGCGCGCTCCAGAGTCAATGTTCTGCTTAAACGCACGAATGATTGGAAGGATCATCGTTTAGCTTGTAACCGATCCAATAATCAGCTGCAAGATAATAATTTGCAACAGGAAATACAAGAGGCTTTAGCTCGACATCCCAGAAACGGTTAACAGCAGTCATTAACCGAAAAAGGCAAAAGGTAAACCACCCAAGAGTCAATGCCAAACGAGTCTATCGTGTGGCCAAGCAGCCGAATTTGCTTCTCGTCGGCAAACCTTCTTTGTCGGGCTACTCGAAGGAGCACAACGGGCAAGTCAGCGTGGATGCATCAAATAAACGGTGGTGTTCGGATGGATTGGAGTTTAAGTGTTTCAATGGTGAGCATGTATCGATGACCTTTGTATTGGACTGTTGCGATCGGGAAGTGATTTCTTTTGTTGCTAAAAAAGGAAGAGGGCTAGCGGCTTGGATGGCCCAGGAACAGGTTTTATTGGCAGTAAATAGATGTTTTGGATCGGTTAATCATGTACCAACACCATTACAATTTCTGACCGACAATGGCTCTGCCTATACCAGCCAGAAAACGAGGCATTTGCTCAAGGCGCTTGGCATAGAAGATTGCAAGACTGCTGTTGGAAGTCCTCAATCGAATGGTATGGCTGAAAGCTTTGTTAAAACACTCAAACGGGATTATCTACCGTTTATAGACCTTGAAAGTGCTGAAACGGCATTAAGTAGCTTGCCAGATGTTGTGAAGCTTTATAACGAAGAGCATCCGCATTCTGCTTTAGGCTACCTATCACCGGTGGAATTTAGAGAAAAGAAAGGCTTAATAGAGCCCCAAACTAAACTAGATGACCCAATTTGTTTAATTCCAGGCTTCATGCTTAGCAACTCGGAAGAACGCTTGGAAAATGTTTGCTAAACTGGAGGGCCATTCCTAAGTCACAGAGGCTGTCCTGCCTCCCGGGTTCCAATCCAAAAACCTCTATAACGATTTTAAGTTATAGAGACTGTCCTGTGATATTTGGGGCCCATCCAAAATCCTATTAAAAGAAACAATTTAACCTAAAAGAGATAACTTTTTTCGCGTTTTGGATGTTTTAGAAACGTAGTGGCAAAAGCGTAAGATTAGGCTGATAAATTATCCTAATCTCTTGTTTTGACTAGCCACAGATGGTACATTTGTCTCTAAAGTTAATTCATTTACATGCCTAACATTTTTAGTTCAGTTTCTTTAAAACCAGCAAATTTTAACGTGTTCAGTAGATTTTCAATTCTTTCTTTTTCCCAGTGGTTTTTATAGCGTAAAACATAATCAATAATAAAAAACGAATATTTATTTTTTAAATCTGGATACAGATTAAAAATAACAGCAGTTGAATTGATATGAGGGAATGGGTGATTATTGAGATTTAGAAGAGTTTGCTCTATCAAATTTTTGTAATTTTTACATTTAAAAATTGAATATATTTTGGGGTAAATTTCATTCTGATTAATCAACAAATGGAAATCCCAGCTCGGTAACCAATGGTCGAATATCTTCCAAATTTTTGTTACTTTTGTCATCAGTTCGTTATGTCCTGCAGATATCAAAGCATCATAGGTTAACAGTTCGATTGTGAGAAGATTTAGCATGGCTATATTTGAAGATATTGAAATCGCTTGACTTTTTTCCTTTTCAAAATAAATGGAAAATGTGTTGTTTAATCGAGAAAAAAGAGATAACCGTTGAGGTTTTTCTTCATAACAGCAAGTGAATCCTTTAATTAAAATGTTTAACGAGTCGATTGAGATATTAAAGGCAGAAAGATTTTCGGGATTAAGTTTAGGGACGTAAAACTTCAGAATCTCGTTTAAAAGTTTATTTTCGATCATTTCATTGGAATGAAAATCGGCAAAGTACCCGATACTTTTCATAGAGCTAAATTGATACAGGAGAAGGAAAAGTTTATGTAATGACTTAGAGTACTTCTTAGTATTACCTAAATATTTTTCAATGAAACAAAAAACTGCGTCCACTATAGCATGACAGAGACTTTTATCTGTACCAATTCTTTCACAGCAATCAATAAGTTCAGCAAAAATAGAGAAGCGATCAGGTCGGTCTTTTATCTTGTCCATTAACTTATATGCGAAGACTTGATCATTATAAGTTTGTTCATCGAGAAAACGCACTCTATTTGCCAATAATGCGGCAAAAGTACATTTAATAACAGCGACATTTCTCGATTTTTCAATAAGCTCGTCATAAAAAAGATTATCTGATTTGCAAAGTGCTATTGAAGTTAAAAAGAGTACTAAAAGTTCACCATCTGTAATTTCTAAGACTGTATCAGCTAATGTATTGGCATCGCTGACTTTAATTGCATTTATTGCATAGTTGGTTTTCGTGTCAAATGTGTCTATACGATATGAATTTAGATATCTATATAGATTCCAAATTGTGCCAGGTAATGTTGACTTCGTTACTTCTTTATGTTTTTGAACGTATTTTTGATTAATTTTTTTTATTGATGAAGGAATAAACCTACGAAGATTAGTATAGTGTGAGAATAAGGTAGCTAATTCTTTACGAAAATAAAATTGATCTTTATCCCTGCTAAAGCTTGTGTTGATAACAAAAACATCTTTTTCTCTCCAAGCATCGGCAGAGTCTTGAATTGCAAATAAAACATTACTCGGTGTTAAATATTTTTCACCGTCACAATAGACATTTCTATATGATTGTCGTAGTTCGGAAAGAATTTCTTTCCCAACCACTTTACCAAATAATTCTTCAGCCATTTTTTCCCGTTGCTCTTCTGTTACGTGACTAAAAGGGTGAAAAATGGCGGATAAAAAACGAACAAGATTTAAAGAATTAACTTTCCTCATAATTTTTCTTCCTGGTCAAGGGAGGAATTCCACACCCTATTAGATATTTTTATGTAGTGATTTGAAGTGGGATAGAAAACAACCCCTAATTTGAAATTGTTGAGAGAGTTGCTTATGCCAATTTCCATACTTTCATTACATATCCAACGATCATGAAATAAATTCCCAGAACATTGTTTTATATTGACATTATTTAGTTTGGGTTTGACAGAACGAAAGATTTTTAATGAGGGATTCCCATCATCTTGATTAAGAATATCCAATTTATGGGTAAGTAGCCTAAAGGTAATATTCGGGTATTCGAGGAATATTTTTATGATACATTGATAGAGAGAAACATCGAGCATTCCGCTGAATAAATAAGGGTCAGAGATGTAAACAACGTTATTTTTGGAGCTATCGCAGACAGTTTTTAATATAAGATAAAAATACCTTATTGCTTCTTCTTTTTCTGAATTGTCAAAGGTTCTATTTACCGTGTTTTTAAAATGTTGAGCTAATGAATTTCTTCGTTCCTTTCTAATTTGAGTGATTGGTGTGATTGGACTAGCCAATGAAGCAGAATTACGGATAATTTTCTGTGTTTCCTGTGAATATCCCAAAATAGGATAGATGATTTTTTGCTTAACAAAACTTCCTATTTCATGTGATACAGAGGTTGAAATGGAGAAATTCGAAAAATACGAAATATGTTTTTGGGAAAAGACACATTGACCATCATCAAGACGAAATACCTCGAGGTTAATATATTCAAAAGGCTCATTCAAAACAAAATCCGTCCAGCGCTCAGTGATCAAACGGCTTCTTTTTTCTAATATTTCGTTGTAAGCCCAAGATTCAATAATAGCTATATACTCATTAGGAATAAATTTGGAATTCATCCATGTCCCCAGCACTATTAGCTGATCATTTAAACTGTGAATCTCGAATGATATTTTAGGATCTGGTCGCAGAACTACTACATTGCCAGCCCGATCATAAAACTTAAAAATATTGACACTTAGATTAGGGATGAGTTCATTAGTGTCTTCTGGTTCATTTTGCCGAAAAAAATCTTTAAGGGTGATGTCTGTATTCCAATACTCCTTTATTTGGCAGCCGCTATCAATGGGACTCTTCATATTTTCAGGGAGATAATTGAAATCTTGTAAAAGGAAAGAAGTAGAAGATTCCGATATGTCGTAGATTACATTCTCACCATTTATGTTTATTGATTTAGATGAGAAAATGGTGTCTTTTAGCTTATTGATTTGTCTTGGTCCAAAATTTGCAGACCACAAGCATAGTTTTTGACCGTTAATAATAGTTTTGTGGAAAAGCGTAAATTTATGCCGAAGTAAAGCCTTTCTTGTTTCAACGATCGTAGTCAGTACGTTTACCCAATGGTTCTCTCTTTTTAAAGCAAGTACCTGAACATTTGACATAATTCACTCCCAAACTGGGCAAGTAAATTTTATTTTTAAAACAGAATAAGGAGTTGAAAATTTATTCTCTCGAAAAAATCATACTATGGAATCGGACATGTGTAGGATTTCTGCTTATAGCTTGAGTTCCGTTTAAAGTAGTATCAATATGATATAACGGCTTTGTGTGGTGAGGGACAATTCCCATATGATGGTGTCATGATCACTGTGAAGTAGCGAAACAACTAATGAGTTATAAACAGAATTCCTACATAACTGATTGTGAGAAAATAGAGAAATGTCAAGCGAACTTTAAAATGCCCCCTCCATTCAACGCCCTTTAAAATGATCCCCCAAAGTTATTCAGTCAAAGTTGTTCCTGCAGCCCTAACTGATGTTAAAAGTCCTTCTTTCCTTTTTTCTAAGAGTCGATAACTATCCCCACGGATCAAAACAATTTCACTGTGGTGCAGTAATTGATCTAACAACGCAGTTGTTAAAGTGGCGTCTCCTATTACAGAGGCCCAATCAGAAACCGGTTTATTACTGGTTATCAGAATACTTTTCTGTTCGTATTGACTGTTAATCAAACGAAATAACAAAGGGACTGTGGCCTGTGAGAACGGCGTATAACCGAATTCGTCAATAATCAGTAGCTTGGGTTTGGATAACTGATAAAAATTGTGTTTCACTGTGCCTTCTTTGATCAATTTATCCAATATTTCTCCGAGATCCTCTGCTGAATAGAAAGCCACACTGATTCCTTTTTGTATAGCCTAGCGCCCTAATGCAATCGCCAAATGAGTTTTTCCTACACCGGGAGGTTCAAGAAATAAAAGTTTTTTCCCTTCCTGGGTCCACTCAAATTGCGCCAGTTCTTTAATTTGACGAATATCTATGGAAGGTTGGGCGCTAAAGTTGAAACCTTCTAAACTTCGTGCGGCAGGAAAATGCGCTCCCATAATGCCTTGACGGATTCGATTCTCTTCTCGTTGGAAAATTTCCTGTCTAAAGAAAAACTCGAGCGTTTCACGAGGAGAGAGTTTCTTTTCGGTAGCCAGACCGAGCATTTCTTCCATTCGATCACGGATAAGCGTCAATCGAAGTCAACTGGCTAAAGCAGCCAAGTCTGAATTCGATATGGACTTAACAACGGGCATGACTGCTCTCCTCAATAAAACGGTCATAATCCTTCAAAGGTCTGTCTAAATAACTGCTTTTGACTGCACCGGCTTCCCAAAGGCCTTTCCGTTTGTGTTTGAATATGCTAGCTTGGTAAATGTCAGCGGTACGATTCAGTTTCTATATGCATTGACCCTTCAAGTACACCAGAACGGTGTCTTGATCGACAATGACATCAACGCAGGTACCGGCATCTGTTGCAGGGATTCGGTACCGCACGCTATCAATCTGAATTCGACCGCTGGCATCAACGGTTCTTGACTCAATTCTTAGCTGACTTAGCCTCGGCCCGGCATAAGGTTTAAGTGAAAGTATTTCCGTCTCAAACCGATCAATCGGACGACCCACTAACCCATCAATTTGGCGTATGTCAGCAACGGTTGAAATCCACAGGTCAATTTGTTGTTGTAAATCTTTCCAATCTTTGGCTGTCAGTCCGGAAAGAGAGCTGGTTTTAACGTAGCCAACCATGCGCTCGACCTTGCCTTTTGTTTTAGCTCGGTAAGGTTTGCAATTAACCGGAACAAATTGCCAGTAGTGAGATAGCTGAAGATAACGACGATTAAAGAGAGTTTGACCGTTTTCACCTCGACCATCAACCAGACAGCGAGTATTGTCTGAAACAACAGCAATCGGAATGCCGTTAAAGTATTGGAAAGCGGACTCAATTCCATCAAACTAAGCCGATTGCATCTCGGCCGGATAAGCCTTGACAAAAACTCGTCTTGAGTAACTCAGCACAGCTACAAAGAAGCAAATACGCGCTCTATTGTCATTGAGGAAAATGTCATCAAAGCCAAACTCAATCTGCATCTCGTCACCGGGTGGCACTTCGTACCGCTCGCTCATTTCAGGGTGAGCAAGATCTTTGATGCGCCACTGACGGCAATATTTTTGAAGCATTCTTAGACTAACAGAGACGTTGAGCTGCTCCTGAAATTCCCTTTGAACAACAGGACAATGTCCTTACAAGAGAGAAACCAAGAATGAATTTGCTCTTTGTATGGGTCTAATTTGCTGCGACGGCGCACCGCAGTGGGAATCGGTTGTCCTTGCCGAATATATTCCAAGTACTTACGAACTGTGTTTCTGGAAAGACCGGTGGCTTTGGCAATGGACTTTGACCCCAAATGCCTTTCGGATAGTATCCGAATTCTTTGAATTTCTTCTGTCTGAAGCATTTCAGGTCTCCTTTTGAAACGGAAACCCTCATTATGATTTTTCCCTCTTGATATTTTCATTTTTTGACTCCCGATGGGGTCAAAATAAAGTTCGTCGAGGGGTTACTTTACAAGTTCGCCTAACATTCTGCAAACACCATGCAACTGTATGGCAAGGTGGCTACAAAGAGTCTGGCAGAGTGAATTCCTCCGTAACTGTCAACCCATTGCAATGGATCGCCTGCAAAGTCGATTTCGATCTTTTCGGCGGGTTTTCGATCAGCATTGCCAGACAATGAACTGATGCCATTCATTCGTTTCCAATCGTTGTACCGGCGGCAGAATGATGAGTAGGTGTAGCTGTCTCCAAGTCCCAGAGCGTGTTGCTCGTAGTCTTCGTACATCAATAGTAGGGTAACGTTTTTTTGTTGTAGTTTTTGATGGACTTTTGCCCAATCCGGTTCAATCAATGTTTTCTCTCGAGGAGGATGGAAAAGCGTTTGACGCTCGATCTCATCCAACGATAAAACCTCTTGAGCGGTGAGACCAGCTTGACAGAGCCGTTCTGACAGACGAGTAACCGTGCTTTTTGAGGTACCATACAGTTGTTGGATTTGACGATAACTTAATCCGTCTTTGAGACCGATTAGAACATCGTTAATAACATTTAATGGAATTGATTTCATTCAAGGCCCTCCTATGAAAATAAAGCCTTAAATGATTGTTGAACTTTTGCTCGTGGGGGGGGCGTCCCAATGGTTAGGAATTTATCTTTTGGCGAAGTGTCCCAATCGGTAAGAATTGCTGTCCCAGTGTTTAAGAACACCTGTCCCTAAATTTAATAAATTCCACACAATACAGAACTAATAACCGATTACAGAATTACTCTATATCACTGCAGCGAAATTCCATTCAGTTTCAAGACGAACTGTCAAAGAGTTTAATTGTTGATACAGTTTTGTTTTACACATCGGATCACGGTCAAAACCTTTTTTCAAAAGCGACGCATTGCAATACGGGAAATGATATTTCTCCAAAGGAATATTTCGTACCGTTTGTCATAGCAACTGGTAATTCAGAACTTCTTAATAGTCTGAAAGTTAATCAAGATTTGTTTTCAAAAAAAAGGGAAGCATTTAACACATTTGCATTTTTCGGAGTCAATTCGTAACTTATTGGGGGTAGAAATAAAAAACAAGCCTTCCGTATTTAAGGCAAATCTAGTTTTAGAACAGCGAAATAACTCATATTGTGGGTTATATGGTCAACCTATGAGTTTTTTTGGAGAAATCCCCCTTGTTACCCCATGAAAATTCAATAGTTGTTTATTCTGAGACCTTCTAACAACCGGTGATGGTGCAATTTTGATGCAGGCGGTTTCTTTGATTACGGTTTTACTTTCTACATCATATGATTCAGTAATAAACCTCATTTAAATTTTGGGAGGAAGTATAAGGTCTACTTTTAGACATGAATTCAGTTTTACGTGCAGTGCTAGCTAAACGATAGAAGATTTACGTTGGTACTTAAAAAACTGAGTAACCCCTACTGATTCAGTAGATAACGTAATGTATCCACTTGTGGTTTCCCAACTAAATAACACATCAAGGATTTTTTCCTGTGAAATGCTCCATTTACGTATTCAGCTCTATATCTAATTAATGATCTATCTAGTATTTTGAATATCTTCACTAGCCTTGCATAGTACTGAAAGCGGTCACCTATATTTTTGTTTCGCCGCAGTATGCACTCCTTCCAATGGGTGGCTAAATAATTTGTGAATTCATCGCTTCCATGTATGTAGCCACAAGCAGTGCGGTATTCACTTTTGAGTAACGAATAATCAGAATCAGTTAAATTCATTTTATATCTATATTCATTCATAATTGGGGCCGAAATACGACATTTAGTTGGTAATTGATATAAAGTGAACAGAACAAAATTCTCAATTATTGACCTCTCATTAAGGTACGAATACCGTACTCTGTTTTCCAAAATACTCAATATGAGTGAATAGCTATCAGAAATCAATATTTTCAAATAAAACTTATCATTTGCAGTAAGAGCAGTAAGAGCTAAGTATTTAAAAAAAACAATATGTTTTGCGATAAATCCGAAAAAAGAATCGTCTGAAGGAGTTAATTCAAATTCATAAAAAGGTGCAACCTCTTTTAAGCTTTGTTTAAAACTTTGAATCTCTGATTTGATACGTGTAAGTTCTAGGTACGTAGGATCTTCGACCATGACTAAATCCATCCATCAAGGTGATTTTTTTCCTTTGAATTGTCTTTCGATAAAAGGTCTATCTGCTTTTGGACAAACAGGTACAGATTTGATTTGTATGAAGTCTGGTTATCCATACTGAGTAGTACTCTAATAGTTCTAGAAACCAATAAGGTTCTAGATTTATACAAATAATCTTTAAATCTAATTGAGAAAATTTCATCAAGAAAATCTCTTATATCGTCGTTTGCTCTAAAAATTTCCCTTGAAAGCAATAATTCAGCAACTATACCTATAACTTTATAAGTGGGGATGTTTTTGTTTTTTAACTCGTTGCGGAACAAAACACATTTTTTGTACATAATTTATTCCTCGAAATTTTCAATGCGATCTAACAGTTCTATCGTTATTGCTTCTATATCTTGTTTAGAAGACTTATACAAAGTTGGCACAGAACCTGATGCACCGTTAGAAACGTGATTCACAACAGACATTTCTGCTGAGAAAATATCTATGGAATTAACTTCCTTTTTGCTTTCGAAATCGGTTCTTAATTTTCTTTGCTTCGCTAGAGTAGGTTGTACCATTGTGTAGACCAGCCCTAAGCATTTAAGTTTTATACCTTCTTCTCTGATTAAATTTTGTATTGCTTTTTGCAAGGAACCGATGCCTACAATTGAATACCGATCAATTTTATTAGGTATTAGGTAAAAATCAGAAGCCATAAGGGCACTATCTGTATAGATAGTCAAGGTTGGAGGGCAATCAATAATTACAAAGTCATAAATATTTTTTATATTGTTACATGAAATAAAATTCTTGAGCCTTCTGACAATTGAATGATCATTTATTTTATTAACTAAGACTAAATTTAAATCTCCACACAACAGATCCAAGTTCTCTTTTAAGGGAACTACAAGATCTTGAAGTTTAGGTTCTTTATATTCCTCAATAACACTAGTCTGAGGCTTAAATAATTTGTAAATTGTCTTTTCTTCATTAAATACATGGCTAGTGTAAAAATGTTCTTCTTTGTATAAATCTAACATAGCCTGAGTCGAATTAAATTGGGGGTCGACATCGATAAGAAGAACCTTTTTTCCCATGTTGGCTAATTGTTCAGAGATTCCTAAACTGAGAGTAGTCTTTCCAACTCCACCTTTCATGTTAATTATTGAAATGACTTTACCCATACATCACCTCGGCTAAAAAGACCTAACATCAGCAGAGTTTACCGTATTACCTCCATTCTGCCAAAGAAATATTCTGAACCTTTGTCAACTATTTTGATTATGAGTTCGTGAAAGTTTATCTTCATCTACTACTTGAATTATTTCAGTAAGTTACTCCGTTATTATCACTTTTGATAATCCATTTTTCCAAATCCCACATTTCAATTCTCTCCTCCCCATACAACAATAAAAGCATAGGGATGGATTGACTAATCCATCTGCTCAATCCATCTCCGAAGCATTCGAGTCAGTTTTAATAGGAGGTCTATGATGACGATTTCCACATGGCTTGCTTTGGTTGTTGTCTTTCTGACAGTGGTGGCGTTGGTTAAACGCTATGAATCTCGTTTAGTGCTGCTTTGCGCGGGCTTCTTGATGGCTTTTATTTCACTAAAGCCCATGATGGCCTTCCAGCAGTTTGATAAATCCATGACAAACGGTGGACTGATTGTGGCTATCTGTTCAGCAATCGGTTTTGCCGCCGTGATTTCTTACACGAAGTCCGATGTGCACTTGGTGACACTTTTGACGAGACCGCTCAAAAAATTCACTGCTGGCCACAGCACTATTACGACCGTCGCAATGATGATGTCTATACGGAAGAAAATATCAAAAATACTGTTGAACAAAGATCGGTTCCTGTGTGGTACGCATTATTGCCTCCCTTGCCGATTGCTTTAATGATCATTTTTAGTCCATTAACTTTCAGCAGCATTCGTCTTAATACCATCAGCGCTTTGTTATTGGTGTGGATAGCAGTAGTTGTTTTAGAGATGATTCGTCGGCGGGACGTTAAGGAAGTTCTCAAGGATGGCTCTTGTGTATTTAAATCCATGGGCAGTATGTTTACGTCTATTGTCGCCCTCATTATTTGTGCGGAATTTTTTGCCAATGGCCTAAAAATCACAGGATTGATTGATGCTTTGATTGTTGACGCTCAAAATTTGGGGCTGGGATTAAACTGCATGACAGTTGTCTTAACAGGTGTTGTGGGGATTGTTAGCGTGTTGACCGGTTCTGGAGTGGGTGCTTTTTCAAGCTTTGCCGCATTGGCACCGGATGTCGCTTCAGGTTTAGGCGGCAGCGCTGCCTCTTTTGTTAATCCCATGCAACTGTCTTGTGGAATCATGCGCTCGATTTCGCCCGTGGCCGGAGCCATGATTGCCATGGCGGGTGCTGTTGGCGTCACTCCGGTTGCCTTGATTCGGCGAACTTTTATTCCGATGATGGCGGGTTTTGTTGCTGTTTTATTGTTTAATTTCCTTTTCATTGGTTAAACAGCAGAAAGTATGGGTGGCGGTGAATTCTGATGTTTGTTATGAATTCACCGTCATATTTTTGCTTTTTTCGTTTTTAATCACATAAAAACGTATAAAAGTGTGAAAAATCTCACATAAATATGAATAATTATGTGATTTGAGCCGAAATGAAGCTATGCCCAGAGAGCTGAAAATGGCACTGCGTAAAGTCGAGAGCCAAAACTCAAAATGTCTTTCCCCGCGTAAAGAACGATTCCTCTAAAGTCATCAACTTGTTTGGAAAACCACTTAAGATGTTTAAAGTCGTCCGTGTTGATGGATTCGGCGGCTTTGATTTCAATTCCTAATTTTCTGTTTTTCTCGTCGGTAATCATAAAGTCGATTTCCTGATTATTCTTATTTCGGAAGTGATGCATTTTCCACAATGGATGAAGTTCAACTTCAGGGATCAATTGGGTATACGCCCATGTTTCAACCAGTTTTCCCCCTTCATTGGCCATTTTTTCTTGACTGCTTAATAAGTCATCCGTTGTGTGGATGTTGAGCAAATGAGCCATCAGCGCGCTGTCGGTTAGGAAAATTTCAGGCGTTTTACTGCCAATTTTGTAGTCTTTAGATTCCCAAGCCGGCAGTTCATCAATGAGATACATAGCTTCAAGTGCATTCAGATACGAGGAAACCGTTAATGCATTTCCGGATATTTTTCTGCAGATTTCTTGAATGTTTAGAGGCTTGCTCGAATAGACGGCAAAGATTTGTAAGAGGCTGGCTAAATCTTTGTAGCGTCTCAGATCCCATTGACGGGTTAAGTCATAGAGTAGCTGTGATTGAATATAACTTTGGAAATATAAAGCGCGTTGTTCACAATCGAGCAGAATCGTTTGTGGGTATCCTCCACGGATTGCGAGATCGTAGACGCGTTCTCGGCTGCATGGTTCAATATCTTGGTTTATGGGAAATTCTTCATTAAAGGCCTTTTCTAAGAAATGGGGCTTTTTACCCAATATTTCCCCTTGAGTCATAGTGCGAAGGCGCAAAACGAAAATCCTTCCGGTTAAAGAGTCAGCTTGATCACCGGAAGGTAATTTTCTGTAATCGGCCGAACCTGTCAAAATAAATTGTCCCGGTTGATTATTGCCATCGACTCGGCGTTTGACCTCGGCTATTAAAGTCGGAGCTTTCTGAATTTCGTCAATGATTAAACAATTTTCTTGTGCTTGCCGAAGGAAAAAGTGAGGATCGGCTTTAGCTGCAGAAAGCGTTGCTTCGTCATCCAATGTTGTGTACCTAGCTTCAATAGGGCAGAGGTCTCGAACGAGAGTTGTTTTACCACTTTGCCTTGCGCCAATAACAAGCGCGGCACGTTGAAAAGACAAACCTTTGAGCAATAACGTGGAAGACCAGCGGGGAATAGATTGCATATTGATTTAAAATTAGAAAATATTCATACTGGAATTGAGAAAAATTATATATTAATAATTAGAAAATATTTATATTAATAATAGGAAAATTTTGATATTTTTAGGATTGATGACGTTTAGTCACAAGTCAATAGTTAAGTGACGGCCTCCTGTCAGGTATTTGATAGGAGGCCGTTGCAAAAAGATTATTTATCAATACTAAATTGTTGAATGGTTCATCACCATTTTGGCGATGAAGCCTGATCGTGTATCGCCGGAACTTTTCGCCAAAAAGTCAAGTCGTCTCAAGACTCTAGTCGATAAAGTGATATTTACCCGTTGAGCCTTATCAGATACGAGTTCTTCAGGGACATCAACAATACCAAAAATCCAACCTTTAAATTCCGCCTGTTTTGCTATGTCTTCAATTTTTGATGGTAACGGGATAGGATGGCCTTCGTCGAGTTCCATTTCAACCCAACCTGCAATGGCTTCTTTTGCATTTTCATATGCTAGTTCTATAGTATCGCCTGCAGAAAAACATCCGGGTAAATCAGGCACAACAACTCCGTAGGCGTGAGACTTGTCACCAGGTTCAATAGCAATCGGGTATTTCATCAATGACCTCCAATGTTGGGCGGAGGTTAACACCTCCAGCCCAACTCAACATTACTTGAATTTAATACCTGTTTGTCTTTCAATGGCTTTCATAGTTCCAATCGGAAGGTCTTTTTTAGGATGAGGGACACAAGTCGGTCTCTGAAATCCTTCCTTACGATAGTACCAATGATCACCGTTACGAAAAACCTAATCAATATTGCTCAGGTATAAGCAAAATACCTGATCAACTTCCGGTTTCTCTTCCTCCATCATCGGGATGAGTTTCACTTCGAATCTCTCCGAAGCCAGCGCTCATCTCTCACCAAAACACCCTCTCGCGAGAGTCTTTCAGGCCTGCTTGGGGTCACGTCCCGAGTTTTCTCCCTTCTCTGCAGGCAAAGGCGTTCACCACGTAACTCGCGGCACCGCCGGGCTCATCCAAATCAGCCCGGCCGCTCGGTATATCTCTTTAAATTCAGCGCCGCATTGAAATCCCGGTCTTTAATCTCCGCACCGCAATGCGCACACTTCCATCGCCTGTCCGATAGCCTCAACTGCTCATTTTTCTGACCGCAATAACCGCACGTCTTCGAGCTCGCGTAATAGCGATTCGCCACAACCACCTCACAGCCCCGTTGCTCGGCTTTGTACATCAACTGACGGCGAAACTCATAAAAACCAACGTCGGCTATGCACCTCGCCAGTTTCCCATTCTTGAGCATCCCGCTCACATTCAAGTCTTCTATCACGATCCGTGAAAAGTGTGTGGTCAGATAATTCGTCAGCTGATGCAAGGCATTCTGGCGATAGTTGAAAACCTTGCGATGCAATTCGCCGATTTCCAGTACCAACTTAAGACGGTTTTTACCGCCTTTCTTACTTCGGGCTAACTTTCTTTGCAGACGCCGAAGTTTCGACAGACTTTTCTTTAATGGCTGCAACGCCTCAAACTTCTTATGGTTCGAGAGCACCGCCAGTGACTTCACCCCCAGGTCCACTCCCACCGTGCCTTGGTTTTTAGCCGGTTTCAAGTGACTCAGATCGGTCAGTTCGCATGACACACTCACGTACCACCTTTTGCCGCGTCGCGACACCGTTGCCCAAAGCAGCTTCGCTCCTTTGAACCGCAACGGCTCACGCATCCGCACCCAACCTAACTTCGGTATACGGATGCGTGAACCTTTGACTTCAAAATGATCATTACTGATGGTAAAGCTATCGGAAACATACTTCTTTTTAAACTTCGGATATTTGAAGTGTTCGGGATTTTTCCAGAAATTCGAAAAAGCTTGACCTAACTGAATGATCGCCATCTGCACGGCGCACTTGGTCACTTCCATCATCCACGGAAATTGTTCCCGCTTGACGGCATTGAGCTTGCGACGGATGCTGTACTGACTCGGCTTCGGTAAACTAGGATCTTTCTTATAGGCCTCGTACTCTTGTTTCCACTCATTTAACGCCCAATTGAAAGCAAATCGGGCGCAGCCGACCGCTTTCTTCAAGTACAGCTCTTGCTTTTCATTCACAATGAGCTCAATCTGATGGGCACGGTGAATAGTCATCTTTTTGAACTTTCTGTCTATTGAGCCGCTTTAACGGCTTCTTTCATCCCATTAATTAATTTCTGATTTTTCTTACTGCGTGCACCATACAATCGGGCACTGAACACAGTAATGATTTCCAAAACATCCTTGGCTAAATCTTCTTCAAAAGAAGCTTCTTCGCCCTTATTGATGATCACCACCTCAACCCCTTTCATTTCGCAGACTGAAAAAATCAGTTCAGCTCCAAAGCGCAGCAATCGGTCCTTGTGCGTGATGACCAGGCGCTCAATTTTACCGTTAAGCAGTTTTTCCAGTAAAGACTGCAATCCTTTTTTGCGGTAATTCATCCCGCTGCCGAGATCGCTGATGAGTTCAAAAGTCCAGCCTTGGGCTGCACAGTACATCTCTAAAACCGTCTTTTGTCTTTCCAAATCTTGCTTTTGATCGGCGCTCGATACCCGGGCGTAGGCTAGAGTGACGCGTTCGGATTGAGGCGGTAGTTTTCGTCCCATGCCCATGAGTTGTTCAGCGGAATACCTTCTCTGATTGCCCCGCGTGCGTTGTGGGATTAATTTGCCTTCATACTCCCAACGTCTGAGGGTGGAAACGGCAACGCCCAATTGTTGTGCAGCTTGACTGATGCTATACAATTTACTCATTTTAATTAACATAAAGTAAGTTTGAGTAATTATAACATAACTGTTTCTAGCCCTATGCTCTGATAAATTTCCAGCCATTAGCCTCAAGCTTGTTGATAATTGTGGAACTATTCATTATTCGCTCCGTTTATTATCAACAAGCTTAATTATACATATTAATACACATTTTCAAAATGGAAGTAATGGAAACTAGTTCGTGAGTTGACGATAATCGATACAAAAATGTTTTGCCTATACTCGTAAGGAAACTGGTTGTTAACCGCTTTGGGCGTAAAATCCTTTATGTTAATCGGTGTGTTGTAGGCTCTTTCTAAGGGCCTCAATACCTATTTCCTGACACGTTTAACTGGCACAGTTTGTACTTTATGAGCGCCACTAGAAAAATCAACATGCTTGAAGGCAGTTTATGGGACAAGCTGATTGTCTTTGCCTTGCCTTTGGCTTTTACCGGTTTGCTGCAGCAACTCTATAACGCAGCAGACGTGGCTGTTTTAGGGCGTTTTGTTTCTGACCTTGCTGTGGCGGCAGTTGGCAATAACGTGCCGGTTTTTGGCCTCATCATCAGCTTTTGCATGGGGTTGTCCATCGGCGTTAACGTGGTTGTCGCCCGCGCTTTAGGGATGAAAAATGACCGCAAGGCCAGTGACGCGGTAAGAACTTCTTTCATTACTGCGATTGTTTTTGGCATTTTTGCGTTATTGATCGGTCAAGCCTTTGCGAACTCTGCCATGGACTGGCTTGATGTGCCCGAGGAAGTGCGGGACTATGCGCTCATTTATTTACGTGTCTATTTATTAGGCATGCCATTTATCGCCGTCTATAACTTTTTGGCAGCGGTCTTTCGTAGTCAAGGGGATACTCAGACACCACTTTGGGCATTACTCATTGCAAGCCTTTTTAATATCGGCGGAAACTTATTCGCTGTTCTTGTTCTCGATTGGGGCGTCGCGGGGGTGGCCTTGGCAACGGCATTAGCCAATTTACTGTCTGCTGTGATTTTGTTTGTGAAGCTCACCCATTTGGATGGTCCGCTGAAGCTCGACATGTCACAGTTATTGAAGGTGGACGGCGCATCACTAAAAAGCATTGTGCGAATTGGACTGCCCGCTGGAGTTCAGGGAGCCGTGTACGCTCTTTCTAATTTAGTCATTCAATCGGCAATAAACAGTTTGGGACCTGAGGCTATGGCAGGTTCTGTGGCAGCTTTTACGATAGAAAATAGCGTTTATTGCTTTATCAATGCCTTTGCCCTGTCAGCGACAACCTTTGTGAGCCAAAACTATGGCGCAAGAAATTTAGAGCGCTGTTCACGTGTCATGTGGGTGACCATGGGACTAAACATGTGCGCGACTGTTTTGTTGACGGCGGGCGTTTTGGTCTTTTGCCGGGATTTGCTGGGGATATTCTCCAGTAATGAAGAAGTTCTTGCTCTCGGCATGATTCGTATCTTATGGGTGCTGGTGCCGCAACCGTTGAGTGTTGTGATGGATACACTTTCAGGTAGTATGCGCGGTTACGGTTATTCAATGCCGCCCGCCATGGTTACACTGGTCGTGGTTTGTTCTGTTCGCTTGATTTGGGTGTACACCGTTTTTCCATTGACTCCGACCTATGAAACCCTCATGATGGTTTATCCGTTAAGTTGGGTGATCACCATGGCGGGCCTCATTATTCTTTACGTCCGTCTGCTGCGCAGAATCCGCAATCGCAAGCAGATGGTGGAGGAAGCGATTTAGGTGACTGTTAACCGATTGAGTTTTTTTGAAAATACTACAGATGAATTAATTTTTTGACGGTTGGAGGTTTCTATTTTGCTAAATACTCGGCAGTCTCTAAATTTAATGCAGCAATCGCATTCCTAACCAAAAAGGTTGCACATGAAAATCGCGGTTATTGGTATTGGATACGTTGGCTTAAGTAACGCAATCGTTTTAGCGCAACACAATGAAGTGGTGCTGGTTGATGTTATTGAAGAAAAAGTTAAAAAGCTTAATTTAAAAAAGAGCCCCATTGCTGAACCACTGATTGAGGACTATCTTGAGCACCACGCGCTCAACCTTTCTGCGACTTTAAGTCTAGAGTCAGCTTGTTTAAACGCGGACTTTGTTTTAGTGGCGACGCCCACGGACTACAACGATCACACGAACAGTTTTGATACATCCTCAGTTAAGGAGGTTGTTAAAAAAGTCTCTGCCATTGCTCCTCAAGCGACCATTATTATCAAATCAACCGTTCCGTTGGGTTTTACAGAAAAATTAATTGCCCAAGGTTATAAAAACATTATTTTTGTACCGGAATTTCTAAGAGAAGGCCGTGCGCTGTATGACAATTTGTATCCGTCAAGACTGGTGATTGGGGACGTGTCTGAAAGAGGTAAGACATTTGCTCGATTAATGCTGCAAGGAGCTATTAAAAAGGATGTTCCGGTTTTGTATACCCAACCGACAGAAGCCGAAGCAATCAAATTATTTGCCAATACCTACTTGGCAATGCGGGTTGCATTTTTTAATGAATTGGATAGTTACGCTTGGGAAAATGGTTTGGATAGTCGAAAGATCATAGAGGGAGTCGGACTAGATCCACGCATTGGCAGCCACTACTGTAATCCGTCGTTTGGTTATGGAGGCTATTGTTTGCCGAAAGACACCAAGCAACTGCTCGCTAATTATGAGAATATCCCGCAAGAGTTGATTTCCGCCATTGTTCAGTCCAATAAGACCCGAAAGCATTTCGTTGTCTCGGAGATTTTGAAGCTCTCCCCGAAAACTGTCGGAGTGTTTAAATTGGCCATGAAGCGAGGCTCGGACAATTGTCGCTCGTCTGCGATTTTTGACATTATTGGTGAACTTCAATCGGCCGGTATAAAAGTTATCGTGTACGATCCTAACTATTATGAAAATACTGCCTTAGATTTTTTAGACTTTGAAAATAGCCTTGAGAAATTTAAAGCGGAGAGTGATCTTATTGTTGCCAATCGTTTTGCCCCTGAATTAAAGGATGTAATATCCAAGGTGCTGACTCGAGATCTTTGCGTCAATGATTAATTTTTAAATGTTTGGCAGTTAAACTATCATGGATAACGATCATTCTCAGTCCGTCATTCTATCGGTGATCTCACCGGTATATAACGGGGCAAAGTATTTAGAGCCGTTTCTAATATCGGTTTTACAGCAGTCATTTCCGCATTTTGAATTGATCATGATCGATGATGGATCAACTGATTCATCTGTTGAAATTATTAAGAGCTATCAAAAGAAAGATTCACGGATACATTTGATTGGACAAAATCACAAGGGGGCGGGGAGCGCTCGAAATTTTGGTTTATCGCAGGCAAAAGGGCAGTACATAATTTTTTTAGATTGTGATGATTGGTTCAATGATGACTTTTTCAAAACGATGATTGATCGTATCGAAGTAGATCAATCTGACATCGCTGTTTGTGAATTTTTTATCTATAACCAACAAACCGGAGAAACAGAAAAGTCCGTGATTTCGGAGATGGGGAATCAGAAAATTGAAAGGACAAATCTCGTTTTTGATATCTTCGCGCCCAATCCTTGGACTAAACTCTATAGGGTTTCTTTTTTAAAGCAAAATCAACTCTTATTTCAAGAGATCCCGTCATGCAATGATTGGAGTTTCGCCTATACGTCACTGGCTTGCGCGGAAAAAATATCGGTTATTCGGGAGCCTTTGGTTTACTACCGCACCAAAACGAATACTTCGATTTCTTCTCAACGATATAAACGTACAAAAGACATTGTAAGAGCTGTGCTGGACTTAAAAAGGCAGTTGCAGCTCAGGGGACTTTATGGGAGCTTTAAGAATGGATTTGCCAGAAGAAGTGTGAGAGATTTGGTCGGGGAGGCGTTTTCAAAAAGAAGGCTAATGGGCTTTTATATTCTCTCTCGCAATTTATTGATCGTGAATGATATGGCTGTCTATATGGCGTTTATTCAAAAAGTCATTCAGTTTTTAGGGAAACGAGTGAATAAATTAATAGCACGGTAATTTATGTTTTGAGTTCTCCTAAAAAGAAGCAGTTCCCAACTTAAATGATGCACATTTTTTATCGATTTATATAACAATAGAAGCATTTTAAAAACTCATATATTTCAAATAGTTAGACCATCTGCTGATAGATTTGTTAAAAGTCTACTATATGATTTGTGCAAATCCTACTATGTAATTTGTTAAAACTAAATTGTTATGAAAGTTTGAATGCAAGAGATATGAAACCAATCTCTGAATTAGAAATGAACGAGCTAACTATTTTTAACTAAATGCATTTTCTTATTGTGAAAGTAATTTTCCCTTGAAAACTCTAGAACGATCGTATCTTTGTCGCTAAAATCCACCTGTTCAGAATAATAGGAGCCTCGCAAATGGCCAGCATTGATAAAGTCCTGCAAATGATTCAGGACAATGATGTTAAATTCGTCGATCTTCGCTTTACGGACATAAAAGGTAAGGAGCAGCACGTGAGTATTCCTGCTCGCGCGGTGGATGAAGACTGGTTCGAAGAAGGCCAGCCCTTTGACGGCTCCTCCATGGCAGGCTGGAAAGGTATTGAAGCAAGCGACATGATTTTGATTGCTGATCCTGATAGCGCCCGCTTGGATCCCTTCCGTGAAGAAAGCACCTTGATTTTGACGTGTGACGCAACCGATCCGGCTACGGGTAAAGGTTATAACCGCGACCCGCGCTCGATTGCCAAACGCGCAGAAGCCTACTTGAAGTCAACCGGCATCGGTGACATGGCTTTCTTCGGTCCGGAACCGGAATTTCATATTTTTGATTCCATCGTTTGGGGCACTGATCCTGAACACGCCTTCTTTAAGATCGGTTCGGATGAAGCCGGCTGGGCTTCAAAGATCGATTACGAACAGGGTAATCTCGGTCACCGTCCGGGTCATCAAGGCGGCTACTTCCCAGTTCCTCCGATTGACTCTTTCCAAGACATGCGCTCTGAGATGTGCCTTTTGATGGAACAACAAGGGGTTCCCATTGAAGTGCAGCACCACGAAGTGGGCGCCGGTCAGTGCGAAATCGGTACTCGTTTTAACACGCTCGTGAAGCGCGCTGACTGGACTCAAATCGTGAAGTACACGATTTGGAATGTGGCTGCCGCTTACGGTAAGACCGCAACTTTTATGCCCAAGCCCGTTGTGGGTAGCGCCGGTTCCGGCATGCACGTCCACCAATCTATCTGGAAAGACGGCAAGAACCTTTTTGCCGGCAATGGCTATGCGGGGTTAAGCGACATAGCGCTTTACTACATCGGCGGCGTTATCAAGCACGCGAAGGCCTTAAACGCCATTACCAACCCGTCAACCAACTCCTACAAGCGTCTGGTTCCGGGTTTTGAAGCTCCGGTGAAGCTGGCCTATTCCGCCCGCAACCGCTCGGCTTCGATCCGTATTCCGCACACGGCAAGCGACAAGGCCCGCCGTATCGAAGTGCGTTTCCCGGATCCGATGGCTAATCCCTACTTGTGCTTTGCCGCGCTTCTTATGGCAGGCCTTGACGGCATTATGAATAAGATTCATCCGGGTGAAGCCGCCGATAAGAATCTCTACGATTTGCCGCCTGAAGAAAATGCCAAGATCCCGACCGTTTGCGCTTCGCTCGATGAAGCTTTGAACGCGCTCGCTAACGATCACGAGTTCTTAACCCGTGGCGGTGTCTTCTCCGAAGACATGATTGAGGCTTATATCGGGCTCAAAGCGAAGGAAGTGGAACGTTTCCGCTTGGCCACCGCTCCGATTGAATTCGAAATGTACTACAAGCTCTAATTTCTGAAGCTTGCGGCAATTCCTATAAAATGGGCGTTGAAATAATTCAACGCCCATTTTTCACATGACGCTAGAGACACTGCATCAAGAGCTTATAGGGCTCGGTGCCAAACCTGTTCATTACGGACATCTTTACCGCGCCCTTTTCGGTGTGGTGCCTTGGCCTGCCGGGGAGGATCCGAAGTTTCCTAAAGAATTGCGTAAAGCATTGCCGGCAATCAGATCCAAGTTAGACAGTATTCTCTCGGTTGTTGAAAGCCATCAGGCCCAAGAAGAGCAATCGCTGAAACTTCTTTTCCGTCTTCAGGATGGGCAGACGATTGAAAGTGTTCTTTTACCCAGAGAAGGGCTTTGCGTGTCTTCTCAAGTAGGCTGCGCTGTGGGGTGCGTGTTTTGCATGACAGGGCAGTCAGGCCTTATCCGGCAACTTTCAGACTTGGAAATTGTCGCTCAGGTGATGGTTGCCAGACGGATGCGTCCTGATTTGCGCAAAGTGGTTTTTATGGGAATGGGTGAGCCTTCACACAATTTAAAAAATGTGCTCTCTGCCATTTACTTCTTGGGAACGTACAGTCAAATTCCATACAAAAATTTGGTGCTTTCCACTGTTGGTGATCAGCGTGTGTTTGACGCGTTAAAAGATTTTCCGGTTAAACCCGCTTTGGCTATTTCGCTGCACACGACTTTTGAGGATAAACGCAAAAAGTTGTTGCCGCGCGCAGGGAAAATTACGATTGAAGCGCTTGTTAATCAGGCAGAAGATTATGCGCGTGCAACGGGCTATCCCATTCAGTATCAATGGACTTTAATGAAAGGCGTCAATGATGGGGACGATGAGCTGGAGAATATCGCGAGGCTTTTGCTGGGAAAATATGCGCTGATGAATTTCATTCCGGTCAATGCCGTCAAAAACAGTCCTTTTAAAAGACCTGAGTGGTCCCGTTGCCAAGAGATGGCTCGGTATCTGAAAAAGTCCCGTATTCTTGCGAAATTCAGGCACTCAGCCGCGCAAGACGTTGAAGGGGGATGTGGGCAGTTGCGAAGCCGGTACTTGAAAGGCGAGGAATTGCGCCATGAATAAGTTTATTGAATTGGGGTTGTCGGTTCCTTTAGCTAAAAAGGCCCACATACACGGTTGGCACGAGCCGACGATGATTCAGCAGAAAACGCTGCCGGCAATACTTCAAGGCCGAGATCTTCTGGCCATTGCCCAAACAGGAAGCGGGAAAACCGGAGCTTTTTTACTGCCTATTTTGGATTCGATCGGGAAAAAGCCTGCTTTGCAAAGTCCTGCCGCTTTAATTTTGGCGCCGACGCGAGAGCTGGCCTTGCAGCTATTCCAAAATGTTGAGATTTTCGCCCCGAGCCTTTCTTTATCTGGCGCGCTTTTAATCGGTGGTGTCAGTATCCTCAAGCAAAAAGAAAAACTCATGGATCGTCCGGAAGTTGTCGTGGCAACGCCGGGCAGGCTTTTGGATCACGTCAGACAAAAGTCCATTGACTTGTCGGGCATTCGTTATCTCGTGTTGGATGAAGCAGATCGAATGCTTGACATGGGATTTTTACCCGATATCAAGAAGATTCTCTCATTATGTCCCACAAACCGTCAGTCTTTACTGTTTTCCGCAACGCTTTCTGACGAGATTCATCTTCTTGCGCAGAAACTTTTATCAAAACCGGTGCTGGTGGAAATTAATGCCAACCGGGATGTGGCCAGTATCCGTCAAGTTGTCTACCGGGTGCCGGAGTCTGAAAAACCGCGCTTTCTTCGTGATTTGATTGTTGATAATGCGCTTGAACAAGTGCTTGTCTTTACCCGTCAAAAGCGAACAGCGGCTTTTTTAGCCGATAGTCTGAAAAAGGACGGATTTACGGTTGATGCGTTGCACGGCGATAAAACACAGACAGCCAGGCTTAAAATTTTCCAGTCCTTTAAAGACAGGCGATTAAGAGTGTTAGTGGCGACAGATCTGGCTTCCCGCGGGCTTGATATAAAGGAGCTGCCGGTGGTGGTGAATTATGATCTGCCGCTTGATCCCCATGACTATATTCACCGCATTGGCCGCACGGGACGAGCGGGAGCCGATGGTTTAGCCTATTCGTTTGCAAGTGAAAAAGACGGCTACCGGTTAGGCGCCATCGAAAAACTTTTAAAAAAGAAATTGGAAGTGGTAACGCCTGAGAGGTTTGAAGTTTTTTTTGAATCAATGGATGAAAAGAAAAAGTTAAAAGAGCGTTCCGCGCAACCGTTAAAAGTTAAAAAGCCTGCTTTGAAGTCAAGACGCGCGCCTATTAAACCTTTCGACAAAACCCACGATAAAGTTAAAGAAAAAAGGGGCGTCAAGAAGTCAACGGACATGGATTCGTTTGATTACATATTGCCTGAGTTTTAATAATTAAAAACTCTTTACAATAATCACGTTATTGAATTGAGTCTTTTTATGCGTAAAACACTTTCCATCATTGCATTATCACTGGCGTTAACCGGTTGCACAAACGGTCCTTCGGATCCGCTTTTGGATGCTCTCCTCGGAAATCGCACAGTCTGCACGGCCGTCAACCCTGTGCAGGGCAGTGATGTATTAAGTGTTGTTCCTTTTAACTGTCCCGATCTTGAGATCTCAGCCACGCTCAACGAACTGCGTGATGCGGGCTGGCGCCTGGAAAGTGTCCACATGGGTGAAGAGGTGAGAATTAACGATATGTTTGCCTCTGAGGTATCCATCACCGTCCGAAAGGCTTACTGATGTCTGAAATCAAAACTCGATTGTTATCGCTGCGCTCGGCCATAAAAGCGATGGGGGCGGATGCTTTTTATTGTGCGCTCTCTGATGCGCATCTATCCGAATATATTCAAAAAGCCGATCAGTTTTTGTCTTTTCTGTCCGGTTTTACGGGTTCGAATGCCGAGCTTCTCGTTACCGCCGATAAAGCTTTTTTGTGGACGGATTCTCGTTATTGGGAGCAGGCCGAGCGTCAGCTTTTAAATTCCGGTATCGCCTTAATGCGAGACGGAGAAAAAGATGTTCCAAGCGTTGCCGAGTGGCTTTCTGAAGTTAATGCTAAAAAGTCCACGGTATTGGCTTTGCCCCTTGAGACATTGCCTTTGGAGTGCTATAAAAAAATACAAGAAAGTGTCACCAAGGTGATTGATTTTTCCGATGAAGCGATCACGAAGCAGTGGCCTGACAGACCCAAGCGAGATGTTTTTCCGCTTTATATACACCATGCCAGTTCTGTTTCTGCAGCGGATAAGCGCAAACGGCTTCAAGAATATATTGAGTCCGTTGACACTCAAGGATCGCCGTCAGTACTACTTTTAACCAAGCTTGATGACATCGCCTGGTTAACCAACTTACGGGGATCAGATATTGCTTTTAACCCCGTGTTTTTAAGTTGGGCTTTGGTTATGCCCGAGAGCGCAACACTTTTTCTGCACGATGAGATCCTTGATGACCGAGTTGCCCAACACTTAAAAGAAGCCGGTTGGACGATTGCGCCTTATGCATTGCTGGAAAAAACCATTAAGGGTTTTATCGGTCAAGACGGTAAGGTTCTTGCCCGGGAAAACGATCTTAATGCCAAGCTTTATAGTCAAATTAAGAACGCATGGGTGCCTGTTAAACATCCCGTTTCGTTATGGAAGTCGGTAAAGACAAAAGAAGAAATAGCGGGGCTAAAGGAAGTCATGAAAGCTGACGGAGAGGCTCTTCAAGCTTTTATTGATGAACTTAAGGCGCGGTTGGCTAATGGGGAAAAACTGACCGAAAATGATGCCGTGGACATTTTGCATCAAAAGCGCTCGGGCATCGAGGGCTTTATCGGTGAGAGTTTCGGGACAATCGCCGCGGTCGATGCCAATGCGGCGCTTCCTCACTATGAACCCGAAGAGGGCAAAGGAGCGCAGATCGTACCGCCTTGCATACTGTTGGTGGATTCCGGAGCACACTACGATCGCGGGACAACGGACACGACGCGTGTTTGGTTTTTAGGCGATCCAAAAGACTACCCCCAAGAAAAACTGCAACGCTTAAAGAGAGACTACACCGCCGTCTTTTTAGCGATGAAAACCCTTTCAGAAGCAACGTTTAAACCCGGAACAAACGGCGTTGAATTGGATCGAGTGGCTCGTGCTCCGATACAGGCAATCGGTGCCGATTTCGGTCACGGTACCGGTCATGGTATTGGGTTGACTCTGAATGTCCATGAAACACCTCCCAGTATTTCACCCAGAGAGCGGGAAGGAACACTGACGCCTTTTGAACCCGGTATGGTCACTAGCGATGAACCCGGTATTTATCGTCCCGGTGAGTGGGGCATTCGTATCGAAAACATGCTCGTTTGCGTAGAAAAAGAAGATGGCATGCTGGGTTTTGAGACATTGACACAGTGCGAGATTGATCGGACGCTTTTGATGGAAAATACACTGGTTGGTTTGTGATTTTTAGAGCAATTCGAATTTGTTTTCTGACACAGTCGGATTGAGTCATTTTTTGCCGGTAAGTTAGCAAATTGCTTTCTATCTTATTGTTAATAAAGGGGAAATGTAATCCTAACAATGCTAACAGTGTTAGGATTATGTTAACACTGTGTTAATAACGATATTGTCATGTTTGTGCTAAAAATCTAATAATCTAATATCAGATTATTAGATTTCGGTGTTTTTTTATTAGATTTTTTATTAGATTTTTTTGTTGATTTGGTTTCAAACCGTTTCGGTTCGATTCTGATTTTTCTTAAAAGGTTAAGATAACAATAAGTGCTTAACTGCATGAACCGAGATGTCAATATTTTGAAATTTCAAGACTGTGGTCAAAGAAGTACCAGCTCCCACAACCAATGATGCTAATCGTACCTATCGGAAAATGACCGAAGAGGCGGTGGCGCCATTGGTTTTGAAGTTGGGTGTTCCAACGATGCTATCAATGCTCGTGACGGCACTCTACATGACGGCTTCCACTTACTATGTTTCTTATTTAGGAACGTCTGCCGTGGGGGCCATGGGGGTTATTTTTGCCCTTCAGACGATTATTCAAGCCATTGGTATCATGATCGGTCAAGGGTGTGCGGCGCAAACTTCCCGCCTTTTGGGTGCTAAGGCTTACGTTCACGCCAATACACTTGCCTCTTCCGGTCTTTTTCTCTCCCTTCTTTTCTCTTCGCTTTTTGCGTTGACCGCTTGGGCGGTATTGGAGTGGCTTTTATCCTGGATGGGTGCGACCGCCACCATTTTGCCTTACGCGAGCACCTACGCTCAGATCATTTTGTTGGCCTGCCCTTTTATGGCCGCTTCCTACACACTCAATAACCTTTTGCGCTCTGAAGGCTTGGCTATCGTTGGCATGATGGGGTTGGGTGCCGGGGGAGTGCTCAATATCGGTGTTGCCCCCATTTTCATTTTTGTTTTTGATTGGGGAATTGCAGGCGCCGCCTGGGCCAATGCTTTGTGTCAAATCATTTCATTTACGATCCTTTTGTCGCATTACCTGAGGGGAAAAGGGTCGCTTCAGATTCACTGTTCTTTTATTTCTAAAGAGGCAACCATTTACTTTTCTATTTTTAAAAACGGTTTGCCTTCTCTTACTCGAAATTCGTTGGGAGCCGTGGCCGCTTCCGTTTTAAATCTGATGGCCGGCCGCTATGGAGATGCCGGGGTTGCCGCAATGAGTATTGTGGGCCAGGTCATGATGATGACGAACGCCTTTTTGATTGGACTAGGGCAGGGCTTTCAGCCCGTGTTGGGTTATAACTGGGGAGCAAAGCTTTTTGACCGCGTGAAAACGGCGTTGGATGTCACCATTGCGATGGGAACGGTGCTGATGGTGGCGCTTGGCCTTTTGGGTTTCATTTTTGCCGAAGAGGTGGTTGGCTTTTTTGAGGTAAACGACCCGGATGTGATGAATGTGGGGGTCTTGGCCCTTCGACTTCAGTGTTCGGTGGCGATTATTGTTCCGGTGAATGTGATCGGCAACATGGCTTTTCAGGTGATAGGCCGAACGGCCGTTGGTACATTATTGGCAGCCACCAGACAAGGTCTTTTTTTCCTGCCGCTTATTTTGATATTGCCCGGTCAGATCGGTTTGCTGGGTGTTCAATCAGCGCAACCCATTGCTGAAGTATTGTCCTTCTTTGTGTGCGGGTATTTCCTTTGGCATTTCAGAACGGAAGTGCAAAATCGGATAAAAATTCAAAAAGGCGGAAAGTTGAATTGAAAATAGCAGGTCTGTTTCGCTTTGAAATCAAGATCTTTAACAATTAAAATATTAGCGATAATCGATAATAAATAGCATTAACTACTAAAATGAGCTTAATTAATAATCTCATTTCTCCTCTTGATATTCGTCTTGGTATTGCAGATAGACTAAAAAGAATTCGTCTGGACCAGAATGTGTCCCAAGAACAATTGGCAGAGCGCTCAGGCGTTTCGTTGGGGTCACTCCGGCGTTTTGAGTCCAAAGGAGAAATTTCCTTAAAGAGTCTAGTGCGTTTAGCCATTAGTTTGAATCGTGCACAGGATTTTGATTTGTTGTTTCAGATTGAAGAAGAAATAGATCTTTTTAAACCAGGATCCAAGCCCAGACAAAGAGCGAGCAGGGGTACAAAATGAGAGAGAACGTATTCCTTAACTTGGAAGGAAATCGACAACTGGCAGCTCCTAACGGCGTGAAAGAAATTTAACAAGCTTAGGAAGAAAAAATCTGTATTTAAGATATTTATTAATTATCTCTTTTTGCGATAATACCAAAATATCGCAAATGGAGATATTTTTTCAATGCTAGAAACTCGGATCTATCTCACGAATCAATTAGGAAGTCTTTTAAAGGATTACCGGAAATCTCAAAACATTTCCCAGAAAGAGCTGGCTGAACGAACTCAAATTTGTCAGTCTAGGATTTCATTTTTGGAAAACCATCCGGAAAATATCAGTATCGGACAGTTGATGCGTTGGCTCAGTGTTTTAGGTTTGGAAATCAAAATAGCAGTAAAAAAAGATGAGCCAATGACAACAGAGTGGTGATCTGAACAGAAGATTGTCCACGCCTCATCAGGATTTCTTCTAAGAGAAAGAATAATCGACGCTTAAGCCCGTTATACTTAGAAATTGATATTTCTTTTTCACCCCCGGAGGATCTCCATTATGCAAACCGCTGTTAAAGCCATGTTTGTCGCGGGCGCTTGCCTTATCGCAGCAAGTTTTTCCGCACAAGCCGCTCAAACCATTCGCCTGGCGCATACAGCTGCCACCAGTCACGCCCACCACGCAGCCGCTCTTCAGTTTGCACAAAATGTGGAAAGCCGCACAAAAGGGGAATTAAAGGTTGAGGTTTATCCTTCCGGGGAACTGGGTGATCAACCGGCTCTTGCCGAGCAGGTGACAATGAGCGCCTTGGATATGGCAGTGGTTTCGTTGGGCAACATGGCTATGTACGATAAAAAGCTCAACGCCATGACGGCTCCTTTCTTATTTAAGAGCTACGACCAGGCCCATCAGGTCATTGACAATTTTGTGATGCCCTGGATGAATAAAGGTTTGGCTTCCCACGATGCTGTGGGTTTATCTATGTTTGATTATGGATTCCGCCAGACAACCACTCAGAATGTCGTTGTCAATAAAGCCGAAGACCTTAAAGGCGTGAAGATTCGTGTGCCGCCTGCCACCGGCCTTTTGGCCGCCTTTGACGCGATCGGCGCCAACACGCAAAGCATCGCTTACTCTGAACTCTACACATCGCTCAAGCAAGGCGTGGTGGTCGGTGAAGAAAATCCGGTCTTCACCATTTTGGCCGATAGCCTCTATGAAACGCAGAATCAGCTTGCGATGACCAATCACTATTTTGATTGTCAGGTTCTTTTGATCAATAAGACCGTTTATGACGGTTTGCCCAAGGAACAGCAAACCATCCTGAAAGAAGAAGCGATTAATGCTCAAAATCTCACGCGCAAGATGATTAGCGAGGGCGAAAGCGCCGTGGTTGAAGAGTTAAAGAAAAAAGGGATGAATGTGACCTATCCAGACCGTCAATCCTTTATTGAAAAGATGGCTCCCGCCTATGAAAAGGTGGCGGAACTGGCTGGTAAAGACGCCATGCAAGAAGTCTTAAACGCCGTTAAAGCGACGGAATAAGAAGGATAGTCAGCCATGGTGATGTTTGCGATTTTTGCGGGCGTGCTGGTTCTTCTTTTACTGGGGGTGACAACGGCCGTCACAATGGGTTTTGCTTCCATTGCTACTTTTTTAATGGCAGGAGGCGACATGGCTAGGCTCTTTCTTGTGCCTCAGCGCATGTTCTCCCAAGTCTCGGGCATCACCTTGATGTCTATTCCGTTTTTCCTACTCATGGGCAACCTCATGAGCGTGGGCGGTATCTCCAAAAGCCTTTTCGGTTTCGGTCGTGTCTGTTTGGGTCATAAAGCGGGCGGTTTGTCCAATGCCGCCATTGTGGCCTGTATCGTGATGGCGGCGATGTCAGGTTCTGCCGCTGCTTGCGCGGCAGGCATTGGCATGATCGCCATCGCCGAAATGACTAAATCAGGTTACGACCGCGCCTTTAGCTGCGCCACCATTGCCGCGGGTGGCGCCCTGGGTCCGATTATTCCGCCTTCCATTACGCTCATCTTATTTGCGGGCCTTACGCAAACCAGTGTCAACGCGCTTTTTGCCGCGGGCGCTGTTCCGGGCGTTCTCTTAGGGGTGGCTTTTATGCTCTGGTCTTCCTATGTGTGTAAAAAGGAAGGCTATACGGTTACCCCAAAAGCCTCCTGGAGTGAGCGTTGGACGGGTTTTAAGGAAGCGTTTTGGTCACTTCTGACACCGGTCATTGTGATTGGCGGTATGTTTGCCGGTCTTTTTACCGCCACTGAAGCTGCCGCTGTTGCTTCCTTTTATGTCTTTATCCTCGGGCTTTTTGTTTTTAAGACGTTAAAGCTTTCAGACCTTCCTTCCATTCTTTGGAATACTGTTGAGCAAACCGCAAAGGTCATGTTTGTGATCGCAACAGCCGGATTTTTCCAGTATGTGCTCTTGTATACCCGTATTCCTCAGCAAACCATCGCTTTTGTCTCATCCACGTTTTCCTCATTTGCCCTTATCCTTTTGATCATTATTCTGATTTTGGTGATCATGGGCTGCTTTATGGAAGGCACGGCCATTTTGCTCATCACAGTGCCAATTTTTGTGCCGATTGCCAAGAGCTTTCATTATGATCTCATTCAATTGGGCATTGTGATGTGCATTGCGTTGGCCGTTGGAGTGCTCACGCCTCCTGTTGGACTTAACCTATACGTCATGGCCTCGATTACCGGCGAGAAGGTCATGGAGATTGCCAAGAAGTCTGTGGGCTATGTGGTGATCATGATTTTGATGGCGATGGCTGTGGCCTTTATTCCGGGATTGTCTTTAGGCTTGGCCGGTATTGTGGGGTGATGAGATGCTGAGTATTTTAAAAACCATTGATCATTGGGTAAGCCGTATCACGCGTCTCATTTGCGTCGTTGCCCTAGGGGCAATCGTTGTCATGTTTTTGGCAAACGTTTTTGTGCGCTTTGTCCCCATCTACAACTTTACTCAGACGGATGATTGGATTCAGATTTGCCTGATTTGGATGATTTTTTTGGGTGCTCAGGAATTGGTGCGCACGAGAAACCACTTTGTGGTCGAAGTGATGACGGAGCGTTTAGAAGGCAAAGTCGGAAAAATCTGCAGAGCCATTGTCTGTGTGATTGAACTTCTTACGTACGTTCTGATTTGTTACTACGGTTGGGTATGGGTAATGCGTGCTCATGCTTACATGCAGTCCATTCCCTGGATGCAGGTGAAGGTGGCTTATGCCGCGATTCCTATTAGCGCGTTTTTCATGTCGTGCTATGCGTTAAGAGACTTCATTTTGGCTATTCAGGGGCGTTACGACGATTTTGAATCAATTTGAATTGCATAGGCTATCAATCGCTAACATTGATAGTGCTGCTGTTAAAACGAGTCAGCATTCTCAACGCCACATTCGTGTAACGAAATTTATGTCGATAAAGTTGCTTTGATTCATTGTCTTGCATAGTTTGATTCTAAGAGTTTCTTTGCACGCTTTGAATTTCTTTACCGTTAGAAAAAATCAAGGGCTGGGTTCAAAAGCGTCTGCTCTTAATTTTTCTTTTAGCTCAATAAGTTGCGTACAATAACCACGTAGATGTCTAAAAGGTAGTAGTGACATGTCGGAGAGTTATTCCTTGATTTCGGCTCGAGAGCATTATTTGATGCAGCCCGTTGTGGATGCCTTTACAGATTATTTGGCGGACTATATCGCCGGCCGCGTGTTTGACCCGCCTTACCTTACTCAAACCTATCGCCCAAAGGCTCAGTACTGTTTTACGAGTCTGCAGGATGCATGGGAGCAGTATATTCAGGAAGCGCCAAACCGAGAATTTCAAAATCGGCTTATTCACTATGAAAAGCCGCTCAAAGAGGTCATTGATAAACGTGATGACTCGGCTTTTATTCAAATCGTGATTGACATGTTCGGTAAGGACAGTCTGGTTTTAAAAAGTAATCTTGAAGCATTACTGACATCAAAAAATCTATGTGAGTGCACGGCCTATGCGTGCAGTCAGCTAGCGGACGATTCTCCTGAATACACCGTATTCGGAAAAGATTTCGGTCCGCGAATGTCCTCATTTCATTCGCGCATTTATGCGACGCTTTTGCCTGACTTTATAACGTATGAGAGCCGTGTTTGCGCAGCCCTTTGCTATTTTATCCGTCAGTATTGCATCAGCCGCGGCATCAAGCTTCCCAAAGAGCTTCAATTGGGCAGTCTTCAGGGATGGGGAAAAACAAAAAAGGACAAAGGCCGTGATGCTTCCTGGAATGGCAATGTGTTTCAAAGACTCGATACGATGAAAAAGCGTCCTATGCGTGAGAGGACCTTTGCCAACAGCAATGTGCTTGCCTCATGGGCGGTGGCCGAGGCAATCAGAAAGGCTAAAGCGAACAAAAAGGGGAGCGCCTGGCTTGAAGGTCCCTATCCCATCCGTAAGGTTGAGGCAGCACTTTTCATGTTGGGGGCTGAGTTGCCGCCAATAGAGTAGGGTTTTACTTTTGTCTCAAATAAAAGTGAAACCGGACGAGTTTTTCCTCGTCCGGTTTGTCTTGGAAGGTCTAATGGACTAGAACATTAGAAACTAGCGATTTGACCATCGGTGCGCTTTTCAGTACCGGCGCAGAGAATACCGGTCTTTTCATCGCGCAAAATCACTTGCCCGCGCCCCATGTGATAGGGGTCAGGTTGGACAACAATGTCGTGGCCCATGCGTTGTAACAAGCGAACCAAGTGGTTGGGCATGTCATGTTCTACTTCAACCTTCTTGCCGCCGATCCATTGCCAACGCGGAGCGTCCAAGGCTTGTTGCGGGTTCAGGTGGAAGTCGATCATATTCATGATCACTTGCAAGTGGGCTTGGGGTTGCATCCAGCCGCCCATGATGCCCATGGCTGAGATCGGTTGATCACCCTTGGAGATGAAGGCCGGAATAATCGTGTGATACGGACGCTTGCCGCCTTCGTAAGCATTCGGGTGCTTTTCATCGAAGCGGAAGTTTTGAGCGCGGTCGTTTAACGAAATACCCGTACCCGGAACCACGATACCGGAGCCGAAACCTCTGAAGTTACTTTGAATCATGCTCACCATGTTGCCTTCGGCGTCAGCCGTGGCAAAGTACACCGTGGAGCTGTAGCGGGGATCGCCCACTTCAGGCATCAAAGCGGAGTCCGGTTTAATCAGTTTTCTGCGGTCATCAGCGTACTTTTGGCTCAAGAGCTGTTCAGAGGTCACGATCATGTGAGAGGGTTCTGCCACATATTCCATCGTATCCACGAAGGCAAGCTTCATGGCTTCGATTTGCTTGTGTAGCGTATCGATCGTGTCGCGTTCGCCGAACGTGAAGCCCTTCAGGATGTTAAGAGCCATCAAAACCGTGATGCCGTGGCTGTTGGGCGGAATTTCCCAAACATCATAGCCGCGGTAGTCGGTCTTTAAGGGTTCAACCCATTCGGGATGGTAGGCGGCCAAGTCTTCAGCCGACAAGAAGCCGTTATGTTCCTTCATAAAGGCATCGATCTTTTGAGCCAAAGCGCCGCGGTAGAAAGATTCACCCTTGGTGCGGGCGATTTCGCGAAGCGTTTCGGCCATGTCATGGTTCTTAAACACATCGCCCGGGCGCAACCACGTGTCGTTCGGCGCAAAGGTGTCAAACCAACCCTTAAATTCCGGACGATCGCGGTACTTGCTGTAGTTCTTATAGGCTTCTTCCCACAAACGGCTGATGTTGGGAGAAACGGGGTAACCGTTTTCCGCATAATCAATAGCCGGTTGCATCACTTCTTCTAAGGGCAAACGGCCGAAACGCTCATGCATGGCCATCCAGCCGCCGACAGCACCGGGGACGTCGATCGGCTCGACCCCATAGGGCGGGATGCTTTCAAAGCCACGTTCTTTCAGTTTGGCAATGGAGGCGGCTTTGGGCAAAGGACCTGAACCATTGATACCGTAGAGTTTGCCCTTGTACCAGATAAGGGCGAAGCAGTCAGCGCCCAAACCGTTGCCGGTGGGTTCGACGACAGGCTGAGCGGCGGCTACGGCCACGGCCGCGTCAATGGCGTTGCCGCCTTTGAGCAAAACCTTCAGGCCGGCTGCGGCGCCGGACGGGTTGCCCACGCAGGACATGCCGTTTTTAGCGTAGACCACGTGGCGCTTGGAGGCGTAAGGATAGTCTTGAGCGTCAAATTTAAACATGATACTTTCCTTTCTCTTGGTTCAGAATTCGTTACGCAACAATAAAGGTTTCGAAGATACCTGCGATGATGACGGAAACCGAGGTCACGGTTGTGAAACCGGCCACAAGGTACTTCGACATGATGGCATCCAAAACAACTTGTTTTTCTTCTTCGTTTTCAGCCGCGGCCGTAGCCACTTCGTTGGCAATCAGGTAGGTAGCCGGGAAACCCAAAAGCTGAGCGGCGGCCACACCCAAGGCGACGTTTTTGTGACCTTGAACTTTCCAAAGCGGCAAAATGCCGAAGCAAACATAAAGCAGAGCAAAGACAACGATAAAGACGATGACCGTGCTGTAGCCCAACACGATGAGATCGCCCAAATCAATCTTGGCCAAACTCGGGATGATCGAAGCGAACACGGCAACATTAAAGATACCGCCTGACTTGGCTTGGGCAAGAATATTTTTCGGCACAAGACCCGTCGTTGCCATAATGGCGCCCAAAATCAAGCACCAAATCGTGTAGCTCAAACCGGTGAACTGTCCGATGCACCAAGCAACCCAAGAGAAGAAAGCCGTGATGCCCAAGCAGACAAACTGACCGTAGTACTTCTTGTGCTTATCAAAGAAAGAGAGCTTGGGTTCTTCGCCGGCTTTGGGTTGAGCCTTATTGGGGTTCACACCGGTTTGACGGTACACGGCCAACACTTCACGGGCTTCACGCAAACCGAAATAAGAGGCAAAAGGCGTGCCGAAGAATTTTTGCACAGCGTAGAGAATGGTGCCTAAAGCGGCAGCCATTTCCAGGCCGTTTTCCATGGCAGCGGAGGTCATGATCTGCGTGGCCACAATACCGCCGTTGATAATCGGGATAGCAACGATGGTTTCGTTGTAACCGATCAAAGGAACGAGCACAATCATGCCGATCCAAATGACAGCCATGGATAAGCAGGCGGTGGCCACCGTGCGCCATTCAGCCATCAATTCACGCATATTGATTGTGGTGCCCATGCCGAAGACCACAAAGCCCACGGCCCATTTGCCGATTTGCGTTAAACCGGCTTGATTGATGACATCATCCGGAATCCAGTCGGCCATAAAGAAGACCAAGAACAAAAGCAGACTCACGAACACGGAGGAGACTTTTGCCTTAGTGGCCACACCTAAGAAGTCGCCGATGGCGAAAAACGCCAAGCAGACGAATATGTAAAATAGCATGCCTTCAAACATGGGTATTTCCTTTCACTTCAGTTAATTAATTTGTTGGGATACAAACCCATATTTTGCCCATCGTATAGAGGCATAACGTAATCGAAAATAGGGAGTTCACCTAGACATAGGCGTATTGCTTTAAGGGTATCTACTAATCTTGAAAAAATTTTTGAAAAGCGTCAAAAAACAACCCATCGTCCGATGCGACGATGGGTTGGCGGAAAAATAGTTTAAATAAACCGTTTATTGACTAGTAGTTTCAGGCGGTTGGGGTGTTGCAACCGTAGCCTCAGTTGTCAGAGCGGGCGCAGCTTTTGCTTTAGGTTTTCTGGGTCTGCGTACTGCCGTTTTAGTCGGTTTTTTGGCTTTTTCAGCCGTGCGGTTGGTTTTTCTCGGCGCACGCGGTTTTCTCGGTTTCTTGACTTCTTTTGTTGTCGTTGTGTTATCAAGGGCCGCGGCAGTCACGGTGGCAACGGGTTCTTTTTCTGTTTGGGCCGATGATTCCGGTGTGACTGCAGTCTTCATTTCAGGCGCGCTCTTTGAAGTCTGCGCCTTACGCGGGCGAGTCGTGCGTTTTGCTTTCTTAGGTTTACTGCTTTGCGCCGCGGCGGGTTGGGCGGCTTCCTGAGCTTCCGAGCTCACTACCTCAGTTGTCTCTGCGGGACGAGAGGCGGGAGCGCTTTGACGCGCGCGGGGTTTGCGCGAGCCGGATGCCCGTTGGGCTTTGGCGGCTTCGCGGCGTTTATGGGCTTCTTTTTGAGCCGGCGTGCGATTGTCCGTTAAAAGCAATACTTGCTCTTCAACTGCTTCGGTACTGCGGGCAAAATAGATGATGACAGCCGCAGCAATCGCCACCAACAAAATCCAAGCCGAATCCGTCGGGATCAGAAAACCCAACATAAAAAATAAAAGCGCTCCCCACAGAGCCCATTGCCAGGGGATGCGCTTTTTATCGCGGCGGCCCTTTTTGTCATGCCAGGCTTTTAGCCCAAAGATGTCATCAAACAGGGAAGACCATTGGGTGCCGCCGGCGGCTTTCTTTGTTTGGGATTTTTTCATTTTCAGTCCTTTTTTCAGGAAAATCCAACCTTTTCACTATATCACAGAGCCGTGAGAATGGATCGTGGAAAGAGTTTGTTAATGGAAATATCGCTACAATTCCGATCGTTTTTTTAACGTTTTATGTTGCCTTTGCCATGCTTTCATACGCTTTTGTGATTTTGCACCTTTCCATATTATTAGCTGGCTTCACCGGCGTGTTGGGTCGCTTGATTACACTCAATGAAGGCCTATTGGTGTGGTACCGTGTGATGTTTGCAAGCGGTTTCTTTCTGCTTTACCTGCTTGTCAAGCATGGACAAATCCGCCTGCCTTTGAAAGATATCCTGCGTATTGCTTGGGTTGGGCTCTTGCTTTGCGTGCATTGGCTTCTTTTTTACGGCTCCATCAAATATTCCAATGTGTCCATCGGTGTTGTCTGCTTTGCTTCTCTCGGATTCTTTACTGCCATTATTGATCCCGTTTGGAGTAAGAGGGCTTTTTCTTTAAGAGAAATTGCTTTTAGTCTTCTCACGATTATCGGTATCGCGCTCATTTTCCATTTTGATACGCGCTATCAGGTTGGGATTGTTCTGGGGGTGCTCTCGGCTGTCGCCGCCGCGTTCCTGACGATCGAAAACCGCAGGGTGGGCTCCGACTATCCGCTCATGACGTTTCTTTTTTATGAGATTGCGGCCAGTTTTGTCATCATGAGCGCTTTTTTGCCACTTTATTTGTCGTTTTTCCCGGTTGAGACAATTGTGCCCTCAACGTCCGATTTGATTTATCTTTTGATTTTGTCTTCTTTTTGCACGGTTGGCATGTTCTCGCTTCAGGTCGAGGCACTCAAACGACTTTCTGCCTTTACCGTCAACTTAAGCTACAACCTTGAACCCGTTTACAGCATTATTTTGGCCATGATTATCTTCAATGAAGCCAAGGATCTTAACTTTGCTTTCTACATTGGCTTGGCTTTGATCTGCATTTCGGTTTTGCTTCAAAGTTATTTTCATTGGAAGACCTATCAAAAGGTTCAAAAGGCAGTCGCCAACCGCGCCCGTTAAACTAAAACGCCTGTCTAAGGAATTTCCCAGACAGGCGTTTGTCACTTCAGGCTAATTACAAATTAGCGTGCGCGTTTTTTCAAAAAGCCCTTCGTGACACCGTCAACACCGCTCATGGCGCAAGCCATTAAGAACGCGAGTTGCGGGCCTTGATAGGCATCCACGTGTTCATAGACTTCATCGAGCGTATGCATCTTCCAGTTGCGGCCGCCTGCGCCCATCGCCAAGCTCGGGATTCCCATGCTGAGCGAGACGTTGTGGTCGCCTGAGGTGGAGGCATACATGTGAAGGGGAAGACCCAAGGCGAGAAGACCCGCTCGGATTGCTTGGCAAACCGGACTTTCATGGGGTTGTTGGCCTGCGGGACGGTCGCCGATAGGGGTAACCGTTACTTTCACTTTGTTGGCTTCATCAGTAATGCCCCAGTGAGCGTTTTCTTCTTCACAGGCTTTTTCAAAGCAGGGAAGAATCTTGTCGCGCAAAGCTAAAAGCGAGGCGTTTTCCGTGCTGCGCATGTCGATATCCATCGAGGCGTGCGCGGCGATGGAATTGACCGTCGTGCCGCCTTTGACAACACCCACTGTGTAAGTGGTTTTGGGGTCTTTGGGCACTTCTAAATCACAAAGAACTTTGCCGGTACGCATCAAGGCGTGGATAGCGGAGGGCTGTCCGAAGCCCAAATAGCTGTGTCCGCCGGGGCCGTCAAAGCTCACGCGATAGCGCAAACTTCCCGTTGCGCCCACAATGGCTTCGCTCGGATCGCACCAGTCAAGCGACATAAAGGCGTCCACATCCACGTTGGGATCACGGAAAAGATGCTTCACACCACGTAAGTCACCTTCGCCTTCTTCACCGACCGTAGCGACAAAAATAATGTCGCCCAAGGTTTGGATGTTGAGCTCTTGGAACATGCGGATGACTTGCAAAAGACCGGCTAAGCCACGGGAGTCGTCACCAATGGAAGGCGCATAGAAGCGGTTTCCTTCTTGGCGAACCTTGAAATTCGTGTCTTTGGCAAACACCGTATCCAAGTGGGCAGAAATGATGAGTTTAGTACGGGGTTCGGGACCCACACCCGGACGACGGCCGATCACATTGCCCACTTCGTCCATGTGAACATCTAAAAGACCGAGTTTGGTGAAGCGTTCAACAAAATCTTTTCCCCGGATTTCTTCACCGAAGGGAGAGGAGGGGGTTTCGGTGATGGCAATTTGTTCTTGTAAGCAAAGATCGTCCTGATCCACGGCCAATTGAAGAGCCTTTTTGATTAGATCAGCGGCCATCAATGTATCCATTACCGTTTTGGTTTCCGGCAAAAGGGGCGGCAAGCCCGGTTCCAGATTCTTCTTTTCTGTGCTCATGGGAGTTTCCTTTAAGCAGTTAGTCAACCCACTCATTTTAACTCAGTCGGCTTTTTGAAATAGCGGAAAATGATCGGGACGCATTCGTATCACAGATAAAACTAATGCCAACTTGATATTGTTTGGGACAAAATGTTCTTTTTGAGCTCTAAAATTTTGTGCTAGATTCTTCAGAGAAATTTCATTGTAGGTGTCTTTATGCTGAACTTTAATTACTGCAATCCCACCCGTATTCTTTTCGGTCGTGATGAACATAAGAAATTGGGTGAGGCTCTCAAAAAAGAAAATATCGGCAAGGTGCTGATTGTTTACGGTGGCGGCAGCGCTTTAAAAAACGGAACTGTTTCTGCTGTCCAGGCCTCTTTGGAAGAAGTTGGAATTGAATACTTCACTATTGGCGGCGTGCGTGCCAATCCCACATTGGATTTTGCGGCCAAGGTTAAAAAGATTGCGGTGGACTCTCAAGTGGATGCCCTTTTGGCGATCGGCGGCGGAAGCGTTATTGATACCTGCAAAGTGGCGGCGGCCTGGGCAAAATACGATGGCGATGCCTGGGACTTTTTCACCAAAGGCGTGGCTATCACCGATGCTATCCCCGTGGCCTGTGTACTGACTATTCCTGCCGCCGGCAGTGAGCAGTCAATCCGCATGGTGATTAACCACAATGGGCTCAAGCTTGGAACCGCCAGCGAAAAGATTCGTCCGTTGATCTCTGTTGTTAACCCGGAACTTTTCTTTACGCTGCCAGAAAACCAGATTGCCGCCGGTGTTGTTGATATGATCAGCCACATCTTTGAGCGCTATTTCACCAATACGGAGCATGTGGAGTTTGTGAGCGGTCAGGCTGAAGCTGCCATTCGCACGGCCATGGAAATGGGACCGAAGTTGCTTGAAAACCACAGTGACTACGACGCCTGGTGTCAAGTCGCCATGGTGGGCAGTTGGGCTCATAACGGCTACTACGGTTTGGGGCAGGTTGAAGATTGGGCCTGTCACGCGATGGAGCACGAACTGTCGGCTTTTGATCCCGCTATTACCCATGGAGCAGGACTTGCGGTGATTACGCCTGCCTGGCTTCGTTATGTGGCGGAGGTGAACCCCGCCCGTATGCAGCGTTTTGCAAAGAAAGTGATGGGCGTTGAGACGCTTGAAGAGGGGATTGCCAAACTGCAAGCCTTCTATGCGACGATGAAGATGCCTACAAAACTCTCTGACTTCGGGTTAACTCAAGAGGCGCTTGAAGCGTGTGCGGCGAGTGCTTGTGCCCGAACGGGTACGATCGGACAATTTAAGAAATTGACCTCCGAAGACGTTTTAGCCATATACAAAAGTGTGTTTTAGGCAAAACTGCTCATTGCAGTGCTTTACAAAGCGCTTTTGCGAGGGCTAAAATAACCCCGTCAGTTTAATAGGAATTTTCAAGTGATTCTGAGTCGCAATACTCTCCGAACTACAACAACTCGTTAACAATTTGCTAACGAGCCCGCTTGTGTTGCTTGAAAATCATTCAAAATTAAAAGTGTGGCTTTTCGGTAAGCCACACTTTTTTTATAGATTTATACCGAAGAATAAGGAATGGAAAAATGCTATTCGTAACGCTTCCAGACGGTTCCAAACGAGAATTTGAATCGGCTGTGTCAGTCGCCGATGTAGCCAAGAGCATCAGCACGAGCCTTGGCAAAGCCGCAATTGCCGCACGTCTTGATGATCAGTTGGTGGATACCTCCACAGTCATTGACCATGACGCCACATTGGCCATCATCACAGAAAAGGATCCTGAAGCGCTCGAAATCGTTCGTCACTCTACCGCTCACTTGATGGCTCAGGCTGTCAAAGAACTCTATCCCGATGCTCAGGTGACGATCGGACCGGCTATCGAGAACGGTTTTTACTATGACTTTTCCTACAAGCGTCCGTTTACGCCTGAAGATTTGACGGCCATTGAAAAGCGCATGGATGAGTTGGCCGCTAAAAATATCCCGATCGTTCGCAAGGAAATGAAGCGTGAAGACGCGATCAAATTCTTCCTCGGACTCGGTGAAAAATATAAGGCTGAGCTCATTGAAGCGATTCCGGAAGGTGAAACGATTTCGCTTTATGAACAAGGTGACTTCGTTGACCTTTGCCGTGGCCCTCACGTGCCGAGCACGGGCAAATTGAAGGTGCACAAGCTCATGAAGGTGGCCGGTGCCTACTGGAGGGGTGACTCCAAAAACGAAATGCTGCAACGCATTTACGGCACCGCTTGGCTGAAAAAAGATGACCTCAAAGCCTACCTCACGATGCTTGAAGAAGCGGAAAAGCGTGACCACCGTCGCTTGGGCAAGGAATTGGATCTTTTCCACTTGCAGGAAGAAGCGCCGGGCATGATTTTCTGGCACGCCAAGGGCTGGGCTTTGTGGCAGCAAGTTGAAAAGTACATGCGTACGATTTATCAAGATAACGGCTACGACGAAGTGAAAGCCCCTCAAGTGCTTGACCGCTCGCTTTGGGAACGTTCCGGCCACTGGGCTAAGTATCGTGAAAACATGTTCACGACGGAGTCTGAAAACCGTTACTACGCCTTAAAGCCCATGAACTGCCCGGGTCACATTCAGATTTTCAACTCCGCTTTGCGCAGCTATCGCGATTTGCCGATGCGTATCGGTGAATTCGGTCAATGCCACCGCAATGAACCGTCGGGCTCTTTGCATGGTTTGATGCGCGTCAGAGGCTTCACGCAGGATGACGGCCATATTTTCTGTACCGAAGATCAGATTTTGGCCGAATGTGAAGCTTATTCCAAGTTGGTTAAAGAGGTGTACCACACCTTCGGTTTTGACAATATTGCCTACAAAGTGGCCACGCGTCCTGCTATGCGCATCGGTGAAGATGCCGCTTGGGACAAAGCCGAAGCCGCTTTGATGCAAAGCTTGGATGCGCTTGGTCTGAAGTATGACATTTTGCCTGGTGAAGGCGCTTTCTACGGTCCGAAGATCGAGTACCACTTAAAGGACTGCTTGGGTCGCTCGTGGCAGTGCGGTACGATTCAGGTTGACTTCCAAATGCCGGGTCGCTTGGGTGCTGAATACGTGGCCGAAGACAATACGAGAAAGACGCCAGTGATGTTGCACCGTGCCATCATTGGTTCTCTTGAACGTTGGATCGGTATGCTGATCGAACACTACGCGGGCGCTATGCCTGTATGGTTGGCCCCGGTTCAAGTGGCCATTGCCAACATTACCGAACATCAGGCCGATTACGTTGATGAAATCGCCGCCAAGATGAAGGCAGCCGGTCTTCGTGTTCAAAAAGACGTTCGCAATGAAAAGATCAACTACAAGATTCGCGAATTGAGCTTGCAGAAGATTCCTTACATTGTTGTTGTCGGTGAGAAGGAACGCGAAGCCGGAACGGTTGCCGTCCGTGCTCGTGGCGGCAAGGACTTGGGTGTCATGAAACTTGAAGATTTCATCGCTCGTGTGGTTGATGAAAACGCCCAAAAGGTCAATAACTGATTGAAGTGATTTTTTCAGTTTGACGAAGCACCCGGCTCGTGAAGCATTCGCGGTCGGGTGTTTTAGCATCGAGAAGTGAAAAAATTGCTTTTTTGTGTTGTTTTTAAAGTTTTTGCTCACCAAAAATCAAACAAAAAGTGGTAAAGTGAGCGCTTCGCGCTGTCTTGCGCGACAATGTAGAGTTTTTAGGAGAACGATCATAGCTCAAGAACGTACGCACCGAATCAATCGTGAGATTCGCGTGCCTGAAATTCGCTTGACGGGTGTCGATGGCACCCAAATCGGTATTGTGCGCACTTCCGAAGCTTTGGCCATGGCCGAAGAAGCGGGGGTGGATTTGGTGGAAGTGGCCGCTAAGGCTAATCCTCCTGTTTGCCGCTTGATGGACTACGGCAAGTTCCGTTATCAAGAACAAAAGCGCCAACAGGAAATGAAGGCCAAGCAAAAGGTCATTCAGGTCAAGGAAGTGAAGTTCCGTCCGGCCACCGATGAAAATGACTATCAAACGAAGCTTCGCGCGCTCATCCGCTTCTTGGGTGACGGCAACAAGGCAAAAGTGACGCTTCGTTACCGCGGTCGTGAAATGGCCCATCAGGATTTAGGCCAAGATGTGCTCACACGCATTCGCGAAGATCTGGCAGAAATTGCTCAAGTGGAACAATTCCCGAAACTTGAAGGCCGCCAGATGATTATGGTACTTGCGCCCAAACGCAAAAAGTAATATCATTCGCAATTTCGTAGCCGAGTCATTCTTTTTAGAATCCCTCGCGGACTTTTTTGTGTGCCGCAATAAGGCAAAATGGGACTCGGCCTATAACAAGTGAGATCCGGTTGACAAGTCTTTCGCAAGGTGTGAAAGCACCGGTGATCATCTAATAACAAAAGGAAATCGGTCAAATGCCGAAGATGAAAACGAAGAAGGCTGCCTCTAAGCGCTTTAAAGTGCGCTCCGGCGGCTCTATTAAGCGTGCTCACGCTACCAAGCGTCACATTCTTTCCCATCGTACGACGAAGAACAAGCGTCATTTGCGCGGAATGGTCACCATTCACGACTCTGACAGCAAGTCCATCCATCGTATGTTGCCCTACGCCTAATTAGGAGGAGAGAAAGATGCCCAGAGTAAAACGTGGTGTAACCGCTCGTGCTCGTCATAAGAAGATTATGAAACTCTCCAAGGGTTTCATTCTTCGTCGCAATAATGTTTTCCGCGTTGCCAAGCAAGCGGTGATGAAGGCCGGTCAGTACGCTTACCGTGACCGTCGCAATAAGAAGCGCGTTTTCCGTCGCTTGTGGATCGCTCGTATCAATGCCGGCGCTCGCGCCAACGGCATGACCTACAGCGTGTTCATGAACGGCTTGAAGAAGGCTAACATCGCTTTGGACCGTAAGGTTCTTTCCGATATGGCTATCTTCGACAAGGCCGGCTTTGCCAGCCTCGTGGAAAAGGTGAAGAGCCTGTAATTCGTTCTGAACGAGTTTTATAAAAGAAGAGCCGCAAGCCATTGAGCAAGCGGTTCTTTTTTTATTCGCCGCACTTTTTGCACACCTTTTTCCCCAAGAATTCCCAAAGTTGTCCACAATGTTGTTCACAAAAATTGTGGAAAAACACACCGAATGTTCTCACTTTTCTAGACGAAGCCTTTGCGATGGCTTAAAATCAATGAATTCTCTTAATCGTTTCTAATAAGACAAAATGAAAGAAATTCGCACGCGTATCGCACCGTCTCCGACCGGAATGATGCACTTGGGCACCGCCCGCACGGCTATTTACTGCTGGGCCTATGCACGCCACTTTGTAGGCGGCAAGTTCCTCCTTCGTATCGAAGATACGGACCAGGAGCGCTCCACGCAAGAAGCCGTTGACGTGATCATCAATGGCATGAAGTGGTTGGAACTCGATTACGACGAAGGTCCTATCTACCAAATGGATCGTTTGAACCGCTATAAAGAAGTGGTCGATATGATGCTCGAAAAGGGCTTGGCTTATAAGTGCTACGCCACCAAGGAAGAGTTGGAAGCCTTGCGCGAAGAACAGATGGCCAAGAAGATTAAGCCTCGTTACGACGGTCGCTGGCGTCCTGAAAATTGTGTCGGTCGTCCGATTCCGGAAGGCATCACGCCTGTAATCCGTTTCCGCAATCCCGATACCGGCACGGTTACCTGGAATGACATGGTCTATGGCCCGATTTCTTTTGAAAATACCGAATTGGACGATTTGGTGATTATGCGCGGTGACGGTATCCCGACTTATAACTTCGCTGTTGTGGTCGACGATATCGATATGAAGGTTAGCCACGTTGTCCGCGGTGCTGACCACATCAATAACACCCCCCGTCAGATCAACCTTTATAAGGCGTTGGGTGCGGAGGTGCCGGAATTTGCCCACCTGCCGCTCATCAATGGTCCGGATAATCGTAAGTTGAGTAAGCGCAATGGCGACGCAAGCGTAATGGATTACGAAAAGAAGGGCTATTTGCCTGAAGCTTTGGTTAACTACCTTGCTCGTTTGGGTTGGGGCCACGGCAACGATGAAAAATTCACGAAGGCTCAATTGGCCGAGTGGTTTGATTTGCGTCACTGCTCCAAGTCTCCCGCTTGCTTGGATCCAAAGAAGCTCAATCACTTGAATCACCTCTATATCGCAGAGGCTGACAACGATCGTCTTGCCCGTTTGGTGCGTCCGCGTATCGAAGCTCGAGGCGGCGTGATTGACGGTCATGCCGATTTGGCCCGTGTGATGGAAATCACTAAGCAGCGTCCCGAAACGCTCGAAGCGCTTGCCGACAACTGCATGATTTTCTACCGCCCGTTGCAGCGCGATGAAGCGCTTGTGCGTGAGGTGCTTGCCAATGAACAAAGCTTGGCAGCTGTGAAGCTTTTCCTGGAACGCGCCCGCGGTGTTGAGAATTGGACCGCAGAAAACATCTACGGTGTTTTAAAGAGCATCATGGATGAAATGGGTATCAAGATGCCTGTGGTGGCAGTGCCTATTCGTGTGCTGGTCTTTGGTGAAAAGATTTCGCCTGTCTTTGATAAGACGCTTGAATTGTTTGGTAAAGACACCGTCATTGCCAATATCGAAAGCGGCTTGAAGATGCTCTGATAGAGTATTGGTATTACTCCAAGTCCCGTGCGCTTTTTTCAAGTTGCGCGGGATTTTTTATTTCTTCAAAAAACGTCTTCCGTTCTCATCAGGTTGAGTGATAAGACCTTCTTCCTGCATCGCTTCAAGCAACGCTTTAGCCCGAGACTCATCGATACGAAGCCGATTTTGCATTGCGACAATGGTGCGTTTTTCATCTAAAACGAGCAGTGCCTTAGCAGCTCCTAAAAGTGCATCACCATTGTCTTTGAGGTTAAATCCTGCTGCTTCGAATGTCTCTCGGACACTGGCACTCAGACTTCTGATGTAGTCGTCTGTGGTGTTTTTAGAGGGAGTCGGAAGAATCAGCATTTGCGCATGTTCAAATTTTTGCTCAAGCGCTTTTAGCCTCATGGTTGTAATTCTTCGTGGAGCGCCTTTTGCTTTACCGATCACTGCAGAAATCTTTTGAGATAAACCCTCTGTTGCCATCGCCTCGTAGAGATAGGCACTTAAGACAAGAATTACTTTCGGTCGGCACTTTTCGATGGCTTCGACAATGCGGTCGGCATGTTGAGCATAATAGCGAACGGTCTGCGGACCGTGCAGATCGGCTGGGACAGAATCGCACCATACAACTTCCGTTGTATGAGCTTCAAGCCAGGTCGGATTATGTGTGGAGCCTGAAAGGGGAATGCCCCAAAGGGAAAACCATCGCACTAAAGCGTCGCGAATTTTTCCCTGCTTGGCTCGAGGATCAAAGTAGTGCGATGGCAGTGGCCCCACAGCCCCTTGATCAGCAAGCGTGATAATGAGTAGTCCGCCTTCGGTGAGATGATCCATCGTTACAGTCCTTTAGCGGCAGTACGCTTTGATTGGTTATCGCGAGCCTGGGCCATGAATAACTTCAAGCGGTTGCTGAAATTGGCGTGCGAAGTTCCCGCTTCAAAATCAATGGCGCACAAATTGGCGTTCGGATAAAGCTGCCTGAGAACTCGCATCACGCCTTTACCCGTAATGTGGTTGGGCAGGCAAGCAAAAGGCTGCAGACAGAGTACGTTGGGAGCGCCTGTTTCCAAAAATTCCACCATTTCAGCGGTAAGAAGCCAACCTTCGCCGGCTTGTTGGGCCGGTGACATAAGGCTGTTAAGACGCGCCAGATGTTCCTTTAGCGTTGGCATTGCTTTGAAGCCTGCTTGGCAGAGTGCTTCATTGGCAATGCTTCTGAGGGATTCAAAGTACTGCACAAAAAGACCGGAGGTTAAAGCCCGCATCTTGGGGCCTTTTAGCGCCTTAGCCTGGAAAATCGGATCGTAGAGACAATACAAAAGAAAGCTCGAAATATCGCCTAAACGCGGCTCAGCCCCTTCGGCAAAGAGTTCTTCCAAAATGTTGAGATTTGCCTGCGGGTGATACTTCAAAAGGATTTCGCCCACAATGCCGACCTGAGGTTTGGGCGTGTCAGTGCATTCAATAGCGGCAAATTCTTTGGCCATTTGTAAAGCATTGACTCGAAGCGCACTCTTACCTTTATCAATATCTCGGCAGGCAATCGCTTGCCATTTATCTAAAAGCTTCTGAGCGCTGCCCGGTACTTTCTCATAAGAGCGGGTTTTTAGATAGAGCTTTTGTAGCAAATCACCGTAAAGCACTCCCAAGGCGATTCGGTTAATGCCTTTAAGTCCCAACGGAAGGTGTTCCGTACCGGTTACCTTCTGTGTCGAGATAGTGATAACGGGAAGCTCTTCCATATCAAGGTCTTTGAGTGCCCACTTCAAAAGTGTCGCGTAGTTAGTGGCGCGGCACGGTCCGCATGTCTGCGCGAGCAAAAGCGCGCTCGTTTGCTGATCGAAGTCTTTTGATAAAACAGCGTCGAGCAACTGCCCGATGACAACAATGGCCGGATAACAGGCGTCGTTATTAACGTAGCGCAACCCTAACTGAATCGCCTCGGGGCGTACCTGTGGCAAGAGCTTGACATTAAAGCCTAAGCTTTTCAGAGCGCTTTCAAGAATCGGAAAGTGGATCGGTGCCATTTGAGGCACGTAAATTGTCTTGACGGCTTTAAGATCCAGTTTTTTCTTTTCCTTCGGACGATCGTGCCAGACAATGGGCGACTCTTGAATACCGGCATGCAATTCACGTCGGTCTTTGACAGCGGCAAAAAGCGAGCGCAAGCGAATCCGTGCCGCTCCCAGCGTATCACCTTCGTCGATTTTAAGCATCGTATAAAGTTTACCGGCGGGCTCCAGAATACGCCGAACCTGTTCGGATGTAATGGCATCAAGTCCGCAGCCAAAACTGACCAAATGCACAAGTTCGGCCCACGGCTTGTCACGAGTGAGCTCAGCCGCGCGATAAAGGCGACTATGGAATGTCCACTGATCGATGACATCCAGTGAAGTCGTGTCGGGGGCCAAGTGCGCGATTGAATCCTCCGTGACAATCTCAACGCCCATAGAGGCAATCAGTGTGCAAATGCCATGATTGACAAAAGGATCCATGTGATAGGGGTGCGAGGCAATCACCACCAGGGGCGCTTTGGAGACTTCGTGCTCACGCCAACACTTTTCCCCCATCTGTCGGACTTGGCGCTGATAGGTTTGCTGTGCAGCTTCCGCACTTCGAACGGCCTCGCGAATTTCTGCGACCGTAATTTCCGGGAATGCTTCTCTTATGGCTCGTTGAACGGTTTTAGCCTCATTGAGATCCACAAAAGGTGTAAGAAGTTTCGCTTCAGGATGGGTGCACTCAAAATTAAGTTTCAAGGCTTCAGGATAGCCGCCAACCACCGGACAGGCAAAGCGACCTGGCACATTTGCAAAATTCGTTCGTTCTTTCGGAATGCAGGGCAGCCAAATACGTTTGACGCCTTTTTTGGCCAGCCAGGTGACGTGTCCGTGGGCAAGCTTAGCCGGCAGACAAAGGCTTTGCGAGGGAATGCTTTCAATACCGAGACCTGCGATGTAGTGATCCGAATAGGGTGAGAGCTCCACATGAAATCCGAGTTTCGTAAAAAGCTCAAACCAGTAGGGGTAATGCTCATAAATATTGAGCACTCGCGCAATGCCGATTGTGCCTCGAGGGGCTTGATTTTCGGGCAGGGGTTCTCGGTTAAAAAGCAGGCTGCATTTTTTGTCAATGAAGTGCTCAGCGTTTTTGCCTTCAATGCCTTTAAGAGCAAAATCGCAACGGTTGCCGCTTACGTGTTTTTGCCCGCTTGCAAAGCGGTGCAGGGTTAAAAGACAGTGGTTGTTGCAGCTCTTGCAGCGAAATTCAGTTGTTTTGACGCCGGAAAGATCGAGAGCCTTTTGGCTTAAATCTAAAAGGGGAGTATCCGTTGTTGTTCTTTCGCGAGCAATCAATGCCGCACCATACGCGCCCATCAAACCGGCAATATCGGGTCTGATTACCTGACGGCCAATGTAAAGCTCAAAAGCGCGCAGGATGGCGTCATTTAAGAACGTGCCGCCTTGCACCAAGACATGCTCACCCAACTGTTTGGTATCGGCAATACGCAGCACTTTGTGTAAGGCATTTAAGACAATCGAGTGGCACAGCCCCGCGGCGATGTCGGCAACGGTTGCCCCCGCACTTTGCGCTTGCTTGACTTTTGAATTCATGAACACAGTACAACGGGTGCCTAAATCACAGGGATTTTGCGCATGAAGTGCACTGTCGACAAATTCGCAAAGAGAAAGCCCCAGTTGCTTGGCGTATGTTTCAATGAAAGAGCCGCAGCCCGAAGAGCAAGCTTCATTTAATTTAACGTCGGCGATTGCGCCTCCCGTTACTTTCAGGCATTTCATATCCTGGCCGCCGATGTCGATCACGTAGCTTGTTTGGGAATCAAAGGCGACTGCGGCGCGTTGGTGTGCCAGGGTTTCGACCTCATTGAATTGGCTGCCTAAGGCCGCCTGAGCAAGACTTGCGCCGTAACCTGTTGTGCAAATGGCGCGCACTCGGGCTTTATTCGGTAAAGCTGAGGTAAGTGCCAAAACTTGCGGAATCAGTTTAGGTAGGGGGTCACCCTCATTGTGGTTGTACCAGTCATAAAGGATGGCACCGTCTTGATCAATTAATGCGAGTTTGACCGTCGTACTGCCCAGGTCAATCCCTAAAAATAGGTCGCCAGAGGCATCTTGCAATTGCCCTCGTTTAGCGCAATGCGCGGCGTGCCGTTTTTTGAAGTTATCAAGCTCTTCTTGATTCTTGAAAAAAGGAGCCAGATGAACAGATTCACCCGCGATAGTGTCAATTGGAGCGAGTTTTTCCAAAAATTCTTCAAGCGTTGTCTCTTCATCTTTGGTGTTTTCAAACGCATCAACGGCGGCCCCATAAGCAACAGCGTATTGAGAATTATCGAAATGCTCGAAGGTTGTTTTATCGGCTTTAAGTTTTCGCTCAAAGGCACTTGCCAGTTGCGGCAAAAAATGTAAAGGTCCGCCTAAAAAAGCCACCCGTCCTTCAATGGGTCGACCGCATGCCAAGCCGCTGATGGCCTGATCTGCGACGGCTTCAAAGATGCTTCGGGCGATTTCTGAGCGAGGAACGCCGCTGTTTAAGAGTGCAACAACGTCTGTTTTGGCAAAAACACCGCAGCGGGAAGCAATCGGGTGGCACCGTTTGGCGTCTTCTGCCAGTTCATTGAGCCCGATGGGGTCAGTGTCCAAAAGCGAAGCCATCTGATCAATAAAGGCTCCGGTGCCGCCCGCGCAGGCTTCGTTCATGCGAAGTTCTACGCCTTGTGTAAGATAAATAATTTTGGCGTCTTCGCCGCCCAGTTCCACGGCAACATCCAAAAGGGGATCATTTTCATGCAAGTACGTCCCTGCTGCCACCACCTCCTGCACAAATCCTGCACCGGTGGCGCCGGCAAGGATCAAAGCGCCGGAACCTGAAAGCCGGACAAAGGCCTTTTGGCAATCATAGTGCGCACTCAAATCCGATAAAAGCCATTTGAGTGTTTTAACCACTGCACTTTTATGGCGTTCGTAACGGGCGGCGATGATTTTTTTATTGCCGTCAATTAGCGCGTATTTAATGGTTGTCGAACCAATATCAATGCCTAAAGACAAACAGGCGTTTTGAAACTGCATATACCGAAACTGAAATAATTATCAACAAAAAGACCCCGCCTGCATCATCAAAATTTGTATGGACTGGGTCTTGCTTTGTCTTAAATTTTAACGGAGAAGGAGCCGCTTGGATTGCCTGTTTTTTGACAATTTTGTTATTGCCGTCGGCAATTAAAACGGAGAAATTTGAACTTAGCGTTCCTGAAACGGGAATTGAAGTGAAGAAATTGAAATTAATCGTTGCAGAAACAAAATCCGGGAAAACAACAGATGCTTTCCCGGATCGATAAGGCTTAGGTTTAGTCTTCGATCACTTCAGCCTTTTCAATAATCACATTTTCTTTGGGAACATCATCATAGAAGCCCCAGCGGCCCGTCTTTACTGCGGCGATTTGATCGACCACGTTTTCACCGGCAACGACTTTGCCAAATACAGCATAACCCCAGCCTTGCGGAGTGGGAGCCGTGTGATTGAGAAAGTCATTGTCTACGACATTGATGAAAAATTGAGCCGTAGCAGAGTGCGGATCACTTGTACGAGCCATGGCGATGGTGTACTTGTCGTTACGAAGACCGTTATCGGCTTCATTTTCGATCGGTTCGCGGGTTTGTTTTTGCTTCATCCCGGGCTCAAAGCCGCCGCCTTGAATCATGAAACCGGGAATAACACGGTGAAAGATCGTGTTGTTGTAGAAGCCATCGCGGACGTATTGTTCGAAATTTTTGCTCGTTGCCGGAGCATGTTCGTAATCGAGTTCGATATCAATGACGCCGTAGTTGGTAGTTAAACGAATCATTTCTACTTTCCTTTAATAACAGACATATTCTTAATGACCACATCGCGGATGGGCACGTCATCGTAGTAGCCGACGGAATGCGTTTTGACTCGGGCAATAGCATCAACCGTGGACATGCCGGAGACTACTTTGCCAAAAACCGCGTAGCCGTTACCGTCCTGAGCCTGATTGGCATCAAGGAAGCGGTTATCCCTTACATTGATAAAAAATTGGCTTGTGGCTGAATTCGGATCATTGGTGCGGGCCATGGCAATGGTACCTCGCACATTGGATAGACCGTTTCGCGATTCTAAAGCAATTGGGGCCCGAGTGTCCTTTTCTTCCATACCCATCACGAAACCACCGCCTTGGATCATGAAATTCGGAATCACGCGATGAAAGAGCGTGTTTTTATAAAAGCCGCTCTTGACATAGGCTAAAAAGTTTTCAACCGTCTTTGGGGCAGCCTTGGCGTTAAGTTCAATCACGAAAGCTCCCATGTTTGTATCCACTTTGACCTGTGTGGCTTGCGCAGCAAAAGCGGCAGGCACGAAGGCCGACATGGCTAAGGCAACAACGGCTGCGCGGCGAGTAAAAGAAGTCATATGAAATTCCTCAAGAGTTTTGATCCAAGTGTTTTTTAAACGCTTTGAGCTTTCTGGCTAGCACTTTGTCATCGGGGGCCAGAGAAGCGGCTTTTTCGTAGTATTGCAGAGCCTGAGCTGTGTCAGGATTTTTACCCTGCAGGGCCAGGTCGCCTAAATTTTCATAACCCATTGAAAAATTGGGATTGATGGTGACAGCCTGTAAAAGAAGTTCACGGGCTTTCACTAAGTTGCCCTCTGAAGCGTAGATTGCGGCCAGATTGTTATAGGGTTCAACAATCTCCGGATAGGACCGGATGAGTTCGTTAAAGTAGCGTTTGGCGGTTGGATTATCACCCATGCGGCTGTAAATGACCGCGCGCTTAAACTTCAATTGAACATTTTGGGGATTGTGTTTAAGCGCTTGGGCAATGTGCTTGAGCGCGTCACGCCATTGATTTTCAACAATGAGCCGGTCAATAAGTTCTATGCGTTCATTTTCCGTGCGGGGCTCGTCGTACTCAAAAGCGGCCATGGCCGGCAAAGAAGCCGTGGCACTGAGCAAGATGGCGGCCATTGTATAGGGCAGCAATTTCTTAAGTTTGAACATTTCGAGACATCGATAGTAAAGTCATTTGCATTATATCGGCGAAGCGTTCTTTTCTTCTTAGACAAATGCAACGAAGCGTTTCGAAGCAAACATAATCAGGAGAGACCGTAAAGGTGAAAAGATGGCTCGCTCGTTCGCCGCTTCCTATATACTGTCATGAATCGATAACTTGATTTTGAAAAATAAAAAATTCCCATGGCTCTTGAACTTTATTCCACGTTATCTCGCCGCAAACAGGCTTTTGAACCGATCACTGCGGGGGAAGTAAAAATGTATGTCTGCGGCGTCACGGTATACGACTACACGCATATCGGTCATGGCCGCACCTTTATCTCCTTTGACATCATTCGCCGTTGGCTTGAAGCTAGCGGTTATAAAGTGACATTTGTGCGCAATATCACCGACGTTGATGACAAGATCATTCGTCGTGCGGCTGAACGTCACGTGACCTGTGAAGCCTTGACCGATGAGTTCGCACAAGCCATGCAGGAAGACATGATCGCTCTCGGCTGCTTGCCGCCTACCGTTGAGCCTCGCGCCACGCACTTCATCCCGCAAATGCTCAACATCATCGAAAAGCTGCAGCAAAAGGGACTGGCCTATCAAACAAAAAGCGGTGACATGGCCTATGCCGTTCGTCAATTTAAAGATTACGGCAAACTCTCCGGCAAATCGATTGATGATTTGATCAGCGGCGAGCGTGTGGCAACTGACGATACCAAGCGTGATCCGCTTGATTTTGTGTTGTGGAAGAGCGCCAAGCCCGGTGAGCCGCAATGGGATAGCCCCTGGGGTAAGGGCCGTCCGGGTTGGCACATTGAGTGCTCGGCGATGAGTTGCCACTATTTGGGAGAAACGTTTGATATTCATGGCGGCGGTCCGGACTTGATTTTCCCGCACCACGAAAACGAAATTGCTCAAAGTGAAGGTGCAAACGGAAAGCGCTTTGCCAACTACTGGATGCACACGGGGCCTTTGCGTGTGATGAATAAAGAGGGCAAAGAAGAAAAGATGAGCAAGTCGCTCGGAAACTTCTGGACTGTGCGCGATGCCATCGCTGAAACCGATGATAAGTTCGGTGTCGGTAACGGCGCTCAGGTGCTTCGTTTCTTCTTAATGCGCACGCATTACAGAAGTCCGATTCTGTTTGGACCGGACTTGATTGTCGATGCGTACCAAAGCTTAAAGCGTCTTTATACGGCCTTAAAGGATGTTCCCGCTGACGATTTGCCGCTTGATTGGAATGAAGAGTGCGCCAAGCGTTTTGCCGAGGCGATGAATGATGACTTCAATGTTCCGGTGGCGGTTGCTCAACTTTTCGAATTGGCCAATCGTGCGCAGGCTCAAAAGAGCGCTGCGATGAGTCGTCAGTTAAAGAAGCTCGGTGCAATTCTCAATATCCTGCAAGCGGATCCCGAAGTGTTCCTCAAGGGTTCTACGGCCGGTCTTGATGAAGCCGCCATTGAAGAAGCCATCGCTGCTCGCGCGGCCGCTAAAAAGGCCAAGGATTATGCGAAGGCCGATGAAATTCGCAAACATTTGGCTGAACAAGGTGTGATGCTTACGGATACACCGCAAGGGACGACTTGGCAACGTGTATTGGTTGAAAAATCACATTAACTAAATGACGGCTCATTTGTCCACAGAAAGCGCCTTTCCTGACTACTGGGAGGAGGCGCTTTTCTATCTTTCTGAGCGAGATCCGGTGATGAAGCGCCTTATTGAGCGTTACCGTCATATTGAATTTACCGCTCACGAAAGCGTCATCGCCTCAATTCTACGAGCCATTGTTGGCCAGCAAATTTCCAATAAAGCTGCCGCGACCCTTTGGGGCAGGCTTTGCCTACTAAAACACGGTCGTTGGGATTCTTTTATTGTGGTTACACCTACAAGTACGTTGCGCGGCCTTGGTTTTAATCCTCGAAAAATCGCGGCGATGAAAGAAGTGGCTTGGCGATTTGTTTGCGGTCAGTGGACTGAAGAGGGTTTTGCTCGAATGGATGACGCGACGGTCAGCCGTGCGATTGAGAGCATTCGCGGGCTGGGGCCGTGGAGCGCGATGAGCGTTTTAATTTTTGCTCTGAAGCGCCCCGATATTTTTCCCTTGGACGATTTTGGCGTTAGACAGGCCCTCGTAAATCTCTATTTTTCCGATGAAAATGTCATTTCTGTGGGGCGCAGTGGGGCCAAAAGCCGTGTAAAATTACTCGCTAATGTTTGGGCGCCGTATCGTACCGTCGCCACTTGGTTTTTATGGCGTTCCTTAGAAAATACGCCCCTCGAAAAAGAGAGTGAATAATGGCAAAACAAGTTTTTTTAGATTTTGAAAAGCAAATTGAAGAGCTCCAAAGCAAAATCGACGAATTAAATGAAATGCAGGAAAAAGATGAGGGCAAAAAGATTGACCTGTCATCTGAAATTGAGCAGCTTCAGCACAAGACTGAAGAGCTTCTGAAAGAAACCTATGCTGAATTGACTCCGTGGCAGACGTCATTGGTTGCCCGCCATCCCCAGCGTCCCTACATGCTCGATTATGTGAACATGGTCTTCACGGATTTCCACGAATTGCATGGAGATCGTGCCTACGCTGACGATACCTCGATTGTGGGTGGTTTGGCTCGTTTGGCCGGTCAGCCCGTTGTGGTGATCGGTCATCAAAAGGGACGTGATACGAAAGAGCGCATGATGCGTAACTTCGGTATGAGCCGTCCGGAAGGCTACCGTAAGGCTTTGCGTTTGATGCGTTTGGCTGAAAAGTTTTCGCTTCCGGTCTTTACGTTTATCGACACACCGGGGGCTTATCCGGGTATTGGCGCCGAAGAGCGCGGTCAGTCCGAAGCCATCGGTCACAATCTCTATGAGATGAGCCACTTGAGAACGCCGATTATCGCAACGGTGATCGGTGAAGGCGGCTCGGGCGGAGCTTTGGCTATTGCTGTGGCCGACACCGTTAACATTTTGCAGTACTCCATTTACTCCGTAATCAGCCCCGAAGGCTGTGCTTCCATTTTGTGGAAGGATGCCTCCCGTGCACCGGAAGCCGCTCAAGCCTTGGGTTTGACGGCCGATCGTTTGCGTGAACTGGGCCTCGTGGATCGGGTTTTGTCCGAACCCTTGGGCGGTGCTCACCGCGATCCGCAGCTGATGGGTGCAAGCTTAAAGAAGACGCTCACTGACCAAATGCGTCAATTCAATGCGATGAATTTGGATGACTTGGTATCGCGCCGTCTTGAACGCTTGCTTGCGTACGGTAAATTTGAAGAAAAAGAGCTCGATAAAGTGCTCGAACCGATTGCCGAGCACGAAAGCATTCACGAAGAGCAGCCCGTCAAAACGACTAAAAAACGTGTAACGCGCACGAAGAGCCACAATGCCGACAAGAAGTCTGAAGACACAGCCGCATAAAACCCGATCCGCTGCGACGCTCTCGCTTCGCACCGTAGAGGGAAAACTTCTTGCAGCCCTGCGCGAAGCGATCAGTGAAGCTTGCGGGCAGGGCTCTCAGGCGAATCTTTTTAGCGCTGCCCGAGACTTTTCCAAAAAGGTTCGTATCACCGTCGGATTTTCCGGCGGCCGAGACTCTGTTGCCTTGCTCAAAGCGCTCTGTGTCCTGCGCGATAAACGAAACAGCCCTATTGAAGATATTCTCGCAGTGCATGTGCACCACGCCTTAAGCCCTAATGCCAATAAATGGGCAAGGTTTTGCAGGCAGACTGCTGAGGCGCTCGGTGTTAATTTCAAAGTGGCCTATGTGCGCGTTAAGAGCAAAGGGGAAGGCGTAGAGGCTGCAGCCCGTAAAGCGCGTTACGAAGCGATTTCCAAAGCTGCCGAAGCATTTGATTCACACATGGTGATGACCGCTCATCATCAGGATGACCGCCTTGAAACGTTCCTCATTCAATGGATGCGAGGCGCGGGTGTGGACGGTTTGGCTACGTTCCCTGTAGCCCGTTCGGTGGGCGCAGTGAAGTTGGTGCGTCCCTTGATGCGCCTGCCTCGAGAACTTCTTGAGCGCTATCTTGAACTCAACAATCTGACTTGGGTTGAAGATGAGAGTAATGCCGATACGGCCTATCTTCGCAACGCCATTCGCCATGAAGTGCTGCCTGTGATGGAAACGATTCGTCCGGGTTTTAAGGAAGCCGCAGCCCGCTCTGTGGAGCTTATCGCTCAAAGTGCACAGGTTCTCAAAGAAGTAGCGCATGAAGACTTGCAAAGAATTCAAGACGCCGATCGTGCTCTTTCGATTGATGCGCTGCTAAAACTGTCGGACTCCCGTCAGGCATTGGTGCTGAGAGCCTGGATTGAAAGTTTTGGTCTCCTGCCGCCTTCTAAAGCAAAGCTTGATGAGGCTCTCAAACAGACGCGTCTCACGCACAACGACACCAAACTCGCGATCAAGGTTGGTACCAATCTTGAAATCAGGCGTCATGGGTCAAAGCTTGTGATGAGAGAGACGGCCGGTCAGAAAAAAGACCGTACGCAGTTTGAAACGCTCCATTGGACGGGCCCGGGCCGCTACTCTCTGCCTTCTTGGGGCGGAGAGCTTGTGATCAGCTTGGCCAAAGACGACGAACCCGGTATCGCAGAATCCTATTTCACAGACAGAGAACTGCAAGCCAGACCCCGTCAGGGCGGTGAAAAGTTAAAGCTTTTCAAAAACCGTCCCCGCAAACATCTCAAAGACCTTTATCAAAAGGCTGAGATTGCAGAGTTTGACCGCTCTAAACTTCCTTTATTGTGGAGTGGGGAGGATCTGATCTTTGCAGCAGGCCTCGGAATGGACGTGCGCTATCAGGGCGATGGCGATGAAACACGATACCGCATCCAGTGGCATGCGGATGCCACGCTGCTTTCCTTAATGCAAGGATAGAAAAAAGCCCGGTTTTCCCGGGCTTTTTGGTCATTAACCTAAGTACTTCAACGCAAAAGCTTCCATAACCTTCACGCCGTTGATAAGAGACTCAGGATTGAGTTTCATATCCGGGTGATGCAAGCCGGGCGTTGCACCGGCGCCGACACCGATATAAGCGGTGCGAAGGGACGGTTTCTTGATCTTAAAGAAGTGGAAGTCTTCACCGCCGCCGATACTCGTGGCACGAAGTTTATCCGCACCCAACGTTTCAGCGATGCAGTCGCTCATTTCCTTGACGAGTTCATCGTCATATTCACAGGCAGGAATCACATCGCCTAAAAGCGTCATCTTGGCTTTACCGCCAAAAGCAGCTGCCGTGCTTTGAGCGCTCTTCTCAAGCTTTTCAAGCATGTCCTTCATAAGCGGATTGGTTTGAGCGCGCACGTCATACATGCAGTAGCCCTTATCAGGAATGACGTTAATAGCCGCACCGCCCACATCAATCTTGGTGCATTTCATGGACCAGGTAAGCGTCGGCGCAAACTTCAGAAGGCCTGCATTTTGAACGATGGCCGCAAGCATTTCAGCACAGTTCACACCCAAATGCGGACGGGAAGCATGAGAGGAAAGCCCCTCGACATCAATGCGGACAAAGATGCTTGCTGAGTGCATCAATGCGGCTGCTACGGTGCCATCCGGAATATCGGTAGCGGGACGGATATGAAGTCCTAAGGCGATATCAACGTCTTCAAGCACACTGTCATCGATAACGGACAAAGCGCCTTTGAGCGTTTCTTCACCGGGCTGAAAGAGCAACTTTAAGGTTCCGCGTTTAATCTTGCCCTGCAGGCGGGAGGCGATCGCTAAAAGCATTGCACAGTGAGAATCGTGACCGCAGGCATGAATAACCTTGTCTTCGCCGTTAACTTTAAAAGGCAGCGCGTCCATATCCACACGAATCATGACGCACGGACCCGCTTCGGCGCCTTTTTCGACGGCGACGACTCCGGTTTTGCCAACGCCAGTGGTTACTTCATAACCCATCTGCTTGAGTTTTTCAGCGATATAGGCGCTTGTCTTAAATTCTTGGAATCCCAATTCAGGAATTTGATGTAAATCGTTATAGACATCAACGACATTGAGTTCTTGGGCCATCGGTTTCTCCTTAATTGATCCGTTAACAGTATCAATTTAAGCAGGCTGGAAGACAAAGAACAATAGGTAAATGTGGGTATGAAACGAAAAAAGGGAAGCTTTTTGAAGCTTCCCTCTTGAATTTGGTGCGCCGGGTAGGATTCGAACCCGCGACCCCCTGGTTCGTAGCCAGGTACTCTATCCAACTGAGCTACCGGCGCGTAGGGTGGAATTATGCACGCTTTCCCATAAAGTTGCAAGAGCTATGCCGATTTTTGCTGATTATTTTTTCGTTGCCAGTGCCAGTACTTGTTTGGCGAGCACCCGGGTAAGACTTCTGGGAGCAAGCTGGGCCGAAACCGTCAGGAGTGTATTAAATATTCCATAAGTGGCGATGGCTTTATTTTTAAAGAGAGCGTTCAATCCGCGCTCAGCCACAGAACGAGCATCAGTGATAGCGAACTCAAAACGATCGCACTCGTTGACGCCGGCTCGATTCCAAAAATTGGTTTTAATCGGACCCGGGCAAAGCGCTGTTACGTGCACGCCTTCCGTTTTAAGTTCCTCATGCAAGGCTTCAGAAAAACTCAATATGTAGGCTTTACTGGCTCCATACACTGACAAATAAGGGCAGGGCATGAAAGCCGCAATGGATGCAACGTTAAGAATATAGCCTTTGCGTTTTGCCCTCATGTTGGGTGCCAATGCCAACGTCAGGCTGGTGAGAGCTCGGATGTTTAAATCAAGCAAATTGAGGTTTTCAGAACTATCCTGATTCAGCGTCTGACCATACAGACCAAATCCTGCGTTGTTAATTAGGACTTCGGGTTCGATATTTTCCCGTTTGAGATGATTGAGTAAGTTTTTCAGACACACGGGATCGGTCAAATCGCCTGCTAAAGCAAGTTGCGCCTGCGGAATCTGTTTGCGCATTTCCGCCAGTCGGGCAGTACTGCGGGCGGTGATGACCAGACGATAGCCTCGGGCGGCAAGCAGTTCACAAAACTGCAGTCCCAAGCCGCCCGTTGCACCGGTAATGAGTGCCCAAGGGGCCTCTTTTTCAATGATTAACGACATACTTCAGAGACTTCAGGCAACTCAACTACTTTCTCGGTACCGTCTTGCGCATACAGGTTATCAATGGCCGATTTCACCATGTAGGGCAAAATGTCGTCAATGCGGTTGCAGGTCGCCTCGTTTTTAACGATGGCTGTAAAGACAGTCGTTGCTCGCGAGCCCTTCATTTCAAGCAGTTTGACATCCAATTCACGCATATAAAGCTGTTGGTTGTAGACCCTGGTCGCAAAAGCCACTTGCGGACCAAATCCTGCGTAGGGACCATGCCAGTGTCTATGGTGTCCCCAGCCCCAACCAAAGCCACCGCCCAAGTAGGTGACAGGAACGCTTTCGGAGCGTTGGATAATACGGGAAGGTTTGACCGACCAGTCAATGCTCATGCGGTACTTTTCGCCGCTTCCGGCCTTAACCGTTTCAAGATGAGCTACTGCCAAAACATTCTGCATGCTCGAGGCGATAGACCGGTAGGTGGCGTCATTTTGCTTAGATTTTGAGGCCGGAACAATGGCAATCTTGTCACCCCAATCAGGCAGGGCATGGAGGCCCGGATTGAGATCGGGCGTCATGGACAGTTTCGACGAAATCGCTACATTGGTTTTCACTGTGGGTGAAGCGCAACCGGTAACAGCGACAAACGCAGCGGTAATGAGCGCTAATTTCAGAACTTTTTTGATCACTTTGCACCCCGGTTCAATATCTGTCTCACTATCCATTTTAGAGAAAGCTCGCACGGTCGGGAGCCTTTCTTGTAACTTACTGAAAGGTTTGTAAAACAGGCGTTGCGTTTATAAAGGTCAAGTAACCGCCTTTAAAACAGTTGGCTGCGCAAAATCGCCAGTCCGGCAGCACAAAACGTTTCAGCTCTTCGCTAAGCGCATATTCTCCGGGTTGATGAGTATGACCGTGGATGACAAACGAGCATTGCTTTTGTAGTGCAGCGTCGGCGACGGTTGGCGCGTCAACGTCCATCAACAAAGCTTCCTTCTTTACTTTGCTCTCCTTAGAACGCGTCCGCGCATCGTGGGCGATCTTGAGCCGTTTTGACAATGGCAGTCTTAAAACAAGCCATTGCCACCAAAAGCTTCTGACTTTTTGACGCACTTTTTGATAATCGTGATCATTAATACACCAAAGGTCGCCATGAGAGAGTAAAACATTTTGGGTGTTAATCCGCGCAACGCACGGATCGCGCAAAAGAGTAGCTCCCAACCGGCTCGCAAGGTTTTTCCCCATCATGAAGTCACGGTTGCCGTGCATGATAAAGAGCTTGTGACTCTGTCCCCACTTTTGCAGCGGCTCAAGAATGCGCGAAGCGCTTTCCCAAGCATCATCGCCCACCCAATAGTCGAAAAAGTCCCCTAGGATCACTAATTCGCTGTGCTTTTCTCCCACTTCGTGTAAAAAACGGATGAAAAATTCAGCTTGAGCTTGAGATTCGGCGTTCAGATGTAAATCCGAAATAAAGCAGGGATCGGACAGTTCAATCCGATCGGTTTGAGTCTCATTGGTAGGGCAGGAAAAAAGTGACATAGCGTAAAAGTACAAACTGGTGCCGACATTTTAGCCCAGAAAAAAGAGACGAAAAAGCCGTCTGAAAAGTTAGATTTCAGACGGCTGACAGTTAAGTTTAACTAAGGCTAGTCAAGCGTTTTGACTTCCGCGGACATCTTACCGAGCATGATGCCGAGGTCCAAGGCTCTTTGAATGCCCGTTACGGAGAGACATTCATAGACACCGTGATAGTTCATGCCGCCGGTAAAGAGGTTCGGCGTGGGCAAGCCCTTGGCAGAAAGACGGGCGCCGTCAGTGCCGCCGCGCACAGGTTTTTCGTGGATTTCAACGCCAATGCGACGATAGGCTTCACGGGCAAGATTGCATACTGCCGGATGTTTATCAAGATAGTTTTTCAAGTTATGGTATTGAACCTTGATATCGGCGCTAACACGGTCTCCCCAGACCTTATTCATCTCTTCAACCATCTTGCGGACGTAGTTCATACGGTCTTCAAAACGGGAGTTGCTGTGATCGCGAATGAGCATCTTGAGATCCACGCCGCGAACAGCGCCGGAAATGCCCATCGGATGGAAAAAGCCTTCATGACCTTCGGTTTTTTCAGGAGCGGACTCCGCCGGCAAACGAGCGATGAAGTCCATGGCCATGCGAATGGCATTGACCATCTTGTTTTTGGCCGAACCCGGATGCACATTCAAGCCTTCAAAGTGAACCTTCACCATAGCGGCGTTAAATGTTTCGGTTTCAAAACCGCCTAATTCATCACCGTCAAAGGTGTAGGCATATTGAGCGCCGAATTCTTCAATGTCAAAATTTTCAGTGCCGCGACCGACTTCTTCATCAGGTGTGACGGCGAAACAGAGTTTGGCATGGGGGATTTCGGGGTGTTCAACAAAGTAGCGGGCCGTTTCAACGATAATGGCAATGCCGGCTTTGTCATCGGCGCCTAAAAGCGTGGTGCCGTCAGTGACAACAAGCTGTTCTCCGGCATATTTGGCCACACCGGGGAAGCGCTCAAGGCTCAAAACGATGTTTTTGTCCTTATTTAAAACGATGTCGCCGCCTTGATAGTTAAGCACTTGCCATTGGGCGGGCTCGCCCGAGGCTTCAGGTGAAGTGTCCATGTGGGCAATGAGACCCATGGCGGGCATCGTTTCAAGGCCTTCAGTTGCAGGCAGATAAGCCATCACAATACCCTTATCGGTGATTTTCACATCTTTAACACCGACGCTTTCAAACTCGGCTTTCAGAAGTTGGGCGTAAGCCATCTGAGCTTGGGTCGAAGGGGCTGTTGTGCTGTTAGGGTCAGATGTGGTGTTGTATTGCGTATAGGACAAAAAGCGTTGCAAAACCAAGGGCAATTGGGCAAAACTTTCAGCCGTATAGTTGCCGTAGTAGTTGTGTTTCAACATGGGATGTTCACCTCAAAAAATAGAGCGTCACCAATAAATCGGCGCTCAAAATCGCCGATGATTTTATCGGGATACTGTTTTTGCCTTGAATTAAAAAGTAAGGCATTTTGCCTAATCTCAAATTTGATGGAAATTTAGTGCCATCTAGGGGTTTTAACCTATTTTTCAGACTAGATAGTTTTACCTATAATCGCCCAATATTTTTGTCACTAAAGGCTTATTTAGGCCCATTGGTGACAATCAAACTCTTTTTCCCCTAATTCTGGAGAACAACATGACTTGGACTATGTGGGCAGCCTTGATCGTGGTAGTAGGCACGGTCTGGGCGCTGATCAAGCGTTATGAAACACGCTTGGTGCTCTTGACATCCGGCTTGATCATGACCATCCTTTCTTTGGATCCGATGGCCGCGTTTGCGCAATTTGACAAGTCGATGACCAACAACTCACTGATCATCGTGATCTGCTCGTCGATGGGTTTTGCCGCGACGATGAACTTGACCAAATGTGACTTGCATTTGGTCTCTCTTTTAACGAAGCCCTTAAATAAATTGGGCATTTTACTTTTGCCCTGCTGCATGATTGTAACGGGTATTACTTCCCTTGCAATCTCCTCTCTTTCCGGTATGTGTGCCGCAATCGGTCCGACAATCGTTGCGTTGATGATTCGCGCCGGTTTCCGTCCGGCAATGGCTGCCGCCACCGTGATTGCTTCAACCCTGCCGTCATTCTGGTCTCCGGGTTCTTCTCATAACGGTTTCGTGGCCAAGCTCGCCGAATGGCCTGTGATGGACTTCATCACCTACACGGGCTTCCGTACGCTTTTGATTTCGATCGTTTGTATTGTTTTCCTGACGGTTGCCTGCTTTATTTTCGGCGACTTCAAGAAAGGCGGTTTTGAAAACGAAGGCGTGCACAAGAGCAATGTTGAATTGCCCGAGCATCCCAATATCCTTTGGGCCTTTGCTCCGCTTCTTCCGGTTGTTCTTTTGTTCGTCATCGCTTTCTGGTTCCCGAATGTGAAGATGAGCGTTGCAACCGCTATGCTCTTCGGTTTCATCTATACCATGATTGTGACGCGTTCCAACCCCACGGAATTGATTAAAAAGTTCTTCGACGGTATGGGACACGGCTACGGCAGCATCATCGGTTTGATTATCGCGGCCGGTGTTTTTGCCGCCGGTTTGCGTACCTGTGGTGTGATTGATGTGTTTGTCGAATATCTGAAGAATTCTTCCGAAGTGGCCAAACTCGGTGCTGCTATCGGTCCGATGGCTTTGGGTATTATGACCGGTTCCGGTGACGCTGCGGGCTTCGCATTCAATGAAGCGGTAACGCCTCACGCTCCTGAATTCGGCATGACGATTCCTGACTTGGGTTACTTGGCAATTGTTTCGGCTACCTTAGGCCGTGTGTCTTCACCGATTGCCGCCGGTGTCATCATTATTGCCGGTATCGCCAATGTTTCGCCCTTGGAAGTGATTAAACGCTCGCTTCCTGTGAATGCGGCAGTCTTGGTGTTCCTGTACTTTATCAGTTAAAACATCAAGCTAGGCGCAAGCTTAAACTCTTGCGCACGAAAAGCATCCGCCCGCTGACTTTTTCCACAAAAGAGCGGGCGGTTCTTTTTTAACCGAAAAGATCTCTGGCTATTTTCATTGGACAAAATTTTGGACCGCACATGGAACAAAAATGAGCTTCTTGGGCACCGTTTCCGGAAAGAGTCTCTGAGCGCATTTGTTTGGCTTTATCCGGACTTAATGACAGTGCGTATTGGTCTGTCCACCTGAATTCAAAACGAGCCATACTTATCAACGCATCCCACAATTGAGCACCTGCTACACCTCTTGCAACATCGGCGGCGTGAGCAGCGATGCGAAATGCTGCCATACCTTCACGAACGTCATCGGAGTCGGGAAGACCTAGATGCTCTTTGGGGGTGACGTAGCAAAGCATGGAGGCTCCTTTTGAGGCGATTTCTGATGCCCCAATCGCCGCCGTGATGTGATCGAATCCTGCGCCAATATCACACACGAGAGGCCCTAAAGTATAAAAGGGAGCATCATCGCACCACGTTGATTCCAACAGAGCATTCATTTCAATTTCAGATTGACGGATATGTCCGGGACCTTCAATCATCACCTGAACATCAAAGTCAGAGGCACGGCGATTTAATTCTCCTAACGTTTGAAGCTCAGCCAATTGAGCCGCGTCACTTCCATCTAAAATCGATCCGGGTCTTAACCCGTCTCCGAGCGAGAGAGTGATGTCATAGTGTCGTGCGATTTCAAGTATCTCCTCGAAGTGCTGATAGAGAAAATTTTCTTCCTTTTTTAAGTGCATCCATTGAGCCAAAATTCCGCCCCCGCGTGACACTATTCCGCAAAAACGGTTGCGAGTTAACCCAACATGGTGACGAAGAATGCCGGCATGAATGGTCATGTAATCGACTCCTTGCTCAGCTTGTTGCTGCATGACGTGAGCAAATAAGTCCCAAGAGATTTCAGAAACATCTCGTGCACGCTCCAGCACTTCGTACATCGGAACTGTGCCAATGGGAACGGGACTTGAACGAATGATGTTTTCTCGAATTTCTGAAATATGTTCCCCAACGGATAAATCCATTACGGTATCGGCACCGTTATTGATGGCTTCAGTCAATTTCACAATTTCTTCTTTTTTTGCATCCGCTCTGACTGCATCGGAGGTACCGATATTGGCATTGATTTTTGTTTTAAATTGTTTGCCGATGACCATCGGACGGGCTTCCGGATGCAAGAAATTCAATGGCAAAACCGCCCGGCGGGAAGCGATTTCTTTTCTCACTGTTTCACCGTTAATTTGATCACAACGATTAAGGATAGGGAGTAATTTCGCTTTTAATTGGGAATGGGCGCAACGATCTAATTGCTCCTTTAATTGGCTAACCGCGATGCTTTCACACAAGGCCGCATAATGCATTTCAGCGCTGATTTCTCCTTTTCTGGCTAAAGCTAGCTGAGTGGGAGAGCCCGGACGAGGTCTTTCTCGTTTGGTTAAAGGAAGTTCTGATAAATAGACCGCATGGTTGGGAATATAAAAGTTGAGATTCTTTCGAGCACCAAAAACAACAGCCGTATCCGACTGAATGATGCGTTTGAATGGAACTTTTTCGCCGCAGGCGGTTGTGAAAAATTCGAGTTTATCGAGTTGGTTTTGCATGGTTGTCTCCAAAAATTAGGAGGACTTCCAATGCGGTCGGCACTTTTTCAATATAGAAATTAACGTTTCGCGCCGCAGGTATTAACCTGATCCGCTAATGGGAGTATTTCTCAACGGCCGTTTGGGCCGTACCTCCAACGTTTTCAGTGGGAAACTGTAGCAAAAAAATCGGGCCGCAGGCGGCCCGAAAAAGTAAAGCAAATGCTTAATTTTTAGTCAACAAACTTAACTGTATCCATCGCAACGAAGCGGATGCAGTTACAAAGTCCGCGAAGGTATGTATCGGTCAATGTGCCGGCGATGGCAAATTGAGCAACCTCATGAGCGTTAAAGGTCAGAACGCAGTCGGTAAAGCCATCACCGTCAACATCTTCGAAGCGGTGTTTGATCGGGCGCGCCGGTGCATTAACTGATTCTTTCTTTCCGGTAAAGCCCAGACTCCAATAGACCGTTTCCATATCAAGACCCGTCACATCGAAATCGGCACTGCCATAGAGGACGACCTCTACTTCATGCTCTTGGCTCACGCTTACTGTTTCAGCTTCGACACTCATTGTATGAAGGCTGATTTGCTTGAGCATGGTTTCCCATTTTTCATCGGCTTGAGCACATTCTTTAGCCGTAAATTCGCCAAGGTATTGTCTGGCTTCTTCACGCGAAAGTGTTTTTGCATGAGCCACTGCGGCTTCATAATCACTTTGAAGTTTTTCAGTAAATTGCTTCTTGGCACGCACGATACCGGGCAGAAGACCACGGTTAAAGTTGGTTAGTTCACCAACCGTGGCGTAGATAAAGAAACTCTTATCCAGATCGTAGTCCAAATAACGGGGTTCAAGATGGAAGTGATTCTTTCGAGCTTGTTCAATGTTCATCCACTGATAGCCTTCCGGGATGATGCCCGACATCGGGAACCAGGGAATATAAACACCGGTATCCTGATAGCTTGAGCAACGCCACATCGTGTTGTAAAGCGGATCTTCAGCTAAGTCCATTACCCATGATTCACGCGTCTGAGAACGGGAAATATCGCGGGCGGAAACGTGGAATGCGTCTTCTTTGCCATCGCCTCGCATAGCGTAGGATTCGTAGCAGGTAAGACCCAAGACGTCGCGAACATCTTCGACACCCATGGCGTGAGCCGGAGAAAGCAATTCCGGGTAATGCAATTCATCACCGTAGTAATTTCCGGTAATAGCCCACCAACCCAGACGCATACGGACAGATTTTGTCGGTGCGTGACGGTTTTCATCGCTTTGATAAGCCATAGCGAAGTCAAAGTCACTGTAGTCACCGGGCACCTTCGGGGTGTAGCGGCCTTTTTTAATGGCGTATTCAATCAAATCGGCCGGAGCGATGACATTTTCATGGTCATTGATGTCAACGTGGCGGATGGCAAGCATATTGGAAATCAACATAACCTTGTCATCGGGAATGCGCTTGGCAACGTAGTGGTGGCCTTTGACGACGTTTAAGCACCATGCTTCATTTTTGTCAGCAACGGTGTAGTTACGAGCAGAGCCGAAGTAGCCGTATTCATCAAGAAGTTTGGCGGCAATTTCCATGGCTTCTCGGGCAGTTTTGGCGCGTTCGGCCATGATGCGGCGAAGCAAGAAACCCACGCCTCCGTCTTTCAAACCAAGAGCGGCTTCATCAGGATCGTCGCCGTCAAAGGAAGAACCGCCGCCGTTGGAGCAGATGACCAGACCGGCTTCGTTAGCATACCCTTGGTCAAAAGAAGAACCGTCAATTTGCAGCATGTTGGACCAATAGGTGGCAAGCGTTTCTGCTGCTTGGGGAACTTGGGCGCGACCGGGTTCTGCGACGAGTAAATCACTATCTGCGTGTTTGCCGCTCGGCACATAGAACTGCTGATGGAAAACGCGGCCGCCCGCATCCTCATTGTGGCCGACAATAACGCGGCCGGTTTTTGAAACGGCTTTACCGACAATAACGGTGGTACACATGAATGGTTCTCCTTTCGGGTGTACGGGTAGAGGGTTGAAAAAGCCCGTTGGGCGGGCTCTGAAAAATAACTAAGCAATATTACCAAGGGCAAGTAAAAAAGAAACGGCCGTTAGTGTTTTTGCTAATGGCCGTTTGGATGGAATTTAAAAAAATCTGTTACCACTCATGGAATATGATGAACGCCGCCGCGACGATCAGGGCAAAGCCCAGTATGTAGTTCCACTTGAGCGGTTCACCCAAATAGAGAACAGAAAAGCCCATGAAAATCGTAAGCGAAATGATCTCCTGAATGGTTTTAAGCTCAGCGGCACTGAAGTAGCCGTAGCCCACGCGATTGGCCGGCACCTGAAAACAGTATTCAAAAAAAGCAATGAGCCAGCTGATAATGACAATGTGCCAGAGAGTGACTTTGGGAAAACGCAGATGTCCGTACCAAGCAAAAGTCATAAACAGGTTGGAGCACAGCAAAAGTCCGATGGTCACAACCGGAACAGGCAAATGCGACAACATGGCAAAAATCCTTAAGATCAGTAGGTTAAATCGTGGAGGCGATTATAGGATCGCGAACACTTTGTATGCAAAAAATAAGGGGGAGTCCAAGAACTCCCCCTTACGAAATCTGGTGCGCCGGGTAGGATTCGAACCCGCGACCCCCTGGTTCGTAGCCAGGTACTCTATCCAACTGAGCTACCGGCGCGTGAGGACGTAATATTACGTATCCATTCCTTTTTTGTCAAATAACATGATCAAAAATGGAAGCCGGATGTTCCCCAACCGAGCAAATAGCCATTATTTTTTCTTCTGGAGCTAATTTCATCAACTCCCTTGCCTTTTGATCATCCACTAATAATCGGCAGGTACAACCCAGCCCCATGGCCACCGCGGCCAAATAAACGGCCTGAACCTTAACGCCGACATTAATCGCTCGGGCTCTTTCATTGAGTTCGCCTTCTGAAAAATCGACTTTAAACGTTTTATCAATGAATTTTGTTGTAAAAGTTTCCGTTTTTCTCGAGTCTGAAACAAAAACCAAATGTTGACTGGCTAGCTTCATCCAGGTTTTTATTTCACCGAAGTATTCCCGTTGGTCTTTGCCTTCAATAAAGAGCAGTGCATGACGTTTGGGAAGGTATTTCCATATACCGTTTGCCTGCACAACATATACGCTGACATCCTGCCAATTTAAAGCTGACGGAGTTGTCCGTTTGAAATTTTTTCGATTAATGCCGTTTGCAGCCCACAGCAGCGCAGCGACCATTTCTTCGGCGATGGGTTCTCCGGAAAAATCTCTGCTCGAACGGCGTTTTTCAAATGCCTCCTGAAGAGTCATTTCTAACTTTCGAGGTGAGGGGAGCTGTCTTAAAACATCATTTTCTCCGATCGTCTCCAAAGGTTCATTTTCTTCTTTGTAGCGATCAAGCATTGTCTGCAGTTCGTCGATCTCAAAGCGATCAAGCCACTGATCCAGTTTTTCCTTTGAACGTTCCTGCACATCGTCCCACTCAAGGAAAAATTCATCCTGCTTCGTTTTTATTTCCCGAGTAAAGAGCTTTTGTCTGGCCTTTAAGTCACGCTTGGCTGTTTCCCAGTCTTTGATAAGCCGTTCTTGTCGCTCTTTTAATTCGGACTTCAGATTTTCAATCGAGTTTTTAAATTTCGCTTTAACGGGCATTCTGACCTTCCTTTTTAGTCGGCTTTTATTCGAACGCTTCGCGCTTTAGGATTGCGAGGTTTGTCGGGAGCCTCTTTCATATTTTTAATAAGATGTTCGGCAGTGAGAATCGGGTGACGCAATAGCATCCGTGGTCCTTCCTCACGCATAATGATCCGAGCTCTGTCTTTTTGTTCGGCACGATAGCAGTGGATTTTGCACTTAAAGCAAGTTGGTTTTTTCTGACCAAAAGGGCAACAGGCCAGCCGTGTTAGTGCATAAATAAGGAATTGCTTACAGTCGTCACACAATACTTCGCTATTGTGGTGACGCTTGCAATAGTCCTTAACCATTGCTGTGAGTAACTTTGCTTCTCGCTTTAAAGCGCCGGCTTCAAGTCTTTCAGCATGAACAGTGGGTTTAAGTTCATCCATAGGAAACCTTAAAGAGCTTTCACTGCATCGGTGATGAGATTCCAAAAGCGAGCTTGATCGAGCTTAACGGCTACCGAAGTATGACAATCCTCAGGAGCAGGTCTTCTGAGATCGGTTACGGTCATGCCGTTTGAATACCGTCCCCAACATTCCACGTGCACGACGGCTTTTCGTGTTTGCATAAGCGTTGGATCGATAACGTAGGCAACGGCACAGGGATCGTGAACCGGCGGTTCGTCAAAACCTTTGGAGCGTTTGTAATTTTCGGAAAAGCGAGTCAACACTTGAGTAAGAAAACGAGCCGCTTGCGAATCAATGCCGGCAATTTCTTTTTTCACAGCTGCCGTCGCCAAAGCTTGATACGTCAGATCCAAACCGACCATGACAATCGGCCATTTTTCCTCGAAAACAATATGAGCTGCTTCCGGGTCATTTTCAATGTTAAATTCCGCCATGGGTTTGACGTTGCCGATATGAAAGCCTCCGCCCATCAAAACGACTTCTTTGACTCTGTCAACGATTTTCGGTTCAAGCCGAGCGGCTAATGCAATGTTGGTTAGTGGTCCGATTGGTACCAAAGTGACGCTTTTTTCCGGTTCGGCCATGATGGTGTCGACAATGAGCTCGGCAGCGTGACGGGAATCAACGCGATAGTCCGCTTCGGGCAAGGTCGTTCCATCTAAGCCTGATTCACCATGGATGTTGGCGGCAACGACAATTTGGTCACGTAAAAGGGGGCGAGCCGCGCCCGCAGCTATCGGGACGTGATCCAAATGAGCTAACTTGGCGATACGAAGAGCATTGCGGGTGACTTTTTCAAGCGTTTGATTACCAGCCACCGTGGTGATGGCCAAAACATCAATTAAAGGGTTGCCTGCAGCAAGCAAAATGGCTACGGCATCATCGTAACCCGGGTCACAGTCAATGATAATTTTCTTTTTCTGCATGGTTAGACCTTCATTTCTTTAAATTGGACGACTTCTTCGAATTGCGGGATAGACGGTACGGCTCCGCATCGGGTCACACTAATGGCTGCGGCAAGCATGGCTTCTTCAATAAGAGCTTTAAATTTTTCGATATCATGCTGCGTCCAGAAAGCCATAATAGCTTTCATCGCGTAACCGACAAAAGTGTCGCCCGCCCCGGTTGTGTCAACGGCGTTAACGCGGAAAGCCTTAAAGAAAAAACGCCGCCCGCCCTCAACAGGTAAATCGCAAACCATCCCATTGGCTCCCAAGGTTAAAAACAAGAGAGCTTGAGGGAAGCGTTTTCTTAATTCATTGAGTAAAAACTCTTCATTGTCGCTATTGGTTGCGAGGATCCCTTGAGCTTCGGTTTCATTGACAATCAGCGCATCAACTAAATGAAGAGGGTAATTGAGTACTTCGGGGGAATAGGGGGCGGGATTAAAAACCGTATGCAGATTTTGCTTTTTGGCGTTTTCCAGAGCAAAACCGACGTTGTTAACTTCGTTTTGCAGTAAGACGAAGTCTCCTTCGTCTAAGCTCTTAAAGGCTTTTAGTATGACTTCTTGGTCAATGGCGTGATTGGTGCCCGCAAAATATAAGATGGCATTTTCGCCGTCAGGGGTGACCTGAATGACCGTATGACCGGTCGGATTGGTTTCATCAATCGTTAGAAAGCGGGTATCAATCCCCGAATCTTTCATAAAGTCGGACAAAAATTGCCCGTCACGGCCTATGACACCGAGGTGCGTTACCGCCAAGCCGCTTCTGGCTGCCGCGATGCTTTGGTTAAGACCTTTTCCACCCATGAAAATGTCTCGGTGAGCGGCTTCAAGTGTTTCGCCTGCGCGTAAAAAATGAGGGACACGATAAACGTAGTCGATATTGATGGATCCGATATTTAAAAGCCGCTTCATAGTGACAAACAAAGAAGTTCGCTAACGGGCTTATTTTAACGGAAGGATTGAAAGACAAATATTTCTCAAGATGAGAATTTTGTTAAGAAAAACAAAACGAAAAACCCTTGACCGAAGCCAAGGGTTTTGCGCTGAAAAATCAGTCCGTGTGAATTACTTCACGCGAGAGCGGTATTCACCCGTGCGGGTATCCACTTCAATCTTGTCGCCCGTTTCAACGAAAGCGGGAACTTGGAGCACGTAACCCGTGGTGAGGCGAGCGGGCTTCATCACCTTACCGGAGGTATCACCCTTGACAGCCGGTTCCGTGTATTCGACTTCGCGAACGAGGATCGTGGGCAATTCAACGCTGATGGCGCGGCCTTCGTAGAACACCACTTCAGCGGGCATGCCGTCTTCGAGGTACTTCAAGGCGTCTTCCATCACGTCGGCTTCAACTTCGTATTGGTTGTAGTCGGCGTCCATCCAGACATAGTGCGGGTCAGCGAAGTAGCTGTAGGTCACTTCCTTGCGATCGAGCACGAGGTCTTCAAACTTGTCATCGGCACGATAGACGGTTTCAGTACCGGCACCGGTGAGCAAGTTCTTCAACTTCATCTTCACCACGGAGGCGTTGCGGCCGCTCTTGGAATATTCAGCCTTCAACACAACCATCGGATCCTTGCCGATCATGACCACGTTGCCGGCGCGCAGTTCTTGTGCAATTTTCATCTTAAATTCTTCCTCTTTGAATCCTTTCACTCTAATTGGATTCGGGAGCGACCCGAACTTTTCAGACTGAAGGGTTCATTAAAAACAGATAGGGAATAAACTCCCAAAGAAACGTTTCTCTTTTCGCTCTTTAGCGAAAACGCAGTATTTTATATTTTTTTTATCTGTTCGGAAAGTTTTTCAGACAGAGAGCCTATTGCCCTTATTTTCTTGCTGAAACACTCCGAAGCTTTTTTCCATTGATCAAGCTGATCAATTAAATCGGAAAAAATATCAGGGTCAAATTCACCCTCATTCATCGCCTCTTGCAGTTTGCACCACTTTTTAAAAAGCGCCTTATCCTCAAAACAATTTTCAAAGCGCCCCTCAAGCGCACGCAACTTCAGCATATGAACGTCATCATCTTGATGATAAATGTGCCACAGGAAGGGGACGCCGGCGATCATCGCTCGGGCAGCACTGTCTTCTCCTCGGATAAATACGATGTCAGATGACCAAAGTAAATGATCAAAGTCTTTTTGTGAGACAAAAGGCAGAGAATTCACGGTGACGCGTGAGTTTATTTGCTTGCTGACAGCTTGTGCCAGCAATTGACCGGCTTCACATTGTGTGATCGATAACTCAATCGAGCGCTTTGCTTCACACAACGCTTGGGCAATTTTTTCAATGGGACCATAGGGGTAAGCAAAAAAGAGAACACGAAGGGTGTCTTTGTCTTTAGGCTGCTTCATTAGAAACAGATGCCGATTGCGTTCGTAGTCTTTTTCGATAATAAGTCCGCCGGATTTTTCTGTTACGCCGGGAAAATAATTGGTTTTAATCAACCCTGTGGCCGGATCGATTGAGGGGACAAGATGACAATCTTCAATCCAGTCTTCGGCGCTGAAATAATCAATGTTAAACCAGGCGGGAGAGGTTTTTGCCATTTTTGCCTGATAGTCTGGCGGCAGTCTGCAGGCAAAGCCTTCTATCACCACGCTAGCCGGAAGCAGGGGGCAGGAGGCCGTATCCCAGTCTTTTTTCCATAAACAGACTTCAATGGACTCATCGGAACCAATTTTTTCAATCGGGGTCTGAGAAGCGCAGCCAGCCAACGCGCGCAATGTGCTCGGATCGTCAATGATGAGTCTGACAGCATAGCCCTCGGAGCGAAGCGCCCGTGCTAACCGCCACATGACGCCGGCATCGCCGAAGTTATCTATAACGCGGCAGAAAATATCAACATCAAGGCAAGTGGCGGCTTTTTGCACGGCAGGCATAAACAATTACAATGTTTCAAAATTAAAAAAGACAGTGTAAGCGAAGCGAGAGAAAAATGGCGTTTGATGCCAAACCGATTCTTAAAAATCTTCCCGGTTTGCCTGGTGTTTACCGTTACTTTGATGAAGCGGGCCAGTGCCTGTATGTGGGAAAGGCCCGCGATTTGAAGAGACGGGTCTCAAGCTACTTTCAGAAAAACGATTTAAGTCCCCGTATTGCCATCATGGTCTCTCAAATAGCCCGGATGGAAACAACGGTTACCCGCTCTGAGGCTGAGGCGCTTTTACTTGAAAATAATTTGATCAAGACGCTTTCTCCCAAATACAACATTCTGTTTCGTGATGACAAGAGCTACCCTTACCTAAAAATCAGCGCTGAAGACTTCCCTAGAGTGTCGTATTACAGGGGTGGGGTGGATAAAAAAAGTCGTTTTTACGGCCCTTATCCCAATTCGCAAAGTGTGAAAGAAGCTATTCAGATACTGCAAAAGGTTTTTAAGCTTCGCACTTGTGAAGGCCCTGTTTTTAAAAACCGTTCCCGAGTTTGTCTGCTAGCGCAAATCGGCCGGTGTTCCGGACCTTGTGTGGGGGCGATCAGCCAAGAGGATTACGCCCGTGATGTAGCCCGCGCTGAACAATTTTTGGATGGAAAGTCCGAAGATCTTTTAAGTGAAATGCAAGAGCGCATGTTGCAGTTTTCCGAACGGTTGGAGTTTGAAAAAGCGGCTGTTGTGCGCGATCAAATCGCAGCTTTGTCAAATGTCTTGCACCGCCAAACGGTTGAAACAACAGGCTCAGACGTGGACGCAGACATTATTACAGTGGCCTCTCAAGGCTCGAATGTGTGCGTTAATTTGGCCATGGTTCGAGGCTCCAGACACTTGGGCGACAGGGCCTATTTCCCCAATATTCCGAAAGGTCAGTCTGTTGACAAGGTAGAAGTCTTCGAAGCCTTTGTGAGTCAACACTATGAGTCCATGCCGGTACCGACTCTGATCATTACGGATGTGCCGGGACAAAAAGAAGAATTGGAAAGCGTTTTGTCCGAGTTGTCCGAGCGTCGGGTGACCGTTGTTCACTCTCCAATCGGCGTCAGACGTGAGTGGCTCAATATGTGTAAGACAAACGCCGATATCGCTCTTGCAAGACATTTGGCATTGGAAGGCTCTCAGCTTTCACGCTTAAAAGAATTGTGTGAAGTGTTGGAGATCTCGGTTCCCAATGACGATTGGATGAAGGTCAGACTTGAATGCTTTGATATCAGCCACACATCAGGAGAGGCCACGCAAGCTTCCTGCGTCGTCTACGAAGGAGCGGGAATGGCGCACAATTTATATCGACGCTTCAACATCACCGGAATTGAGCCCGGAGATGATTATGCGGCGATGCGTCAGGTGATTGAAAGACGCTATTTGCCTGTTAGCCGAGGAGAGGCTCAACTACCTACGGTTGTGCTCATCGACGGTGGAAAAGGGCAGGTAAAAATGGCTAAAGACGTTTTTACCGAACTGGGGTTAGATACTTCGGTTATTGTCGGCGTGGCCAAAGGCGAGGGAAGAAAGGTCGGATTGGAAACACTGGTTTTTGCCGATGAATCCAGAGAGCCGCTCGAACTTGGTCGGCAATCCCAAGCATTAATGCTTGTAGCGGAAATTCGTGACGAGGCCCACCGTTTTGCCATCACCGGAATGAGGGCCAAGCGGGCCAAAACAAGAAACACATCAAAATTAGAGGATTTTGAAGGCATCGGCCCTAAGAGACGTCAAAAATTATTGAGTCGTTTTGGGGGAATGCGCGGATTGAAGAACGCAAGTATCGAAGATATTGCTACAATCGAGGGGATTTCGCGAAAGCTTGCCGAGCGGATCTACCTTCAGTTGCATGGGCAAGCGCCTAAAGAGTTGTCAGAAAGCGATGAGTCGTAAACCACTACCGGTGAATGTGCCGATGATTTTGACGTGGGCGCGTATTGCGCTCATCCCGTTGATTATCGGGGTGTTCTATATTCCAGATCATATTCTTTCGCCCTTCATGCAAAACGTGTGGGCGACCGTAATATTTATTGTGGCGGCGTTAACCGATGCCTTTGACGGTTATTTTGCCCGACGCTACAACATGGAAAGCGCTATCGGCGCTTTCTTGGACACTTCGGCCGATAAGCTGATGGTCTGTGCGGCGCTGATTATTTTGCTCGACTTTAATCGGGTCGATATGCTGGTGGCTTTGATCATCATCGGTCGTGAGATCACGGTGACAGCTCTTCGTGAATGGATGGCCAAGGTGGGGGCGGCCGCCCGAGTCAAAGTGAATTGGTATGGCAAGATTAAAGCCATAGCCCAAATGGTTGCGATCCCGATGCTACTTTTTTACGAAACGATTTTCGGTATTTCCATGGCTTGGTTGGGAACGATCCTGATTTACATTGCGGCAATTTTGACGGTTTACTCCATGATTGTTTACCTGAGAGCCGCCGGTCCTTATTTGAGCTCAGAACCTAAGACCAAACAAGATAATTAAGATTGCTTGAGTGACGATAAAAGGCTTGGATAAAAATCTGAGCCTTTTTATTTTTTTATCATTGAAAAGTTATATTGCTGCCGGTGGAGTTTTTTTTCATCGAATTTCAAAGGCTTAAGTCTTCCATCGGGATAATCTTTTGTTACAATTAATCACTTCACTTTAATTTTCTAAGAGGAATCCTCAGAATGGATCCGTTTAATGCAGGTTGGCTATCTATTTTGCCGCCGGTGATTGCCATTGTTTTGGCGCTTTGTACCAAAGAAGTGATCTCTTCTCTTTTGATTGGTATTTTGTCCGGCACCTTCATTTATGCCGTTGGCATGGATCATGCCAATCTTTTGATGGGGACGGTTCAAACGACCTTCAAACTGATGAGCACCAAAGTGGACTTCAATATTTTGATGTTCTGCACGATGTTGGGCGCTCTGGTTTATACCATCAGCATGGCAGGCGGAAGCCGTGCGTATGGCGATTGGGCTATTCGCCGAATCAGAAGCCGTAAAGCTTCCCTTTTGGCCTCCGGTGGTTTAGGCGCCTTCATCTTTATTGATGATTATTTCAATTGCCTCACCGTCGGCACCGTCATGCGTCCGGTAACCGATACGTATGGCGTTTCCCGCGCAAAGCTTGCCTATATCATCGACTCCATGGCAGCTCCCGTTTGTATCATTGCCCCGATTTCTTCTTGGGCGGCAGCCGTGGGAAGCAGTCTGAAATCAACCGGTGCTTTCGAAAGTGATTTCACAGCTTTTGTATCGACCATTCCCTATAACTTCTACGCTCTCACCTGCATTGCCATGGTCTTTATCCTTTGCTTCTTCCGATTGGACTTCGGACCGATGCGCCGCTCGGAAGAACGTGCCCAAAAGGGCGACGTGGGTAGCATGGATACCGCAACCGATCAAATGCGCGTGAGTGAAAAAGGCACGATTTGGGATATGGTGGTACCGATCGGCGCTTTGATTGTCTTCGCGGTTTTGTGCTTAATGTACTCGGGTGGCTATTGGGGCGATGATCCGGCTTACCATTCCTTTGCCGCTTCTTTAGGCAATAGCTCTGCCTCTGAAGCATTGGTATGGTCTTCTTTCGGTGCCCTGGTGGTGGCTTTCCTGATGTTTGTGCCCCGCAAGGTTGTCTCTTTCCGTGATTTCATGGACGGTTCTGTGGAAGGCATGAAGATGATGCTGCCGGCCAATATCATTTTGGTGTTGGCTTGGACGATTTCCGGCGTGTGCCGCGACCTGCTTCAAACGCCGCTTTTTGTTGAATCGCTTGTGACAACGGGCGGATTCTCCGCTATGTGGTTGCCCGCTGCAGTGTTTGCGTTGGCAGCGTTCCTGTCGTTTTCGACCGGTACAGCCTGGGGTACATTCGGTATCTTGATTCCGATTATTGTGCCGGTGGCTCAAGCTTTGGATCCCAACTTGGTTGTTGTGTCTTTGGCTGCTACTTTGGCTGGCTCTGTATTCGGCGACCACTGCTCGCCAATTTCCGATACGACTATTTTGTCATCGGCAGGGGCCGGCTGTTCGCATATTGAACACGTGGCCACGCAGTTGCCCTATGCTTGGGTTTGTGCCATTGCTTCTTTTGCCGGTTACGTTGTGGCAGGCTTAACTGAAGCTAATGCCTACGCCAGTTTGGCAACCTCTTTCGTTACCTTAGTTGCTCTGATGGTGATCTTGCATCTTTTGGGGAACAAGCGAACAGCTCAGCTCGCATAGTACGGAAGTTTTGCTAATGCAGAAAAGGCCCTTTCGGGCCTTTTATGTTAGCTGCTGTCGCCTTGGGTAAGGCTATTATTGAAGACGCTTGGCGTCAATCACATCCAATTCGATTGAGACAAAGTCTTTGTCCACTTCCGCCACAATTTCCATCAATGCGTCTTTGTGTATTTGAGACCAGTTTTGGTCATCATCGAGTTCAGCGACAATCTTGTCTCCCTTAACGTCGGTAAACTCAAATTTTTCTTTACTCAATTGTTTGGTGAAGCGACCTTGTAAAGTGACGAGCTGATCGTCATGAGCTTCTTTTTTCAATTGTGCAATGGAATCCATCTTCTGAAGGGTAAAGCCTTGCGGGGCACCGGGGCGTTCCTGAGCTCCAAAACCGGTCGGGCCGGCAGCAAGCGCTGCAAACGGAACGGCTAACGCACAGAGGGCGGCGGCTAATGTGGCTTTCTTCAACATGGTGTATCTCCTATTGTTTTAAATCTTCGTTTTTCTTGACTAGCAGTTTAGAGGGGCAAACTTAGAACAAAAATAGGGAAAACTTAGCGCTTCCTAAGTCAGTGCAAAAAATTGCAACAGAAAAAGACAGAAATGATCTGATAAGAAGTAAATATTGCTAGCCCGAGTGATGGAATGGGTAGACGTAGCGGACTTAAAATCCGTCGCCAATTAAAACGGCGTACTAGTTCGATTCCCGTCCCGACATCAGAACTTAGGAAATTTGTACTTTTCTCTTGACAAGGCAAGTCGCATCATTACAATAACAACTTCTTCGACGCGGGAATAGCTCAGTTGGTAGAGCGCAACCTTGCCAAGGTTGAGGTCGCGAGT
>OGYF01000024.1_pt1 | contig 161639 bp, 141 predicted proteins | sample 1576451 | NCBI WGS metagenome assembly OGYF01 (sample SAMEA3541505, study PRJEB24748) | human gut metagenome | biome: human gut; feature: human-associated habitat; material: faeces | place: China | collected 2012
GCAGCTGGGCGAAGGAGGCCATGCAGGATGCGGTCGCGCTCGGCCTCATCAACGGCACTAAGACGCCTGACGGCTTGGTCTACCTCGACCCGCAGGGCAGCGCCGCCCGCCAGCAGGTCGCGACGATCCTGATGAACTTCTGCCAGAACGTGAAGAAGTAACATAACGGCATTTTTCGCAGATGCGCCCCGGAATGCACCGGGGTGCATCTTTTTGCGCTGCTGAAAACATTTTGCTTTCTTTTTGCCGTTGTACGTGGTACACTATAATGTACAATTTTATCAGGAGGTATTTTTCTATGCCGGAAAATTATATTACTTGCCAGGATGAAAAGGGCAGCATCAATATCTCTGAGGACGTCGTTGCCGCGATGGTGCGCGCAGCGATCACGGAAGTGGACGGCGTCGCCGGGATCGCGACCTCTGCCGGGACGGAGCTGGCCGAGCTGCTCGGCATCAAGTCCGCCGCCAAGGGCATCAAGGTGCAGATCGTCGACGGCACGATGACGGTCGACACGATCATCACGGTGCGCTATGGCTGCAGCGTTGTGGCCGTTGCCAGAGCGGTGCAGGAGTCCGTCACGAGCGCGGTGGAGTCCATGACCGGTATCGGCAAGCCCATCGTCAACGTGCACGTGTCCGGCGTGGCGTTTGACAAATAAGGAAAAGCAGGAGAAATCACTATGACAAGAACGGTTGCGCGTGAGATCGCGATCCAGCTCAGCTTTGCCGCGCAGCTCGCCGGGGAAGACGCCCGCGAGACGGCGGATGCATTTTTCAGCCGGGAGTATTTCGCGACACTGGCGGAGGAAGATCCGCTGTTCCGGGAGTATCCGGACGATACGCAGCTTGACTACATCCGCCGGCTGACCGGCCTGGTCTATGACCATATGTACGAGCTCAACCACATGATCGAGAAATATGCCCGCGGCTGGCGGCTTGAGCGCATCTCGCGCACCGCTGCGGCGATCATGCGCTGCGCCATGTGCGAGATCCTCTATATGGATGATGTGCCGAATGCCGCTGCGATCAACGAGGCAGTGCAGCTTGCCAAGGGCTATGAAGAGCCGGAGACGGTCGCATTCATCAACGGCGTGCTCGGAAGCTTTGTGCGCGGTGAGCTTGCGCAGGAAGCAGAGCCCACCGCAGAGGCGGAAGCAGTGCCCTCCGAGACGCCGGGCGAGGTGCTCGCTCCGTCGGAAGAAGGCTGCACAGAAGACTGAAATGGAGCGTACATCCTTTACCGTCACAGAGCTCAATGCCCATATCAAGCAGCTTCTGGACGCTGATATGCTGCTCGGAAACGTCTGCGTGACGGGCGAACTGTCAAACTATAAGGTCTATCCGTCCGGACACCACTACTTCACGCTCAAGGATGCCGAGAGCAGCCTGCGCTGCGTGATGTTTCGCAGCAGCGCACAGTCGCTGCGCTTTCGTCCGGCGAGCGGCATGAGTGTGGCAGCGGTCGGACGCATCGCGGTCTACCCGCGCGACGGCGCGTATCAGCTCTATTGCACGCGGCTCATCCCCGGCGGTGTCGGCGATTTGTATGCTGCTTACGAGCAGCTCAAAGAACAGCTGCAAAAAGAGGGACTGTTTGACCGCACGCACAAAAAACCGCTGCCGCAGTTTCCGCAGCGGATCGCTGTGATCACGTCGTCCGCCGGTGCGGCGGTGCGCGATATCATCCGCGTGCTCGGCAAGCGCTGGCCGGCCAGCGAGGTCGTGCTGCTGCCTGTGCGCGTTCAGGGTGCGGAAGCTCCGGCGGAGATCGCCGGGGCGATTCGTTATGCCAACCGCTATCAGGTGGGTGATCTCATTATCACCGGACGCGGCGGCGGCTCGATCGAGGACCTGTGGGCGTTTAACGACGAGCGTGTTGCGCGCGCGATCTATGACTCGGACATTCCGGTCATCTCCGCCGTCGGTCACGAGCCGGATGTGACGATCTCGGACTTTGTGGCTGACCTGCGCGCGGCGACACCGTCCAATGCGGCGGAGCTTGCCGTGCCGAATGCGGAGGATCTGCGCGAGACGCTGCGCAGCTATGACATCCGCATGACGCAGGCGATGCGCAAGCAGATGACGCAGCGCCGCGCCGCGCTGGAGAATTTGGCCGGCCGGCGCGTTTTGCAGTCTCCGGCGGCGTATTTTGATCTCCGGCGGGTGGAGCTTGACTACACCCGCAGCCGCCTGATCGCGGCGGGGGAACGCTATCTTGCCTCACGCAGGCAGACCTTTGCACAATGTGCGGCGGCGCTTGATGCGATGAGTCCGCTCAAGGTGCTCGGCCGCGGCTATGCCGTGGCGTCGGATGCAGCCGGGACGGTGCTGCGCTCGGCGGGACAGGTTCAGCCCGGAGATGCGATCTGCGTACAGCTTCAGGATGGTGCGCTGCACTGCACCGTGAACAACAGGGAGGAAGCACATGGCAAAACAGAAACTGACCTTTGAAGCGTCCATGCAGCGGCTGGATGAGATCGTCAAGCAGCTGGAAAAGGGCGATGTGCCGCTCGATGCGTCGCTGGCGCTGTTCGAGGAGGGCTCGCACCTGCTTAAAACCTGCAATGCGCTGCTCGACACCGCTGAGCAGAAGGTCGTGCAGCTGAAAAAAGGGAGCGACGGTGCGCCCGTCGAGCTTCCGTTTGAAACAGAGGAATGACGCATGGATTATCAGACGCAGTATCACGAATATAAGGCGCTTGCGGATGCGGCGCTCAATACATACTTTACGGACACGAGCGTGTCCTATCACCGTCTGCTTGAGGCGATGCACTACAGCCTTGCCGCCGGCGGCAAGCGGCTGCGCCCGGTGCTGGTGCTCGCGTTTTGCGCTGCCTGCGGCGGAGACGTGCGCGCGGCACTTCCGGTCGCGTGCGCGGTCGAGATGGTGCATACTTATTCGCTGATCCATGACGACCTGCCGTGCATGGACAATGACGATCTGCGCCGCGGCAAGCCGACCAACCACGTAGTGTTCGGCGAGTGCACGGCGACGCTTGCGGGCGACGCGCTGCAGGCGGAGGCGTTCCGCACGATCCTCTCAACGGAACTGCCGGCGGAAATGCGCGCGGAGTGTGCACGGCTTCTTGCCGAGGCTGCGGGTGAAAACGGTATCTGCGGCGGACAGCAGCTCGACATGGAGGGCGAAGGCAAGGCGCTCACGAAAGAGGAGCTGATGGACATCAACGACCGCAAAACGTCGGCGATGATCTATGCTGCCTGTCTCATGGGCGTGACCTGCGGCGGAGGAAACGAGCAGCAGCGCGAGGCGGCGGCGAAATATGCCAAGGCGCTCGGCCTGGCCTTCCAGATCCGCGACGATATGCTCGATGTCATCAGCACGGAGTCGGAGCTCGGCAAGCCTATCGGCTCGGACGCGCGCGAGGGGAAGAATACCTTCATGGCGCTCTACGGCCTTGAGCGCTGCGGCGCGTATGTACATGAGCTGTCCGAACAGGCGGCAGCCGCTGTGGACGGCGCATTTGCAGACAGCGCGTTTTTGCAGCAGCTTGCCCGCTCACTTGCAGACCGGAAAAACTGAACCAACGAAACACCGGCATCCGGTGAAAATACGAAAAGTGTCGGCTTACACTTGTAAAGTCCGGCACTTTTTGTTATAGTATAGATTGTATTATTATACGATACGTGAGGTATTCTGTTTTGAGTATATTAGAGCGAATCCATTCACCGGCTGACCTGAAGGCGCTGCCGGCGGGAGAAATTCCGGAGCTGTGTGCGGAACTTCGTTCTTTCCTGGTGCAAAGTCTCTCGAAAACCGGCGGTCATCTTGCCTCGAATCTCGGCGCGGTGGAGCTTACGGTCGCAATCGACCGTGTCTACAATACCGAGCGCGACCGGCTCGTATTCGACGTCGGACACCAAAGCTATGTGCACAAGCTTCTGACCGGGCGGCGCGAAGCGTTTTCGACGCTGCGGCAGTTCGGCGGCATCGCCGGCTTCCCGAAGCCGGACGAAAGTGTGCACGATGCATTCGTAGCAGGCCATGCCTCCACGTCGATCTCCGTTGCGCTGGGTATGGCGCGGGCGCGCACGCTCATGGGGGAGAACTATGACGTCATTGCCCTCATCGGTGACGGTGCGCTGACAGGCGGCTTGGCCTACGAGGGGCTGTCGGACGCCGGGCAGAGCGGTGAGCCTATGGTCATCGTGCTCAATGACAACGGCATGTCGATCAACAAAAACGTCGGCGGCATGGCAACGCTTCTGTCGAAGCAGCGTGTCAAGCCGGGGTATCTGCATTTTAAGCGGTTTTATCGCAGCACTGTCGGAAAAGCGCCCGGACTTTATCGGATATTGCATCACATCAAGGAGCATGTGAAAGATCTTGTCCTGCCGAACAATATGTTTGACGACATGGGCTTTTATTACATCGGACCTGTCGACGGGCACGATGAGCCGCAGCTGGAAAAAATGCTGCGCTGGGCGCGCGACCTGCGTCAGCCGGTGCTGCTGCACGTGGTGACGCAAAAGGGCAGGGGCATCTCGTATACCGAGCAAGCGCCGGAAAAATACCACGGCGTCAGCTCGTTCGACCCTGTGACCGGCGCACTGCCTGCATCGAAGCCGGATTTTTCGCACGTGTTCGGTCAGACGCTTTCGCAGCTTGCGGATGAAGATCCGACCGTCGTCGCCATCACGGCGGCCATGCTGACCGGAACGGGGTTGGAGACGTTTGCCAAGGCGCATCCCGAGCGTCTGTATGACGTCGGCATCGCCGAGGGGCACGCCATCACGATGGCCAGCGGCATGGCAAAGCAGGGACTCAAGCCGGTCGCAGCGATCTATTCGAGCTTTTTGCAGCGTGCGTATGACATGCTCATCCACGACACATCGCTGCAGCGGCTGCACCTTGTGCTCGGCGTTGACCGCGCCGGTATCGTCGGCAACGACGGAGATACGCACAACGGCTGCTTTGATATCAGTTATCTGAGCTCCGTGCCGTATATGCGCATCCTCTGCCCGGCGAGCTTTGCCGAGCTGCGCGCCATGCTGCGCAAGGCAGTCACGGAGCTGGAGGGACCGGTCGCCGTGCGCTATCCGCGCGGCGGAGAGGGCGCATATCAGGCGTGCTCGCTCGAACCGGTCACGGTTTTGCGCGAGGGCAGTGACCTGACACTGCTGACCTATGGCATCGTCATCAACGATGTCCTGCAGGCGGCGGAGCTGCTTGCCCAGCAGGGAATCTCGGCAGAGGTCGTGAAGCTTGCGCAGGTCGCGCCGCTGGAAGCTGCCCCGGTGCTTGCATCGCTGCAAAAGACAGGGCGGCTGCTGGCGGTCGAGGATGTGTGCGCTGCCAACTGCATCGGAGAACAGATACTGTCTGCAGCGGAGCAGGCAGGGCTGCCAATGAAAGAGGCCCGGCTGCTGAATCTCGGCAGCGGCATCATCCCGCACGGCGCACCGGATATACTCAAAACGGCGTATGGTCTGGATGCGCAGGCCATTGCAGCCGCTGCACAGGCACTGTGCGCAAATGACAGAGAGAAGGGGAACGGCGCATGAAGAAGGTACGACTCGACCAGCTCGTCTTCGATCTGGGGCTGAGCGAGAGCCGCGAACGCGCGAAGGCGATCATTATGAGCGGTGTTGTCTATGTCAACGGCCAGCGCGCGGACAAGCCCGGCACGCAGGTCGCGCCGGATGTGAACATTGAGGTGCGCGGCAACACGCTGCCCTATGTCAGCCGCGGCGGTTTTAAGCTGGAAAAGGCGCTCAAGGTCTTTCCCATTGATCCGACCGGCATGACGTGCATCGACTGCGGCGCTTCTACCGGCGGTTTTACGGATGTGCTGCTGAAAAACGGCGCCGCGAAGGTCTACGCCGTCGACGTCGGTTACGGTCAGCTCGCATGGAGCTTGAGAAACGATGCGCGCGTCATCTCCATGGAGCGCACAAACGTGCGCTATATCACCGCCGAGCAGATCCCCGAACCGCTGGATCTTGCGGTCATGGATCTGTCCTTTATCTCTGTAAAACTGATCTTGCCGGCGGTCTGTCCGCTGCTCAAGGATGACGCAGAGGTCGTGTGCCTCATCAAGCCGCAGTTTGAAGCCGGGCGCGAAGAGGTTGGCAAAAAGGGCGTTGTCCGCGACCCGAAGGTACATCTCGAGGTGTTGGAGAGTTTTCTGGCGTTTGTTCCCGGTGCGGGCTACACCGTCATGGGACTGGATTATTCGCCCATAAAGGGACCCGAGGGCAACATCGAGTACCTCGGCTACCTGCGCAAGGGCAGCCATGACGCGCCGCAGCTCGACCCGGCTGCCGTTGTTGCACAGTCGCACGGTGCGCTGGCGCACGGAAAAGAGAGCGGCGTATGAATCACATTGTCATAGCGGCCAATCCTTACCGCGATATTGGCCTGCAAAAAGCGGTGACGGTTTACAGGATGCTCACAGAGCACGGCCATCGGGCAGTCATTGCCCCGGTGTTTTCACCGAAGGCGTATTTGCCGGACGACATTTCGCCGCAGCCGCTTGCGGAAGCGGCGCAGGACGCAGGCCTTATCATCGTCATGGGCGGCGATGGGACGATCCTGCACGTTGCAGCCCAGATGCGCGACCATCCGATACCGATCATCGGTGTGAATTTCGGCGGGAAGGGCTTTTTGGCCGGTCTGGAGGACGACGAGCTGGATATCCTGCTCGAGATCGCAGACGGGCAGTATACGATCAGCCGCCGCATGATGCTTGATGTGGAGCTTGTGCGCAATGATCGGGTCATCTGTGCGCAGTCCGTGCTCAACGATGTGGTCATTCACGGCGGGCATGTGGACTGCATCGGCATCACGGCGTACGGTGATGGTGTGCCGATCACACGCTTCCACGGTGACGGTATCATTGTCGCCACGCCGACCGGCTCTACGGCTTACTCCATGTCGGCGGGCGGACCGCTCGTCGAACCGGAAAACGAAAACATCATCATGACGCCTATCTGCGCGCACAGTCTGGCCGGAAAGTCCTTTGTGCTCGCACCCGGCCGGCAGATCACGATCGTGCCGGACCGAATACATGACCGGCCGGCCATTCTTGTGGCAGACGGCGGAGACGGCATCGCGCTCATTCGCGGCGACCACATCCGTATCCGCCGTTCGGAAAATTATACACTGCTGGCCGATACCGGTATCCGCAGCTTTTATGAGACGGCTTTTGCAAAGCTGACAGACAGACTGTAAGGAGGGACGACGTGAAATCCACCAGACAAAACATTATTCTTCAGATCATCTCTGAGCAGGAGATCGAGACGCAAAATCAGCTCATGGACGTACTGGCGCAGCACGGCGTTTCGAGTACTCAGGCGACACTGTCGCGCGACATCAAGGAGCTGCACCTGACCAAAACGCTCTCGCCGAGCGGGAAATATCGCTATTCCGCGCCGGCTGCGGATGAATTTCCCGGCTATGATGAGCGCCTGAAAAAGATTTTCCGTGAATGTGTGACGTCCTATGCCGAGGCACAGAACATCATCGTCATCAAGACCCTTCCCGGACTGGCCTCCGCCGCGTGCGCCGCGCTCGACAGCATGCACATAGAGACCCTTGTCGGTACGCTCGCGGGCGATGACACGGCATTTTTGCTCATGAAGGACAACACATCCGCCGATGAACTTTTCCAAGAGATCGAAAAGCTGCTTTGACGTGCCGCGGGAGGTGAAGCGCTTTGCTGCGAGAACTGCATATTGAAAATGTCGCGGTCATTGAACGTGCCGATCTTGAGCTCGGGCCCGGCCTGAACATTCTGACCGGCGAGACCGGCGCGGGCAAATCCATCCTCGTGGACGCCATGCACGCGATCCTTGGCTCGCGCGCCTCGCGTGAGCTCGTGCGAACGGGCGCGGAAAAAGCGGCTGTTTGCGCGACCTTTGACCCTGAGCCGTGCAGGGCGTGGTGTGACGAAAACGAGATCGAGTGCGACGATGAGCTCATCATCCGCCGCCAGATCACTGCGGAGGGCAAAACATCCTGCCGTGTCTGCGGCGTTCCGGTCACGACGGCGCAGCTGCGCGACCTGGGCGCGCTGCTGCTGGACATCCACGGCCAAAACGACGGGCGGCATCTGCTTGACGAGCGGGAGCACCTGCGAAGTCTGGACAAATTCGGGCGCTTAGAGCCGGAACTCGCGCGCTATCAGGCGCAGTATCAGGCGTATCAGGCGCTCTGTAAGGAACGCGACACGCTCTCAGCCTACGAAAATGAAAAAGAACTGCTGACCGACAGTCTTAGCCGTCAGCTGGAGGAATTGGAGCATGCCCAGCTCAAGGCTGGGGAAGAGGCGGAGCTCGCCGAGCGCAGCGACCTGCTGCGCAACTTCGAAAAGCTCTCTGAGGCTGTCGATCTGGCTTATGATCTGCTGGCCGGCCGAGACGATTCCGCATCCGCGCTGGCGGGCGAGGCACTGTCGGAGGTCGAGCGGGCGGCAAACTACGCGGGCGAACTCGCGGCGCTGCCGGAGGCGGTCAAGGGAGCGGTGTTCACGCTGCAGGATGCAGCGGAAACTTTGCGCGATTTTCGTGACGGGCTGGATTTTTCCGATGAGGAATTTGACCGCATTGAGTCGCGGCTGTCCCTGCTGCGGCGATTGGAGCGAAAATATAACACTGACGAGGCAGGGCTGATCGATCTGCTCGATTCTGTCCGCAAACGTCTTGATCAGATCGAATACGCCGGCGATCGGCTGCAAAAGCTGGAGACATTGATCGCAAAGCAGGCACAGCAGACGCTTGCCGCGGCAACGGAGCTGACGCATAAGCGTACGGAGGCCGCCGCCGCGCTCGAGCGGCAGGTCGAGTGCGAGCTGCGCGAGCTGTCCATGCCGTCCGTGCGCTTTCACGTGGAGATCACACCGCTCGGCGGCACGCCCGGATTTCAGAGTACAGGCGCGGACAATGTGCGTTTTCTGATCTCGGCAAATGCCGGTGAGGCGCTTGGGCGCATCAGTAAGATTGCTTCCGGCGGTGAGCTCTCGCGCATCATGCTGGCGCTCAAAAACGTGTTTGCTGAACGCGATGACGTGCCCTCTATGGTCTTTGACGAGGTGGATGCCGGTGTTTCCGGCGTGGCCGCTCAGCGTGTCGGTGAAAAGCTCGGTAAGCTCTCTATGGCCAAGCAGGTCATCTGTATCACGCATCTGCCGCAGATCGCGGCTATGGCCGATCAGCATTACCTGATCGAAAAACGCGAGCAGGACGGACGTACCCGCACGACGGTGCAGCTGCTCGACAGTGACGGCCGTCAGCGAGAGATCGCGCGGCTCTACGGCGGCGAGCATATCACGTTGCTGACGCTTGCCAGCGCGGCTGAGCAGCTTGCTTCTGCCGCTGCCTATAAAAAATCCATTGAGAAAGGTGATAAACAATCATGAACATCCAAGAAACTGCCGTTGCATATCACACGAACGGCTGCAACTGTGCGCAGAGCGTGCTGATGGCGCTGCAAAACGAAACGGGACTGGATGAAGATACCTCCCGGCGTGTTGCGACCGGTTTTGGCGGCGGTGTGCGCTGCGGTGAGATCTGCGGCAGCATCTCCGGCGCAGTGATGGCGTTCGGACTCGCCGCCGATCAGGTAACTGCCACGGCTATGACCAAGCAAATGACGCAGAGCTTCCGCGAGGAGTTTGGCTGCCTGCGTTGTCAGGAGCTTGTGGCGAAAAACGGCGGCAAGGGTCACTGTGCCCATATGATCGCATGGGGTGCTCAGCGCGCTGAGGAAATCCTTGCTGAGAACAAGGTCAAAGAATGACATATATGAGGAGATAAGAAGATGACACTGTATGATGAACTGATCGCCCGCGGCCTGATCGCGCAGGTGACCAATGAGGAAGAGATCAAAAACATGATCAACAACGGCAAAGCCACGTTCTACATTGGCTTTGACTGCACGGCGGACTCGCTGCATGTCGGTCACTTCATGGCGCTGTGCCTGATGAAGCGTCTGCAGATGGCCGGGAATAAGCCTATCGCCCTCATCGGCGACGGTACGACGCTCATCGGCGACCCCTCCGGCCGCACCGATATGCGCCAGATGCTCACCGAGGAGACCATTAAGCACAATGCCGAGTGCTTCAAGCGTCAGATGGAGCGCTTCATTGACTTCTCGGACGGCAAAGCGCTCATGCTCTACAATTCCGAGTGGCTCAAGCCGCTCAACTACATTGAGCTCCTGCGCGAGGTCGGAGCATGCTTCTCTGTGAACAACATGCTGCGTGCTGAGTGCTACAAGCAGCGCATGGAAAAAGGCCTGAGCTTCCTGGAGTTCAACTACATGATCATGCAGAGCTACGATTTCTACTACATGTTCCAGCACTACGGCTGCAACATGCAGTTCGGCGGCAACGACCAGTGGTCGAACATGCTCGGCGGTACGGAGCTCATCCGCCGTAAGCTCGGCAAGGATGCACACGCTATGACGATTACGCTCCTGCTCAATTCTGAGGGCAAAAAGATGGGCAAGACCGCCAAGGGCGCCGTCTGGCTTGATCCGAACAAGACCACGCCCTTTGAGTTCTACCAGTACTGGCGCAACGTTGACGATGCCGATGTGCTCAAGTGCATCCGTATGCTGACATTCCTGCCGATCGAGGAGATCGACAAGATGGACAGCTGGCAGGGGGAGCAGCTCAACAAAGCCAAGGAGATCCTTGCCTACGAGCTCACGAAGATGGTACACGGCGAGGCGGAGGCCGATCAGGCGCAGGCAGCTGCCAAGGCAGTGTTCGGCGGCTCCGGCGAGGGCGTTCCGACGGTGGAGATTGCAGCCGAGGACGGCAATGACATCCTCAGCCTGCTCGTCAAGAGCGGTCTGTGTGCATCTAAGTCCGATGCGCGCCGCAATGTGCAGCAGGGCGGCGTGACTGCTAACGACAGCAAGGTCACCGATATTGCCAAGACCTTTACCGAGGCAGAGCTGAGGGACGGCGTTGTGCTCAAACGCGGCAAGAAGAATTTCCGTAAGATGCTGCTGAAGTAACCAAATATCCGACAGATTGATCGTGCCCCGCCGTTTCTGGCGGGGCACTTTTGTTAACGTTGCCGAAATGTGTAAATTTTTATCCGAACACTTGAAAAAAGCCGATTAGAGTGGTATAACTTGAAATTGAAGGTTAGCTGCATCTAACAGAAATTTGAGCAAGCTAACCAGACCGCAATTCTGCGGATCTAATAACATGGAGGTAAATCGTTATGAGCATGGAAAAATTGGGAGCATTTGTTGGCGGTGCGCTGTTTGCAACAGTCGGCGCAAAGATTCTCGCAAGTAAAGATGCCCAGAAGGTGTATGTGTATACGACGGCAGCAGCCCTGCGCGAGAAGGAAGATGTCATGTCGGTCGTGACGAACATCAAGGAGATCGCCGGTGACGTGTTAGCCGGTGCAAAGGCATTCAACGAAAAGCGCGCGGCCGAACAGGCCGAGGTCATTGAGGATACGGCGGAGAAGGCTGAGTAAGCATGAAATGCACGATCCTGCATGAAACCCGAGGCCGCATGCGCGTGCGCACGATGCAGGGCGCTATGTCACTGCGGCAGGCGGATATTCTCGAGGCATATTTAAGGCAAATCCAAGGTATAACCAAAGCAACTGTCTATGACCGCACAGGTGACGCTGTGATCTGCTATGACGCGCCGCGCACAGCCATCATTCAGGCACTTGCATCATTTTCCTATGCCAACGAACAAGCACTCGCTCCGGAGCATAGCAGCCGCGCCATGAGCCGCGAATTTGAGGACAAGCTGATTGCATCGCTGTGCTGGCGCGGTATGAAGCAGCTGTTCATCCCGAGCTCTGTGCGCACGCTGATCACGGTCGTGCGCTCCGTGCCGTATATCAAGGCCGGGCTTAACTGTCTGCTGCATAAGAAGATTCAGGTGCCGGCGCTGGATGCGGCGGCGATTTCGGTCTCTATGCTGCGTAAGGACTTCGAGACGGCAAGCTCGATCATGTTCCTGCTGGGCATCGGTGATATTCTTGACGAGTGGACGCACAAAAAGTCTGTTGCTGATCTCGCGCAGACCATGTCCCTGAATGTGGACAAAGTCTGGAAAGAGACGGACGCAGGCTCGGTGCTTGTGCCGGTGGCAGACGTTCAGGTCGGCGACCGCATTGTCGTTCGTACCGGCGGTGTGATCCCGCTTGACGGCAAAGTTGTCTCCGGTGAGGCGATGGTCAATCAGGCGTCCATCACGGGCGAGCCGCTGGCTGTCCGCAGGACGGAAGGCAGCTATGTTTATGCAGGCACCGTCGTCGAAGAGGGCGACTGCACCATTTGTGTGGAAAAGAGCGCCGGCAGCGGCCGCTACGACCGCATTATCCGCATGATCGAAGAATCGGAAAAACTCAAGTCCGCAACGGAGGATCACGCGTCGCACCTTGCAGACCAGCTCGTTCCGTACAGTTTGGGCGCAACAGCCTTGGTCTGGCTCCTGACGGGGAATATGACCAAAGCGCTGGCTGTTTTGATGGTCGATTTTTCGTGTGCGCTCAAGCTATCCATGCCGATCGCCGTGCTCTCTGCGATGAAAGAGGCGAGCGATCATCATCTGTCCGTTAAGGGTGGCCGATTCCTTGAGGCTGTGTCTGAAGCCGACACGATCGTCTTTGACAAGACCGGTACGCTGACGCGTGCCGAGCCAAAGGTTGCGCAGGTTGTTACTTTCGGCAACCATGATGAAGCGGACATGCTGCGGCTGGCAGCCTGCCTGGAGGAGCATTACCCGCACTCCATGGCCAAAGCGGTCGTCGCTGAGGCGTTGCGCCGTGGCCTGCGCCACGAGGAGCGCCATTCGCGCGTGGAGTATCTGGTCGCACATGGCATTTCCAGCAGTGTCGACGGGCAGAAGGTCGTCATCGGCAGCCATCACTTTGTCTTTGAGGATGAGCACTGCGTCATCCCAGCAGGGGAGCAGGCCAAGTTTGACGCTCTACCGGATACATATTCCCACCTGTATCTTGCCGTTTCCGGCGTACTGGCTGCGGTCATCTGCGTGGAAGATCCGCTGCGGCCGGAGGCGGCCGATGTCATTCGCGGTCTGCGGGAGCTCGGCGTGTCCAAGCTGGTCATGATGACCGGTGACAATGAAAAGACCGCCCGTGCAGTCGCAGAGGCGGTCGGCGTGGATGCCTATTATGCCGAAGTTCTTCCGGAGGACAAGGCTGCCTTCGTTCGGGCAGAACACGCAGCCGGACGCAAAGTCATCATGCTTGGCGACGGTGTGAACGATTCCCCGGCACTGTCCGAGGCGGATGCCGGTGTTGCCATCAGTGATGGCGCCGCTATAGCACGCGAAGTCGCCGATATCACGGTCAGTGCGGATGATCTGTATGCACTGCTGACGCTCAAGTGTCTGAGCGACGCGCTCATGGAGCGTATCCACAGCAACTACCGCAAGATTATCAGCTTTAACTTCCTGCTGATCTGCCTGGGCGTGGCCGGTGTTCTGCCGCCCGCGACCTCGGCGCTGCTGCACAACGCCTCCACGCTGGCCATCAGCCTTAAGAGCATGACCAAGCTGCTGCCGTGACCATCAGCAATGACCCAATCCTAAATAAAAAATGCCTGACGAACGATGGTTCGTCAGGCTTTTTTGCGTCCTGCTCACGTCTCGGCCGGGGCCGGGAGCTTGCAGACGTCGATCCACTCAAGGGCGTTGGAGTATTTGTAGAGCTCGTCCAGGTTCAGCTCGATCGCGCTCGACGGGCTGCCGACAGCGGGGAACACCGTCTCGAACCGCTGCAGCGACACGTCCAGATACACCGGGATGCCTTCCTTGCGGCCGAACGGGCACACACCGCCGACAGGGTGACCGACCAGCTCCAGCACCTCGTCGGCAGAGAGCATCTTGGCCTTCATGTGGAACTTTTCCTTGAATTTATGGTTATCAATACGCGCATCTCCGGCGGCAAGGATCAGCATGCAGCCGTCCGCAGTCTTAAATGACAGGGTCTTTGCGATCCGCGCGCCCTCAACACCGAGTGCCTTTGCCGCCAGATCGACGGTCGCGCTCGAGACTGTAAACTCCTGCACACGGTCTTCCATGCCAAACTGCCGGAAATATGCTCTTCCTGCTTCAATAGACATTTGCCTCGCTCCTGTTCTCGTATTGGAAAGTATCCGAAGCTCATCATAGCGCAGGCGACAGCTTTCGTCAAGCCGATTTTTTCTTTCCGCCACTTGCAGAATGGCCATATCTGGTGTATAATCAATTAGTTATAGCGCGTAGCACTGCATCCGGCTCGGCCGGATCCTTTCAGATCGGAGTGACATCCATGACCAAACTTGCACCATCCATCCTCTCGGCAGACTTTTGCACGCTCGGCGATGACATCGCGCAGATCGGAGCCGGCGGCGCAGACTACATCCATATAGACGTGATGGACGGTATTTTTGTGCCGAATATCTCAATCGGTATTCCGGTTGTCAAATCTGTGCGCAGGCATACGCAGATGTTTCTGGATGTGCATCTCATGATCGACCGGCCGCATCGCTACGTGGGAGCGTTTTGCGATGCCGGTGCGGATCTGGTCGTGTTTCACGTCGAGGCGGACGAACCGCAGGATGTGTTTGCCGCGATCGAGGACGTGAAAGCACATGGCAAGAAGGTCGGTCTCGCCATCAAGCCGAAAACGCCGGAAAGCGTGCTCATTCCGTATCTGCCGCTGCTGGATCTGGCTTTGGTCATGACGGTCGAGCCCGGCTTTGGCGGACAGCGCTTCATGGCCGATCAGCTGCCGAAGATCGCAGCGCTGCACGAGCGCATCCTGCAGGTCAATCCCGGCTGCGAGCTGGAAGTGGACGGCGGTATCGACCCGGAGACAGCTCCACTTGTGAAGCGGGCAGGCGCAAATGTTCTCGTGGCCGGCAGCGCCGTGTTTCGCCGGTGTGACCGCGCGGCCGCCATCGCCGCCATTCGCAACGCTTGATTCAGGACGGTATTGTCATGTCATTTTTCCCGAACGCACTTGAAAATCTCATTGACCGGTTCGCTGCACTGCCCGGGGTCGGGCGCAAAAGCGCGCAGCGGCTGGCATTTCATATTCTGTCCCTCCCGGAGGAGGAGGCGCTGAAGTTTGCAGACGCCATTGTGGATGCGAAAAAGAATATACACTGCTGCACCATCTGTCAGAACCTCACGGATCAGGAGACGTGCAGCATCTGTGCGTCCCCAAAGCGCGACCAGAGTACGATCTGCGTCGTGGCACAGCCGCGCGATGTGCTCTCGTTCGAGCGCAGCCGCGAATATAACGGTGTATATCATGTTCTCCACGGCGTTTTGTCGCCGATGAATCATATTGGCCCGGATGATATCCGGATCCAGGAGCTCATCAAGCGCGTAGCGGATGGCGGGATCACGGAGGTCATCATGGCCACCAACCCCGACACGGAAGGCGAGGCGACCGCGATGTACATCGCGCGCCTGCTCAAGCCATTTGATGTGAAGATCACGCGCCTGGCTTATGGCATTCCGGTCGGGTCTAATCTGGAATATGCGGACGATGCCACGCTCCTGCGGGCGCTGGCCGGACGAATGGAAATGTAACAGGTTTGACGGCTCGGGTTTCCGGATATACTCTGGTTATCCGCCGCCGCGACGACGCATTTCGTACATATTTTTCGAAGTATCAACCTGCTTTTGGGGGAGTAGTCTGCCTAAAAGCGAACGAAAAGGAGTTTCACATGGCATCCAAATTGAAAATCATCCCGCTTGGCGGGCTTGGTGAGATCGGCAAGAACCTCACCATCTATGAGTACGGCAAGGATATGTTCCTTGTCGACTGCGGCATGGGCTTTCCGGATCAGGACCTCTATGGTGTGGATCTGGTCATCCCGGATATCAGCTACCTGAAGGCGAATAAAAACCGTATCCGCGGCATGGTCATCACGCACGGGCATGAAGACCATATCGGTGCGATCCCTTACGTGCTCAAGCAGCTGGATATGCCGATCTATGCGACCCCGCTGACGGCTGCGATCATTGAGCTCAGGCTGGAAGAGCACGACTTGCTGTACCATACGCAGATCTTCACGAAAAAGCCTGGTGATAAGTTTAAGCTCGGTTGCTTTGAGATCGAATTCATCCACACGAACCACAGCATCGCCGATTCCGTTGCGCTGGCGATCAAAACGCCGATCGGCACTGTCATCCACACGGGTGACTTTAAGATCGACCTCACGCCCATTCAGGGCGGCATGATCGACCTGCCGCGTCTTGGTCAGCTCGGCAACGAGGGCGTGCTCGCGCTGCTGTCGGACTCCACGAATGTGGAGCGCCCCGGCTACTGCGCCTCGGAAGCGCGCGTGATTGACTGCTTCGACGAGCTGTTCAAAGACTGCAGTAAGCGCATCATTGTCACGACCTTTGCATCCAACGTCCACCGCCTGCAGCAAATCATCAACGTTGCGGCAAAGTATAAGCGCAAGGTCGGCATCACCGGCCGCAGCATGGAAAACATCATGCGCGTTGCAACGGAGCTGGGCTATGTGGACATTCCCGACGGCGTCATGATGGACATGTCACAGATCGGCAGCCTGCCGCGCAGTAAGACGGTTATCGTCTGTACTGGCAGCCAGGGCGAGCCGATGTCCGCACTGCACCGCATGGCATTTTCCGAGCACAAGCAGGTCACGATCGACGCGGGCGACCGCGTTATTATCTCCGCCTCGGCCATCCCAGGCAATGAGATCACGATCAGCCGCGTCATAGACGAGCTGTTCCAGAAGGGGGCAGAGGTCATTTATGATCGCAACACACCGCTGCATGTCTCCGGCCATGCCTGTCAGGAAGAACTGAAGATGATGCTTGCGCTGACAAAACCGCATTACTTTATCCCGGTGCACGGCGAATACCGTATGCTCTGCAAGCATGCCGAGATCGGCAAGCTCATGGGTGTTGAGCCGAAAAATGTGCTCGTGGCCAAAAACGGTGAAGTCATTGAGATCACCAAGCGCAGTATGCGCGCAACGAGCAGCGTCCCTGCGGGCGACGTCTATATCGATGGCACCGGCATCGGTGATGTCGGCAGCGCCGTTCTGCGCGACCGCCGCCACCTCGCTGAGGACGGCATTGTCATGGCGATCATCACACTCTCAGCCGAAAATGGTAAGCCTGTCACCGAGCCTGAGATCATCACACGCGGCTTTGTGTATGTCAAGGAGGCAGAAGCGCTCATGGGTGAGCTCAAGCGTGTTGTCAACGAAAGCCTTGCCAGCTGTGAGCGCCAGAAACAGCGCGACTGGGCGGCTATCAAAGGCCGCGTGAAGTCGAACATCAGCGGCTACCTGTATAAGACCACGCGCCGCAGCCCCATGGTACTGCCCGTGATCATCGAAGTCTGAGCGGAGGCGCAGTATGAAGATCCAGATCTGGGGCAAGTCAAAATGCTTCGACACAAAAAAGGCCGAGCGCTACTTTAAGGAGCGTCGCATCCCGTATCAGGCTATCGACCTGCTGCGCTATGGCATGAGCCGCGGCGAGCTGACGAGCGTGAAAAACGCCGTGGGGCTAGAGGCGCTGCTCGATCCCAAGGCAGCAGACTACGCGCTTGTGCAGCATCTGGCCTATGAGCAGGACAAGATCGAGCGGCTGCTCGATGACCCATCCCTGCTGCGCACGCCCATCGTCCGCAACGGAAGACAGGCCACGATTGGCTATTGCCCGGATGTGTGGAAGACGTGGGAATAAAACATGAAGAAGTCCGATATGGCAGCTGCCATATCGGACTTTTGCTATTACATTTAATTTTAATGTTCTGCCTGTTCTTTGCGGATCGCATCGCGCATCCGCTCCAGCCCGGTCTGAATGATCGCGCGCGGCATGGCAAGATTCAGGCGCACATAGCCTTTTGCGTTGCCGACGAAGAGGGAATCTCCGCCCTCGAGCAGCACACCCGCTTTATTGGCGAAGAAATCCGGCAGGTCTGCCACATCCGGCAGGCAGCGCGACAGATCTACCCACGCCAGATAGGTCGCCTCCGGAATGTACATGACCGCCTCTGGCAATTCCCGAGCCAGAAACGCCTTGACAAACGCGAAATTCTCGTCGAGATATTGCTTGAGTGCCTCATGCCACGCACCACCGTGCGCATAGGCCGCCTGCGCCGCTGTCAGCGACATGGGGTTGACCATGCCGAACAGCTTGTCACGCTCCTGATAGCGTGCGCGCAGCGCGGGGTCGCGGATGATGATGTTGGAAAATGCCAGCCCCGCCATGTTGAAGGTCTTGGTAGGCGCCATGCAGGTGATGAGCTTGGGATAGCGATCCATGACCTTTGCCATCGGGATGTGGCGGCGGCCGCAGCGGATTAGGTCGCAGTGGATCTCGTCGGACACCACCCAGAGGTTATATTCTTCGATGATCGCAGCAACCCGGCGCAGCTCGTCCTCCGTCCACATGCGCCCAGTGGGGTTGTGCGGGTTGCACCAGAATACCAGCTTGCACGCAGGATCGGCGCACTTGCGCTCGAAGTCCTCAAAGTCCACCGCAAACGTACCGTCCGCCTTCTTGTGCAGCGGAGAAGTCAGCACATCTACACCTGCATACTCCGCCGCGTGGAGAAAATAACCGTAGGCCGGCGTGTTGAGCAGCACCATTTCGCCTGCTGTGCAGAGCATTTCCGTCAGCTGATACAGTGCAGGAATAATGCCTGGTGAGATACAGAGCTGCTCTTTGGGAAAGTGCCAGTCATAGTGAACCTTGCACCAATTTGAGAAAGTGTGGTAGTATTCGTCGTCATACAGGCCGGTGTACCCGAAAATGCGGCGGTCGATCCGTGCGCGCAGCGCATCGAGGATCTCGGGTGCCACGCCGAATTCCATGTCGGCGACCCACATACGGACAAATTCTTCATCTTTAAAGGCAAACACTTTTTCCGGACCGGCATGAAAAATATAACCGCGAAAACCGTCTGTATTGAGCGCGTTGGTATGGCGACGGTCAATGATTTCATCGAAATTGTAGTTCATAACGTTTTTCCTTTCTTTGCATTTGCAGCAGGCACATCAGTCTGCGCGTTTATTATAGCAAATATATTGGAAAACAAGCAACAGATCTCAAGAGAAAAAGCACTATGTGCGCGGCCATCCGCGCACATAGTGCTGCAAAAAAGCTTCAATTTTATTCTCAGCTGAAGTTCACGCTGCCGCCGCTGGTCGGGATCACGCCGACATAGGTCGTGCCGCGAGAAAGGTTCAGCGCTGTGCCGTCCTCGAGCGTATAGGTAAAGCAGCTGTTGATGTCGCTGCGCGCCCACTTGATCGGCACATATTTGCCGCCGGTCACAAAGTAGCCGGTGCCGCTGCCGATCAGATCGACCGCGAGGCGGCCATAGCTGTCGACCGTTTTCATGTCAGCCGAGAGGATGAGCAAGTTGGAGAAGGGGACAGGCTCGCCGGTCGCACCGTCTTTGTAGTCGCCCTTATACTGCACGGCCGTGTACTTGCCGGTATCGGCGTGGTACGTGAAGGACGTGCTCTTGGAGGTGTTGAACGTCACCTGTGCGGTGGCGGCGTCGGCAGTGCACTGCTGCGCCGCGTTGTCCGCGAAGCTCAGGCCGGTCTTGTAGCTGCTATTGTGCTCGGTGCGGAACTGATATTTCTCCACGAGCGGCTGCACGTTCGCGCCGTGGAAAAACAGCGTGTGCTCCGAGCCGTGCTGACCGCGGCTCTTATCGCGGTAGAACATGGAGCTGGTATTGCCGTCGCGCACACCGTCGAGGTGGTCGGCATTATAGGTTTTCACATCGCTGTACGCCTGCTCACTGCCGCCGGCATGGATGACGATGGCGTCATACGACAGGGCAACGCTCAGATAGTACGGGCGCAGGCTGCGGATGCTGCCGACAGACTCGATGTCGTACAGGTGGCTGAAAATCGCCATCATACGGGTGATGCCGCCCTCAGCCGGGATCTCATAGATCATGTCCGCCTTGCTGATGCCGACCTGCGGCTGCGCGTAGACAATGTTATTGATCATGACGGCAAACGGGCGGGTATTTTCCGGCTTTGCGCTCAGCTGCTCGCCGGTGAGCGGAGCGTAATACGTCTCCGCTTTCGAGGGAGCACCGCTGACGGACGGCTTTTCGGATTTCGTGCCGCAGCCGGCGCAGATGAGCAGTGCTGCGGCAAGAAGACATGCAAGTATACGTTTCAAAACAGAGTCCTCCTGTTACGTTTGGTTCACATTTATGATACACGCCTTGCAGAGGATTGTCAAATCAACCGCGGCGTGCTACAATGAAAATAAGAAATTTTAATAACTGTCTGGAGATGACCATTTATGTATGAAGAAGTACGCAGCGCAGCCCGCGCGGCTTTGCTCGAACTGCTGGATGCAGCTGCACTCAAGCCGGGTCAGCAGGTCGTGATTGGCTGCTCCTCAAGCGAGATCATGGGGCAGAAGATCGGTAAGGGCTCTACGCCGGAGGCGGCAAAAGCCGTGGTTGACGAGATCCTGCCGATCCTGAACGAGCGCGGTCTCTATCTTGCGGCGCAGTGCTGCGAGCATCTCAACCGCGCCCTGATCATGGAGCGCGCAGCGGCTGAGAAATTCGGCTATGAGATCGTCTGCGTCCGACCGCGCCCGAAGGCGGGCGGCTCGTTCGCAACGGCCGTCTATGAGGCGATGGATGACCCGGTCGCGGTCGAATTCGTAAAGGCTGACGCCGGGCTCGACATTGGCAACACCATGATCGGCATGCACCTCAAGCACGTGGCAGTCCCGCTGCGCCTGTCGGTCAAGACGATCGGCGAGGCGGCGGTCAACGCGGCGCGCACCAGACCGAAGCTCATCGGCGGCAGCCGTGCGGAATATCCGGACTGATCACGCTTTGAGCCTGACATGAAAAAGAGCATCCCCCGAGATATTCGGGGGATGCTCTTTTTCGCTGTTTTGCTGTGATTATGCGCCCTTGTGCATCAGCACAGTCAGAACCAGCGTCAGGACAACAAAGACGAGACCGAACCACTTGGTCGCCTTGGCGAGCTTGGCGTCGAGCGTCTTGGCTTTGCCCTTGGAAAGGAACGTTTCCGCACCGCCAGCAATGGCGCCGGACAGACCGGCGCTCTTGCCGGACTGCATCAGCACGATCACGGTCACGGCCAGACCGGACAGCAGCTGGATAATCGTCAGAATCAGTTCCAAAGTAGTCATGGTATTCATCCTTTCATGATAGGGGAAATCATCTATTATAACGGAGTTACTATATCACAACATCTGGTGCATTGCAAGAGGAGTTTTGCAAAAACAGCTTATTTTTGATCGTGCGCTATGCAGATCACTGCGAGTCATTTGAAAAATAATCGCTGTCGATCCGCTTGATTTGATATGTTTTTTGCGCGGATACGCCCAAATTGTATTCAATCATGAGTTCCGTCAATTTTTCGCCATCGACAAGAATGATATGCTGCGCTTTTGCAAAATCCATTGCACCTTGCGAAAACTTTGCGGTCGTTATGAACAGCCCTTTCTCCACTTTTGGAGGACCCATCATGGCACCGGCAAATTTCTGGATTTCCGGCTTTCCGATCACTGAATCTTTGTCCCAGCGCTTCGCCTGGATGTAGATCAAGTTGAATCCGAGCTTATCCTCGTAAATAATACCGTCAACTCCGCCGTCGCCGGTTGCCTTTGTAACGAAGCCGTCACCATATCCCATGGCTTTCATCAAATCCACAACAAGCGTTTCAAAGAATGATGGCGTTTGATCTATAATAGCGGTGAGTAAGTCATCCGCCAGCTGCTCATTGATGATCGAATAGACGCGCTCAAGAGTCTCCGGCGGAGTTTCCGAGAGATCATCTTCCGGCGGTACAGCAGGATCGATGTCAACCTTTTTCCCTTTCCGAAATGCTGCAAAGTCGGGATAATGCTCCGCAAGATAATGATTCGTAATATCAACACCGCTGTTAAGAAGACGCTTCCCTTCATCGGTTATCTGACAATGCCCGGCTTTCGGCGCGATCACAAGACCGGCTTTCTTCAAGTATGTATTTGCCCAGCCAAATCTTGAAGCCCATACGGACTGACGATTGCTGGAAATCATTTGTGACAGGTCATCGTCCGACAGGTGAAGGCTGGATGCCAGACGATCTCTTACTTCTTTCACAGAGTAGACAGCGCCATCTTGAATCGTTGTCAAAAACGGCAGATAGAGTTCACTAAACTTCGGTAAGGACATTTTTTCACCGCCTTATTCAGATAGTCTATTCAGCAGAGCCACCGTCTCCACGTGCGGCGTCTGCGGGAACATGTCCACGGCCAGCGCCTGCGTGAGTGCGTAGCCGCGCTGCGTGAGCAGCTTCACGTCGCGTGCGAGCGTGCCCGGGTCGCAGGAGACATAGACGATGCGCGGCGGCTGCATGGATACCATCGCGTCAATGGCCTCCGGGTACATACCCTTGCGCGGAGGATCGACCACAATACAGTCCGGCCGGATACCACGCTGCGCGAGTGCCGCTGCGGCAGCGCCGGCATCCGCGCAGAGAAACTCTACGTTTTCCATGCTGTTTCTCTCTGCATTCCGGCGCGCATTCCCGATCGCCTCCGGCACGATCTCCGCACCGATGACGTGCGCAGCCTTTCGCGCCAGACACAGGCTGATCGTCCCTGCGCCGCAGTACAGGTCAAGCACCTGATCCGTCGGTGCGTTGATGGCATACTCCACCGCGCGCTCATACAGCCGCTCGGCCTGCACGGGATTGACCTGATAGAAAGCCTGCGGTGAGAGCGTGAACGTCAGCCCACAGAGCCGGTCGGTCAGCTCCGGTGAACCCCAGAGTGTATAAAAATCTCCGGCGAGCACGACGTTGCCCTTTTGCTTGTTGATATCGAGCACGATACCGGTCAGCTCCGGGCAATGCTCGCGCAGGTATGCAACAAGTTCCTCCGTCTTCGCGCCGAAGCCGCGCGCAGAGACGATGCAAAGCACGGCGTCGGGCGTGTGCATGGCGCAGCGCGTGAACAGATGGCGCACTGTGCCGCGCCCGGTCTGCTCATCATAGGGAGCGATGCCGCGCAGATTCATCCAGTCGCAGACCGCCTGCGCCGCCTTGTCTGCGAGCGGGAGCTGGAGCAGACACTGCTCGACCGGCGTGACATCGTGGCTGGATGCGCGGTAAAAGCCCTTGACCACGCGGCCGTCTTTCACGCCGACGGCGTAAATCGCCTTATTGCGATAGCAGAGCGGGTATTCCATGCCGATGATATCCTGCACCGGCGTCGAAACGCCGCCGATGCGTGTGAGCGCATCGTTGACACGCGCGCGCTTCATGCGCAGCTGTTCGCCGTAATCCATGTGCTGCAGGCTGCAGCCGCCGCAGGTGCGGTAGACAGGGCAGGGCGGCTCTGTGCGCGCAGCGGCAGGGGACAGGCACTGCTCCGCCTTGCCGTAAACGGTGGCCGACGTGACCTTGAGGATGCGCACCTGCCACGTCTCGCCGACAAGCGCGCCTTTCACAAATACGGCGCGGCCGGCGATATGGCACACACCTGCGCCCTCGGACGTGTACCCGGTGATCTCGGCGGTGTGCAGTTGGTTTTTTGCAAGCTGGTCCATGATTTTATTCCGTTTCCTGACCGGAGATGTGCATATATTCGTCATACGTGCAGCGGCGGTCAATGATGCCGTCCGGCGTGATCTCAATGATGCGGTTGGCGACCGTCTGCGTGAGCTGGTGGTCGTGGCTGGTAAAGATAATGTTATACGGGAAAGCATCCATGCCGTTATTGAGCGCTGCGATGCTTTCGAGGTCAAGGTGGTTCGTCGGCTGGTCAAGAATGAGGACATTCGAGCCGAAGAGCATCATGCGCGAGAGCATACATCTGACCTTTTCGCCGCCGGAGAGGACATTGACGGGCTTCAACACTGCATCGCCCGAGAACAGCATTCTGCCAAGGAAGCCGCGGATATAAGTCTCCGTCTGATCCTTTGAATACTGGCGCATCCAATCGATAAGATTGAGATCGGAGTTGAAGAACGCGGAGTTGTCCGCCGGGAAATAGGAGCGCGAGGTGCTCAGACCCCACTTGAAGCTGCCGCTGTCGGGAGTTTCCTCTTCCATGAGAATTTTGAAGAGCATTGTTATCGCCTGCTCGCTTTTTCCGACAAAGGCTATCTTGTCGTTCTTGCGCACGGTAAAGCTGACATTGTTGAGAAGCTTCACTCCGTCAACTTCCTTGGTCAGTCCCTCAACTGTAAGGATATCCTTGCCGACCTCTCTGTCCATATCGAAGCCGACGAACGGATAGCGGCGGCTCGACGCGGGGAGCTCTTCGATAGTGAGCTTATCGAGCAGCTTCTTTCTCGAAGTCGCCTGGCGGGACTTCGATTTATTCGCGGAGAATCTTGCGATGAAAGCCTGAAGCTCCTTCGCCTTTTCTTCGTTTTTCTTGTTCTGCTGTTTTATGAGCTTCTGAATGAGCTGGCTCGACTCATACCAGAACTCGTAGTTGCCGACATACATCTTTATCTCGGAATAATCGATATCGACTATTCGCGTGCAGACATTATTGAGGAAATGGCGGTCATGCGAAACGACTATGACCGTTCCGAAATACTCGCTCAGGAAATCCTCGAGCCACTTGACGGCGGCTATATCGAGGTCGTTCGTAGGCTCGTCGAGCAGGATTATATCGGGGTTGCCGAAAAGCGCCTGCGCAAGCAGAACTTTGACCTTCTGCGAACCGGAGAGCGACGCCATCTGCTCATAGAGCAGGCTCTCTTCAAGGCCGAGACCCTGAATCAGCTTTGACGCGTCTGACTCCGCCTCCCAGCCGTCGAGCTCAGCGAACTCCTCCTCGAGCACTGCGGCGCGCATTCCGTCCTCCTCGCTGAAGTCCGGCTTTTCATAGAGCGCGTCCTTTTCTTTCATTATATCATAGAGGCGGCGGTTGCCCATAATAACGGTGTCAAGCACGGTGTATTCGTCAAAAGCGTAGTGATCCTGACGGAGCACGGACATTCTGACGGTCGGCGGGATTATGACCGAGCCGTGCGAGGGCTCAAGCTCACCGCAGAGTATTTTCAGAAATGTAGATTTGCCCGCGCCGTTTGCGCCGATTATGCCGTAGCAGTTGCCGGGCGTAAATTTGAGATCGACGCCCTTGAACAGGGTCTGGGTGCCGAAATTGAAGCTGAGATCGGATACTGTTATCATCTTGTTCTCCCGTTTTTTTTGCAATAAATATCTGCGGGCAAACGCATTCACCCGCAGTATAATATAATAGCACATATAAGGATTTTCTTCAAGTGGCGGAAAAAATCAGTTTTCCTCCACGAAGCTTTTCAGCGTATCCTCGACGCGCACGCCGGCACTCTCAAGACGGGCTCGGTCATGGTGTCCGCTCGTTATAAGCAGACACTGCGAGCCGATCGCTTTTGCGACATCGCAGTCGTGCAGAAGATCGCCGACAACGACGGCTTTTGACGCATCAACGCCGTGCTCCTCTATGAATTTTTCCGCGCGCTCGACCTTGCTGCCGGCAAGGAGGTTGTCTGCGCCGAGGACGGAGTCAAAATATCCGTCGATTTCATAGTGCTTCAAAAGCCGTTCGAGCTGGCTCTGCTCGCTCGACGAGAGCACGACCTGCGGAATGCCGAGGCGCTTTGCCTCTTCGAGAGCCGCAGAGACGAAGCGAGTCAGTCCGCAGTTTTTGACATGGGCTTCATAGCCCTGCTGGAACTCGGTGAGAATCAAATCGTAGTCCTCATTTTCGAGGTCGAGCACCTGCTCATAGAAATGGCGGATAGGTACATCTATATATTCACGGTACTCATCGAGCGTTATCGGCTCTTTTGAGCGACGGGCAAGCATATCGTTGACGGAGCCGAGCGCGGCGCCGACATCGTCGAGCAGAGTGCCGTTAAAATCCCAGATAATAAGCGAATAGTTTTTCATAAGTTCTCCAAAATTCAAAAAATAATTGCGAAAACATTGAGATCGGAGTATAATACTCACGACAAAACGAGAAAGAGTGAGACAGATGAAAGAATATCTTTTTGAAATGCACGCGCACACCTCGCAGACAAGCAGGTGCGGCGAAGTTCCTGCGGAGCAGGTTGTGAATACTTTCAAAAATCTCGGCTACGACGGAATAGTCATAACCGACCACATGCATACGGGCACGATGGAAAAGATAGCAAACGAGCCATGGGAGAAGAAAGCGGATCATTTCTTCGAGGGTTACAGAGCCGCAAAGGCACTTGAGACCGAGGATTTCACGGTTCTTCTCGGCATGGAGCTGAGATTTCTCGAGAACGACAACGACTATCTTGTCTACGGCTTCAACGAGGACTTTGTCTATTCGCATCCCGACCTCGACAGAATCGAGTGCCTAGAGGACTTCAGACCGATAGCGGACGAGAATAATCTCATCGTTTTTCAGGCGCACCCGTTCAGAGTCGGCATGACGGTCACAGACGACGAGCTGCTCGACGGAGTTGAGATATACAACGCCCATCCCGGTCACGAATCGAACAACGAGATTGCCGAAGCGTGGGCGAAGAAATACAGCCACCTGCGCGTAACATCAGGCTCGGATTATCACGGCAAATTAAATGTTCATCCCGGCGGGCTCTTCTTCCCCGAGCGTCCCGCCTGCCCGCACTGCCTCGAGAAGCTGCTCAGAGATCGCAGATACAGGCTGCGCACGGACAAAGTAACTGAATAAAACTCATATTTCAAAGCACTGCCCGGCTTTCGTCAGGCAGTGCTTTTTGTTTTATTTTCTTGCTGCTTTGCGCTCGTTTCTGCCCTTGTGGAACTCGGAGAACTGAGGCACAACAAACTTGATTCCCTTGGGAACAAGCTCGAACACGACATCGTTGACATACTCGCACTCGCCGTCGATATTGACAGCCGCGGGAACATCGCTGTGGATAGTCAGCTTTGTGCCGTTGATATACTGGGTCATCGGCAGACCGAGGTGCTGACCTTTCTTATACTTCTGAAGAAGCGGGAACAGGCGCAAACGACCTCTGTCGTGGCGAATGATAACAAAGTCAAGCTTGCCGTCATCCGGCCATGCGAGCGGAGCCGCCTTGAAGCCGCCGCCGTACCAACGGGAATTCGCCGCGACGCAGAGCAGGACATCCTGCTTTATCGGCTCGCCGTCGTCAATAGTTATGGTGAACTCATGCCCTATTTTCTTGCAGAGCGCCTGGAGAGCCGCCGCGACATACGCGGTCTCACCCGTCATAAGCGGCATCTTCTTGAAATAGGACTGCTTCGCGCAAACCTCGGCGTCCATGCCCATCGAGCACTGGTTGATGGCTATCTTGTCGCCGCACTTGATAACATCAAGCTCGACGGGTATACCCGTGACCTGAGCCTCGACATTGCAAAACTGCTCCTTTGTGCCGAACAGGCGGACAAAATCGTTGCCCGAGCCCAGCGGGATAACTGCAACCTCGCAGTTGGGATAGCCGTAAGCGCCGTTGACTACCTCATAGAGAGTTCCGTCGCCGCCGCAGGCATAGAAGCGGAGCGCTTCGCCGGATTTTGCGTGTTCCCTGCAGTAGTTCTGGGCGTCGCCCTGACATTTTGTGACATAGATCTCATAGTCGAGACCCGCTTTGCCGCAATAGTCCTCAATCTGGGGACGGATAATGCTCTCGGCATTGCCCTTCTTTCCTGCTGCCGGATTGATGAGGAAAATATGTTTCACAAATAATACCTCCTGTTTTACCTCTTTCGCCTTATTTAAAATACATAAATAACTGGCATTTTATCATGCCGTTATATAATTTCCTGCGTTTATCAGCCTTGCGCCCGAACTCCTGCTCGAAAGTATCGCACGGAGTTATGATGCTATATGACCAGCCGTGGCGACGCTCAAACACGCGGCCCATGTCGCGATAAAGTGTGTTCGCCTGCTCGATATCGAGCATACGCTCGCCATAGGGCGGGTTGCATATAAGAGTTCCGCGCTCGGTCTGCGGAACGAATTTTTTCAATTCACAGCAGCGCACGCTGACGAGGTCGTCAACGCCGGCAGCTTCGGCGTTTGCGGCGGTAAGAGCCGCAGCTTCACAGCTGATGTCGGAGCCGTAAGCAAAGAAGTCATGAGCCTCGCGCTCAAGGTCGCGCGCACGCTCGCGCTCGGTATACCACACATCGCGCGAGATATTGCTCCAGCGCTCGGCGGCAAAGTTGCGGTTGACTCCGGGGGCGATATTGCGTGCCATCATCGCGCCCTCGATAAGTATCGTACCCGATCCGCACATGGGGTCATAGAGCGAATGATACGGGCGCAGACGCGAGAACCAGCACAGCGACGCAGCAAGAGTCTCTTTTATCGGGGCGTCGTTTGCATTCTGGCGGTATCCCCTCTTATGAAGTCCCGCGCCGGAGGTGTCGAGCATGAGCGAAACTTTATTTTTCATTATAGAGAACTGAATCTGATAGACAGGTCCGCTCTCTTCAAACCACTCGATAGAATATTTTTGTTTGAGGCGTTCAACGACCGCTTTTTTGATTATCGCCTGGCAGTCGCGCACGCTGAAAAGGTCGGAATCGATGGAATAGCCCTTGACGGGGAACGCATCGTCTGCGCCGATCCACTGCTCCCACGGGAGGGCGCGTGTGCCCTGAAAAAGCTCCTCAAAGCTATGCGCCTCGAACGAGCCGAGAAGCACAAGCACACGCTCGGAAAAGCGCGAGCAGATATTTGCGCGGGCAAGAATATTTTCGTCGCCGCTGAAAAGCACGCGGCCGTTTTCGGCGCGGACATCCGACGCCTCCATATTTCTGAGTTCTTCGGCTATCGGCGCCTCAAGACCCAGCAGACAGGGTACTGCGAAATTTATATCCATCAAAACTACCTTTCAAAGCTACTTTCGTTTTCACATAGTACAAGGGGCGCACCAGGGCGCGCCCCTTGTTCAGAAAAGCAAATTCAAATCATTCGGCGCCGGGCTCAAGCAGACCGTAGCCGCCGTCGGTACGGCAATAGACCACGCTGACAAGACCTGTCGCCTCGTTTATAAACATATAGAACTCGTGGCCGAGCATATTCATCTGAAGAATAGCCTCATCGACCGTCTGCGGCTTGACTGCAACGTGCTTTGTTCTGACGAGGTCATACTCTTTCTCGTCCGCAACATCCGCGCCGTCATTGAGTTCATCAAATGCGGCGGAGCGCATACGCTTTTCAAGCTTTGTTTTGTTCTTGCGAATCTGGCGAACGAGCGAATCGACGCATTTATCGAGCGCATCGTTCATATTTTCCGCCCGCTCCTGCGCACGGAATATCATACCGTTGTTGATAACGGTTATCTCAACTGTCTGACCTGACTTCTCGACAGTGGCGGTGATCTTTGCCTCCGCCTCGTCGCCGAAGAAACGCTCTACCTTGGCAAGCTTTTTCTCCGCTCTCTCCTTGAATGATTCTCTCGGCGAACACTTGCGTCCAGTAATAACTATTTTCATAATGTCAGCCCCTTAGAATTATTGGAGACTTCTGTCTCTGATTGTATTGTAGCACATATGACTAAAAAAATAAAGAGTAAAGAGCTGCATTTCTAAAAAATTTACAAATTTTCTATAATAAGGCAAGATATCAGACAACGACGGTCACATGGCGGGTAACGTGGCAGCCGATATTGACCGCGACGGGCAATCCCGCGATATGGGTCGGGGCAAATTCGACGGCGGCGCTCAGCGCGGTCGTCTTGCCGCCGAAGCCCTGAGGGCCTATATTGAGGGCATTTGCCTTTTCGAGTATCTCCGATTCCATCGCGGCGTAATACTCATCGGCATTCGGCTCGCTGACCGGGCGGCAGAGAGCCTTTTTGGCGAGCAGCGCACACTGCTCGAAATCGCTGCCGATACCGACGCCTATAACCATCGGCGGGCAGGGATTGCTCCCCGCGCGGCGAACGACATCGACAACATAATCTATGATATCCTCGCGCGAGGCGGAGGGAGTGAACATTTTAAGCGCGCTCATATTCTCGCTGCCGAAGCCCTTGGGCGCGACGGTCAGCTCGACTTTATCGCCCTCGACAAGCTCAATATGCAGAACAGCCGGGGTGTTGTCGCCGGTATTGACGCGCCTGAGAGGATCGGCAACGACCGACTTCCTGAGATAGCCCTCGGTGTAGCCTTTTGCGACTCCGGCGTTGACGGCATCTTTAAAGCTGCCGCCGACAAAGTGGACATCCTGACCGATTTTTGCAAAGATAACAGCCATTCCGGTGTCCTGGCAGATGGGGATATCCAATTCCTTTGCGGCGCAGAGATTATCGCACAGACGGCACATTATATCTTTGGGCACATCGTCGGTTTCTGCATCGGCGCTCTTTTTGATAAGCGCTGCGAGGTCATCGGGCAGAACTTTGTTGGCGCTGATGCACGCGCGGCTGACCGCTTCGGTTATGAGGCTGACATCTATCTCACGCATTGGGCTTTCCCTCCATGAGAATCTCGCCGTCGCCGACAACGAGCAGCGGCTTTGCGAAGAGGGTCAGCGGGTCGGAATCGAACAGGCTCATATCGGCATCCTTGCCGACTTCGAGAGAGCCGACGCGGTCGGCGATTCCGCACATCTCGGCGGGATTTATGGTTATGGCTCTCAGCGCGTCCTCATGAGTCATGCCCTCGCGCACGGCAAGTCCCGCGCACAGCGGCAGATACTGAATCGGAATAACCGGATGGTCGGTGACTATAGCGGTCTTTACGCCCGCTTTGCTGAGCACGCCCGGGGTTGCGGGGGTGGAATCTTTGAGCTCGGGCTTGCAGCGGTCGCTGATAAGAGGTCCGCTGAACGCCTTGACCCCGGCTTTCGCGAGTCTGTCGGCAATAAGATGACCCTGAGTGCAGTGGACAACGCAATAATCGAGCCCGAACTCCTCGGCGATACGCACGGCGGTGAAGATATCATCGGCGCGGTGGGCATGAATATGCATCTGCATATGCTCCTCAAACAGCGGAGCGAGAGCTTCGAGCTTCGCGTCGAACTCGCGGCTTGCCTTATCTTTTTTGATATATTCGCGGGTCTTTGTCAGCTGTTCTCTGATTATCGCGGCGGTCGCCATTCTCGTGCTGGGTGCCATTTTTTTCTCGTTATAGACGGTCTTGGGATTCTCGCCGAGGGCGAATTTCATCGCGGCGGGAGCCTTGACAACCATATCATCTATGCACACGCCGTGGGTTTTTATCGCCGCTATCTGACCGGCTACGGGGTTCGCGCTGCCCGGGCAGGTCAGCACGCAGGTAACGCCCGCCTCTCTCGCCTCTTCAAAGCATCTGTCGAGAGCGTTGACGGCATCGAGCGCTCTGAGGTTCGGCGTGACGGGATCAGTCATCTCGTTGCAGTCCTCGCCCTCAAAGGTCAGCGAATCCTCGGTGATGCCGATATGTGTATGGGCATCGATAAAGCCTGGATAGAGCGCCGCGCCCTTGGCGTCATAAGCCTCGCCCTGCGGGCAGTCTTTCATATCGCCCAGGGAGATTATTTTTTCATCAAACTCGATATATCCGTTTCCGATAGTACCGTTCGTTACCGTATGTATAACGGCGTTTTTGATAATCACAAGATCGCTCCTTTTTCTTAAATCAAAAAAGCGGGCTGAACGCCCGCCTGATAATGCATTTTTTACTGTCTGCCGCCGCCGCGCCTCGAATAGCCTCCGCTGCGCTTGGAATCGGAAGATCTTTTCAGATCGGTCATTTTTTCATCGCTGATCTGCTTGAACTTTGCCATCATATCCTCGAAGGACTGGTTGCCGGAAGTCTCCTGATTGACGGCTTCGACCTGTCTGCCCTGCTGAGGCGGTCTGCGCTGGCCGGAGGACTGCTGATGCGGTCTGTTCTGCTGACCCTGTCTGTCGCCCGAGGGACGTGGTCTGCGCTGAGGACGGTCGCCGCCGTTATTGTCGGCATTGAGCTTCTTTATCGAAAGGGCTATCTTGCCTTCGGGGCTGATCGAAATGACCTTCGCCGTAACTTCCTGGTTTAGCTGCAAATGCTCTCTGATATCCTTGACATAAGACGTTGAGACCTCGGAAATATGGATCATGCCCGTTTTTCCGCCCTCAAGTTCAACAAATGCGCCAAAATCGGTAAGACCGGTCACCTTACCCTTAACAACACTTCCCTGCTCGATCTGCATAATAGTACGCTGCTCCCTTTTTTACTTGTCGGCCGACTGCTGTTCGTTGTAATATACCCTTTCATCCGGGAAAACATAGCCGAGTTCACGCCTTGCTATCTGCTCGACATAATCATCGAGATCCGAACTCTTGACAAGCTTTTCAAGCTCCTCATTCTCGGCTTTCTTATCGGCAAGCTGAGTTCTGAGCTGAGCATTGTACTTCTCCTGAGATTTGATATCGGACTGCATGACAATAAAGGATATAAGGAAATAACACACTGCGACCGCGAACACGATCATCAGTATGGTACTATGCCTTTTTTTGAGTCTGCGCTTTTTTTCCGACATTCTTACGTTTCCCTTTGACCTTCTGTTTCCTTGCTTTGGGGCATATTTGCCTATTCAAAGTATACAACATATTGCGCCCCTTTTTCAAGAGGTAATTCATATTTTTTTCATTTTTATTTGACATTATTCCGTCTTTTTCCCCGGGCGGCGTTAATTTCTGTGATATTTTTTCTTTTAAGCTGCAAAGCGGCTTGCTGACAGCGTCTTTTATCCGCCAAAAGAGCTTTCTGAGCTTTGACGAAATAAGCAGACCGAGATGTTTTGCTGCCGCGCCGAGGCTCAGGCGTTCGGCTGCAAAGCCTATCAGCTGCGCCGCGAGGATATAGAGCAGAGTGCGCCCGTCATTGAGCACGAGTATAAAACAAAACGAAGCAAAGGCGCAGACTATTACATAGAGAATATCGGTCACGAATATGACCTTGCGCCCGCCCGGCAAAACGGCGCGGACGGCGCACACGGCATCGTAGAACACTCCGAGCAGAAAGCCGATGCCGAGCGAATGCAGAAAGACGGATATCTGGCCGTCCAGCCCCTGGATATACTCCATCAGCGGAACACGCGGCTGAAGAATCCGCCTTTTCCGGGCTGTTCGTCGGAATAGGTCAGCGAATTGACCGTGCCCTCAAGGCTCAGTTCGCCGCTGTCGACACTGAGATTGATTATATGCAGGTCGCTGCCGCGCACGGTCAGCTCTCCCATCTGCGTGAATATCACGACCGTCTGCTCGTCAAAGCTGTCCACATCGGACACACCGGAGACGGTCAGGCGATTTCTGTTTTCCATTATAAGATTGTGGGGCAATGCCTGAACTTTGTTTTCTTCCGTCATAAATAAAACCTCCCGTCCGTTAATAATACGGCGGGAGGCTCTCGATTATGACCGATTTACAGAATTTCGTACATCGCGGCGGCGTCCTCTTTGCGGACGGTCTCGGCAACATTAAGAACACGCGCACGGGTCACATTCTGACCCATGGATATTTCAATGACATCGCCGACCTTCACATCATAAGACGCGCGGGCTATTTTGCCGTTTACCGTGACGTGCTTTGCGTCGCAGACCTCGTTTGCGACGGTGCGGCGCTTTATCAGGCGCGACACCTTAAGATACTTATCAAGTCTCATAACATTCCGCGGCAAAAGCCGCATCCTTTCAGAACATTAGAACGTTAAAAAAATCAGGGGCATCTCTGCCCCTGAAAAGCCAGCAAAATTATTTTGCAACCTTGTCTTTAAGGCCCTTGCCTGCCTTGAAAGCGGGAACCTTGCATGCGGGGACATCGATGGTCTCGCCGGTTCTGGGGTTACGGGCAGTCTTAGCTGCGCGCTCTCTGACCTCGAAAGTGCCGAAGCCTGCGATCTGAATCTTGTCGCCCGATGCGAGAGCATCGCCGATGCAAGCGATAACAGCGTTGACAGCCTTCTCGGCGGTCTTCTTCTCAAGTCCCTCTTTTGCTGCAACGGCAGCGATAAACTCTGTCTTATTCATTACGTGTTTCTCCTTTTGTTTTTTCTTTTCTTTTTATGCAATGTCCGTTGGACACAGTCATCGTTATTATTTTCTGCTCTCTGCCTTGGCTTCATCCCAGAGTTCGTCGAGCTTTTCAAGCGGAGCGGACTCCATATCGATGCCGCGCTCGCGCGCAAGCTGTTCAACGCGGATGAAACGGGCTATAAACTTATCGGAAGCCGCAGTCAGCGCCTCCTCGGCATCGCACTTGACAAAGCGCGAAACATTGACGGCGGAGAAAAGCAAATCGCCGAGCTCCTCGGAAATATGCTCCTTGTCGCCCGATTCGATAGCCTCGGAAAGCTCCTTCGCCTCCTCAAGCACTTTCTGCTGAGCGCCGGAGACATCGTCCCAGTCAAAGCCGACTGCCGCCGCTTTCTGCTGAATCTTAGTCGCTCTCATAAGCGCGGGAAGCTCACGCGGGATGCTGAGCATAGGCTCGCTCCCCTTTTTCTGTCCCTTTGAGCGGCGCTTTATGGCGTCCCAGTTATTGAGCACATCGCCGACACCGGAGACCTCGACCTCGCCGAAAACATGCGGGTGGCGCTCGATGAGCTTTTTGCACACGCCATCAGTGACATCGCCGAAATCGAAGTTGCCCGCCTCCTGCTCCATCTGAGCGTGGAACACGACCTGCATGAGCAGATCGCCGAGTTCTTCGGTCATCAGCTCCTTATCGTCCTTGTCGATAGCTTCGATAACTTCGTAGGTCTCTTCGATAAGGTTCTTTCGGATGCTCATATGAGTCTGCTGTGCATCCCACGGGCAGCCGCCCGGAGTACGGAGCAGACGCATGATCTCAAGGAGATCGTTTATATCGTATTTTTCTTTCTGCTTAAAGTCTACCATATGATCCCCTGTCTGATTTTATCGGCAAGAAATATTCTAACCCAAAAGTTCATATTTTTCAAGTACTTTTGCAATTTTTTCGCCTGCGGGCAAAGATTCTATATCCTCGCGCACGATGCCCTTGAAGACGATGATAGCTATCGCATACACAATAACGGCGATTATGATGGCGGCGAGCAGCGCGATATCCGCGCCGTGGCTGACGCTCTTGAGCACATAATTGCCGAGCAGACCGTAAGCCGCCCACGCCGCGAGACCGCACATGGCGGCGGAGATAAGCGGTTTTATCAAATCGGACATTATATCAATGCGGACTTTAGTGACTTTTATAACGGCGATGACATTGAGAATGACATTTACAACATAGAACAGGACTGTTCCGATAACCGCGCCGTTGAAGTTGATGCCCGGTATGCCGACGAGGGCGAAGTTGCAGATTATCTTGACGACGGCGGAGACGAGCATTGTTTTTACGGGGATATCCGTTCTGCCGACCGCCTGAAGGAGGTTCGTAAGCGGGGTCGAAATGGACATGAACGCAGTCGTGAAGCCGAAGACGGCAACCATGGGCGCTATCATCGGGATATCGGCAGCCATTCTGCCGCGGCCGTAGATAAGAGTAAGTATAGGCTCGGCGAGCACGCCCATGCCGATACCGGCGGGCAGAGCTATGAGCATGGAGACTCTTATAACGGTATTGACGGCGCTCTTGACAGCCGCCTTGTCTTTCATCGTCCACGCCTCCGCGAGGGCGGGAAGCGCGCTGACACCGAGTGATACGGTTATCATCGGGACGAGGTTCTTGAAGTCCACGGCGGTGTTATATGCGCCGTAGAGATAGCTCATGAAGCCCTTGCTGTCTGAAAGATTCAAGGTACCGCTCGCGACATCGGCATCGATGCACTGCTTATATAAATTGTATATTGTATCCTGACCGCTCTCGATAGCGTGGAGCAGGCGGTTCTGGATGGTCACGGCGTCGATAAGATTAGTCGCGTTGAGAACGAGAGAGCTCAAAAGAATCGGCACCGCTATGGTTATCATGTTCTTGGCTATTTCATGATTTGCGGGCGGCTTCGGGGAATTGACGAGCTCGAGGCGGGTTATACCGTCGCCCTTTGTTCTGTGGCGGATACCGAGATAGATAAGGCTCAGAAGCGAGCCGAGGGTAACGCCGAGTATTGCGCCGGCGGCAGCCCACGGGTATGTTACGCTGAAAGCCTCATTAAGAGACGAGACCTCTTTGCCGAACACTGTAGCGGTAGCCGAGCCTGCGGCAACGGCGCTGTTATAGGCGCTCTCGCCGTATGACATGATGAGCTTTGCAAAAACAAGTCCGATAACAAGCTTGCCGAGAGCCTCGATGACCTGCGATATGGCGGTCGGGATCATGTTGCGCAGACCCTCGTAATATCCTCTGTAAGCCGAAACATAGCAGCAGAAGAATATCGACGGGGCGACGGCTATCATCGCGGGCAGGTTTCTTATATCCGAGATGAACGCGGCATATGGAATGGAGATAATGACCATGAGCAGCGTGCCCGCGGTTCCGACGAGAAGGAATATCTTGCGCGCCGTTTTTAGCGTCATGCGCGCCTCGCGGTAATGATTTAATGCGACATCCTCCGCGACCATGCGCGACACCGCTATCGGCAGACCCGCCATGGAAATTGAATAGATGGGAGTATAGATGGCATAGACCGAGGTGAAATATCCGTATCCCACGAGTCCGAGCATACTGCCCAGCGGCATCTTGAAGCAGAGACCTATCACCTTGACCACGAGGGTCGAGATGACAAGGATTATTGCGCCGTTCAAGAGCGACTGTTTCTTTCTTTCTGCCAAGGGTAAACCTCCTTGCTGTTCGTTTCTTTCTTAAAACCGTTCCTAATTATATCGTTTGAGGGTGATATTATCAACAATATGATGAAAAATTTAACAATTGTTTAATCCATAAACTCACGAAGCAGCGAGTTTTCGGGGATAACATCGACCGGCAGAGGCTCGAATCTCTCAAGGCGTTCTATCATCATCTGCGCCTCGTCATACCACTCGCTGCCGCTCCCGACAGAACTCAGCATCGGCACGGCAAGGGCACGGAACACGCACGGCTCATAGGCATGGAGCGAGTCTATCTTCTCCGCCGCCAAGTGGCTGTAAGGGAAGATATACTTATCCTCGCCGCGCTGGACGCTCCCCCAGAGGTCATATGTCCGCTCGACACTGCTCGCGCGGTGGTAATAATCCCGAACGAGGCGGCGGACAAAGCGCAGATCGCGCTTCGACATAAGCACATCCCCGTCCTCATCGGCGATACGGGACGAGACGCTGACATAGAGTTTCATCAGATTTTCGCTCGGCAGAGAGTCGGTTATAACCGGGTTCAGGGCGTGGATGCCCTCGACTATCAGCACATCGTCCTTGCCGAGCGTTATAGGGTCGGAGAAGCCGCTGCGCCTGCCGCTGACGAAATCGAAATGCGGCAGTCTCGTTGTACCGTTTTTGATGATATCCTCAAGGCACGAGTCGATAAGCGCGATATCGAGGGCGTTGACAGTCTCATAGTCGGGCTTGCCGTTTTCATCGAGAATGGCATCGCGCTGATCGTGATAAAAATCGTCGAGCGAGACAGTGAAAGCCTTTGCGCCGCGCGATTCGAGCCGCGAGGCGATGAGCCCGGCGGTGGTCGTTTTACCGGACGCGCTGGGACCCGCGAGCATGACTATACGCTTTTCGCGGTCGGAGAATATACGCTCGGCTATTTCATCGAGCCTGTCTGAATACCGCTCCTCGGCTTTTGAAACGAGAAAAGCGGGGTCGTTTGCCGCCATTGAGTTTATTTTTACGAGAGATTTCAACCTATCACCTTATTTATCCGCAGACGACTGCGAACCGAATATTTCCGAATAGAACTCCGATATGCGTTTCTTGCGCTCCATCAGAGTGTCAAACCGGGCATTATATTCATATGGATATTTGTAGTTAAAAATACGCTCGATATAGTTGCTGCCGGGCTTTTTGAGCTTTGTTACGGCGCCCGCTCCGGCGGCGAGGACAGTATGCGTCTCCTCCATCATGAAGACATTGTATCTGCACTCCGTGCCGGGCTTGCACCAGCCGACATTTTCGAGGTTGCCGACGCAGCGGCTCTGGCGATACATATAATAAGGAATATAGCCGTTATCGAAGAGAACAGAGTGGGAATAATCAATCATCTTCCCCGCCGTCTCCCCTTCGCTGACCGCGTGACCGTGTTCTCTGAGAGTGGATGCGGATTTCAGCGCAAGGGCATGGACGGTTATATTCGCAGGCGCGAGCGAGACGACTCCGTCAACGGATCTTTTGAAGCTCTCGAGCGTATCACCGGGGAGTCCCGCGATAAGATCGACATTTATATTTTCAAACCCGCTCTTCTCGGCGAGGGCATAAGAAGAAAAGAAATCCGCCGCGGTATGCTTTCTGCCGACCGCTTCGAGCACGGAATCGTTGAGGGTCTGGGTATTTATGCTTATTCTGTCGACCGAGTGGTCGCGCAGGACATCGAGCTTCTCCTGCGTTACGGTATCTGGTCTGCCGAGTTCGACGGTATATTCGCGTATAGCGGACAGATCGAAGCTGTTTTCTACTGCCGAGCAGACCTTTTCCATCTGCTCCGCGCTGAGAATACCGGGCGTTCCGCCGCCGATATATATACTCTCAAGCCGCAGTCCGATATCGCGGACGATTTTTCCCGTTATTTCAAGCTCTATGCACAGGTCGTCAACATAGACGGGCAGAAGCTTTGCGGCGTTGGCGTTGGTTATCGAATGGGAGACGAACGAGCAATAGCTGCACCTTGACGGGCAGAACGGTATCGCGATATAGAGGCTGAACGAGCGCTCGTCGCCGAGGGCGGCTATCTCCTGCTCCGTGCCCGCGACGCTCTGCGCAAGGCGCGCTTTCGGCTCGCTTACAAGAAGTTTTTTTGTAAAATAGTCATACGCGCCCTTTTCGCCGAGAGATTCAATGAGCTTCAGCATAAGCTTGGACGGGCGCACGCCTGTGAGTATGCCCCAGGGCGGGACATAGCCCGTGACGGCGCTCAGAGCGGAGAAAAGCTCGCGAGCCATGGTGCGCTCGCACTCATCCTTTTCGGGTTCGTCGGTCTTTGGGACTTCTGCCGAGCGAGTCTCGGTCTTATCCCCGACATTGACGCGCACGCGCACGGAATATCCGCCGCTCGCGCCGTCGAGATATGTTTCGACCTCGGGCGCTCCGCTTTCGGGCAGAGTGTCCGAGACTGTTATCTTTTCGTTCGGGAAGAACACGCGGCAAAGATTCTCCATCTCATAATGGAAATCGTGACCGCAGATATATAGAATCATAGGCGTTTCCTTAAAGCTCTCCTCTGGGTATTTTTCTTAAATATCTGTTTCTTACCCGCTCCTCAGAGAGCGTTGTGGAGCGGTTATGCCCGGTATAGACGGTATATTCGCCGTCGAGGGCGGCAAGGCGTTTGAGGCTTTCGACCATAGCCTGCCAGTCCCCGCCGGGAAGGTCGGTTCTGCCGACGGTGCGGCAGAAGAGAGTATCGCCCGAGAACATCACGCGTTCGGTTTCTTCGAGATAGCACACGCCGCCGAGGGTGTGGCCGGGGGTATGAATAGTATGGAGAGTGATATCCCCTATCTTCGCTTCAAAGCCCTCTTCCGCGAGCAGATCGTAATCGACATATTTCTGGATGCCGTGATTGACATGGGTCGCGAGGCTGATATCCTCGCACTTGAGGCAGGCGCTGTCATAGGGGTGGATGGCTATTTTCGCATCCGGGTAGTCGTCTTTTATATGCGCGACGCCGAGAATGTGGTCATAGTGACCGTGGGTGAGAAGAATATACTTGAGATTTTTCACCTCGTCGCGAAGGACTGATTTCAATTCGTCCGTGTAGTCGCCGGGATCGATAACCGCCGCCTCGCCGCTGTGTTCGTCTATAACGACATAGCAGTTCGCCTGAACGGGTCCCATGGGCAGAGTGTGTATCTTCATCATTTGTCTTTCCTCCATATATCGGTATCGAGCATTATAGTGACGGGTCCGTCGTTTGCTATATCGACCGCCATATCCGCGCCGAAGATGCCCTTTTCGACTTTCCTGACGCCGTTTGCGGATAGCTCGGAGCAGAACAGCTCATAGAGCCGATTCGCTTCATCGGGCGCGGCAGAGAGCGTAAAAGACGGTCTGTTGCCCTTTTTGCAGTCGGCGCAGAGAGTGAACTGCGAGATAGCGAGAATCTCGCCGCCGACATCGTTGACGCTGAGATTCATTTTTCCGTTTTCGTCCTCGAACACGCGCAGACGCGCTATTTTGCCGGCGAGCAATATTGCCTGTTCATCGGTGTCGCCCTCGACAACGCCGAGCAGGACATTGAAGCCCTTGCCTATCTCGCCGACGGTCTTTCCGTCAACGGAAACTTTTGACGATGTGACGCGCTGAACAACAGCTCTCACGGTGATTCCCCCTTGGACTTGCGATATCTAAAAATACTATAAAAATAATTAATATCAGGTTGCGGCTCTCTCGACGCTGAGCACGCCGTCGATTCGCTCGATTTTGGCGGCAACGCTCTTGAGATGCTCGATTCCAGAGACGGTTATGGTCATAGAGAACGTGCTTCTGCCGTCTTTGAAATTCCTTGTGTTTATATCATTTATCATAACGTGCATATTGGCGAGCTGGACGGAGATATCCGCGAGCATACCGACCCTGTTGAGGCAGGATATCATGAGCGTTGCGCGGAAATCCTCTTTTATGGCGCTGTCCCAATATGCGTTTATCCATCTGTCTTTGTCGCCGCAATGCTCGAGATCCTTCGGGGCGTTGCTGCAGTCGCGCGTATGGATCGACACGCCGTGGCCGCGGGTAATAAAGCCGATTATACTGTCGCCCGGGAGCGGATTGCAGCAGCGTGAGAACTTGACAAGGCAGTTGTCGATGCCCTCGACTATAACGCCCTCGCTGCTCTTGACGCGCTTTTTCGGCTGGGTGAGCACTATTTCCGGCGGAGCGGACGCCTTGACTATCTTGTTATACTCATCTTTTATATGCGGCATCATGCGGATGAGCGACACGCCGCCGTAGCCGATAGCGGCATAGAAATCCTCGACCGTGTCGAAATGCTGGCGCTCCGCGATGCGCTGGAGGAACAACTTCATCTCGTCATCCGGCAGGCGGATAAAGCTACGCCTGAACTCGCGCTCGACCTCCGCCTTGCCCTCGGCGATATTCTCGTCGCGGCGCTCCTTCTTGAACCAGTTGCGGATTTTGCTGCGCGCCTCGCTCGTCTTGACTATCTTGAGCCAATCGCGGCTCGGTCCCTTGCCGGGCTGAGACGAAGTCAAAACATCAACTATTTCGCCGGTCTTTACTTGATAGTCAATCGGCACAATACGCCCGTCGACCTTTGCGCCGGTCATGCGGTTGCCGATAGCGGAATGAATGGCATAGGCGAAATCGATAACGGTCGCGCCTATGGGCAGGTTTATAACGTCGCCCTTGGGAGTGAACACAAACACCTCTTCGGGGACGAGGTCGCTCTTTATCGTTCTGACGATATCCTCGACATCTTCGGAATCGCTCTGGCTCTCGAGCATCTGGCGAATCCACGCGAGGCGCTTATCGAAGTTGCCGCTCGCGGTGCCGCCGCCGAGCTTATACTTCCAGTGCGCGGCGATACCGTATTCAGCCGTCTGATGCATTTCCCAGGTTCTTATCTGAACCTCGAATGGTATTCCCTCTTTGCCGATAACGGTGGTATGCAGGGACTGATACATATTCGGCTTCGGGGTCGAGATATAATCTTTGAAGCGGTTCGGGATCGGGCGGAACATATCGTGGATAACGCCGAGGCAGTTATAGCAATCGATAACAGACTCGACTATTATTCTGACGGCGTAGATATCATAAATCTCATCAAAGGTCTTGCCGCCGATATACATTTTGCGGTAGATTCCGTGGACGCTCTTGATTCTGCCCTCGACCTTGCAGCCGGAGACGAGCGGATCGACGCGCTCCTTTATTTTCTCGATTATGCTGTCGAGGAACTCCTTGCGCGACGCGCTCTGAGAGTTGAGATAGTCCTCGATCTCTTTATACGCGACGGGGTCGAGGCAGATAATGGCTCTGTCCTCAAGCTCCTCTTTTATCGTTCTGATACCTAAGCGGTGAGCGATGGGGGCATATATCTCAAGAGTTTCAAGGGCTGTTTCGCGGCGCTTCTCTTCGCGGACATAGCCGATGGTTCTCATATTATGCAGTCTGTCGGCGAGCTTTATAATAATAACTCTGATATCATTCGACATCGCGAGGAGCATCTTGCGGATATTTTCCGCCTGCGCCTCTGCCTTTGTCTCGGTCGGCACTTTAGCGAGCTTTGTCACGCCGTCGACTAATTGAGCTATCTCGTCGCCGAACTCGCGCTCGATATCCGCCTTTGTGACATCGGTATCCTCGACAGTATCGTGCAGGAGAGCCGCCGCCACCGACTGGCTGTCCATGCCGAGGTCTGCGAGAATCGAGGCTACGGCTATCGGGTGGATTATATACGGCTCGCCGGACTGGCGGAGCTGGTTCTTATGATGTTCCTTCGCCACATCATAGGCGCGCTTCACCGTTTCAAGCTCGTCGTCGCGGTACATGGTCTTTATTTTTTCGTAGAGCTTGTCGAAGCCGTCGTCAAAGGAAGAGCTGCCGTCGGTGAAATCCGCCTGACGGTTCATCTTCTTCTCCTCGGTCTCGCCGTTTATTTTTTCTTCCCACGATCTCATCGGATCACTCCTCATTATCTTGCCGCTGTTTATAAAAAGCTTCTTATATGTTTCATCAATTGTGCGTCCTCAAGGTTCACCTTGGGGCTCTGTTCGTTGACAACGATGCTGCCCGCAGGCGAGCGGTTGAGAACGCCCGTCTGCACCATAACTTCGACAGCACTCGCAACGGCGCATATTCTGTCCTCCCCGAAGCCCGAGCGCAGGCAGAGCATCTCATACTCGGCGCTCCATGAGCCGCGCCGTTTTATCTGGGTATACACCGCGCCGCAGAGGCTTCTGTCCGGCAGAGCGGCTCTCGCCTGCTCAGCAGTCAGCTCCTCGCCGTGCATGACGCGGTCAAAGAGCCTCAAGCCCTCGAGCACCTTCATATCGTCGCTGCCCGACGGGCGCATATTCCTGATATATACGCCGATGCGGACACTCCCCTGATACTCGTTCCTGTCGAGATTGACGGCGAGGTCAACTGTATCGCCGACGCTGTAAAAGAACGAGCGCTCGGTCATGCCGAAATACATGGCGAAGATGCGCGTATCGCCCTTTGAGACGGTTATTCTCATATGCTTGCCGTTGCCGACGGGAGAAAAGCCCTCTATCTTCATGCCGTAAAGTCCGAAGACCGGTTGGGGGTTGCCCGCGCCGAAAGGCTCAAGGGACGAGACGGCATCGAGAATATCCAAAGATATATGCGCGGGATTGATTTTGAGATCTATATTCTGAACCGGAAACGGCATCTCGGTATTAAGCGAATATTCCGTTATCTCCGAACGCAGCTGTTCGATATCCTTCGCCATGAGCGAGAGTCCCGCCGCCTGAGTGTGACCGCCGAAATGGGTCAGCAGATGCTTTGAATTTTTTATTGCATCATAGAGCGAGAAGCCCTCGATGCTGCGTCCCGAGCCGCGCGCCGTGCCGTCCTCTGTATTGCGCGAAATTATTATGCACGGCTTCGAGTATTTTTCCTGTATCCTTGCGGCGACAATGCCTATGACTCCCGTGTGCCAATCGTCGCCGTCAACGACAATGACGGGGGCATAGCGTATCTCCGGATGCTCAAACAGCTTCTGTTCGACCTCGGCAAAAATCTCGCTTTCAATCGCCTGGCGCGTTCTGTTCGCCTCGTTTATCTCCTGCGCGAGCCCGTTTGCGGTCTCGGGGTCGTCGCTGAGCAGAAGCTCGAGCGCGCGGTTGGCGGAGCCCATTCTGCCCGCCGCATTGATGCGCGGCGAAATCGTAAACGCCACGGAAGTTGCGTTGACATATTTATTGCCCGCTCCCGCGACATCGAGAAGTTCGTTTATGCCGGCACGCGAGCGGTTGTTGATGCTGCGGAGTCCCGCCTTGACTATCGCGCGGTTTTCGCCGGTAAGATTGACAACATCGCTTATAGTGCCTATTGCGGCGAGGTCTGCGAAGTCTTCGATAACGGCTGTATCGTCCTCGAGTTCCATAGCACAAGCCAGCTTGAATGCGACGCCCGCTCCGCACAGCTCCTTAAACGGGCTGGTGCAATCCGCGCGCTGAAGATCGACTATCGCCTCGGCGCGTGGCAGAACATCGGGAACTTTGTGGTGGTCGGTTATAACGACCTCCATGCCGAGCTCATACGCACGCTCTGCAGCGTCCGCGGCGCTGACTCCGTTATCGACCGTCACTATCAGCTGAGTGCCCATATCTTTGAGCTTTTCGACCGCGCCGACGCTCAGACCGTAGCCCTCGGTCAGCCTGTCCGGGATATACCACAGGACATTCGCGCCCTTTGACTCAAGATATGTATATAGAAGAGCGGTTGAGGTGACGCCGTCGGCGTCGAAATCGCCGAATATCGCTATGCACTCGAAATTATCTATCGCGCGATTTATGCGATCGACCGCCTTGTCCATATCCGGCAGGGCGAACGGATCGAGAGTAAAGAACGGGTTCGGGTCGAAGAAATCTTCTATTTCTTCGTCGTCGCGAAGTCCGCGTATAACGGCAAGCAGCGCGGCGATAGGATTGAGGCTGTGTTCCTCGGCTATCTGAGCCGCGAGATCCTTGTCATATGAAGCTGCAAGCCATCTTTTACGCATAGGGTTACCATTCCTTTCGATAATAGTTAATTATACCATGTATATAGCGGTTTTATCAAGAGTTTCGGCAGAAAGTTCGGCTTTTCGGCACGGGACATAAAAAGAGCAGGCCGGCTGACCGGTCTGCTCCGTGGATCGATATTTGTTGTTTTATGCTTTTGCCGCCGCAGGCTTTCTCGCGGTCAAAATAAGATTCAGCGCGGCTATGAGCGTGAAAGCGATGAGCACGGAATAGAAAACGCTGTAATCGCTCATGATATAGCTCAGCCCACAGAACGCGGTAAGCGGCGGGACGACCATCAACGCCAACGTGTCGGAAATGATGCCTTTCACGGCGAGCAGCCCGACTGTTGAAGTGATCGCCGAAAATGCGGCGAAGCACGCCGAGACAACAGCAAACGCACGATTCTTCGCGACAACGGGCAGGACAAAGAGGCACGCGCAGAAGATGAGGGAGAAAACGAAGCCCAAGACGGACGGGGTGCCGCCCCAAATCATGTTCTGAATGTTCAACGCAGTTGCAAGGACAAACGCGGCTGCGGTCGATACGATGCAAATAACTGTTTTTTTCATTTCAATCACCTCCGGGTGAAAGTTCCAATATTTTAATATGTTTGCTGACTCACCGACGAAAAAATTTTCCGTCGGGCTCAACTGTCTCCGTTCTTATACCTATGGATATTCATGCTGTTCATAATTATCCTCCGATAAATACTTTTTGAGTTTGGCGTCAATATAAATTCGGTTAAATCGCTCGGAAAATTCTTTCCTACAACGACATATTATTACATCCGGGCATTATTGTCAATCCTTTTCATAAAAGTTTTTCTTTTAGACACAGAACAGACATAAACGTATAATTGCAGAAAATCGTCGAAAGCAAAACTTCCGCAGAGTGCAAATAACATTCTGCGGAAGTTCGTGTTTGTTTATTTTTCAGATATCCTGCTTCTCGAACAGGACGGCTGAACGCTTATAGGCGGCGAAGGTCAGCGCGAGCCAAATCACAACGCCGAGCGCGAGGGTGACGAGCTTTGCCGCCAAAAACTGCGGGTCGGGCGTATCGAGCTTATTTTTAAAGAGCGGCAATGCGTGGCAGAGCACTATTTCAACGCCGATAAAGACGAACACAGCGACACTGCCGAGCGCGAACGGCACGCCGATGCGCTTGACATTTTTATAATAAGCCGGGAAAAATATAATATTGAACACGCCGAATATCATAAAGAAGAACGCGAAGAGCGTGATGTTTACATCAAGGTCGGCGGCGTTGACAGGGGTCATAATTTTAGCGCGCAAGAGTGCTATCGGCACGCAGACCGCTATCTCGAGCAGTTCGAGCAGACTCACGGAGATTATGCGGGCGAGCACTGTTTTATGCTTTCCGACGGGCAGCATCATGGTGAAAAACACATCGTTATTCTCTCTGCCGAACTGGCACATGAAGAACACGCCGAGGCAGGTATAGAACATAATAACGAGATAGGGATAGTTCGGGATAAAGAGCATGAATGCGAGCGGAATGAACAGGATATTCGTCGGATGAAGAACGAGCTTCAATTCTTTGTTGAGCAGTTCTTTCATTTCGTCTCCCCCTCCCTCTCGATATGCACCATTATATCCTCAAGCCCGGCGGGTGCGGATTCGACGCCTGCGGGCAGCTCGGAATTTCTGACAAGCGCGCTCATGCCGTCTTTTTCGCGGCGCGCGCCGATGAGTTCAATATTCTTAGGCGCGTTATCGGCAGAAAACTGAACTACACTGTATTTTTGGAGCAGAGTACAAAGATGTTCATTCTCCGCGATGCGTCCCTGCTTGAGATAGATTATGTTATCGGCGCAGCGGTCAAGATCGCTCGTGATATGGGTCGAGCAGAAAACGGTCTTGCCCTCGTCCTGCGAAAGGCTGATGAAGATATCAAGAATCTCATCGCGCGAGACGGGGTCGAGCCCGCTCGTCGGCTCGTCGAGGATAAGCAGATCCGCCGAATGAGAGAGCGCGAGGGCGAGCGAAAATTTGACTTTCATGCCGGCAGAAAGCTCGGATATGCGTTTGCTTTCATCAAGAGAGAAAAGCTGCATATATTTTCTGTAGAGCGAGTCGTCCCACTCGGGATAAAAGCGCGAAGTGACTGCCGCGACGGTGCCGAGGCGCTTTTGCGGATAGTAATTCACGCCGCCGAGCACGACGCCCAATCTGCTCTTGATTTTCATCTCATTTTCGGCGAAAGGCATTGAAAAAAAACGGATATCGCCCGCATCGGGATGGACGAAACCGAGCAGGGATTTTATAGTCGTCGTCTTTCCCGCGCCGTTTCTGCCGATGAATCCGGTTATCTTACCCTCTTCGAGCGCGAAGCTGACATTGAGGGAGAATCCGGCATAATTTTTCTTCAATCCGGCAACTTCGAGAGCGTTCATTCCTCCGCCTCCTCGGGCGCGCGGCGCTGAGCCTCAAACAGAGCGTCGGCAAAATTCATATAGACATCGTTCTGGACTATCGCGATGCCCTGATTCTTGTCGGCGAGCATCAGAAGCGTGTCCCCGGGGGTTATATCGAATATATCGCGCACGCCCTTTGGGATTACTATCTGACCCTTTTCGCCGACCTTCACGGTAGCGATAAATTTGCCCTCCGGCATCTTCATATCGGTCACTCACCTTTCTGAAATTCAAGTGATATTTGTTATACTTTTCCTACAAGTTATACTTATATCACTTTTTCACCGCTTTGTAAAGAGTTTTTCGCCCAAAACCGTGTAAATATTTTTTGATTTTTGTACTTCGGTGCAATAATATTTTTGTTTTAGCGGTACCGCAGGACAAAAATTAAATAAATTTTAGGAAATGCACTCTCATATATTGATTTATTGTTTTTATTGTGATAATCTTACGATAGAGCAATAATTTATGCACAAGATACAAAAACAATACGAAAGGGTGGAAAATTATGAGTAAAAAAGCAAATCCTTATGAAAACTTTCTGAACGTGCTCGACAGTGCCGCTGCGCTTGACGGTATCGATCAGAACGACTATGCGTCGTTCCGTTATCCGGAGCAGGAGCTGAAGGTCAACTTCCCCGTGCGCATGGACAACGGCGAGCTAAAAATGTTCACAGGCTACCGCATCCAGCACTCGAGCACCCGCGGTCCGTGCAAGGGCGGCATAAGATTTCATCCTAATGTAGATATGGACGAAGTCCGCGCGCTCGCCGCATGGATGACCTTCAAATGCGCAGTCGCCAACATCCCCTACGGCGGCGCAAAGGGCGGCATAACCTGCGACCCGTCGCAGATGTCCAAGGGCGAGCTTGAGAGAATGACCAGACGCTACGCAGCAATGATAGCGCCGATCATCGGCCCCCACAAGGACATTCCCGCTCCCGACGTCAACACCAACGCCGAAGTCATGGGCTGGGTCATGGATACATATTCGATGAAATACGGCTATCCTATCCCCGGCGTCGTCACCGGCAAGGCGTTTGAAATCGGTGGTTCGCTCGGCAGACCCGAGGCGACCGGACGCGGCGTCATGCTCTGCTGCCGCGCGCTGACCGAGAAGCTCGGACTTGACATAAAAGACTGCACATTCGCCGTTCAGGGCTTCGGCAACGTCGGCTCGACCGCCGCTTACCTCATAGCCGACCTCGGCGCAAAGGTAGTCGCAGTCAGCGACCACACCGCAGCGTTCTACTGCGCAGACGGTCTCGATGTTCACGATATGCTCGACTATGCAGCCGGCAACGGCCGCGTGCTCCAGGGCTACAAGGCTGACGGCGTGACCGAGATAGCGAAAGAGGATCTTCTCTACACCGATGCCGACTTCCTTATCCCCGCAGCGCTCGAGGGTCAGATCACTGCCGACAACGCCGACAGGATAAAGGCGAAGTACATCGTCGAGGGCGCAAACGGTCCGACAAGCTACGAGGCGGATCAGATACTCAACGCCAAGGGCAAGATAGTTGTTCCCGACATTCTCGCAAATGCGGGCGGTGTTATCGTCTCCTACTTCGAGTGGGTGCAGAACCTGCAGTCTCTCTCCTGGTCGCTTGAAGAGGTCAACAACAAGCTTGCAGACATCCTCCTCAAGGCATTCGACGAGGTCTACGGACTGACCGAGGAGCGCGGATATCCGATGAGAACCTCCGCTTACATCATCGCTCTTCGCAGACTTGTCAAGACTAAGAAGATCAGAGGCATTTTCCCATAAACTATACAATAATAAATATGAGCCGTGTCGAAAGATGCGGCTCTTTTCATTTTGACAACAGTTTAAATAAAAATGTTGTAATCCGGAAGATTTTAGTGTATAATTTCTGTGACAAAGAAAAAGCAGAATTGGGGGCTCTGGTCAAACGGTCACTCCCCCACATATAAAACAGAAGGAGTTTATTCAATGGATAAGTATCTCATTATCAACGCAGACGATTTCGGAATGTGCAGGGCGGCGAACCTCGCCGTTATGGATCTGCTCAAGTCCGGCTCGATCACCTCTTCGACCATCATGGCTCCCTGCCCGTGGGCATATGAGGCATGCCAGTTCGCAAAGAAGAATCCGCAGTTCGCCATCGGCGTGCATCTGACCTTCACGAGCGAGTGGGCTACATACCGCTGGTCGCCCGTCGGCACGAGCAACACCGACAGCCTGCGCGATGAGCTCGGCTTCATGCATCCCGAAAGCATCGACGTTGAGAAGAACGCCGATATAAAAGAAATTGCTGCTGAGATCCACGCTCAGATAAACCGCCTCAAGGCTCTCGGTCTCACCCCCTCTCACCTTGACAACCACATGGGCTCGCTCTACGGCATCGAGACAGGCCGCTTCGAGCTGCTTCAGCTCGTGCTCAGCATCGCCGGCGAATACGGTCTTCCGTTCCGCTTCCCCGGCACTTTCACCGACGCTCAGATGAGCAACACCATGCTCGACATAAAAGTCGACAAGGAGCAGATCATGGGTCTCATCGGTCAGCTCAACGCCTATGCGCACAGCGTCGGCGTAGCGAACCCCGACTTCCTGCTTCCCGGCGAGTGGACAGGTCCGCAGAACGACAGCTACGACAACTACCGCGATTATATCTATGAGCTCTACAAGACCTTCCCCGAGGGCGTGACCGAGACTTACATCCATCCCGCGCTCGAGTGCGACGAGCTCAAGGGCATCACAAATTCCTGGCACCGCAGAGTCTGGGAATACAAGCTCTTCTCCGACCCCAAGACGAAGCAGCACATCGACAGCCTGGGCATCAAGCTCATCAACTACCGCGATCTCGCCGAGATGAAGAAATAAAAAAATTCAGAGCAGTTCCTTTTGGGGCTGCTCTTTGCTTATCGATAAATCTGATTTTTGGGGGCTTCGTAGGAATCAGAATCTATGCCTCTCTTGTGCAAACGAGGCAGTGCGAAGCGCCGGAGGGATTGTTTTGAACAAGCTGCATTTTTTTAATTGCCGGGTATTTTGAACTTTCACGCGGCAACCCCTCAGTCACGGCTTTGCCGTGACAGCTCCCCTTACACAGTGGAGCCTTGAGGTCGTGCAATGACGGACTTTTTCAACAGACTCAGAGCAGTTCCTTTCGGAGCTGCTCTTTTTATATGCACACGAAAAAACAGCACCGCCGACACGGTGCTGTAATTTTACTATTCACTTTTCTGCATTCAGACGATCGGGTTTTCTTTCTGACATTTATATTATTTCCGATCTATATAAAACGGTAAGCGTAAATTTATCTGATTTTCTGCTGCGCCGGACTACCGTTGGTGCGGCGCAATTCGGACATCTTACGGTTGTTATCGTTTTCGTCTGAAATGCCGCGGCCGTTGCCGCTCGATACACCCATCACCTTTTAGCGTTCAAGTCCGCCTGACGAAAAGCTCCGAGTGCAGAAAAAATTCTGATATTCTGCTCTGCCGAGCTTTCAGATAAGCTGTGACGGGCGGTCGGAGTACTGATTTTCGCTTTCGCTGTACATCGGACTCGCCTCCAATCATTTTTTGAGTGTACCCCTCAGGTACAGCGCCGACCCGGCGCCGGGAGCCTTCTCCCTCTTTGCATCTTCATTATAGCTCATGTTTTGGATAAAGTCAACATATTTTTTAAACATTTCTAATATTTTATATTAAGTTAGCTTTACAGACACAAGATGTGAGCCCCGCGTCACAACGCCCATCATCAAAGACGAAAATACCAAAAAGTTTTCGGGCAATTTGTTTTCGTCTTCCCTTTTTCTATTGACTATTGGGCGCAACACGGGTAAAATAAATACATAAAAATAAATTGTATCGGTCGGCGCGCATTATACGGTGCGCCGCCGTATGAGAGGTTATTATTATGGCAAAGGATTATAATCCCGACATCGTCAGCGTTGTTGACGAGGAAGGCAAGGAGCACATTTTTGAAGAGCTCGACCGCATCGAGACAGACCGCGGATGCTATGTCGCGCTGCTGCCCGTATATGACGACAGCGAAGAAGTTCTCGAAGGCGAGGACGAGGTTCTCCCCCTCAAGGTCATTGAGGAGGACGGCGAAACATATCTGACAATGATCGAGGACGACGATGAATTTGAAGAAGTCTATCAGGCTTTTGAAGAGCGTCTGAGCGATCTCTTCTTCGACGACGAGCGCACCGACTCGGAGAGCGAAGAGGACGGAGAATAAAATAAAGCCACCCTGCCCTGTGCGATAAATACGGTTCATATTAACCCAACACGTTTTAATCGGGAGCTTAGTCTCCGGCGGCGGATTGCAGACCTCCCGGCTTTTGCCGGAAGAAGGGAGCGCGAACCCGCCGGGCGGCACCCACCTGCTTTGGTATGCAGGTTACTATTGCCGTATCCGGCTCGGCGGGGCTTATTTTTTGATTGCTTTTTATTATTTTATATAATGTATAAGCGGCCGCAAGCCGCATTTTTTGCGGGCTGAGAGCCGTCGGAAACGGAGGAAAAGCTGTTGCAGCGCATACTTAACGCCGACATTGTCGACATCACCCCTATCGACGGGGGTTTTATATATGCAGAAAAGAAGATGCTTGAAAACGGATCGTGCAGGGTCTCGTTCTATTCATATGACTGCGAGACAAGCATATCAACGCCGATAACAAGGGGCGAATATGTCTCCTGCAAATTCGGTCAGAACGGCTCGCGCATAGCGGACGAGCTCGGTCAGAAGGGCGAATTTATCTTCGCTCAGCCGACGAGGTTCTTCAACAACTGCACTGTCACTCTCGACAGAGCCGGGACATTCTCGCTCTTCACGCCCGAGGGTTCATGCGTGAGGCGATATGAGTTTACATATCAGGGCGCGCCGGCGTGCAACCCCGTTGCATATGAAAAATCGCTCTGGTGCGTTGTGCCGGAGCGCGACGCGATAATAAACTATTCGATAGACGAAGCCCGCGTTCTGCTCAGAATCGGCGGCGGAGCGCAGAGCGCATTTTCGTATCCGACGAGCATAACTCTTATTCGCGGGAACATCTATGTCTGCAACCGCGACTCGCACAAGATACGCACCGTGCAGATCGACAACAACACCTACGCCATCGACGACTACCGCACATTCAACGAGCCTGTATACAAATATTTCAGAGTCGGGAGCAAAGAATACGCTCTGCTCGACTCGGGAGTATACGAAATATAAAAAAGCCCCCTTGAGGCAATACAGGAGGTAAATATGGCAAACGTATTCAGAACGGTTATCAGGATAATCACCTGCATCGCACTGCTCATATGCCCGATGCCCACAGAAAAGAAATGCGAAGCCGAGTTCAACGGCACATTTATCCAGTCCTGGATGAGCTCATACTGGGACGACGAGCGCTGGCAGGATGAGATAGGCGCGATGAAGGAGGCCGGAATAAAGTACCTCATCATTCAGGATGTGGCTAACAAGGCTTCCGACGGCACATGGACTGTCTACTACAACTCGAATCTCGACACATTCTCCGGCGCGACTTTCGGCGCTGCGGATGTTGTTGAAGCCGCGCTGAGAAACTGCGAGGGTTCGGGCATCAAGGTCATGGTCGGACTCGGGCTCTATGACGAGTGGTGGACTAAATCCGGCTTCGGCAGGGACTACAGCGAGCTGTGCAATGTCTCCGCCGACATGATTGAAGAGATATATAACAAATATGTTTCAAAATATCCCGACGCTTTCTACGGCTGGTACTTCACGCCTGAGATGAGCAACGGTCCGCTCGTCAAGCTGTCGTCACCGTTTATCGCAAAGGGCGTCAATGTGATAATCGACGCTATCGAGCGCACGGACGCGGACGCTCCCCTGCTTTTAAGCCCGTTCTTCTCGCAGTACGGCGCGAACCCCGGCATCGAGAGTGCGAAGCTCTTCTGGGCTTCGTTTATAAAATCAGTGAACTTCCGCGAGCACGATATCTTCTGCCCGCAGGACGCAGTCGGCGCAGGCTGGACGATTGAAGAGAATCTCGTCAATGTCTGGAGAATGTACTCAGACGCGGTGAAGCTCAGCGGAAAGAGCATACGCCTTTGGGCGAATGTCGAGAACTTCACAAGCGCTGTTGCAAAGAGCAATACTACCGGCATAACTACTCCGCTCGTGACAGAGAACACGCAGGATGTGACTGCGACGCTCGACAGGCTCGTCAAACAGATGGACATAGCCTCGCGCTATGCCGAGAATATCATAACGTTCTCGTACAACCACTATTACAGCCCCGTGTATGTCGACCCGATGTTCCACAACACCTATGTTGACTACTTAAAGCACGGTCATGTGCTCGAGAGTGAGGCGCCGACGGTGCCGACTGATCTCGGCTTCTCGGTTGACGGAGACGGAAACACCGTGCTCAGCTGGCAGGCATCGACCGACAACTTCGGCGTAGCATATTACAGAATATGCGCCGACGGCAAGTTCCTTGTAAGATGTGAATACAACGAGGTCACTGCGGCGGTTATCGGAAACGCGCAGAGCGGCACGGTATACAGCATCACCGCATACGACGCCGCAGGCAACGCCTCGCAGGCGGCGGAGATAGTGTATCAGTAAACGCCAATCTACGAAAAATCTGCCGGATATTACAAAAACAGATTAATACACCTTTAATGTTGACGAAAGCTGAATGAAAAAAATGCCGTTGACCGGATTCGGTTGACGGCATTTTTATATTCCTAATCGTTCAATAACACAAGCAGAAAAGCTATTCAGCTGTCACGGCGGGCGCGTATCCGGAAGCACATTTTTAATAGTCAAACGGAGTTGCTATATGGTCGGCATAATAAGCTTTTAAGAAGATTTAGTGCCGCTTGCGCGGCATCGGTGCATCAAGTCACCGCACCCTATAAGTTGCTCGCCAATTAAATCGTGCAAACTCCGCGGGGTTGATGGTATCCCCATATCGCGGACTTATTCACTATTCACTTTGCGGGCGGATGATATCCGTTCCTGCTTACTTTGAGCGAAGCGAAACCAACCCCTCAGTCTCGGCTTACGCCGAGCCGACTCCCCTACATGAGCGCCTGAATGGATTATGCGGCAAATTCAAATTTATCAGGCAATTACAACGGCTCAAATATTGCGTTATATAAAAGCGGCAGGAACTGCAAAAAGTTCCTGCCGTTTTCGTTTATACATATTCTGCTGTCATCTGAACTGTTCCGGTGAAGCGGTCGAAATCTATCATGATGTAGTTGCCGCCGTTTTGGAAATTGAACTCGCGTTCGAATCTGCCGTCGGTGTCGGGCGTATATTCGAGCACTTTTCCGTTCATTCTCAGGCGGATGACCGCGCTGCCGGACTCGGTTTTGATATAAGCTTTCACTTTTATCAGCTTGTCGCGCGCCGACGCGCCGCCGAACACGGTATCGCGCCCGGTCTCGTTCTCACACTGCGCGGTGTAGCTACCGGTGAACCAATCCTTGCCGGTGTTCTCGCGTTTACCGATAAGCTTGGCGCTGTTCGTGACATCGGACATTTTGAACGCGCCGCGCAGATCGTCAAAATATCTGTCCGCGCGTTTGAGCTGCATACTGCCGCGGCTCATGCACGCCGTGAGCGAGAGCATTATAGCAAGAGTCAGCAGAACAGCCGCTGCTCTTTTCATTATTCTCTCTCCTTTGCGCCGCTGACTATCTTATAATAAGCGTTGGAGGTGACGCGGTAAATAAGAGTATAGAACAGCGCGAACACGACGAAGCACACAAGAGTTGTCACGGCGAAGAGGACGGGGTTGTTGAAATTAAAGGCGAGCAATATTCTGCGGATTATTATAGACGCGAATATCATATGCAGACCCGCTCCCGCAAGAGGCAGGAAGAATACCATGAGCAGCTGGGAATTGATGCTCTTTCTTATCTCTTTCTTTGTCATGCCGACCTTCTGCATTATTTCAAAGCGCGACTGATCTTCGTAGCCCTCAGAGACCTGCTTATAGTAGATTATCAGCACAGCCGCGAAGATGAACACGACCGAGAGCATGACGCCGAGATAGAACAGCGAGCCGAAGGTAGAATAATAATCATCCCTGCCGACATTGCGGCTGTCTATCGAGAATGTCATCATATTGCCGTAAGACGACATTACCGGTTTTGTCGCGTCGATATAGTCATTGCACAGCGCTCTCTCGCCGGCGGTATCGAGATCGGTATCGAAAAATCTGAAATACTTATAGTTGGCGGTGCGCACCCCGTTGTGGTTTTCGGGCTTTGCAAAATCCGTGACTGCACTTTTGAAGTCGGGCACGAAAATATATATCGAGGACGCGATATTTACGGCGGAGTCGCCGTCAATGAGGAAGCTGTCAGCTGTCTTTTTGACTTTGTAGGTCTTGCCGTCGCCGAGAGTCACGGTGTCATATTTATACTTCATTCTGTAGCCATAGACTATGACCTCATCGGGCGCGAGGGTCTCATTCGTACCCATGACGGCGTTGTAGTCCTCTATCGGCACAACATCGAAGCAGATATACGCATTCGAGTTTGAACCGATTGTTACGCCCGTGCCGCCTGCGATCAGCTTGCCGCCGTCGGAAATCGTGCCGACAGTCACAACGGATCTGTAGGACGCAAAATTTGAGGCGTTCGCCTTATGCGAAGCGGCAAGGGAATCGACGCCTGCGGCGACTTTTTCGATATTGCCGTCATCGAGTCCGTCGATAGTATCAAAGCCTGTCGAGAGCACGATATCGCGCGGATAGCGGGTGTTGACGCTGTCCTCAGTGCCGAAGAGCAGGCAGGTGGTCGATGATATCATGACGAGCACCATTGTTGCGAGCACGCAGACGGACGCGAGTCCCGCGCCGTTTCTCTTCATTCTGTAGGTCATTGAAGAGACGGAGATGAAATGATTCGGCTGATAATAATAGGTCTTGCGCTTTTGCAGGAAGCGGCAGAGAAGCACCGAGCCGAATATCATCAGAAGATAAGTGCCGATGATGACCATTATGACCGCGATGAAAAACACAAGTATCGCGCTCAGGGGCTCTGTTATCACAACGGCGGTAATATATGCGCCGATGAGCAAAACTGCGCCGATGATGCCGAGAAGCGGGTTAGCTTTCGGCGGCTTCTCGCCGAGGTTTTCACTCCTTATCAAAGTCACCGCGCTCGCGCCCATTATCTGGCGCACAGAGTTGATAAAGAGGAGCAGGAAGATAACGGCGAAAACGCCGACAGTCAGCAATATTGCAGTCGGAGAGACATGGAAAACATAACTGATATCAGTGCCGCCTATCGCCTTGACGAGTCCGAGTTCGGCAAGCTTCGAGAGCGCGACACCGAGCACAAGGCCGCAGAAGAGCGATATGGCAGAAGTTATCAGGCTCTCCCAAAAGAGCAGGATGCTGATATTCTTTTTGTCCATGCCGAGGATGTTATAGAGTCCGAACTCTTTCTTCCTGCGTCGGATAAGAAACGAATTTGTATAGAAAAGAAAGATGCAGGCGAATATGGCGATGACCCAGCCGCCGAGCATGAGCACAATGCTGACCGTACCCTCGCCGAATGTGCCCTTGAGCGACTCGCCGTAGCGCAGGAAGATGACGATATAATACATCATTATCATGCCTATCTGCGTTAAAATATACGGCAGATAGAGGCGCTTATTCTTCCTTATCCCGTCAAACGCGAGGCGCGGATAGAAAAACTTTTTCATTTGCGCTCACCGCCTGTCGCAAGCAGAGTCAGGGTCTCGGATATCTTCTGATAGAGCTGGCTGTCGGTATCGGCGCCGCGATAAATCTGATGGAACACCTCGCCGTCCTTTATAAAGAGCACGCGCTTTGCGGAGGAAGCCGCCTTGACGGAGTGCGTGACCATGAGGATAGTCTGACCGAGAGAGTTCACCTCGCCGAACAGGCGCAGCAGTTCATCGGTGGACTTTGAATCGAGCGCGCCTGTCGGCTCATCGGCGAGAATCATGCGCGGCTCGGTTATAAGCGCGCGGGCGACAGCCGCCCTCTGCTTCTGGCCGCCGGATATCTCATAGGGATATTTCTTGAGCAGCTCCGTTATGCCCAGACGCTTTGCTATCGGTTCGAGGCGGGAATGCATCTCATCGTAGCTCTTGCCTGCGAGGACGAGCGGAAGATAGATATTATCTTCGACCGTGAAAGTATCGAGAAGATTGAAATCCTGGAACACGAAACCGAGGTTGTCTCTGCGGAAAGCGCAGACAGCGGAGTCCTTTATCTTTGAAAGATCCCTGCCGTCAATCATAACGCTGCCGGAAGTGGGTCTGTCAAGAGCCGCAAGAATATTGAGCAGAGTGGTCTTGCCGGAGCCGGATTCGCCCATTATAGCGACATACTCGCCCTCTGACACGCTGAAGTTAACATTTTTAAGAGCCTCGACCTTATTGCCGCCGAGACGGGTTGAGTAGACTTTTTTGAGTCCGTTGACTTCCAAAATACTCACTGTAGTTGACCTCCTGTCATTTTGTGGCTCTATTATAGCCGAAAAGGGAAATGCGCCTCCATAGAAAAGGCTTACATTTCCCCTTTCAAATCTTACGGTTTTGTAAGAAGTTATTCTTTTCCCAGTTTATACTGCCCGAGATTGAGGCGAACCGTTGTCCCCTCGCCTACTGTTGAAGAAATCGAGATATCAATACCGAGGTTTTGACATATACGGCGGCAGAGATAAAGCCCGAGCCCGCTCGCACGGCGGTCGGTTCTTCCGTTGCATCCGGTATAGCCTTTATCAAACACGCGCGGCAGATCCTCCGGCGCGATGCCTATTCCGGTGTCTTTGATACAAAGGACTTTTCCCTCGGAATAAATCTTTATGCTCCCCTCGCGGGTATATTTGAGCGCGTTTGAGAGCAGCTGCTCGACGACGAACGCGAACCATTTTTCGTCCGTAACGGCTTGAATATCAACGCTGTCATATTCGAGGCGGATCCTGCGGTCTATAAATTCCGAGGCGAATTTTTTCACCGAGCTTCTGATTATTTCATCTATATCCTGCTGAGTAAAAACATAGTCGCTGTAATCCGAGCCGAGACGCACAAAGACGAGCACCATCTCGACATACTGCTCTATACGCGACAGTTCGGATGCGAGTCTGCGCGCTTCGGGCACATCCTCTTTCTGAAGAGTCAGACGCATTGCCGCTATCGGCGTTTTTATCTGATGCGCCCAGACGGTGTAGTAATCGACGGTGTCGCGTATGCGGCTGTCCGTCTGCGCCGTTATCTCCGCTATTTTTTCCTTGAGCACGGATATCAGTTGCTGATAGTCGGAATCAACTATCCCCTCCGGCTCGGGCAAAGCAGATATTAATTCGGTATTCCTGCGGTGAAGCTCTTCGAAAAACTTGTGGCGGTGATACGCTTTTGTAATATCATAGGCGGCGAACACTGCGCCGAAAAGCAGGCACAGGGCGCACGGATATATGACCGCGCGCACGGGCAGACGGTAGACCCAAAAAGAAAACGCGAATATGCAGGCGAAAAGCAGAAGCATCAAAAGCCGCTTCCAGCGCTCTTTGAGATAACCCTTTAAAAAGCTCATAACCCCTCCGAAATCAAGCTATTATATACCCTACGCCGAACTTTGTGGCGATAAAATCCTTGAGCCCCGCCGCGTCAAGCTTTTTTCGCAGGCGGTTGACATTAACGGTGAGCGTATTTTCATCGACAAACGAATCCGTCTCCCAAAGGCGCTCCATCAGCTTTTCGCGGCTGACCACCTTGCCTTTATTTTCCATCAGGCAGAGCAGAATGCGATATTCATTTTTGGTCAGCGTTATCTTTTCATCGCCGAAAACGAGAGAATTTTCACCCGTATCGAGCAATGCGCCGCGATGCTCGAGCACCGGAACATTGGCGCCGAAATCGTAAGTACGGCGCAGAAGAGCCTGGATTTTCGCCATGAGGACGCTGCCGTCAAACGGCTTCGAGATAAAATCATCCGCTCCGAGGTTCATCGCCATAACGATATTCATATTATCCGACGCCGACGAGACGAAGATTATCGGCACCTTCGAGACGCGGCGAATCTCACTGCACCAGTGATAGCCGTCAAAGAACGGCAGCATGATATCGAGCAGAACTATATGCGGCGAAAACTCGGCGAACTCGTGCATGACATTGCTGAAATCCCGCACGATATGTGTCTGAAGATTCCACGCCTGTGCCTGCGCCGCGACGGCGTTCGCTATCCCCGGGTCGTCCTCAACGATAAAGAGCCTGTACATACCGCACCTCCGAAAACTGTTTCATAAAAATCAACGGACAAAGCCGCACAAAAACTTCGGCTGTATACAAAATAATTATACGGCATCCGCCGCCGCGTTTCAAGAAAAACAGTACCGCAAATGAACTTCGGCGCATAGAATATACAGAAAAAACTTTGGAGGTGCCAAATGAACAACAATCAAAACCGCTGCGGCTGCGGCGGACAGCCGACAGTCATGGACATTGACCGCGAGACGAAAGAGAACACAAATTTCCGAAAAGAGGCATGGACGGGCGAGCATCTGCAGGTAACGCTGATGTGCATACCCACAAACTGCGACATCGGCGCGGAGATCCACGAGGACACAGATCAGCTCGTCTGCATCGTGCAGGGCTGCGCGACAATAAGCTTCGGCGCGATGAAATGTTCCATGTGCGACGGTCAGAGGGCAAACGGCGGCGACGCCTGCCTCATCCCCGCCGGAACCTGGCACAATATAACAAACAGCGGAAGCATCCCGCTCAAGGTATATTCCGTATACGCTCCGCCGCACCACGCGGCAGGAACAGTCCAGCGCACCAAGACCTGCGACTGCTGAAAATAAAATAGATACAGGCGCCGTGACTCTGGTGGATCACGGCGCCCGTATCGTTGAGGAAGTGGAGATAAAAAAGATAATATGGAAATTCCAAAACGCAGGTTGGGGGTTCTGCGTTTTGCGTGGATGGTGAAATCAGCGAGATATTATTCTGCTCACTCTCGCCCGGCAGTCGAAATCATCCGACCTCGACTGCCGAAAAGTCATAGTACAAATCCATCGGGCGATTATCGTCGAGCAGGAGAATGCTGTTATCCTCGAGCAGGAGGTTATCTCCCGCATACTTCATGATGAAGTCTATACCGTAGTTGACAGCCTGTTCTTCATTCTCGGCATAAATAAATCCGCTGACGGGGTTGACGGTGTCCTCGCAGGCGCCTATCTCCCTGCCGTCCTCTCCGATTTTCTTGCATCGGCATTCGAGCACATAGCGCGAGCCGATATCCGGAAGTCCGTCGTATTCTTTTAGCATTACTATCCGTCCCTTGAATTTATCTGCAGGTGCGTTTTGCCGCCGCCTGCCGTATGCCTCCGCGCTTCAGGCGGTCAGGCAGCAGACGGAAAAACCCGCCCGCTTCCCGCCGTATAGGAGTATAGGAGGTAGTTGACTTCATTTATGTACTTCGCTTGAGTACGCCATAATTTTAACGCAATGCAAGAAAAAAGTGTTGATTTTTCAAAAAGTGATGTAAAAATGGGCAAAAACGATATATTTCGAGAAGTTATTTTTCTATACAGCAAACATGCAACATATTTTGACAGATTGTCGCGTGTCATTTTAGGCACATGAACGACATTTTGTTTGTACAGTGTAATAAGATAGTTTACAAAAAGTGTAAGAACATACTTTACAATAAATATAAGTACGCCGCGGTGTGAGGTTATATGAAAATATCCGCGCGGTCTGTTGAAATATTTTTTGTGCTCAGGCACTGTCATTATAAATAAAGAAAGCAGGCAAGGTGTGTACCCTGCCCGCTTTCTTTTATATAGGAGTTATGTAGGAGATAGGTTTCAAATTCATGCTCTTTTCAGAGGTCAACACTATTTTAGCGCATTTGCCGCCGGAAGTGTGAATTTTTGCAAAAGTGATGCGATTTTGGGCGAAAACGATGTTTTTCGTGAGTTTAATTTGTCGAGGTCGCAAAACTCAATTCAGGCGGTGACCGGCAAACAGTAAAAAATAGTCGCTGATGACATTTTTTATTTTTCTGTTTGCTTTTTTGACAAAATGTGGTATAATATTTGCGGGGGCGTGATTCTCTTGATCGATATACTTGTCTGCGATGACAGCGCGGAAATAGTTGAACAAGTAAAAAAGCTGCTGTGCGCATGGGAAAAAGTAAACACTGTCAGCTTCAATATAGACTGCCGTCAGTCGGGAAAATTCATTCTCGAAAACAAGCACAAATATGACATCGCTTTTATTGATATCGAGATGCCGGAAATGAGCGGACTCGAGCTCGCCGTTGAGCTCAAGAAGCAGAATCCAGATGTGCTGATTATCGTTCTGACCTCGTTTCAGCGATATCTCGACGACGCGATGCGCATCCATGTTTTCAGATATCTCTCGAAGCCCGTCGATGTCAATCGCTTCAACAAGAACCTCTTTGACGCTGTTCAGGAATACCGCACGCTTAGCAAGACGATAATTCTCGAAACTCACGACATAGTCAAAAAGATAAAGACAAAAGACATTCTCTATATTGAAAACAGGCGCTACGGCGCACTTCTCGTGACAAAAGACGCCGAATATGCGACGGGAGTCAGGCTAAAGGACTGGATAGCAAAGACCGGTCAGCCGGACTGCTTTGTCTATTCCCACGCGAGCTACATAGTCAATCTGCAAAACGTCATCGACTTTTCAAAAGACAGCGTCACGCTCAGAAAAGGCGACGGCGAAACGGTAAGCGTATATATGTCCCAGCGCAAATACCCCGCCTTCAGAAAGGCATTTTTTAACTTTGCGGGAGGTATATGATGGACACTGTGTGTAAATTGATTGCCTGCGCTTTCGGACAATTTGCCGTGTACTGCTATTTTTCAAGGCGGTTTGAAACAAAATGTCCGATTGTCGCAGTCTGTGGATTCTTTGCGGCGGCTGCTGCTGTCCAATTCGCCGTAAGCTTCGCGGGGCTTGCCGCGCTCAATATAGCCTTGCTTTTTATAAGCAATCCCTGCGCTGCGTTCATAATATACCGTGCAGGAATAAAGCAGACGCTGATCCATTGCTTACTGCTCGAAGTGTTCGCCGTGATGTCAGCGTTTATAATAATGTTCGGTCTGCCGAAAATCATCGGCCACGAGCCGCCCGGAAACGGAATGATATTGCTCGGAATTTCTTCGAGCGCGCTGTATTTTACATTTTCATATGCAGTGTCAAGGCACAAAGACGACATGATCGTCTATTCGGTGCTGGTGTCCATGCTCTCTTTGGTCTGCGCCGCAATGATTGCAGGCTTCGCATTTTTCCCGGGGAGCAATCTGATTTTGACGCTGATATCGGTCGTTCTGCCGTTGGCGATATCCGCCGTCTGCCTTGCGCACAGAAAGTTAGTCTGCAAAATCACAAACTCAATCGAATCGCTTCTCGAAGAACAGCGTCAGAAGCTGAACACGGAATACTATGCGGAGCTTGAGCATCAATACGACCTGCGCGACATTATTATCCACGACATAAAGGGACATCTCCGCACGATAAAGCAGCTCTCGCAAAACGGAGAAAACGACCGCATAAACAGCTACATCGACTCGATATACAACAGCGGCGCGATGGGCGCGGTGAAGCAGTTCAGCAGCAACAAGCTCGCGAATGTCATAATCAGCAGATACGCCAATCTGTGCGCAAATTCGGAGATAAAATTCAACTGCGATGTGCGCAGCATCGATTTTTCTTTTCTTTCGGACAGCGACCTCACAATATTACTAGACAACATCCTCAACGGGGCATACAAATCCGCCGAAAAATCAGAAGAGCGTTTTATCGACATGAGCATCGGCAGCTTCAACGAGGCATATGTCGTGCTCAACGTCCGCCACAGCGTGGACGGCTCGCCGGACATAAAGAACAGCGAGAGGGCGGTGCGCATAAGCAAGATAATTCAAAAATACGGCGGACAGGCATCGTTCGACTGCGCGGACGAGAGAATATTCGTGGCGAAGATAATGTTCAAGTCGTCGATTGTCAAAAAATAAGGCTGCTCGCATTCAACACTCGCATAAGTGCCTATAAAAAAGAACCCCGGTCAGTGCAGAATCAAATGCACTGACCGGAGGTTTATTATACTTTTTCGAGCTTGGCGTAGTTCGCCATTATCTTCTTTGTGCCGACTTTTTCAAAGGCTATCTCGAGCATGGTATCGTTCGCCATTTTCTGCATACTGAGTATCACGCCCGTGCCGTATGCTTTATGCTTGACCGTCTCGCCGACGGAATAGCTCTGCGCCGCGGCGGCGGGCTTTTTCGCGCCCGCGCCGGAGAAGCCGGACGAAGCGGAGAAGCTGTAAGCGGGCTTCGACGGGATTGAATTCGACGCTCTTGCGGGTGACTGCGATGAAATCTTTGAAAATCCTCTCGACGAGCTTCCCTGCCCTGCAGAACGCTGCTGCGGGATGCCGTGGGTCTGATAAGACATCGGTCTTGCGCCCTTTTTATCGAGCAGCTCCTCGGGTATCTCTTCAACGAATCTCGACGGGCGGTTGCGGTTCGTCATGCCGTAGAGCATTCGCGTTGATGCGCTGGAGATATAAAGCTTCTTCTTCGCGCGCGTTATCGCGACATAGGCGAGTCTGCGCTCCTCCTCGATATTCTCCGGCTCATAGAGTATCGTCTGCATTCCGGGGAATATTCCCTCCTCCATGCCGACTATAAACACATTCGGGAATTCGAGTCCCTTGGCGGAGTGTATAGTCATCATAACGACCGCCTGGGTCTGGGCGTTGTAGTTATCTATATCCGTGAGCAGCGCGGTCTCCTGCAGGAAGCCATTGAGGTCGCCCTCGGGGTTTTCCTCGCAGTAGCGGCGTATGTTGTTTCCGAGCTCCGCCAGGTTCGCCACGCGCTCCTGATATTTTTCGGGCTCGTTGGCGAGCGAGAGCGTATAGCCCGTCTCGTCGAGTATCACGCCGAGTAAATCGGCGAGGGGCATAATCTCCATCTTCTCGCGGAACGAGTCGATGAGCTTGCCGAACGCCATGAGCTTTGAAGCAGCGCGCGAAAGCTTCGCATACTGATCTGCCGAGCGTATGACCTCAAACGGCTCAACGCCGAGTCCGTTCGCTATCTCAAAAACAGCATTGAGCGAAGTCTCGCCGATTCCGCGTTTGGGCTCGTTGATTATTCTTCTGAGCCTTATCTCGTCCGCCGTGTTGTTGACGACATAGAGATACGCCATGGCGTCTTTTATCTCTTTGCGGTCATAGAATCTGTGTCCGCCGATCATTCTGTACGGTATGCCGCTTCTGATAAACGACTGCTCGATAAGGTTCGACTGCGCGTTCATTCTGTAGAGCACCGCGTGGTCGTTCCACTCCTCGCCGTCGGCGACATTGGAGACAATCGTATCGGCAACATGGCGGCTCTCCGCCATCTCGTCCTCGGCGACATAGAACTCAATTTTTGCGCCCTGCCCGTTATCTGTCCAAAGATTTTTGCCCTTTCGCTGTTCGTTGTTCGCGATAACGGCGTTGGCGGCATCGAGTATCGTCTGAGTCGAGCGGTAGTTCTGCTCGAGGCGGATAACCTTCGCATTTTTATACTGCTTTTCAAAGCTCAGGATATTTTCTATAGTCGCGCCGCGGAAGCGGTAGATACTCTGATCGTCATCGCCGACGACGCATATATTCTCGTGCCCCGCCGCGAGAAGTGCAGTGAGCACATACTGCGCGTGGTTCGTATCCTGATACTCATCGACCATTATGTATTTGAAGCGGTTCTGATAGTATTCGCGGGTCTCCTTGTTCGTTTTGAGGAGCTTCACCATGTTGACTATCAGATCGTCAAAATCCATGGCGTCCGCCGCCTTGAGGAACTTCTGATATTCCTCATAGACCTCGCCTATCTTCTTCAGGCGTATATCCGCCTGGTTCGTCGAAATGAACTCGGCGGGGGTAATCAGCTCGTCCTTGGCGCGGCTTATCTCGGCAAGTACGGACTTGACGGGAATCATCTTCTCGTCATATCCGAGGCGTTTTATGCACTCCTTGGCGGCGCGCTTGGAGTCGTCAGAGTCGTAGATAGTGAAATTATGCGTATAGCCTATCTCGTCAGCGTGGCGGCGCAGAATCTTGGCGCAGGTCGAGTGGAATGTGCTCGCCCAGACATCGTTGCCGTCTTCGCCGAGAGCCTTGCAGATACGCTCCTTGAGCTCGCCTGCGGCTTTATTTGTGAAGGTTATCGCGAGAATCTGCCACGGCTTCGCGGGACGGACGCTCAAAAGATCCTCCGCCTCGAAAAGGCTCGTGTCGCCTGCGAGATAATTTTCAAGCAGCGCCTCGTCGCCCTCGCGTATCGGGCGGGAAAAGTCAGAGGAATAATAAGCCTCGCCGTATTTGACGAGGTTGACGATACGGTTGACGAGCACGGTGGTTTTTCCGCTGCCCGCTCCCGCAAGTACCAAAAGCGGTCCTTTGGTAGAAAGGACCGCTTCAAGCTGCATATCATTCATCCGACTGAAGTCTTTTTTGATTATCTGCTGTCTTAAAGAAATCAGTTTTTCTATGCTCATATTACACCTTTATATGGAGATTTCGTGCGCAAGCTCATAGTCTTTCATATCTATGGTCTTGGTCATTTTGAGAGCCTCGAAGATATCGAAATCGACTATCTTGTTGTCTCTTATGCCGACAACTCTGTTGCCTATGCCCTGAGTGAGCAGATCAACGGCGCGCGAGCCCATCTGGCTTGCCATTATCCTGTCTCTCGCAGTCGGCGATCCGCCGCGCTGGACATGGCCGAGAATGGTTGCTCTCGACTCGACGCCGGTCTCGGCTTCGATTTTCTTTGCTATCTCAGCGGTTCCGCCGACGCCCTCGGCAACGATAACTATAAAGTGCTTCTTGCCGGTCTTCTGGAACTCGCGGATGCGCGCGATAACATCGCGCTCGATATCGTACTCGACCTCGGGCACGATTATCGACGTTGCGCCGACAGCGATGCCCGCTTCAAGTGCGAGATAACCTGCGCCGCGTCCCATGACCTCGACGACCGTGCAGCGGTCGTGAGACTCGGAAGTGTCGCGGATGCGATCGACCATCTGAACGATGGTGTTAAGGCAGGTGTCATAACCTATTGTATAATCGGTGCAGGAGATATCGTTGTCGATAGTTCCGGGCAGTCCGATGCACGGAATGCCGCGCAGAGAAAGATCCCTTGCGCCTCTGAATGAGCCGTCGCCGCCGATGATGACCATGCCGTCAATGCCGAACTTTTTGCAGGTTGCAACGGCTTTCTGAAGTCCCTCTTCGGTCTTGAACTCGGGGCATCTTGCGGAATAGAGAATCGTGCCGCCTCTCGTGATTATATCGGACACGGAGCGGAGGTTCATCTCATGTATATCGCCGTTTATAAGTCCGGTGTATCCTCTGTCAACACCGTAAACTTTGATGCCTCTCTGACAGGCCGTACGCACGACTGCGCGTACAGCGGGATTCATACCCGGCGCGTCTCCGCCGCTTGTAAGCACTGCTATGCTCTTCATCGTTATTCCTCCGTCGTTGTTTATGATCTTATTCCTGTTAATTAGTAAACACTGTTTTTATATAATACACTTTTATCGAATCAAAGTCAAATAAAAATACACTTTTTCTGCAAAATTAAGCTTTTTCTTTGCATTTTACCGCATTTTTTCGTTTTATGAGGTCGCAAATTGCAATATATGCAAAAGCGATCGCCGTTGTTATCAGGGCAACTGTTAAAAATGCCCGTTTTCCGCTGTGCAGTCCGAAGCGCAGCACGAGAATCATATAGACATAAAGATGCATGAAATATATTATCATGCTCGCGCGTCTGAGTATTTTTCTGTCCGAAACATACGGCACTTTCACGGATATTATTATTCCGAAAAGTCCGACGGCGCAGAGAATAACAAAAAATCCGGTATATTTGTTGAACGCCACGCACCCGGCGAAGCCGCAGAGAGTGATCAAAACATCCGCCCACACGGGTATTTTTATTTTCGTGAGCAGCATGCCGAACGAAATATAGAACAGACCGCGGAACACCTTTCCGTTGCCGGTAGTCGCCCACATGAGCTTTCTGATAAAGTTTATCGCGGGCGAGATATCGTTCGTCGTGCCGGATAGCATATCGAGAGCCGCTCCGCAGAGAATGAACACAAGTCCGAGCGCGGTTATTGCCCAGGGGTTGACTTTTATTTTTAAGAGAAGATAAATAATCCCGAGCGCATATATTGCCGAGATCATATACCAGAGCATCCACGAACCGTAATGTTCGCCGCTGAAAACGAGTCCTTTTATATATCTTATCGCCGCTTCGCGAACGCCGAAACCCGAGCGCCTGTAATCGAATATCGCAAGGGGCAGATAAGCGAGCGACCAAAGCAGATAGAGCTTGAGCATTTTGAAAAACGCATGGGCGACCTTCGGAAGATTATCCTTTGCCGTAAGCGGCCATTCCATACGCCCGGCGAGCAGATAGCCCGACGCCATGAAGAAACAGGGCACGGCGCAGTAGATAAAATTCAGATACACCGTATTGAACGCTCCGGTGCCAAAAAGATTCCACGGCGTCGTATGTATCGCGACAACCATATACGCACCGATGAATTTGCAAATATCTATCGTTAAGCTGTTGCTTTTTTGCGGAGTTATATTCTTCATTTTCACTGTCCTCCCTGCCTGTCATCGATATAAATAACATTCTCTTCGCCGAGGATCCGTCTGAGCTCCTTGAGCATCGGCGCGTTGACATCCGCGCTGTGAGAATATGGCTGACGGATATATTTTTTCGTGTCGCAATAGTAAAAATACACTGTCTTATTGCCGTCGAAGAAGTCGAGAACTCTCTGAGCCCGCTCGATCTCGGGACAGTTTTCACTCGCAAAGCGCAGGAAGAGTCCGGGCGTTTTTGCGGCCTTTTTCTGCGGCTGAGCAGCATTTGAAGCCTGTCTCACCTGCTCGGAGACTTTTCTCTTCGCGTCCGCAGGCGGACACGGCTCCGCCGACTCGCAGACGAGCTTTGCTTCCTCGTCCTCGCGCACGCTGAGTCTTCCGTGGATAAGAATTACATTGCCCTCGGTAAAGAGCTGAGTCTGGCGCTCATATATTTTCGGGAACACTATGACTTCTATTGAGCCGAACACATCCTCCGCCGTTATAAAAGCCATTGTTGTGTTATTTTTTGTTATCTTTTTTCTGACATTCGTTATTATGCAGAGAAGATCAACGCGCGACTCATCTTTATATATGCCGCCGACCTCATCGGCGTTACGGAGATCCGCCGTATTGGCGCAGCCGAGGCGCTCGGCGAGCTGTTCGTATTCCGCCATGGGGTGACCCATGAGGTAGAGTCCGGTCATCTCTTTTTCGAGTCTTAGCAATTCGCGCTTGTCCATCTCTTCGAGGGTCGGCATTTTATATTCTCCCTGCGGCGCTTCGCTCGGGGCGGCATCGAAGAAGCCGAGCTGACCGTCGATATTGCGGCGGCGGTCGTTCTCAAGCTGAGCCGATATCTCCGGGAAAGCGTAGAGCATCTGGCGGCGGTTCGCGCCGAGTCCGTCGAGCGCACCGCATTTTATGAGGCTCTCAACCGCGCGTTTGTTGAACTCCTTATCCTGCATACGCTTGCAGAACGAATAGAAGGATTTGAACTCCCCGCCTGTTTCGCGCTCGCGTTCAATCTCTCTTATAAAGCCCGCGCCGACATTTCTCACGGCGAGCAGACCGAAATATATCTTTCCGTCCTTTGGCGTGAAACGCTCGGAGCTGACATTGACATGGGGCGGCACGACCTCGATACCGAGGCGCGAGCACTCCGCGATATATTCGGCAACTTTCGGCGTATCATCGAGCACGCTGCTGATGAGAGCCGCCATGAACTCGCAGGGATAATGGCACTTGAGCCACGCCGTTGTATAGGCGACAAAGGCATAGGCGGCGGCATGGGATTTGTTGAACGCATAGGACGCGAATGAGGACATATCATTAAAGATATCATTCGCGGTCTTTTCGTCAACTCCGCGCTTCACCGCGCCCTCGCACTCGACAGTACCGTCCTCATTGACGAGTCCGTATATGAAATTATGGCGTTCGCGCTCCATGACATCGTGCTTCTTTTTCGACATGGCGCGGCGGACGATATCGGCGCGGCCGTAGGAATAGCCCGCGAGGGTGCGGAATATCTCCATGACCTGCTCCTGATAAATCATACAGCCGTAGGTGACCTTGAGTATACCCTCGAGCATCGGGGTCTTGTAGCGTATTTTTGACGGGTCGTGACGGTTCGCGATATATGTAGGTATCGAGTCCATGGGACCCGGTCTATAGAGCGAGATAACAGCTATCAGATCTTCTATGCTCTGCGGCTTGAGACCCATGAGCACGCTGCGCATACCCGCGGATTCAAACTGGAACACGCCCTCCGTTTTGCCGGACGAGAGCATTTTGAACACTTCTTCGTCCTCGTAATCTATCATATCCTCGGAGAAATCCGGGATGCGTTTTTTTATACTGCGCTTTGCATAGTCTATAACAGTCAAAGTGCGCAAACCGAGAAAATCTATCTTCAGCAGTCCGAGCTCCTCGAGGGTGGTCATGGTAAACTGAGTGACTATCGACTCGTCGTTTCGCGCGAGGGGCACATAGCTCTCGACCGTGTCGCGGGTTATGACTACGCCCGCCGCATGGGTCGAGGCGTGGCGCGGCATACCCTCGACTTTGCGCGAGAGGTCAATAAGTCTGCGGACATTCTCGTCGTTTTCATAGAGGGCGCGGAGATCCGATGATTTGAGTGCCTTGTCTATCGTTATGCCGAGCTCGCGCGGGATGAGCTTCGCGACGGTATCGACATCGTTATAAGGCATACCGAGCACTCTGCCGACATCGCGCACTGCGGCTCGCGCCGCCATGGTGCCGAAGGTCACTATCTGCGCGACATGGTCGGAGCCGTATTTTTCAATAACATAGTCTATAACTTCGCTTCGGCGTTCGTAGCAGAAATCGACATCGAAATCGGGCATACTGACGCGCTCGGGATTGAGAAAGCGCTCGAACAGCAGGCTGTATTTCATCGGGTCGATGCCGGTTATACCGATAGCATAGGCGGTTATACTGCCAGCTCCCGAGCCTCTGCCGGGGCCGACGGGTATATTGCGGCTTCGCGCATGGTTTATAAAATCGTGGACTATCAGATAATAGTCGACATAGCCCATGCGGCTGATAACCGAGAGCTCATAGTCGAGGCGCTTCTGATACTCCTCAGGGATATTCTCGCCGTAGCGGCGGTGCATCCCCTCCTGCGCCATATTTTTAAGATACTCGAAGTGATCCTGATTCCCGGGCACTTCAAAATGCGGGAGCTTTGTTTTGCCGAACTCAAACTCGACATTGCACCGCTCGGCTATCTCGGAGGTTCTCTCGACGGCGTCGGCATAGTCCGGAAAGAGCGAGAGCATCTCCTGCTCGCTTTTCAAATAGAACTCCTGAGTATGGAACTCCATGCCCGTATCCTCGCCGAGGGTATGGTTCGTCTGGATGCAGATGAGCACCTGCTGCATCTCGGCATCCTCTTTGGAGATATAGTGGACATCGTTCGTAGCGACGAGCGGAATCCCCGTCTCCCTCGACAGCTGGGCGAGCATCGGGATTATACGCCTCTGCTCGGGCAGACCGTGATCCTGAATCTCGAGGAAGAAGTTGTTTTCGCCCATGACGGAGCGATACCAGAGGGCTTTTTTCTTCGCGCCCTCGTAGTCGCCGCTGAGCAGGGCGCGCGGGATTTCGCCCGCGAGGCACGCAGAAAGTGCAATAAGCCCCTCGTGATATTTTTCGAGGAGCTCACGGTCTATTCGCGGTTTTGTATAAAAGCCCGTGACGAATCCCTCCGACACAAGCTTTATCAGATTCTTATATCCTGTTTCATTTTCGCAGAGCAGTATCAGATGATAGCGCTCGGAGTCGAGGGCGTGGACTTTGTCAAAGCGGGTGCGCGCCGCCATATACACCTCGCAGCCGATTATCGGCTTTATCCCGCGCTTTTTCGCCGCGCGGTAAAAGTCGATGACGCCGTACATAACGCCGTGGTCGGTCACGGCAACGCTCGTCTGACCGAGGCGCTGCACCTCGTCCATAAGCTGCTCGATGCGGCACGCGCCGTCAAGCAGGCTGTATTCGGTATGAAGATGAAGGTGTGTAAATGACATAGCTCTTCTCCGCGGGGTCAGCCCCCTATGCCGCCGGCGATTTCAACGAGGCGTTTGAGCCTGTGATTAACACCCGAGCGCGTGAGCGGCGGATCAGTCATATCCGCAAGCTCGCTCAGACTCACTTCGGGGTTGTCCCGCCTCAGCTTCGCCATTTCGGCGAGCGGCACGGGCAGACTCTCGAGTCCGACGGTTCTTTCTATTTTTTCTATCGCTTCAACCTGCACTATCGCGGCATCGACAGTGCGGCTCAAATTGGCATTTTCAAAATTGACGCGCCTGTTGACATGGTTGACCATATCTTTATGCATCTTGATTCCCATAAGCTCGAGCGTCGAGTTCATCGCGCCGACGAGGGTCAAGAACTCCTCTATCTTCTCGCTGACTTTGAAATAGACGATATGGCTCGACTTTCTCTTGACATATTTCGGGGCAAAGCCGACCTCGTCAAGCAGCTGAATCAAATCGTTGCAGAGCTTTTTATACGAGACGGAAAACTCAAGATGATAGTTTTTCTCGGGCGAGCTTATTGTTCCGCAGGCGATGAAAACGCCGCGCAAAAACGCGCCGAAGCAGCAGTCTTCGGGGAGGTTCGCCCTGTTGATGCGCAAAGAAATGTCGCTTTCGCTGTGGCCGAAAAATTCGAGGATTCGTTTTCTGTCCGCTTCGTCGGCAACAGAAACCGTGTATTTTGACACGCCCGACGAGACGGACGGAGTAATATCAAAAAGCTCTTTTATAACATCGCAGTAGAGCTTCGCGATATTCTCGTTCTCGGTAACAAAGGATATCTCGGAGACGGAAAACATTCTGCCGAAGAGCAGCATTCCGTAGGCTCTTGCCTGCGCGCAGCAATCCGAAAGCACAGTCACCTGCGCGAGCTCCTGCTTGACATCCGATGAGAACGACACGGTTTTTCCTCCTATTTTTTCATATCGCGGTGCTGAACGGTCGCGATGCAGCCAATCTTTTCAAGATGAGCTTTCAGTAATTCCGCAAAGACGACCGAGCGGTGCCTGCCGCCGGTGCAGCCGACGGAAATGACCAGCTGGCTCTTGCCCTCTTTGCGATAAAGCGGGATAAGATAATCGAGCAGGTCGCAGAGCTTCGCTTCGAGTCCCCTCGCCTCGTCCCACTTGAGCACATAGTCCCTGACGGGGTCTTCAAGCCCGGTGTGCTGTTTTAGCTCCTCGACATAAAAAGGATTCGGCAGACAGCGCACATCGAACATCAGATCGGAATCGTTCGGGATGCCGTATTTGAAGCCGAAGGACACGCAGTGAACTTTGAGAGCGTTGCCGGGATTGTCAAGAAACATCTCGCAGATGCGGTTCTTGCAATCTGTCGGGGTCATGTGCGAGCTGTCGATAACATAGTCGGCGATGCTCTTCGCAGGCTCGAGAATGCTGCGCTCTGCAGCGAGGGCATCGTTTATCGAGCCGTTATATTTATCGAGCAGAGGGTGCTTGCGCCTTGTCTCTTTATAGCGGCGGATAAGCACATCGTCGGAGGCATCGATAAACAGAAGCTTTGTGTCGCACTTGAGCTCCTTGAGCTCGACGATGGCGTTGAACAGATCGCCGAACGACGCGCCGACGCGGATATCGGTAACAATGGCGACCTTTTCTCTTTTTTCGCGGGAATTGAGCAAAAGCTGCGCGAAGGTCGGCATAAGCTTCGGCGGCATATTATCCACGCAGAAGTAGCCTATATCTTCAAGCGCATCAACAACTCTTGATTTTCCTGCACCGGACAGTCCGGTGACGATGGTGATCTCCATTTTATTTTCTCCTATAAAATCAGCCGATGAGTCTGATCTCCGTTTCGAGCGTTACGCCTGTCTGAGCCTTGACGCGCGCCTGGACGTGCTTAATAAGGCTGAGAATATCGGACGCGGTAGCGCCGCCGCGGTTGATTATGAATCCCGCGTGCTTCTCGCTGACCTGCGCGCCGCCGACACTGACGCCCTTGAGTCCGCACTGTTCAATGAGTGCGCCCGCAAAATGACCCTCGGGGCGCTTGAATGTGCTGCCCGCGCTGGGATATTCAAGCGGCTGCTTATCCCTGCGGCGGGAAATGATATCGTGCATGGTATTTTTTATCTGCTCCGGGTCGCCGGGAGTCAGGCGAACGGAGGCGGCGGTTATGACAAGACCGCTGTCCTCATATGCGCTGTGGCGATAAGAGAGCTGCATAGCCTCGTTGTCAAGCTTGCCGGAAGTTCCGTCCGGCGAAACATATTCGCTGTTTATGAGCACATCCTTCATCTCGCCGCCGTAAGCTCCTGCGTTCATGAACACCGCGCCGCCGACGGTTCCGGGTATGCCATAGGCAAACTCAAGACCCGAGAGCGAATTTTCGAGCGCAAAGGAGCAAAGCTGAGCGAGGCTCGCGCCGCTCTGGGCGCGAACAGTGTTTTCATCGGTCAGGGTTATCCCGCACTGCTTGCCGGTGAATATAACGGCGCCTTTTATGCCCTTGTCGCTGACGAGGACATTGCTGCCCTTACCGAGGACGAACACCGGGATATCCTCTTTTTCGCAGAAACGAACAAGCTTGGCAGTCTGCCCGGCGTCCTCGGGAGAGAGGAACAGCTCGGCAGGGCCGCCGACTTTAAAGCTCGTATAATTTTTCATTGACACTCCGCGCTCGGCACTGCATTCGAGCGAGAGGGCGTATTTTTCCAACGCTTCGATATTATTCATAATATCTCCAATATGTCGGCCGCACTGGCGGCGTTTATTTATCTGTCGAGCAGAGCGGCGCCGATGAGTCCGGCGTCGTTGCCGAGTTCGGCAGAGATTATCTGAGTCTGAACCTTTGCATGGATGCTGTATCTCTCACGCTCGACCATCTTTCTCAGCGGAACGAGCAGGGTCTCTTTTTCATGGCCGATGCCGCCGCCGATGCAGATCATATCGGGCTGAAGGGCATTGACGACATTCGTTATGCCGGCTGCGAGATAGAAAATATACTGATTGACGACTTTTTTAGCAGTCTCGTCGCCTGCACGCATGGCATCAAAAGAAGTTCTGCCGTTGACGCGGCTGATATTGTTACCGACGAGATCCCACATGGCGGTATAGGGATCGTGGCGCATGGCATCTTTAGTCTGGCGGATAAGCGCGGTGGCGGAAGAATAGCTCTCCCAGCAGCCTCTGCGTCCGCAGGTGCAGGCTTCGCCGTCTGCGACGATGACCATATGACCCATCTCGCCCGCGGCATCGTTGACGCCGGTGACGAGCTTGCCGTCTATGACAATACCGCTGCCGACTCCGGTTCCGAGAGTGATGGCGACAAAGCTGTTGACTCCCTTGCCCGCGCCCGCCTTTGCTTCGCCGAGTGCGGCGCAGTTCGCGTCGTTGTCGAGATAAATTGTCTTCTTGAGTCTCGACTCAAGGATATCGCGCGCGGGAACATTATCGAAAGCGAGGTTATTCGCATATTCGATAACGCCGTTCTTCTTGTTGACCGAACCGGGGGTTCCGATACCTACGCTGACAACATCGTTCATGGTGATGCCCGCATCTATAACAGCAGCCTCGACAGCCTTGGCAACATCCTCAAGAATAGCTTCCGCCGCGCGGGGGCAATTTGTCTTGAGCTTGCCTCTGCCGATGATTTTCATTTCTTCATTGATGACGCCGGCAACGATATTCGTGCCGCCGAGATCGACTCCTACTCTGTACATTTTTTTACCTCCAGATAGACAGTTTCTCTTTCCCTGTCTTTTTATATCAGAAATCATGCCAGACTTCAAGTTCCTTCTTCTCGGGAACTATATCATCCGTCATGCCGAGCGAATGCAGCAGCTCGCGCGCCGCATTATAGCCCATTTTCTTTTGCCTGTTATTCATCGCCGCCGCTTCGATTATTATCGAAAGGTTTCGTCCGGGTTTGACCGGAACGACGGTCAGCGGGATATTTATGCCGAGTATCTCGACATACTCGTTATCGAGGCCGAGGCGGTCATAGACCTTTTCGTTATCCCACGGCTCGAGCTGAACGACCATATCGATTTTCTCGGTCATTTTGACAGCGCCCATACCGAATATCCTGCGGGCGTTTATTATGCCGACGCCGCGCAGCTCGATAAAGTGGCGTATATTATCCGGCGCACTGCCAACGAGCGTTCTTGAAGAAACGCGGCGAATCTCGACCGCGTCATCCGCTATCAGTCGGTGACCGCGCTTTATAAGCTCAAGGGCAGTCTCGCTCTTGCCGACGCCGCTGTCACCGAGGATCAGGACACCCTCGCCGCTGACTTCGACAAGCACGCCGTGGCGCGTGATGCGCTGGGCGAGCTCGACGCCCAGATATGATATAAGAGTTGACATACAGCCGGAAGTGGAATCCGGGCTTGTCAGGATCGGCACAGAATATTTCTGCGCATATTCGCGCAGCTTATCCGGGCACTCGAGCGAACGGGTGATAACGACGGCGACGGGCTCGGTCGCCATCAGCCGCTCCATGCTCGCCGCGGCGGCATCCTCATCGAGGCTCGAAATGTAGTTCATCTCGGCGAGACCGAGGAACTGGATACGCTCGGCATCGAAATACGCGCTGTAGCCTGCGAGCATAAGCCCGGGGCGGTTGACATCCTGCGAGGTGACATAGACATCCTCGACGGGCTTGGGCGCATAAAGTATCCCGAGTGAATTATCTTCCACTACTTTTTTGAGTGAAACGGAATATTTACCCATACTTCTCTCCTGTAGTTCTCCAATTGAAGAAATGATAGTGCATACAGATTATATTATAATAGATTTGGGCAAAAGTTCCAATACCTTTTTGACTTTTTTTGAAGTTTTGGGAAGCTTTTTTTAATATTTTCAGCGGGGCGGCAGAAGGATTTGGAGAACGTGAAAAATGGAGCGGAGCAGAATCGATATTGCAGAAATTTCGTGCCGCCTGCGCGGCAGCGGGTCATCGAGGTCGCCGCGCCATACAAAGGCTGATTAATTTGTTTGGTTCACAGAGAAAGCGAGCCGGAAGAGAAGCTCTCTCCCGGCCGATATCCGTTTCTATGTTAGACGTCCGTTTCTCTGATTCCGAGGCTGACGGAAAGAGCCTGATCCACCCTGCCCATATCCGCACCGCCGAGCGCGCCCATTTTTTCCTTAAGACGCTTTTTGTCGAGCGTGCGCACCTGCTCGAGCAGGACTATCGAATCCTTGGCAAGTCCGCAGCCGTCCGCATTGACTCTTATATGAGTGGGAAGGTTGGTCTTATACTTCTGGCTGGTTATCGCCGCGGCTATAACCGTCGGGCTGAAGCGATTGCCGACATCGTTCTGAACTATCAGCACTGGTCTTATCCCGCCCTGCTCGGAGCCGACGACGGGACTCAGATCAGCGTAGTATATATCTCCCCGTTTTACTGTCATTTTTAATCACTCTCCGTTTTTATTGTCCGGCAAGAGTATTTTTGCCTGACAAAAGCGCGATTAAACATTAACTTGTTATTCGGGGAGCAAAAATTTCAAGTCAGTCCATTATATGTCCTGTTTTTATTTGGGTGAGACATTGCGAAACTCCGCAGTCAGCAGGGCTTTCGGTATTTCGAGGCTCTGCGGCAAGCCGTTATCGCCGCGTCGCAGAGTGAAATCCACACCCGAGACGGTGCCTTTCGTCTCCCACGCGTCGCCCATATGTACGGTCTGTGTATTCGCCGTGTCGGACGAAGTTTTGAGCGTTTTTGTTATCAGCTCGCCCACCCCGCTCTGCGGCAGGGATGAGAGATCCGCAGAAAAAGTCAGATTGCCGTAGCTGAATGTGCAGGTCGAGCCGCTGAGCTTCACTTTCAATCCGCGAACGGTTGCCGGGGAAGTGAACTCAAGCTGAGCTTCGGCGAGCGAAGTCTGATCGTACTTTGCCTCATACTCGCGCTCGCCGTTGATGATATACAAATCGGCTGTGAACGCAGTCGGGATATCCGGCGGCTGATCTTTGCTGTTTTTCAAAGGTGCGTTTTTGCATCCGAGAAGAGACAAAACAAGCAGCAAGCTTAAGATAAACGGAAAAATTCGTTTCAAGCTATCACTCCAATTGCCCGTTACCTCTCCAGGGTTCGCAGCACGCGCGGCAGAGCGGCTATGCAGTCGGAGGCGAGCATCGACGAGAGCGACAGTTCGCGCGCCGCGGCATCTCCGGCGGCACCGTGGATATATGCGCCGAGCACCGCCGCGTCAAACGGATACACGCCCTGAGCGAGGAGCGCGAGAATGATGCCCGAGAGCATATCTCCGCTGCCGCCCTTTGCCATGCCCTGATTGCCGGTGACGTTGATATATGCGTCACGCCTGCCCGCGCCGGCTATTACCGTGCTCGCGCCCTTGAGCAGGAGCACAACGCCGTATTCATCGGCGAAGCGGCGGGCGACATTCACCCGGTCGCGCTCGATATCGGCGATACTCATGCCGGTAAGGCGGGACATCTCGCCGGGGTGCGGAGTGAGGATAACGGGAGCTTTGATATTTTTCAGTATATCTATATTTGCGGCGAGCGCATTTATGCCGTCGGCGTCTATAATCATGGGCTTTGTGCAGTTCTGCACGAGCGCCGAGACAAGTTCTTTCGTATGGAGATTGAGTCCGAGACCGCATCCGACGAGCACAGCCGAGGATTTTTCAGCCTGTTCGAGCAGCGCGGGTATCGCGCCGGACGAGAATGTTCCCGCCTCGTTTGACGGCAGGGGCAGAAGCAATGATTCCGTGAGCTTCGGGGCTATCGCGTTATATGCGGCATCGGGAAATGCGGCAGTTACAAGACCCGCTCCGCATCTAAGCGCCGACGAGGCGGCAAGCACCGCCGCACCCTGCATATTGCGGCTGCCGCAGATGCTCAGAGCGCGCCCGAATGTGCCTTTATTCGCCATAAGGTCGCGGCGCGGGAATATCTTTTTCGCCTGGGCGGAAGTCAGCACGGCGAGGGTATCGTCCTCAATGCCGTCGATTATATCGTCATCGATGCCTATTGCGACGGTTATTATTTCGCCGCAGAGCACACGCGCGGGTTTTAATATGTGGACGGGCTTCATACACGACACGGCTATTGTGATATCCGCTTTTATGCAGCTGCCCGGCACATCGCCGTTGTTGCTTTCGAGTCCGCTCGGGACATCGATTGAAACGACTTTTGCGGGCGAAGCGTTGACAGCCTCAAAGACCGCTCTCACCCGCTCGTCCTCTCTGTGTTTATAGCCCGTGCCGAACACGGCATCGACTATCACGGCAGCAGATTCGATTGAATTTTTAGCGTTTTCCTCTCCCCAGAAGAACTCCGGGACGAGCCCTGTTTCGACAGCCTTTTCGCGCATGAGTATCGAGTCCTCAGCGGTAGGCTCGCCGAACGCCTCGACAACGGCAACATTGAAGCCTGCGAGTGCGAGCTTGCGGGCGATAACAAAGCCGTCGCCGCCGTTTTTGCCCTTTCCGCAGAGGACGCATATGAGCCCGCGCGACTGTTCAAGAGATGCAAAGCGCTCCCTTACAGCTCGTGCGCACGCGCTGCCGGCGTTTTCCATAAGGCGCGTAAAGCTCATTCCCCTGTTTACCTGTGCCTGCTCCGCAGAGAACATCTGCGATGAAGTCAGAACTTTCATTTTGCCGCCTCCCAGTCTGCGTTTTCGTAGCGCTCGTCGCCCCACCACGCGGGCATAAGCTCGCCCAAAGTGACGGTTTCGCGCCTGTCATAATCGGTCATTATCTGCATATTACGGTTTTTATCGGACAGCTGCAAGAAGAACTCGCGGCACGCGCCGCAGGGCATTCCGCTGCCGCCTCCGTAAGGTGGGCGGTCGCGGAATGCGATTAGTCTCTTGACAACGGTCTGACCGCTTTGCAGATATATATTGAGCACGGCAACACGCTCGGCACACAGATCCATAACGCCGCTGCAGCTCTCGATGCAAAAGCCGGTATATATTTCGCCGTTTTCGCTCTCAAGGGCGCAGACGACATGGTGCGCATAGATAAACGGCGAAACATCGCCGGGATGATACTGCTCCTGTGCGGCGGCACAGAGTCTTTCCCAAATATCCATAGTATTCCTCACTTTTACAAAACAAGGGACTGCCGCGCGGACAGTCCCCGATTATCATTTTGCGTCGATAACTATTTTTCCGTCCTCGACAAGAGCGCGGACTTCGCTCAGCGGAGACGAAGCGTGGTCAACAATAGCGTTGGCTATCTTATCCTCAACCTGCCGCCTGATATTGTTCCTCAGGTCGCGCGCTCCGCGCAGACCGCCCTCGGACATCGAGGCGATAAGCTTCGGCACGCTTTCATCCCACGAGAACGCGATGCCCTTGTCGCGCAGAGGCTCGACAAGCTCGGTGAGCATGAGATTCGATATCTGCTCAAGATTCTCCGGGGTCAGGTCGTTAAAGACAACTATCTCGTCAACTCTGCCGATAAACTCCGGGCGCAGGAACTCTCTGAGTGCCTTGAGCGCCTTTTCTTTATTGGCGTCGTTCTGATTCTTTGCAAAGCCCATGACACCCTCGCGGCGTTCGCTGCCGGCGTTGGAGGTCATGATGATTATCGTGTTTTCAAAGCTCACTGTTCTGCCCTGCGCATCGGTTATTCTGCCCTCGTCAAGTATCTGGAGCAGGATGTTCATAACATCGGGATGCGCTTTCTCTATCTCGTCGAAGAGTATAACAGAGTAGGGCTTTCTGCGGACTTTTTCGGTCAGCTGACCCGCCTCGTCATAGCCGACATAGCCGGGCGGCGAGCCGATGATACGCGAGACGGAGTGCTTCTCCATGAACTCGGACATATCAAGGCGGATAAGCGTCTCGGGAGTGTTGAACAGCTCCTGAGAGAGCAGTTTTACAAGCTCGGTCTTGCCGACTCCGGTCGGTCCGACGAAGATAAACGACGACGGGCGGCGGCGCGGATTAATCTGCACTCTGCCGCGCTTTATCGCGGCGCAGACGAGTTCAACTGCCTCATCCTGACCGATAAGCTTCGCTTTGAGATGCTGTTCCATATCGGCAAGACGGGTAAGGTCGCTCTCCATTATCTTATTTGCGGGTATGCCTGTCCAGAGCTGGATAACCCTGGCGATGTCACTCTCCGTCACCGCATTGTCGGCGGCGAGAGGCTTCAGCGCTTCGATATCTTTCTCTTTGGCGGCGATACTGCTCTTGACTTTGAGCAGACCCTCGTAGTCGGTATTCTCGGTCTCCTCCATCATCGCCTGCTGGCGGTCGTTGAGGAGCCTGAGGTCGTCCTCGGCGGTCTCGAGATCGCTGATGCTCTTGTTTCTGAGGTTCGCGCAAGTGCATGCCTCATCGAGCAGGTCGATAGCCTTATCGGGCAGGAAGCGGTCGTTTATATAGCGCTCAGAGAGCACAACCGCTCTGTGGACGAGCGAGTCGCTTATAGTGACCTTGTGAAAATTTTCGTAATAGTCCTTGATGCCGACGAGCATCTGATAGGTCTCCTCTATCGACGGCTCCTCGACTTTTATCGGCTGAAGACGGCGCTCAAGGGCGGCGTCCTTCTCGATATATTTTCTGTATTCGGTGAAGGTCGTTGCGCCGATTATCTGTATCTCGCCTCTCGAAAGGGCGGGCTTCAGGATATTCGCGGCGTTCATCGAGCCCTCCGCATCGCCTGTGCCGACGAGGTTATGCACCTCATCGATAAACAGGATTATATTGCCCTCTTTTTTGACCTCGTCTATAAGACCCTTTATACGGCTCTCAAACTGGCCTCTGAACTGAGTGCCGGCGACAAGAGCGGTGAGGTCGAGCAGGTGTATCTCTTTTTTGGCGAGCTTCGCGGGAACTTCGCCGTTTGCTATGCGCAGGGCAAGTCCCTCGGCTATAGCGGTCTTGCCGACGCCGGGTTCGCCGATAAGGCAGGGGTTGTTCTTCGAGCGGCGGCAGAGGATCTGCACCGCGCGGTAAATCTCGTTATCGCGTCCGATGATGCGGTCTATTTTACCCTCGCGGGCTTTTTCGGTGAGATCCGTGCAATAGAGCGATAGGAACTTTCTTCCCTTTTTCTTCTTGCCTTTTTTCTTTTCGCCCGAACCCTTGGCGTTGATAACGGGGATGCCGAACGGACCGACCTGGGGTTTGTTATCGTCGCTGTCGCCCTCGTCAATTTCATCCTCGCCGTCGGAGTCCTCGTCCTCTTCATCATCGTCCTGCTCGGGCTGGTTCATGAAAGGAAGAGTTCCCGCGCCGCCGGGCATGAAGCCTGTTCCGTCCTCGCCGAACAGCTCATCGAACTGGGCGCTGACGGAATCCACCTCGTCCTCCGAGATGCCCATGCTCTCCATTATCTGTTTTATGGGTCCTATATTCATTTCCATGGCGCATTTCATGCAGAGTCCTTCCTGCTTGGTCTCGTTGCCCTCGACCTTGGTTATGAAGAACATTGCAGGGCGTTTGCCGCACCTGGAACACATCATCTTTTTCATTTAAATAATCTCCGGGATTCTGATTTGACTTTTATCGGAACGCATATGATTAAACACCGATGACACGGTTCATTTGCGGATTCCGATTATTATTTTTTGCCCTTTGCTTCCATTCTGCTCTGGTGCTTCTCTTTCACCTGTCTGTAGGTCGCGGGCATATAGCTTGCGAAAGCGACTATAGTAAGTATTGCCGAAATTATGACAAGTACCATAAGAACGGGGTCGGGCAGAGTCCAATAATTTCTGAACGCGCCGATCTCGGGGCCGAAGCCGATTATGACGAGCATAACAAGATAAAACACGAAGGTTGCGACCTTGCCGTATATCTCGGCTGCGCCGGGCTTGATGCCGCAGGCTATCATTATGGCTCCGCCGATAACCATGACCGCCTCTTTGACGAGGAACACGAGGAACACCCAGCTGAAAGCGACCATCAGCTGATCGTTACAGCTGCGGAAAGCTATGTAGAGCATAACTGCGATCGTTATCTGAGTCAGCTTATCTGCGACGGGATCGAGTATCTTGCCGAGCTCGCTGACCTGATTGAAGCGGCGGGCGATTTTTCCGTCAAGGAAATCGCTGATGCCGGAAAGCGCGAGCATGAGCACTGCCCAGCCGATATGACCTTTATAATAGAGCACGGCGAATGCGGGTATAAGAAAGATTCTTATAAGCGAGAGCAGATTCGGGACAGTCAGACAGCCCTTAAACAGATTTTTTACCATAGTTATCCTCCTCAAATATGTTCCTCCCTGTGCGGGGACGGAAATATCAAACCGTTATCAGCCGTGAAAATATATCGGTTGAAACGATCAAACTCACGAGTTTGGATGCGCCGACTGCCGAGGCGAACTGCGTGCCGGGTGCAAAGGACGCGGCGGCATCGAGCAGCAGACAGGCAAACACGGCGACGAACACGCCCTTCAAAGCTCCGAAAACACCGCCGAGAGTGCGGTTGACGGAGCGGATAACGGGCAATTCAAACAGCTTGCAGACAGCCTTGGCGGCAATCTGAAGAAAGAAATCGCAGACAAAGAAAATGACGGCGAAGCTCAAAACTTTGAGCACGGCGACAGCGATAGGCTTCGCGACGCTGTCGCAGATTTCGGCGGCGATATTCGACGCGCTCAGATCGACAGAGCCCGCCTTTTCGGATATCTCGGCGATATCGACGCCCATGCTCTGAGCCGCTTTGACAATGGCGGCGGGCAGAGAAGAGATAACTTCCTGCACATTCTGCGAGGTGAGCTGAGCCGAGGACATATCGGGCAGCTGAGCCGCCACGGCAGTTTCAAGGCTCTTTTTTATGAACAGGTCATATATACCGCTTGCGACAGGTTCGCTCAGCCACACGGCGAGCGCAGCCGCCGCGGCGACCACGACAAGTCCTATAATCGAGCGGATAAGCCCGTTTTTGACGCCGACGAAAATGCACAGTGCAAACACTGCGACTATTAAAAAATCGACTATAAAATCCAAGACTTATCCCCCCTGTTCGCTGTTTTTTCAATTATATCACACGCTATGCACAGTGGCAAACCTTTTATTATTAAGCGGTTGTTAATTTTTTGTGATATTTGACGCATATTGTACATACACGTCGCTGCCCGTGCAGATGACCCTTTTGCCGTTTTTGCCGGCGGAGACGGTCTTTGCGGTCTCGCCGCTTGAAGATATCAGTTCAACGCCGTCATCAAACAGCACAGCGACATATTTATCGGTGCAGGTGAGCGCATAAATTTTCTTGTCAAAGCTGCGCTCGAACAGAAGCTTTGAGCGCCTGTCGAAAGCCACGACCTTCGGCTTCTCCTCGTTGGCGTATTCATAGAGCACGACGGCGCTTCTGCCCGAATCCGACGCGGACTCGTGAGCCAGAGTGTTGCTGCCGAAAGAGTAATCCTCTTTGTGACCTTTTTTCGACACGGTCGTTTTGAAATCGGTCGAATAGGCTATTATGCTTGTGCTCGAATTATATATGACATCGAAGAGCAATGTGTTGTCATATTTTATGTCGGTGACTACCGGATTATCTTTTTTGAAATTCAGCACGACAAGGCGCGAATATGTAACGGCGTTTTCGGAGCCGACGAGTATCAGCGCGGCGCTCTTGCCATTGGGGGCTATCGAGATATCAAATATCTTCTCCTGTGCGCACTCCCATGCAAATATCTTTTCTAACTTGTGATTATATACGCACAGCTCGCTCTGGGCTGCGGAAGTTTTGAGCGAGAATGCTATTGTGCCGTCCTTGCCCATGGCGGCGGTATAAATTGGCGAGCCCGTGTTGCCGTCTCCCAGAATCTTGCTCGAATTCATCAAAGTGAAATCGCCGGATGTGCGGTCATAGACCAGCGCTCTGCCTTTATAGACCGCCATATCCGGGTCGGAATAGTTATGTTCAAGGCGCGCGACCTCTTTGGCGGAGGAATTGAGCACGACGACGGAATCGCGGGTCAGCAGGGCGATATTCGACTTGAACGGCGTCATATCGAGCACATCAGCCGAGCTTATTTTATATGGATATCCCGCTCCCGTGCCGGACGCTGATATCAGCTGCTTTGCCGAATCCTCAACATCGTTATATTTCATGCCGCCAAACGAACGCGCGGCGAAGAACACGACCGCGCCGACTGCAATCAGAGTCAATACAACAATTATTATCGTCTCGCGCCTGGAATTTTTTGTTTTCTTCCTGCCGTTTTGTGTGGGTTTATTCGTCTTTTTCTTCGCAAAGAGTCCGCTTATGAGCTTCTTTGCGCTGTTTTTCTTCTTGCCCTTTTTCTCTGCCAACTTGCCGCACCCCCGTTTTTTTAGTCTTTGCCGTTATAGAAAACCTGCTCAAGGCAGAGTCCGCAGGCGGGCGCAGTCGCCCCCGCTCTGTCTCTGCTGAGCGATGAAATTATATCGGGCAGCGAATCTGCCGCTATCCTGCCCCTCGAAATATCGAGAAGCGTGCCGACCATTATTCTGACCATATTATAGAGAAATCCGTCCGCCTCAAAGTACATCAGCACTTCGTCGCCTCGGCGCACGACCTCGGCGCGGGTCAATGTGCGGACATTGTCGACCGTGCCGGCACCCGCCGCGCAGAACGCCGAAAAATCGTGGGTTCCGAGCATCTGCGACGCCTGACGGTTCAGGAAATCCGCGTCGAGCGGATATTTATAGTGATAAGAATATCTCGAAATAAAAGGATTGCGCTCCTGCGCGTTCCAGATTCTGTAGACATATCGCTTGCCGGAGCAGTCATAGCGCGCGTGAAACTCAAACGGCACTTCGCGGCAGTCGGTCACAGCGATATCGTGCGGCAGAACTCCGTTCATCGCGCTCTTCCACTTCTCGGGCGAAAGAGACGATTCGGTGCGCATATTGCAGCAATACATATCGGCGTGGACGCCGGAATCCGTGCGCGAACAGCCTATGACATTGTCGCGGACTCCGCAGATACGCTCGGCGGCATCCTGAAAGGTCTGCTGAACCGTATTCGCATTTTCCTGCACCTGCCAGCCGTGATAATCCGTGCCGTCATATCGCAGGGTAAAGAGAAGATTCTTCAAAGCCTTCACTCCGATCAGATAAGATGCCCGAGATAATGATTGAGGACTATTACAGCCGCAAGCAGAGCGGCTGTGACACCGAGGGCGACAAAATCGCGCGCGGCGAGCTTCATCTGCTTCATGCGTGTTCTGCCCTCGCCGCCCGTGTAGCAGCGGCACTCCATGGCGAACGCCAGCTCATATGCGCGGCGGAACGACGAGATAAACAGAGGAATCAATATCGGTATAAGTGCCTTGGCGCGCTTTATAAGTCCGCCTGTTTCAAGATCCGCTCCGCGCGCCTTCTGCGCGTTCATTATACGCTCGATCTCCTCGATAAGCACAGGGATAAAGCGCAGGGCGAGCGTCATTATCATGGCGAGAGTATGCACCGGCACTTTTATCACTTTCAATGGCGAGAGCAGGCGCTCCAGTGCGTCGGTGAGCATAGTGGGCGTGGTAGTATAGGTCAGCAGCGAGCTTATGACAACGAGCAGGATTATACGCACGGTAGTGAATATCGCGGTATAAACGCCTGTGGTCGTTATGGTTATTTTCCAGAATGAGACGAGCGTCTCGCCGCCGCGATTATAAAAGACATTGATGACGGCGGTGAAGAGCATAAGAATAACGAGCGGCTTTATGCTGCGCCACATCATCTTCATCGGGACTTTTGAAAGCAGGAGAGTTGCCACGACGAAAATGAGTCCGAGCGCGAGGGAATAGAAATTCCTGCACACGAAAAGAATGACTATAAGCGCCATTGTGAGCACAAATTTCATGCGCGCGTCCATGCGGTGGATGACAGAGGTGCCGGAATAATACTGACCGATAGTGATATCGCTTATCATACCGTTCCCCTCCCCTCAAAATAGCGCATGAGCTCGTCCGCACCCTGACTTACCGTAAACACGGACGGAGAGACATCAAAGCCCCTGTCGTGCAGCGCTCTGAATATTTTTGTTATCTGCGGAACGGTGAGCCCCATCTCCTCAAGCTCGTCCGTACGGGAATAGACTTCGGACACGGTGCCGAACATCGCGACATGGGAATGGTTGAGCACCAGGACTTTGTCGGCGGTCTTGGCGACATCCTCCATGCTGTGGGAAACGAGGATAACGGTGCTCCCGGTCTGCTCGCGATAAGTGCGGACAAGCGAGAGAATGACCTCTCTGCCGCGCGGATCGAGACCTGCGGTAGGCTCATCGAGAATGAGCACTTCGGGTTCCATCGCCATAACGCCCGCTATTGCGGCGCGGCGTTTTTCGCCGCCCGAAAGATCGAACGGAGATTTTTTCAGATGCTCTTCGCTAAGTCCGACAAATTCGGCGGCGCGGCGCACGCGGCGGTCAATCTCCGCGCTGTCGAGTCCCATATTTTTCGGTCCAAACGAGATATCTTTATAGACGGTCTCTTCAAAAAGCTGATACTCCGGATACTGGAAGCAAAGCCCAACCCTGAACCTTGCGGCGCGCAGGGTGCGCTTGTCTTTATTGATATCCTCGCCGCAGAGCAGAACTCTGCCGGAATCGGGCTTCAGAAGTCCGTTGAGATGCTGAAGAAGGGTGCTCTTGCCGGAGCCGGTATGACCGATTATTCCGACTATTTCGCCCTTTTCAAACTTTACGTTTATATTCTCGATAGCGGCGACAGCTCCCGCCATGCCGTTTTCATAATAGTGGGTGAGATTTTCTGTTTCAAGCACTGTCATCGGCTCACCTCCATTATTTTTGAAAGCGCCTCGACGCACTCGTCGGCGTCAAGGATATCGCCGGGCAGGTCTATCCCTTTTTCGATGAGGCGGTGGCACAGCTCTGTGCTCTGCGGCACATCGAGTCCGCAGCGGCGCAGGACATCGGTCTGCGAAAACACCTCGCGCGGCGTGCCGTCGAGGCAAAGTCGCCCGGAATCTATAATTATGACGCGGTCAGCCTTGACTGCCTCGTCCATGAAATGCGTAACAAAAAGGACGGTTATGCCCATTTCGCGGTTCAGGCGGCGGACTGTGTCAAATACTTCACGCCTGCCGCGCGGGTCGAGCATCGCCGTAGGTTCATCGAGCACGATGCAGCCCGTCTGCATAGCGATTATGCCGGCGATAGCCACGCGCTGTTTCTGGCCGCCGGAGAGCTTATGCGGCTCGCGCAGGCGGTAGTCGTACATTCCGACCGCCTTGAGGGCATCGTCGACCCTGCGGCGTATCTCATCGGGGGCTACGCCGAGATTCTCGGGCCCGAACGCCACATCGTCCTCGACGATAGTCGCAACTATCTGGTTATCGGGATTCTGGAACACCATGCCGACCTTGCGGCGGATGTCGGTAAGCCTGTCCTCATCCGAAGTGTCGATGCCGTCAACGGTAACTGTGCCGCTCTCGGGCACTAAAATAGCATTCGTCAGCTTTGCAAGGGTGCTCTTTCCGGAGCCGTTATGGCCGAGAACCGCGACAAATTCGCCGCGGTTGACGGTGAGGTCTATATTGCAAAGTGCCGGAGAGGGCTTGGCTTCGCCTTGCTCCTCCGGCTCATAGGTATAAGTTACATTTTTAAATTCAATAAACTTCTCGCTCATTTTATCTTCTCCACACTGCGCTTGCGCCGCAGGGCAGGGCAAGCCCCGAGGCGGTGACGGGCAGACCTATCTCATCGGAGGTCACCTTGCCGCCGAACAGCGGCGACACTGTACTGCCGAGTATATACTGCATGACGGACGCAGAAAGTCCCGTTGTGTAGGAATTGATGAGCACCATAACAGGATCGTCCGAGAGCACGGCGGTACACAGCGACGCAAAGTCATAAACCGCATCCTCAAGCTTCCAGACCTCGCCGCCCGGTCCTCTTCCGTAAGACGGCGGATCCATGATAATAATATCGTATTTGTTGCCGCGGCGTATCTCGCGCTCGACAAACTTCATGCAGTCGTCAACGAGCCAGCGCACGGGCTCATTTGCAAGGCCGCTGACTGCGGCATTCTCCTTCGCCCAGGCGACCATGCCCTTTGAGGCATCGACATGGGTGACATGCGCGCCGGCGTTGAGAGCCGAAATCGTCGCAGCGCCCGTATAGGCGAAAAGATTCAGCACGCGCAGAGGTCTGCGCTCTTTTCTGATTATCTCGGCGGTCATATCCCAGTTGACTGCCTGCTCCGGGAAAACGCCCGTATGCTTGAAGCCCATGGGTTTGACCATAAACGAGAGATCGCCGTATTTTATCTTCCACGCGTCGGGAATCTTTCTTCTGATATCCCACTTTCCGCCGCCCGAAGATGAACGGTTATAGACTGCGTGCGCCTTATACCAGAGCGGATGGGTCTTTTCTGTTTTCCAGATGACCTGGGGATCGGGTCTTATAAGTATGACATCTCCCCAGCGTTCGAGCCTCTGACCCGAAGAGCAGTCGAGCAGCTCATAATCCTTCCATTTATCGGCAACGCGCATATCTTTTCCTCTCCGGCGCGGGGTCCGCGCTCCTGTTATATAAGTCTCTCTCTGACAACCTCGGCAATCTCGTCGCAGAGCTTTTCGATAAGTTTTTCGTCCTTGCCCTCGAGCATGACTCTGACGAGCGGCTCTGTTCCGGACACTCTGACGAGCACGCGTCCGTCCTCGCCGAGCTCAGCCTCAGCCTTGGCTATGGCTTTCTTTATCTCCTCATCGCTTGAAAAACGCACCTTGCCGATGTTGGAGACTCTGACATTCTTGAGCACCTGCGGATAGACCTCCATGCACTTTGCAAGCTCGGAGAGCGACTTTCCGGTGCGCTTCATGGTCTGGAGCACCTGAGCGGCTGTAACTTCGCCGTCGCCGGTGGTCGAATGATGCAGGAAAATGACATGTCCGGACTGCTCGCCGCCTATTGCATAGCCCTTTTCGAGCATACGCTCGAGGACATAGCGGTCGCCGACCTTCGTTATCTCACAGTGAATATCATTGTCGGCGCAGAACTTGTGGAAGCCCATGTTGCTCATGACGGTGACAACTGCCGCGTCGCCGTCGAGCTCGCCGCGCTCTTTCATATCCTTGGCGCAGATGGCGATTATCTTATCGCCGTCAACGACATCGCCGTTTTCATCGACTGCAAGGAGTCTGTCGGCGTCGCCGTCGAATGCAAAGCCTGCCATGAGTCCGTGCTCAACGACATATTTCTGAAGATTCTCGAGGTGAGTCGAGCCGCAGTTGTCATTGATATTGACGCCGTCCGGCTCGTTTGAGAGCACATCGCACTCGGCGCCCATCTGCATAAAGAACTCAGGCGCGGTTATGCTCGAAGAGCCGTTGGCGCAGTCGAGGGCTATCTTCATGTTGTTGAACCTGTAATCAACGGTCGAGCACAGGTGGGTTATATAATCGAAAATCGGCATTTCGGAAGTTGTGACTCTGCCGACATCGCCGCCGATCTTGACGGGCGGAACGACGGTCTCATCGAGGATTATCGCCTCAATCTCCTCCTCGAGCGCGTCGGGGAGCTTATATCCGTCGGACTTGAATATCTTTATGCCGTTATATTCGCAGGGGTTGTGCGAGGCGGAAATCATTATGCCCGCATCGTACTGATATTTCTGAACAAGGAACGCCACTGCCGGGGTCGGCACGACGCCGAGAAGCAGAACATCTGCGCCGACGGAGCAAAGACCTGCGCTGATGGCGGCCTCAAGCATCTCCGATGATGCGCGGGTATCCATGCCTATAAGCACGCGGGGTCTTTTATGCGTGCTGTCGGTGAGCACCATGGCGGTAGCTCTGCCGATTTTCATGGCGAGTTCGCAAGTAAGCTCGCTGTTTGCAACGCCTCTTGCGCCGTCTGTTCCGAAAAGTCTTCCCATAACTAAACCTCCAATTATCAGATATCGAACTGCTGCTGACCCGGCATTGCTATGCCGAGATGCCTGTAAGCGGCGGGAGTGACCATGCGTCCGCGCGGAGTTCTGCTGAGGAAGCCAATCTGCATGAGGTAAGGTTCATAGACATCCTCAATCGTTATCGCCTCTTCGCCGACTGCCGCAGCTATCGTCTCGAGTCCCACGGGACCGCCGTTGTAGTTTCTTATCATCGTAGTGAGGACAAGTCTGTCTATCGAATCAAGCCCGAGGGCATCGACCTCCATGCGGTCGAGCGCCATTGAGGCTGTTTCGCGGGTTATTACGCCGTCGCCCATGACCTGAGCGAAGTCGCGCACGCGCTTCAAGAATCTGTTTGCGATTCGCGGAGTGCCGCGCGAGCGCGAGGCTATCTCGCCTGCGCCGCTCGGATCCATCTCGATGCCGAGGATTCCGGCGGAGCGCGTGACTATCTGCGAGAGCTGCTCGGGCGTATACATCTCAAGGCGGAGGATGACGCCGAAGCGGTCGCGCAGGGGCGCGCTGAGCTGACCCGCTCTCGTCGTTGCACCGACAAGGGTGAAATGCGGCAGGTCAAGTCTTATCGAACGCGCCGAGGGGCCTTTGCCGATAATTATATCTATCGCGCTGTCCTCCATGGCGGGATAGAGCACCTCTTCGACCGAGCGCGACAGACGGTGGATCTCATCGACGAAGAGCACATCTCCGTCATTGAGGTTCGTCAGCAGTGCGGCAAGGTCGCCGGGCTTCTCTATCGCGGGGCCTGAGGTCACGCGGAGATTGACGTTCATTTCATTCGCTATTATGCCCGCGAGGGTCGTTTTGCCGAGTCCGGGAGGGCCGTAAAGCAGAACATGGTCGAGGCAGTCGCCTCTGCGGCGGGCGGCCTCGATATAGACCGAGAGGTTCTCTTTAGCCTTATCCTGGCCGATATAATCGGTCAGCTGGCGCGGGCGCAGGGAAAACTCAAGGTCGGTATCCTCGGGCGAGAGATCGGGGGTAACTATGCGGTTTTCAGTATCCATATCCATAGAGCCGTCTCCTTTCTCTCATTATATATTCTTTGAAATAAGGCGCAGAGCCTGTTTTATCAGTTCTTCGGACGAGAGCGACTGATCGAGCCTGCCGACCGCCGAAGCCGCTTCGGTCTTTGTATAACCGAGCATGACAAGGGCATCGACCGCTTCCTCGCCTGCGCTCGATGACGCGGCGGCGTTTATAGCGGCGAGCTCCTCGCGGTTTTCGGAAGATATATATGATTTTAATTTATCTTTGAGTTCAAGCACGACTCTCTGAGCAAGCTTTGCTCCCACGCCCTGAGCCGCGGTTATCGCCTTTGTATCGCCCGAGGCGACACAGACAGCGAGCCTGTTCGGAGTCAGCTGAGAGAGTATCGCAAGGGCGGCTTTCGGGCCGACGCCTGTAACATTTATGAGCAGTTTGAAGCAATCAAGCTCATCCTTATCATAGAAGCCGAACATATCGAGCGCATCTTCGCGGACATTGAGATAGGTATAGAGCGTGACCGTATCGCCTATAGTGCCTATATTTTTCAAAGTATTGGCAGTGGCACTGCAATTGAACGCAACGCCGCCGCAGCTGACCGCGACGCTCGTGGCATCGGTATAGACCACTTGACCGGTGATACTGTAAAACATACTGCTCTCCTTTATCTGTACTGGCTGAGTCTGCCCATGACCGAGCCGCTGCAATGGCAGTGGCAGACCGCCATAGCGAGCGCGTCGGCGGCGTCATCGGGCTTCGGGATTTTTTCAAGATTGAGGATTATCCTCGTCATCTCCTGCACCTGCTTCTTTTCGGCGCGTCCGTAACCGACGACGCTCTGTTTGACCTGCAGGGGCGTATACTCAAAAATCGGGATACGGTGCTTCTGCGCGGCGAGAACGAGGACTCCCCTCGCCTGGCTGACATCGATAACCGTTTTCGCGTTATTATTATAAAAAAGCTTTTCTATCGACATCGCTTCTGGCTTATACTTCTCCATAAGCTCCGACACGCCGTCATATATGCGCTCAAGGCGAATGTTGAACGGCATCCCTGCGGGCGTTGTCACCGCGCCGTAATCGAGCATGGTGAAGTGGTTGTTTTTATATTCCACAACGCCGCAGCCGACGATTGCATATCCGGGATCGATACCGAGAACTATCATTTCTTGTTTGATTCCCTTTCTCTGATTATCATGCGCGTCGGGGTGCCCTCAAGGCCGAAGACAGAGCGAATCTGATTGTCGATATATCGCTGGTAGCTGTAATGGAACAGATCCTTGCGGTTGACGAAGCAGACGAATGTCGGCGGGCGGGTCGAAGCCTGAGTCATATAGAATATCTTGAGTCTTCTGCCCTTATCTGTCGGCGGCTGGACGCGCGCCGTGGCATCGGCGAGCAGGTCGTTGAGGCGGCCGGTCGAGATACGCATGGCGTTCTGATCGTCAACATATTTGATGAGCTCAAACAGTCTGTCGAGCCTGAGTCCCGTTTTTGCCGAGATAAAGATTATCGGGGCGTAGGACATAAACGAGAAGTCGTTCATCAGCTTCTTGCGGTAAGAGTCCATGGTCTTGCCGTCCTTTTCGACGGCATCCCACTTGTTGACTGCGATTATGCAAGCCTTGCCGAGCTCGTGCGCGATACCCGCGACTTTGGAATCCTGCTCGGTGAAGCCCTCCACCGCATCTATCATTATAACACATACCTGCGCGCGTTCAACAGCCATTCTTGCTCTTATGACGGAATATTTTTCGATAGCGTCATAGACGCGGCTCTTTCTGCGCAGACCTGCGGTATCTATAAAGACAAACTTGCCGTATTCATTTTCCACATAAGAATCCGTTGCGTCGCGGGTAGTGCCCGCGATATCGGAGACTATCATTCTGTCCTCGCCCAAAATGGCGTTGACGAGCGACGACTTCCCGACATTGGGCTTGCCGATAACGGCGACCTTGATGGTGTCGTCCTCTTCTTCCTCTTCGTCGGCGGGCGGCAGATGCTCGCAGACGGCGTCAAGCAGATCACCCGTGCCCATTCCGTGGACGGACGAGACGGCTATCGGATCGCCGAGACCGAGGTTATAAAACTCGTAGTACTCCGCGGGAGGTTCGCCGACAGTGTCGCACTTGTTGACGCAGAGAACTATCGGCTTGCCGCTCTTCTGGAGCATGGACGCGACCTCGCTGTCGGTCGAGACAACGCCGGAGCGCACATCGGTGACGAGAATTATAACATCCGCGCTGTCGATAGCCAGCTGAGCCTGGCGGCGCATCTGCTTTAAAATTATATCGTCCGAATAGGGCTCAATGCCGCCCGTATCGACAAGCAGCAACATTCTGTTGCCCCACTCGCAGTCTCCGTAGATTCTGTCGCGGGTGACGCCGGGGGTATCATCGACTATGCTCAGACGTGCTCCGACGAGCTTGTTGAACAGGGTCGATTTGCCGACATTGGGTCTGCCGACGATTGCAACAACCGGTTTTGACATATTTATGACCGCGCGGCAAACGGCTTTCGCCGATACCGCTTCCTTTCAAAGTTTTGGGATTATTATAAGCAGCATTTACGCTTATAAAAATCAAAAAGGCAGAGAAGGCTCATCCTCCTCTACCTCTCCGCATTCATGACTTGTACGAAGCACAGCCGAGGCGGAACCTCAGCTTAGCAGTTAACGCTTTAAGCCGCCGATACCGGCCGCTTTACGAGTCATATTTGACTTGCGTGTGTTTCAAAGGGCTCACGCGTCCTTCTTAATCACTTGCTTGCCGTTGTAATAGCCGCACTCGGGGCATATTCTGTGGGGTCTCTTGTACTCCCCGCACTGCGGGCACTTAACGAGCTCGGGAGCGTCCATCTTCCAAACGTTGGAACGTCTCTTGTCTCGTCTTGCGCTTGATACTCTTCTCTTGGGTACCGCCATGTTGAGCACCTCCTTAATACTAGTGCATTGAATGTGGAAAAAATCCTTTTAATTATCCAAAAGCTGTTTGAGAGCCTCGAGACGCGGGTCTACGGGCTTTTTGCAGCTGCATTGGCCTTCATTGAGGTTGACGCCGCAGAACTGGCAGACGCCTTTGCAATCCTCTTTGCACAGAATCTTGCTGGGCAGGGTGAGGAAAATATCCTCCCGCACAAGAGGATCAAGCTCAAAATGCATATCCTCAACAAGAATCAGCTCGTCGTTCTCCTCATCGTTGAGCGAGGTCACGAGAGTGTGCGAAACGGGAATGTCGAAAACGCGGTCTATCGATGAAGCGCAGCGGTCGCAGTCCGTAAACACTTCAACCGTCGCCTGAGCCTCGATGCAGACTATGCCGGCGCGGTTGACCGCCTCGCCTTTGACGCGCACTGCCTTTTGAAAAGGCTTGCCCGCCCAGAACTCCTCGTCGGACATGTCCATCTCATAATCAAACGGAACGGACGCGCCGATATTATTGAAAATGGGTTCTAACTCAATAAACATAGCATTCACCTTGCGGTTACTTAAATCCGCGCAGAAAGTATTATATCTTCCTGCGCGGGTTTTGTCAATAAAAACTTCAGTTTTTTAGACTTTTTTCTCTTAAAGTTTCTGGCAGAAGTCAAAAATCTTCTCGGGAAGCTCCTCATCGTCAGCCGAAACGGTGAAGACGAAGTTCTTCTCGGTGATATCGCTCAGCTCCTTGACCTTCTCAAGGAAAACTGCAAGCTCATCGTAATCTCTGCCGCCGATGCGCAGAGTTGCGTCGATGAGGATATCGGTTATATCGTGGTCACCTGCGCAGATACCGCTGAGGAAGCCGTAAAACGCCTTGTAGCCGCTGACCTTGTAGAAATCAGTCTCGATAAGTCTCGCACGATAGTTGATATCGTAAGTCAGAAGCCTTTCTTTCTCAACGCAGACAACGTTGCCGCTGGAAGCTTCAACAGCCTTGTTGACCTGCTCGATGAGACGTTTTGTCTTGCCCGATCCTTTGCGTCCTGTAATCAAAGAAACCATTTAAGAATTCCTCCTAAAAATTTATTCTGTTCTCAAGCTCAGCACGGCGCTCCTCATATCCGGGCTTGCCCATGAGTGCGAACATATTGAGCTTATAACTTTCAACGCCGGGCTGGTCGAACGGATTGACTCCGAGGACATAGCCGGAAATTCCGCACGCCTTCTCGAGGAAGTAGATGAGCCAGCCGAGATTGTACTCATCCATCTTGTCGACATCGAGGAGGATGTTGGGCACGCCGCCGTCGGTATGCGCAAGAACCGTTCCCTCGAACGCCTTGCGGTTGACCTCGGACATATGCTTGCCTGCGAGGAAATTGAGTCCGTCCTCATTGTCAGCTGTAGCCTCGATAACAAGATCGCGCTTAGGCTGAGCAAATGTGACAACGGTCTCGAACAGCGAGCGTTCGCCCTGCTGTATGTACTGGCCGAGAGAGTGGAGGTCGGTCGAGAATATCGCCGAAGCCGGGAAGATTCCCTTGTGCTCCTTGCCCTCGCTCTCGCCGAAGAGCTGCTTGAACCACTCGCACATCATAGTGTAGTCCGGCTCATAGGCGGCCATCATTTCGATCTTCTTGCCGCTTCTGTAGAGAATGTTGCGGATAGCGGCATAGCGATAGCAGTCGTTCTTGTCAAGTTCGGGCGACATATACTGCTCTCTCGCGTCTGCGGCGCCCTTCATGAGTGCGTCGATATCGATTCCGGCGACCGCTATCGGAAGCAGACCGACTGCGGTGAGCACGGAATATCTGCCGCCGACGTTATCGGGAACTACGAAAGTCTCATAGCCCTCTTCGTCGGACATATTGCGAAGCGCGCCCTTTGATTTATCGGTAGTGGCATAGATGCGGCCCTTTGCGCCGTCCTTGCCGTACTTCTTGATGAGCAGGTCTCTGAAAATACGGAACGCGAGCGCGGGCTCGGTGGTCGTTCCGGACTTCGAGATAACATTGACGGAGAAGTCCTTATCCTTGCAGATATCGATAAGCTCGGCAAGGGTCGAGGAGCTGATTGTGTTGCCGGCGAAGTAAATCTTCGGAGTATTGGCGGCGACATCGTTATATTTCTGGGACTTCACGAACTCGATAGCGGCTCTTGCGCCGAGGTAAGATCCGCCGATGCCGATAACTATAAGTATCTCGGAATCCTTCTTTATCTTCTCTGCGGCTGCCTTTATTCTGGCGAACTCCTCCTTATCATAGTTGACGGGAAGGTCGACCCAGCCGAGGAACGCATTGCCTGCGCCCGTGCCGTTATGAAGCTTTTCATGCGCGGCGGTTATCTCCGGCTGAATAGCCGAGAGCTTAGCGGCATCTGCCGCCTCGCCGACAAACGAGGTGTTAAGTCTGACTGACATTCTTTTTTCCCCCATATCTATTGAGAGACCACACGGTCTCCGGCTCTTCTGAGCTCTTTTTATTTGTTAATATTTTAACTTATTTGAGTAGGTATTTCAAGCTTTACGGGCAATATTTCACGAAAAATTAAAACAGATTTCACTTTGCCGCCTCAAATGCGTTTTTTCAGCCATTCTGCGAGCTTCTGTAGGCTTCGACTTCCCAATTTGTGATGAAATCCGTGAGCTCTTCCGTCATGTGCGATGCGCCGCCGAACGAGCGCGAATACACGGCGATATCCGCCGCATCTTCAAAGAGCATCTCGGCAGTCGCTGCGCGCTTCTCGCTCTCGCCGAAGCAGAACGCTCCCCTGCTCCGGAGCAAAATAACGCGAGGCATGAAGCCGTGATTTTTATTATATGCGCTTATTTTTTCATCAGCTTCACCGACGCTGTCAAGCCAGAGCGGATAGGCGCGGCAATAGACGATATGATCGGGAGTGAACGGACGCATAAGCTCATTTGCGGCATCCGCGGAGCCGACAAAGCTCTTTGACACGCCGAACGGGACTTCGCGGCAGACAGTACCCTGCGGGAATGCAGAGAGCAGAGCCTGCTGAGCTTCTGTATCAAAAGTCGGAGTTTTATCGAAATCGGGCTTTTCCGAAAGGCTGCGGTCAATCGAATCGAGCACAAAACTCAGCTTTTCGCCGAGGGCATCGACCGTATCGGCGGCGACGAATATGCCGTGATTTTCGAGCAGGAGCATATCGCAGTCTTTGCCCGTGCGAGCCTTAAATTCAAGCATTTTGTCGCGGCAGAGCTTCGCCAGCACATAGCCCGGGCGGCACTGCTCGATCCAGATAAAATCGCGGTCTATCACCCGGCGCGCGGCGCTCTCCCCGCCCTTTGAGCAGGTGATGCCGTTCACCTTTGCCGGGTGCAGGTGCAGGACATAGGTCTGCGGGAACAGCGCATGGAGCGTAGTCTCGACGCTCGGGCGCTTTGTCTCGCCCGGAACGCGCGACGCCATAAGGTCTTGGAGGACGAGAGCCTCTCGCTCTGAATCGGAATCCGGATAGCTCTTTTCAAATATTTCGCCGAGCTTCGAAAGATCGATTTCAACAAAGCCCTGCGCCGTTATGGTCGCAAGAGCCGTGCCCGAGCCCTTGACCCACATCCTGCCGTCCGCCTTTGCGGAGGTGTTTCCGCCGCCGGCGAGGACAAGAGACGGGTCGGAACCATAAAAATTCGAAAAGCCGACAAGCTCATCTATAAGCATGAATATTACCCTTTCTTACAGAAATTCCGGGGCACGGAAGTCCGCACCCCGGCTATTATTGTTATGATTTGATTTCTTTCCATGCGGCGCTGTAATAAGCGTCGAGATCGGCTCCGAGGTCGTGATAAACCTCGCCTTTGTCGATAACCTCGCGGGACGGGAAGATATCCTCATCCTGCTGAACCTCGGGATCAAGCTCATTGTAGAGAGTCTGGTTCGGAGTCGAATAATAGATATACTCGAAGTTCTTCTTCGCCGCTTCGACTCCGCAGAGGTAGTTGATGAACGCCTCGGCGTCAGCCTTGTTTGAGCTGTAGGTCGGTACGACCCACGAATCGATCCAGAAGTTCGTGCCCTCCTCGGGAATTGTGAACTTCAGATCGGGGTTGCCGCTGATGTTCTGCTCCTCGTCGCCCTCAATAGCGAGATAAGCTTCGCCGTTATAGACGAGAGCCATCGCAGCCTCGCCGCTTATCATCGCGTCGCGAGCCTCGGTCTCGACAAGATATGCCTTGAGCATCGGCTTCTGCTTGATAAGCAGCTGCTTCGCCTCGTCTATCTGAGCCTTGTCGGTGGTGTTGAGCGAATAGCCGAGAGCCTCAAGCGCAACAAGGAAAGAGTCGCGGATGCTGTTGGACATGATTATCTTTCCGGAATATTTCTCGTTGAAGAACATCTTCCAGCTCTTCGCATCCTCTTCGGAGACCATCTTGGTGTTATAGATAACGCCGACTGTGCCCCAGAAATGCGGGACGGAGTACTTGTTCTCGGGGTCGAAAGATTTTGACTTCTCGAGATAAACTTCGCCGATATTCTTGATATTCGGAATGTTGTCGAAATTGAGCTCGGAGAGTCTGTTCTCCTTGATAAAACGCTCGATTATATAATCCGAGGTGCAGATGAGGTCATACGACTGGTCGCCGTTGACCGCTTTGTTATAAAGCTCCTCGGGAGTGTCGCACTCATCGACATTGACTTTGATACCGTTCTCTTTTTTGAAGTTCGAGATAACATCGAGGTCGATATACTGGCCGTAGACGAGCACATTTATGCTGCGGGTCTTGGTGCAGCCCGCGAGCGCGCCCATGGAGCAGAGGCAGAGCACAATTGCCATAACTGCCGCCGCAATTCTTACAAAAACAGATTTTTTCATTTTTCGTCCCCCATCAATAGTTTTTTCCCTTTGCCGCGCTTTTCTCCTTATTGATGCTGATTCGGTTGACGGTGAACAGCACGATAAGCACGATGAGGAAGATTATAGTTGACAGAGCATAGAGCTCAGGCTGGTTGCCGAGCTTGCGCTCGGTATAGATTATTATCGAGAGCGTCTTTATTCCCGCGCCCTTGGTGAAATAAGTGATAGTGAAATCATCGAGCGACATGGTGAACGCCATGAGGAATCCCGAGAGGATACCCGGGAAAATGTCCGGAACTATCACCTTGAAAAACGCCTGAACCGGTGTTGCGCCGAGGTCGACCGCCGCCTCATATGTGTTCCTGTCGCGCTGACGGAGCTTCGGCAGGACATTGAGGACGACATAGGGAATATTGAAGCTGATATGCGCTATGAGCATGGTCGTGAAATTGAGATTGCCGAACATGCGCACGAAGAGCAGCATCAGCGCGATACCCGTTACAATATCGGCATTGAGAAGCGGGATGCTGTTGACGCTCATTATTGCGGACTGACTGCGCTTTCTCATATAGAGAATACCCACGCACGCGAGAGTGCCGACTACTGTCGCTATCAGAGCGGAGAGCACGGCGAGCAAAAGCGTATTGCGCAGAGCCTCCATAATAGGTACGCTCGTGAACAGATCTTCGTACCACCTGAGGGTGAAGCCGCCCCATTTCATATAGCGCGAATTGTTGAATGACATGACTGTCAGAACGGCAATCGGCAAATAGAGCAGGACGAAGATTATCGCCACATAAAACTTTTCGAGGAAGTGTCTGAATTTTACCACAGCGACGCCTCCTCTCCCGAGCCTTTCATCTCGCCGATCATCATGCTTACGAAGATAAATATCATGAGCACTATCGAAATACCGGAGCCGAGATGCCAGTTATTGCCCTGGTTGAACTCCTGTTCGATAATATTGCCTATGAGCAGAACTTTTCCGCCGCCGAGAATATCGGCGATAACGAACTCCGAGATGCTCGGCACGAACACCATAGTGATGCCGCTTATAACGCCGGGCACGGAGAGCGGAAAGATTATCTTGCGGAAAGTCCTCGCCGGGGTCGCGCCGAGGTCGCCCGCGGCGTCGAGAAGGTTGTGATCAATTTTTATAAGGGCATTGTAAATCGGCAGAACCATGAACGGGAAATAATCATAGACCATACCGATAACTATCGCCGCCGGAGTATACATGATGCTGAAATTCGGCAGATTCAGCGCCGAGAGGATATAGTTGAGAATACCGTTATCCGAGAGCAGCATCCTTATAGCTATTATCCTGAGCAGGAAGTTTATCCACATGGGCAGGATGAAAATAAATATAACGAAGCTGCGGTTTTTCGCGGCGCTTTTGCTGAGTATCAGTGCGAGCGGATAAGCGAACAGCAGGCACACCGCCGTTGTTATCACTGCGAGCAGCAGGGACAGCCCGAGCGCCTGAATATGAATCTTTTCAAAAATCGCTGTTATGTTTGAAAAAGTGAACGTGCCGTCCGAAGAAGTGAAGCCGTAATAAAAAACGAACAGCAGCGGCACTATCGTAAAGACCAGCATCCACAGAAGATACGGCCCTGCCATAAGTTTTTTACGCATCGGCGTTGAACACCTCCTCGTCCTCGGACTCGGGTTTGTTCATAATCTGGATGTTCGAGGGTTCAACGCTGAGGCCCACCTCCGCTCCGATGGGAGTGGAGACGGTGCTGTGGACAAGCCACTCGTATCCGTTCGCCATAACGTGCATCTCATAGTGCACGCCCTTGAATATTATATCGGTGACAACGCCCTTGAGCTCGCCCTGCGAAGGCGGAGTCAGGACGACATCCTCGGGTCTTATGACGACATCGACGGGCATATTCTCGCCAAAACCCTCATCGACACAGACGAACTCCGCGCCGAGGATACGCACGAGGCGGTCTCTTATCATAACGCCGTCTATGATGTTGCTCTCGCCTATGAAATCGGCGACGAAAGCGTTCGTGGGCTCGTTATAAATGTCAACGGGAGTGCCTATCTGCTGGATATAGCCCTGGTTGAGCACGACGACGGTATCCGACATCGTGAGAGCCTCCTCTTGATCGTGGGTGACATATATAAATGTTATGCCCATCTGCTGCTGAATCTTCTTGAGCTCGACCTGCATCTCGCGTCTCAATTTGAGATCGAGCGCGCCGAGAGGCTCATCGAGCAGAAGCACGCGCGGCTTGACCGCAAGGGCGCGGGCTATCGCCACCCTCTGCTGCTGACCGCCCGAGAGTGAATTTATGTTGCGCTTTTCAAAGCCGCTGAGGTTGACGATAGACAGCATTTCGCTGACCGTCTTTTCAATCTCGCTCTCCGACACTTTCTTTATGCGCAGACCGAACGCCACATTTTCATAGACGTTCAGGTGCGGGAAAAGCGCGTAACGCTGAAAAATGGTGTTAACCTGCCTCTTATGAGGCGGCACACCATTGATTTTTTTATCCTCAAATATGACATCCCCCTCATCGGGTTCGAGGAAACCGGCAATGACGCGCAGAATAGTAGTCTTTCCGCAGCCAGACGGACCCAACAGCGTGATAAACTCCCTGTCCCTTATATAAAGGCTCAGATCGTCGAGCACCTGATTATCACCCAGTTTGACGGAGATGTGTTTCAGATCGATAATGACATTTTTTTTCAATTATGCAGCCCCTCTCTCAAAAGAATACGATGCAAACCGCACATCAAAAATATAGTAAGTATTAATATAGAGCTAATCCGCAAAAAAGTCAACAGATTTGACAAAAAAAGACGCACTCGGCAAAAATTTTGCGGCTCACCTTTGGAATTGGCGAGCCGCAAAGAAAATTTTCAGTTTTCGGGCGAGGTTTTTTCTCTGAGTTCTTCTATTATCTCGACTATTTTAAAACGCGGCTCGTATCTGCCGGAGCTTTCGACGACCTTGAGCTCGTCGCCGTCGAGGAACGCATCGATATTGCCTCCCCTGTCCTGCGCGGCAGGCAGGCACAGCGGCGGGAACATCACGCACCACCAGTTATGCCCCGCGCCCTCGCCTATCACGACTTTGACGGCGGTATAGCGCCCCGCAGGCATCGTCAGATCGCCGTAACAGCGGGTTGCAAAATACTCATTGACGACATTGACGCTCACGGGATAGTCATAGCCCTCGCGCTCTATCACCTCGCGCGCGGCAGCTTCGAGCTCCGCTTTCCGCGGCTCTATTTTCGCCTTTGCCTCGTCCGCTGTCACAGTGCCGTCGAAGAGCTCCGCGCCGCGTTCGAGCACGGCATCGCGAACTTTTAGCTTGAGTGCCTGATCCTCGTCGGAATCGGAGTTTGCAATGACATGCATTCGAAGCACATCGGAGCGCACACGCGAGCAGTTATAGGCAAACGCCCCGACGCTGCACGCGCCCGCCGCAATAATGACCGCGAACACAACAGCCTGTATTTTGAGCAGCCTTGATAATTTTTTTGACTTCATGATAAGTAAAAACCGTCCTTTCTTTCGGATGCAACCGAATTATGGACGGTTTTATGAGAGTTTATACGGAAAAGTTTGGAAACTGAATTAATCTTTGAATCCCGTTATTTCCTCGCGGGTCTTGAAGATTCCGCCGTTGTTTTCGAGGATATCCATATGCTCGATGGCGTAGCCCGTGCCGAGCGCAACGCACTCGAGCGGATCGTCTGGGATAATTACATGGACACCGGTTCTCTTCTCTATTAGCTTATCCATGCCGTCGAGCAGAGCGCCGCCGCCGGTTAAAAGTATACCCGTCTCGGAGATGTCACCCGCGAGCTCGGGCGGCGTCACCTCGAGCACGCTGCGCACGCCCTCGGCTATCGCTTCGAGGTGCTCACGCATGGCGAGATAGACTTCCGTGGTGTTGACTTCATCAGTTATCGGCATTCCGGTTATATAGTGCTTGCCCTTTATGCCGATTGCAAGCTCGGTGTCGCGCAGATACGCGCAGCCGATGCGCTTTTTTATGCTCTCGGCGGTCTTTTCGCCGATGACTATATTGCGCTCGCGGCGCAGGTAGCGGATTATATCCTCGTCGAGAATATTGCCGGCGATTTTAACTGATTTTGAAATCGAGATGCTACCCATGGTGACGACCGCAATATCCGCCGTTCCGCCGCCGATATCGACGACCATCGTGCCCATCGGGCGTCTGATATCAAGCCCCGCGCCGAGTGCCGCAGCGAGCGGCTCTTCTATAAGGCACGCCCTGCCCGCTCCTGCGGCGGTGACGAGATCGAGGATAGTTCTCTTCTCAAGGTTCGTGACGGTCGAGGGCATACAGACGACTATATTGGGCTTGAACACCATGTTTTTGCAGACTTTATAGAGCAGGACGCGGACTATCGCCTTTGTGGCGGTGAAATCCGAGATAACTCCGCCTCGCATGGGCTTGACGACGGTTATGGAATCGGGGTTGCGCCCAATCATATCCGCCGCTTTCTGACCGACCGCCAGGAGTCTGCCCGTATCGGTATCGAATGCGACGGCGCTCGGCTCGGAGACGACTATTCCCTTGCCCTCAACGAAGATGAGTATGGAAGTTGTGCCGAGGTCTATTCCGATGTTTGTTCCGAGCATTTTCCGTCCTCCTTTTTGGTTATCGCCGCGCTGACGCAATATACTTTATCCGCGCCGCGCAGAAGCAGGAGCTTTGCGCACTCGTTGAGCGTCGCTCCCGTTGTTGATATATCGTCGCAGAGCAAAACTGCGGCATTTTCTGTAATCTTGTTTTCGGCGCAATCGAACGCGCCGATGACTCCGCCGAAGCGCTCGATTCCGCCCAACGTTTTCTGCTCCTTTCCCTGAAACGGTCGGGAGAGCAGTTTTTCTTCAAACGGCACGCCGAGCTCTTTTGCAATTTCTTTTGCGAGCAGTGCGCTCTGGTTATATCCGCGCTTTTTGAGCGAAGATTCCGACAGGGGCACACAGCAGACGAAATCAAACTTCACGCCCGCGAAATTCTTTTTAACGCTGTCCGACATAAACCGGGCGAGTCCCACGGCGTTCTGAACACAGCCGTCAAATTTCAGGGCATGAACCGAACGCTTTGCGGCACCGGAATAATAAAACGGCGCGGTCTGCGATTCGAAAAAGCGTCGGTGAGACGAGCATGAGCAATACTTTTTCTCCCTGCCGCAGTGCGGGCACAGCTCGCCTTTTACATATTCGAGATCGGCTTCGCACCTGTCGCACACGGGCATATCCGGCGGCACGACTTTGCCGCACAGGGCGCATCGGCGCGGAAAGAGAGCATATGAGATATATTCAAGCGCCGACATCTTCATTCTTCGTTCACCAGAAGAAAATGTTTGAGCGCGGAATAGCGTCTGGCTTTTTTGTCGTTCGCCGCCATAGCGTAAATCTGATTCTGGCTGCCGACGAGGACAAGTATTTTTTTCGCGCGGGTGACGCCCGTATAGAGCAGGTTTCTGTATGCAAGGCGCGGCGGCACGCCGATTATCGGCATTATGACCGCGGGAAACTCGTTGCCCTGGCTCTTATGAACGGTCACGGCGTAGGCAAGCTCGAGCTCCTGCAAAGCTTCAAACGGGATAACCGCCTTGCGTTCGTCAAACATTATCTCCGCCATGCGCGAGCGAAGGTCGACATTTCTGAGAATGCCGATATCGCCGTTGAAAATCCCTGTTCCGTCGCCGTCGGGGCCTGTCCACTCGATATCATAGTTGTTGCGCGTCTGCATGACCTTGTCGCCCGTGCGGAACACTGTCGCGCCGACTGTAGTTTCGGGCTTCGAGGCATCCGGCGGATTGAGAGAAGCCTGCATGACGCGGTTGATGTTGTTCGTGCCGCACTCACCCATTCTCGACGGGCAGATGACCTGGATATCGTCGAGCGGCGAATATCCATAGGCACGAGGCAGGCGCGTGGCGCACAGATCCGAGACGGTCTTTGCCGCGATAAACGGCGAATCAGTCCGCATGAAGAAGAAGTCCTTGTCGCGCACGCCGAGCTTCGGCGGCTCGCCCTTGACTATTCTATGGGCGTTTTCGACTATCAGGCTCTCCATCGCCTGGCGGAAAACCTCGGTCAGCTCAACGACCGGGATAATCCCGGAGGCTATCATATCGTGCAGGACATTGCCTGCGCCGACCGGCGGCAGCTGATCCGAATCGCCGACCATAACAAGGCGGCAGCCTATCGGGAGCGCCTCGAGAAAGCTTGAAAAAAGAGTTATATCTACCATCGACAGCTCGTCGAGGATAACCGCCTGAGCGTCGAGAGGATTGCGTGCATTGCGCGAGAACTGCGGGCGGTCGTGCTTGTCCCACTCGACCTCGAGCAGCCGGTGGATGGTCTTGGCGGGTCTGCCCGTGACCTCGCTCATGCGCTTTGCGGCGCGTCCCGTAGGTGCGGCGAGCGCAACCTTGAGCCCGTCATCCTCAAACAGCTGAAGGATCCCGTTCAGGGTCGTTGTTTTTCCCGTTCCGGGGCCGCCGGTCAGGATAAGCAGACCGCGCTCGATGGCGGTGACTATCGCCTTTCGCTGAAGATCGCCGTATTTTATGCCGTTCTTTTTCTCTATTCTGTCAATTTCCCTGTCCGCCGCTTTTCTGCCTGCGGGAGGGAATCGGAGTATCTGTTTCATGCGCTCCGCCGAGGACTTTTCCGCCTTGTAGATATGCGGCAGAAATAAGAACTCGCGGTTATCGATGAACTCGCTGACAAGCCTGCCCGAGCCTATCAGTTCGTCGATTGTTATATCGACCGTGTCCTCATTAGTCGAGAGCAGCTCGGCGCACGGGGCGAACATCTTCTCGCGCGGGATGCAGGTGTGCCCGTTCGAGAGGTTGTGGCTCATGACATGCAGAACGCCCGCCTGTAGGCGATACCCGTTATCGGGCGAGTCGGGGAGCTGATCTGCGATGAACTCGGCTCGCTCGAAGCTGAAGCCGACTCCCTCGCCGCACAGCGCATAGGGGTTGCGTTTGATTATATCTGCGGCGCGCACGCCGAACGCATTGAAAGCTTTGACACATTCGGCGGTCTTCATGCCGTATTTTTCGAGCGATATCATAATTTCGCGCACGGCGAACTGGCGCTTGAAATCCGCGCTGATCTGCTTCGCCTTTTCGGGCGATATGCCGCGAATCTGCGCAAGACGCTCGGGGTCGTTTTCGATTATATCAAGAGTATTCTCGCCGAACTTGTCAACTATTTTGACCGCGAGCTTCGAGCCGATGCCCTTGACTCCGCCTGCTGCGAGATAGCGGAGGATATCGCCGGCGGACGCGGGCATTTTATGCTCGCACAGCTCGACCCTGAACTGGCGGCCGAAGGAGGCATGAAAATCCCAATAGCCGGAGAGTTCAAGCAACTCACCGGCTTTGAGCTCGGGCATGACGCCGACTGCGGTTATCAGCTCATCGCCGCTTTCGAGCTCGAGAACCGTGAACCCGTTTTCGGGATTCGCAAAGGTCACATCGTTTATCACGCCGCTTATGCGTATCCTCTCATGTTCCTCCATTTATATATCCTTTCGGGAAACGAACTTTTCAAATTCGCCGGGGGAGCAGAGATAAAGCCCCTCGCAGCTCCTGCACATTCTTCTGCACTCTTCGATCTGTTTTTCGTCCATACCGAGATCGAGAATCACAACGGCTTCTTTATCGCCAAGCATTCCGCTGCGAAGCCGCTGGGCATAACCCTTCCCCGCGACATCGGTCATTCCCGCCCTTGCGGGGATAACAACGATATATCTGCCGTTTGAGCGCGGGTGCAGATTTTTCAGCAGTATGTAATACGATATGCTGACCACGCCGATGAGCACGAACGACGCAAAGATGCCGAGAAACACTCCGTCCGACATTGATATCACCTCAGCACATCATATGCCGGGGACACACGGCGGGTTACATATAGAATAAACCGGATAAGCGAGCAGGCCTGTAAGCCGAGTTTTGTCTTTTAAGGCAACTATCTGTCTAGGCGCACCGTTGCCGATACGCTCAAGCCACCTGTCGGAGAGAATTACGCCGAGCAAGCGCGGAGCTTTCGCTCCTCTCCGGTCGGTGTTGCTCCGGATAGGGTTTGCAGGGCAATGCGGTTCCCCGCACGCCGGTGAGCTCTTACCTCGCCTTTCCACCCTTACCCGCAAAGCGGGCGGTATATCTCTGTTGCACTTTCCCTAAGGTCACCCTCGGCGGCCGTTAGCCGTTATCCTGCTCTGTGAAGCTCGGACTTTCCTCATTGATCTTATAAAAAGATCCCCGCAGCTGCCCAGCCTGCTCGCTATCTATTTATTGTAATTCAAAATGCGCCGCATGTCAAACAAATGATGAAAACAAAGTGTAAATTCGAAGGGAGTGAAAGCGTGTATTTTTGTGCGCGGCAGACAAATGGGTGGCGGTAGAGAAAAAACGAAGCAGTCACAACGGATGATGTGTTGTGACTGCCGGTTATTTTGTTTGTGCGGTGGGAAATGGGGCGTCATTTGATTAGAGTTGGGTGCGAAGATAAAAGCACTGCAAAATCAGTCAATTCTGTGCTGCAGCCCCTCAGTCTCGGCTTCGCCGAGCCGGTTCACTTTACATAAGGGAGCCGAAATAAGATTATATATTGTGATAAAAATTTGCTTGCAAAATCAGTAGTGACAGACTTTTGTGCCGCTTATGCGGCAGCGGTGCGTCGAGTCGCCGCACCCTACAAGTGTGTTGCAATAAAATTGTGCGGATTTCGCGGGCGGATGATATCCGCCCCTACAGGATTGTGCTGATTTATAATATTGTACGGTCGCCTATCGTCGATATTTACACCGGCACCCCATCTTATTGGCTCTCACAATTGCCGTTGCTTATTTCAACTTCTTCTCGCGGCGAACGCCTTTATACGGTCCGTCGGTGCAGGTTCCGGCAGAAACGAAGCCCAGGTTTTCGTAATATTTTGCGAGCGGTTCGTTATTTTCGGACGAGTCGAGGCGGAGATATTCTTTGTTTATACTCAAAGCGTACTCCCCTGCGCGGCGCAGAAATTCCGCGCCCGCATCGCCCGCGCCGACTTTTGAGACGAGGTTATGGACATAGATTGCGGGGGCGTCGTCGCTCCAACGACTGTCGTTTTCAAGAAGCACGGCGGCGCAGAGTATCGCTCCGTCTTTATTTTCAAGCGCAAAGGCTCGACCCTCTCTGCATTTTTGCTCGTAGTAGGACAGCGGATAAACTTCGTCATAGCCCATGACATTCCACTGCTCTATCCCCTTTTCGTCCATCCACTTCATCCGTTCGAGAACAAGATCAAACATCTGCGGGGCTTTTTCGGGCGGCAGTTTTATAAATTTGCGTTCTTTCATCTTTTCACCGTATAAAACACGCCCGGAAGTGATCCTCCGGGCGCGAAATCATTTATGCGTTTTTATGGACTCTCGTCATAACATCAGTGCCGCCGAGGACATTGAAATGCTTGATATGGACGAGCGGCTGAGACAGGTCATTGTTCGCGGGCATCTTGTTGTCGATGCCGCCGAGCAGGCTCGCGCCGTCCGAGCACTCAACTCTGACATTCTCGGGCAGATAGATATCGACTCCGCCGAGAATCGAGGTGACGCTTATGGTTATCTCGTCGTTTATCTGCGCCTCGCTCAGGTCAACTTCAAGACCGCCGAGGATTGCGAAGCAATGAGCGCCGAGCAGGTTGCCGGTCGTGTTCTTATAAACGCCGCCCGAGCAAACCGCTGTATAAGTGGGCTTGCTCTCCTGCGAAATAGGTCCGCTGTTGTCATCGAGATGCTTTTTGAGCTTCTTCGTCTTGACGGTGCTGAATATCAGCCAGAAGCCGACCGCGACAAGCGCGATAGCGATAGCGAAATGGTTCATGCGCTCCGCGGGAACCCACTGGGGGTTGCACTTGAGCAGCAGCCACACGCCGACCGCGACAGCCGCGACATTGAGCAGATCAAGACCCGAGGCTATCATGCTGCCGATAGCGGGAACAATAATAAACACAGTCCACCAGCCGCTCAGCTCGCTAATCTCCCAGAAGCCGAACGCCGAGCCGAGGAATATGATTCCTGCGGCAACGACCGCTATTCCGAAAAATATCTTATTCAGATTCTTTCTCATTTCCGTCTGCCTCCTCATTGTTCTGAGCGTCGGACTGCTCCGGCACTTCAACAGGTTTGCTGTCATCACTCTGTGCACTGAGCGGATCAAGAGTGCCGCCGTGCATTATCGTCTCAAACTCCTCGCCGCTTATCTTCTCGCGCTCAATAAGCGCGCCTGCGACTGCGTGGAGCCTGTCGATATGCTCTTTGAGGATATCCTCGGTTCTGCCGTAAGCCGTGGTGATGATGCGGTTGATTTCCTCATCGATCTCTGCGGCAGTCTCCTCGGAATAGTTCTTCAGATGAGAATAATCTCTGCCGAGGAACACTTCGTCGTTGCCCGAACCGAAGGTTATCGGGCCGAGCTTCTCGCTCATGCCGTACTTCGTGACCATCTTGCGCGCGATATCCGTAGCGCGCTCGATATCGTTCGACGCGCCGGTCGAGACATCGCCGATTATCAGCGCTTCGGCAACTCTGCCGCCGAGCAGGCTGACAAGATTATCGAGCATCTCGTTCTTTGAATGATAGCTCTTATCCTCGGTCGGGAGATACATTGTGTATCCGCCCATCTGACCTCTCGGGACAATCGAGACCTGGTGAACCGGATCATTATATTCGAGATAATAGGCGGAGACTGCGTGGCCTGCCTCGTGATAAGCGGTCAGGCGCTTCTCCTTGTCGGTCATCTTGTGGCTCTTCTTCTCGGTGCCCGCGACGACCTTTATCATCGCCTCTTCTATCTCGGTCATGGTGATGGCTTTTTTATCGCGGCGTGCGGCGAGAAGAGCCGCTTCGTTGAGCAGATTCTCGAGGTCTGCGCCGGTAAATCCGATAGTTGTTTTTGCAATAGTGGCAAGATCGACATCGGGGCCGAGGGGCTTGCCCTTGGCGTGGACTTTGAGGATAGCCTCGCGTCCTTTGAGGTCGGGATAGCCGACTGTTACCTGGCGGTCAAATCTGCCGGGACGCAGAAGCGCGGGGTCGAGGATATCGGGGCGGTTAGTCGCCGCGATGATTATAACGCCCTCGTTTGCACCGAAGCCGTCCATCTCGACGAGCAGCTGGTTCAAAGTCTGCTCGCGCTCGTCATGTCCGCCGCCCATGCCTGCGCCTCTGTGGCGTCCGACGGCGTCTATCTCATCGATAAAGATTATCGAAGGTGAATTTTTCTTTGCTTCATTGAAAAGGTCGCGCACACGGGAAGCGCCGACGCCGACATACATCTCGACAAAATCCGAGCCGGAAATCGAGAAGAAAGGCACGTTAGCTTCGCCCGCGACAGCCCTTGCAAGCAATGTTTTACCTGTACCGGGAGGGCCGACGAGCAGAACGCCGCGTGGTATTCTCGCGCCTAGCTTATTGAAATGCGAGGGATCTTTGAGGAAATCGACTATCTCGCTGAGCTCCTCTTTCTCTTCGTCAGCGCCCGCGACATCGTCAAACGTTGTTTTGCGGCTCTCGTCCTTTGCGCGCTTGACGCGCGCCTTGCCGAACGAAAGGGTGCGGTTGTTCTCGTTGTTCATGGCGTTGTTCATCTTGCGGAACATATAGAACAGAAGAACACCGAGAATGACAAGCATGAGAAGCGTCGGGACGATATTGAGAAGCAGTGCGCCGGTTGAGCCGGTCTCGTACTGCGCCTTTATCGGGGCGTCCGGATGTGCTCTGTTATATGCGATAACGCCGTTGTGTATGTCCTCCTGGAACATACTGACGTTCGGGACGGTGTAGGTATACACCTTGTTGTCGCCCTTGAGCTTGAACTCAAGCGCGCCGCTCGACATATTCAGATCGTATTCCGTGACCTTCTTGTCGTCGAAATACTGCACGACCTGATAATACTCAAGCTTTTCCTTCTTCTGCTGCCTTGCATAGAGGGAAACACCGGAGATTATAAGGACGGGTATAAGAATATACGGTATCCATGCCAGCGCTTTTCTTGCGCCGCTGTTGGTGTCTTTCTTGTTATTTTTCAAACGTCAAATCACTCCTATGACTGCCGAAGTTTTCTTGAATGAGCCGCTCTTACTTCTCATAGACCGAACGGCTGAGCACGCCGAGGAAAGGCACGTTGCGGTACTTCTCGGCATAGTCGAGACCGTAGCCGACAACGAACTCGTCGGGCACTTCCGTTCCCGCATAGTCCGCCTTGAGATCCTTTATCATGCGGCGCTCGGGTTTATCGAGGAAGGTGCATATCTTTATGCTCGCGGGTCTGCGCGCTCTGAGCATCTCGGATATGTAATGGAGGGTCTTGCCGGAATCGAGGATATCCTCGACCAGAAGCAGATCGTAGCCTTCTATAGGTCTGTCAAGGTCTTTGATTATCTTGACTTCGCCGGAGCTTTCGGTTCCCGAGCCGTAGCTCGAAACCGCCATAAAGTCTATCTCACAGGGTATCGTTATCGCTCTCATGAGATCCGCCATGAAAACGACCGAGCCTTTAAGGACGCTGACCATGAGCAGCTTTTTGTCCTTGTAGTCCTCGCTTATCTGCCTGCCGAGGCGGGAGACTATCTCATGTATCTGCTCTTCGCTGAGCAATACTCTCTCTATATCCTCTATCATTGCTTTTCCCTCCGTATTATAAGCACATTTTCAGTGTTTTTTCCGACGCGGCATCGTCTGTCCGCACCAAATCCCTCAACCCACAGCACACCCGACTCGTCGCGCAGCACTGCGACATCGCAGCGGCTCTCCGGCGGGACATGTGCCTCATTGAAAAGTTTTTTCAGGCTTTTTGTGCATCCGCGCTTTGCAAGGGTCAGTTTATCTCCCGCGCGGCGGCTCCCGACTTGAACTTTTCCATTTATTCTATCACAATCAATGCAATAATCCAACATATCTTTGTGAATTTTTTGTGTATCAAAGAAAACTTTTTTGTTAACCCGACAAATTGAAACGAGCCCGTTATGGCATACTGAACCATTTATGCACTCGGGTTCGACATCTTCGGACCACTCTTCGCTCATCTTCGCGGGAGTTTCAAAGCGAATAATATCGCCGTCCGAGACGGCAAAAATATCGGGCGACAGCTGAATTTTTCCGCCGCCTTGGAGAATATTTTCAACGGCGTTTACAGTCTTGAAGTCCGCCGACTTCGGGCATACATTTTTAATAGCGCCGAGCAGAGCGCGGCGGCGTATCGCCGGATGAGCCGAAAGCAGGGCTTCGCATGAGAAACCGCCGTCTTTTTTGGCGGACGCCAGAAGCGACTTCGTTTCGCACTCGAGAAAATCCTCATCAAGTGCTGCATTCTGAGAAAAATGCGAGGCGTTCTCTTCAAAAGCGGAGTTTATCTCCTTGAGCGCCGGGACTGCAATATGGCGAATTTTATTGCGGCTGTAATCGAGAGTCAGATTGGTGCTGTCCGTCACGAAATCGAGAGAATTTTCGCGGCAAAAAGCTTCTATATCCTCTCTCGTGCAGAATATCAGTGGTCTTATAATATTCCCGCGAACGGGCGGTATGCCGCACAGACCTTTCAGCGACGAGCCGCGTGCGAGATTGAAGAGCATCGTTTCGGCGTTATCGCTCGCGGTATGGGCGGTTGCGATCTTCGCGTTTTTGTCTATCGATTCAAAAAACTCATAGCGCACTCTTCGCCCGCACTCTTCGCAGGTCTCCCCGCTCTGTTTTGCAAGGGCTGCAACATCGGCGTGAAGGACTTCAAAACGAAGAGAGTTCTTTTCGCAGAAGGAGCGCACATATTCCTCGTCGCGCCGCGCCTCCTCACCGCGCAGCCCATGGTTGACATGGGCGACGGTCAGGGACAGCGAATACCGCTCGCTTATTTTCATAAGAAAGAGCAGCATTGCCATTGAATCGGCACCGCCCGAGACTGCGGCTATGACCGCAGCTCCCGGGCTGAGCATATTATATTTTTCCACGGCGCTGAGCGCTTTATCAAGCATTCTGAATCTTCTCCACGCCCATGAACAGAGTGTGATCCGCATCCCAGATGAAATCGACGGTCTTCGTCGGACCGTGTCTGTTCTTGGCAACAATGACCTCGACCTCGTTGGCAACGGGCGCGGTGGGCGCGGGCTCATCGTCGCCGTCCGGGTCGTCTTTTTCGTTCTTGTAATATTCCTCGCGGTAGAGCATGAGGACTATATCCGCATCCTGCTCGATGGAGCCCGATTCACGCAGATCGGACAGCTGAGGACGGTGGGATTTTCCTCTGCCCTCGGTGCCTCTGGAGAGCTGGGCGCAGCAGATGACGGGGATATTCAGATCCTTCGCCATGAGCTTGAGGCTTCGGGTTATCTCAGTAACCTCCTGCACGCGGCTTTCGACCTTTGTGCCGGAGCGGATGAGTCCGAGGTAATCTATAATAATACAATCGACATTCTTGAGTCTGCGTGCGCGCGCTTTCATCTCGGCGACGGTTATCGTGCTCGTATCGTCAAAATACAGCTCGCAGTCGTTGAGCGAAGCGGTAGCAAGACCGAGGCGGGTCCAGTCATCGGTATCGAGCTGACCTGTTCTCATCTTTGTGCTGAGCACGCGCGCTTCGGTGGAGAGCACTCTCTGCGCGAGCTGCTCCTTCGTCATTTCGAGCGAGAAGAAGAGTATTTTCTTCTTAGCCTTGACAGCGACGTTTCTCGCAATATTCAAGGCAAAGCTTGTCTTTCCCATTGCGGGGCGCGCGCCGATAAGTATGAGGTCGGATTTGTTGAGTCCGGCGATAACATCGTCAAGATCCCTGTAGCCCGTCGAGATTCCCTTGAACGCTTCCGCGCCCTCGGAGCTCAATTTTTGCAGGGTATCATAGACCTGATTGACTATTATATCGCTGAGCTTCGACGGGCCTGTGCTCGTCTTGCCCTGGCGGATATCGTATATTCTCTGCTCCGCCGCGTCGAGAAGCATATCCGCGCTGTCAGTCTGGGCGACGGCGTTGTCGATAGTCTCCTGCGAGACGGTGATGAGGGTGCGCATGAAATATTTTTCGCGCACTATCTTGGCATATGACTCGACATTTGAAGTGGTCGGCACGCTCTGAGCGAGCTGGAACAGATAGTTCTTGCCTGCCGCCTCGTCATATGTTCCGTTATTCTTGAGAGTTTCGAGAATAATGAGCGGATCAATCTTGTTGCCGAGCGCATCGAGACTCACCATGACGGAGAAAATCTCTTTGTGCTGCGGGAGATAGAAATACTCCGGGCGAAGATAGATCAGCACCTGCGGCATACAGTTCGGATCCATCAGCACGCATCCGAGCACCGCCTGCTCCGCCTCAAGGCTGAAGGGCATCTGATACCCCTCGGGCAGGGTTAGGTTATTCACATCCACTTTTGTTAGATCCTCCGGTTTTCAGCAATTATTCCTCGCCCACGCTGACATAGACGGTTGCGTTGACGCCGTTATATACCTTCACTTCGGCGCTGAATGTGCCGAAAGACTTGATATCCTCCATGGACACCTTTCTCTTATCGACCGAAACGCCGAACTGGCGGCTTATCGACTCGGCGACTTCCTTTGCGGTGACGGAGCCGAAGATTTTTCCGCCCTGACCCGCTTTTGCGGTGAGCTTGACGGTCTTGCCGTTTATCTTCGCGGCAACTTCCTTGGCGTTCTTGAGCTCGGTTTCGAGCCTATACTTCTCCGCGGACTCGCGGTTTTTCAGCTCGTTCATCGCCTGAGCGTTTGCTTCAACGGCGAGCTTTCTCGGTAAGAGGAAGTTTCTCGCGTAGCCGTCGGAAGCGTTGACGAGCTCGCCTTTCTTGCCGAGGCTTTTTACATCCTGAGTGAGAATAACTTTCATTTATATCAATTCCTTTCGGGTTATTTACGGGTGTGATTTTGTGGCGAATTGCAACATATTGTGATTGGCTCGTGCGAAATTTCATGCCGCTCAGGCGGCATCGGTGCGTCGGGGTCGCCGCACCCTACAAGCCGCACGCCGATAAATTCGCGTTAATTTAAGGAATATCACGAAATCGTGGTTGGCTCTTCGCCGTCGGTGCGGGGATATTTGGCGTCGATTGCTTCGCAGAGCTTCGACTTTGCCTCCTCCATATTCACGCCGGTAAGCTGAGCCGCCGCCATGGTGCGGTGGCCGCCGCCGCCGAGATATTCCATGATTATCTGGACATTCAGATCGCCGTAGGAACGCGCCGAGATATTGACGCTGTCCTTTCCGCTGTCGAAGATAACAAACGAGGCTTTTACGCCGCTGACTTCAAGCAGTTCGTCCGCCGCCTGAGCGCTGAGCAGTCTCGCGTTCTCCGTACCGGGTGCGGTGCAGGCTATGGCACAGCCCCTGTAGATATGCGCGGCGGAGATTATCTCGCTGCGCTTGCGGTTGCTCTCGATCGAATTCGAGAACAGGCGCTTTACCGCGACGGTATCTGCGCCCTTGCCCTTGAGGAAAGCCGCCGCTTCGAAGGTGCGCACACCGGTTGAGAGGACGAACTCCTTTGTGTCAAGCATTATGCCCGCGAGCATCGCCTGAGCTTCCACTGTAGACAGCGTCGGCGCGGGGGTTATATAGCGCATGAGCTCCGTGACCATTTCGCAGGTCGACGAGGCGTTGGGGTCATGGAAGAAAATGAGCGCGTCTTTGATATGATCGACCGACTTTCTGTGATGGTCGATAACGACCGTGGCGGACGCCTTTTCATAGAGAGTCGGGAAATCGACAAAGCTGCTCTTGTGGGTATCGACAACGACGAGCAGGGTCTTTCTCGTCATGAGCGCGAGGGCTTCGTTGACATCGATTATCTTGCCGTCCCAGCCATCAGCTCGAAGCATATCGACGGCGGCGCCGGCAAAGTTTCGGTTTTCATCGAGGGCGATATACGCGTCGATGCCGAGGGCGCGGGTTATCGACGACACGCCGACTGCCGCGCCGAAAGCGTCCATATCCGGGAACGAATGACCCATTATCATCACGCGGTCGCTCGCGCTGATAAGGCTCGAAAGAGACGAAGCCGCGACGCGTGTCTGGAATTTTGTGACCTTTTCGACGCTCTTGGAAACGCCGCCGAAGAACTCATACTCGTCCTTCGTCTTGACCGCCGCCTGATCGCCGCCACGTCCGAGCGCCATATCGAGCGCCTGCTCGGCGGACTTTTCGCAATCGGTTATGGCGACACCCGTGCCGACGCCTATGGAGAGGGTCAGACCGAGCACTCTTTCTTTATATTTATATTCGCGTATCTTGTCGAGAACGCTGAAACGGTCGGCGCGCATCTTCTCGAGCACATCGCTCTGGGCGATTATCATGAACCGCTCCTCGGAGATTTTGCGCATGATGCAGTCATACTGCCCCGTCCAGTTCTCTATCACCTCTTCGACTCCGCCGCGTATCGCCGCGCGCTCGCTGTCCCTGTAGTCCGCCTTGATATCCGCGATATCGTCGGTCTGCAGGAGCATTATGACGGGTCTGTTCTTTATGTAAGCGAGCTGAGCGCGCTTCATCTCGCTTACATCGGTGAAATAGAAAACATACTCTTTCCCGCCCTTGAACTCGAACGAGGACGGGGTGACTATATAATAGGAATCTTTGATTTTGACTATGGCTGCGCCGTTCGACTCCGCCTGCTCGGGATCGCAGCCGCCGATAAACGGCTGGGCAAGCTTGCGGTCGATGACCGACTCATCCATAAAAGTATGGAAAAAGCTTCTGTTGAAAAGCTCGATTATCCCGTCGCCATCGCACACGAGCATAGGCATGGGAAAATCGTTGACGGAACCGGCGTCTGTCGCGTCGAGGCTGTGCGACGCCATGTCCCTTAGCTGGCGTTCACGGTTGCGGATGTTAAAGAACTTGACAATCTTATAGACCGAGAACGCGATGAGAAGGACACTACCCACAAGCGCCGCCCACCCGCTGTAGCGGACAGCGACAACAACAATGAACGCAGCCGCCGCAACAAAGGCAGCTATTTCCACTGCGAGCTCTCGCAGGAAATCCTTAAAACTCATTCATCAGACCTCCATAATAACGGGAAGAATCATCGGGCTGCGCTTGGTGCGCTCATACATCAGGTGAGATATCTCGTCCCTGATGCTTGCCTTGATGCTGTTCCAATCGAAATATCCGCCGTCCGTCTGGGCTTCGATAGCCTCAACGGCGACTTCACGCGCGGCGTTTATCAGCTCCTCGGACTCCTTGACATAGACGAAACCTCTCGTCACTACATCGGGACCGGAAACTATCATGCCGCTCTCGCGGTCAATGCAGACGGCGACGATAACGAGACCGTCCTGCGCGAGATGCTTTCTGTCTCGAAGCACGACCGAGCCTACATCGCCGACACCGTAGCCGTCGACAAACACTCTGCCTGCGGGCACGGTTGACGTGCATCTGAGCACCTTTTTGCTGATCTCGGCGACTCTGCCGTTATCGGCGATGAGTATATTCTCCTTGGGGATACCCATACTCAGCGCGAGACCTGCGTGTTTTCTCAGGTGCTTGAGCTCGCCGTGAACCGGAATGAAATATTTCGGCTTGACGATGCCCATTATCATTTTCAGCTCCTCCTGGCAGGCGTGGCCGGAGACATGGACTTCGTACATCTTCTCATACACGACATCTGCGCCGAGCTTCATCAGCTCGTTAACGACACGGCTGACGGTCTTTTCGTTGCCGGGAATCGGAGTTGCGGAAATTATAACATAATCGTTCGGGTGAATTTCGACCTTACGGTGATCCGAGAACGCCATGCGGGTCAGGGCGCTCATAGGCTCGCCCTGGCTGCCCGTGGTGATGATAACGAGTTTATCGGCGGGATAGCGGTTTATCATATTGATATCGATAACTATTCCCTCGGGGACGTTGAGATAGCCGAGCTCCGCCGAGATGCTCACGACATTTTCGAGGCTTCTGCCGACGAGCGCGACCTTGCGTCCGAGGCTCGCCGCAACATTCATTATCTGCTGCACGCGGTGGATATTCGAAGAGAATGTTGCAACTATTATGCGGTTGTTGCCAGCCTTGCGGAAGAGGGTCTCGAACGATTCGCCGACCTTTCTCTCGCTCTCGGTGAAGCCGGGACGCTCGGCGTTGGTGGAGTCGGACATAAGGCAGAGGACTCCCTCCTGCCCTATCTCGGCGAGTCTGCCGAGATCCATCATACCGCCGTCGATAGGCGTTGTGTCGATTTTGAAGTCGCCCGTGTGGACGATAGTGCCGCCCTCGCAGCGGATAGCGAGTCCGAGTGCGTCGGGTATGGAATGGTTGACATGGATAGCCTCAACGGTAAAGCCGCCGAGGGTTATCACATCGCCGGGATTGATGACATTGAGTGATGCGGAATTGAGCAGTCCGTGCTCACGCAGCTTCCCCTGAATGAGTCCGACAGTGAGCTTCGTGCCGTAGACGGGCACATTGAGAACCTTGAGAAGATAAGGCAGACCGCCGATATGATCCTCATGTCCGTGGGTTATGACTATTCCGCGTATTCTGTCCGCGTTGCGCTCGACATAGGTGAAATCGGGAAGCACGAGATCGACTCCGAGCATATCCTGATCCGGGAACGCAAGTCCGCAATCGACAAGGAACATATCCTCGCCGTATTCAAACAGTGTCATATTCTTGCCCACTTCATTCAGGCCGCCTAAAAACGACACTTTTATAGGCTTGGGCTCAGCCTTCGATTTGCCCGGTGCGGGCTTAATTTTGCCGTAACTGCGGTAGCTGCGCCTGCCCGCAGTCTTCTTTGCGGGCGCAGACGCTGCGCCGGTTTCTTTTGCTTTTGGCATAGAAATCTCCTTTTCTGTTAAATTTTTGATGTAAGTAGAACCCCAACCGGTCAAGGTGCGGGAATTAAAGCCTTGTCTGTTAAAAACGCGATGATATTTTCAGCATGGATACAAGACAAATTTCGGGTAGTTAAGACATATGCGTGCAGTCATAATACAAAAATATCCCTATTGTTAATTTTACTATGATTGGATAAAACTGTCAAGTAAAGCAGACACAAATTAGCGCCCGCTCGCTGCAATAAAATTATGCGCGACTCACAAAAGACACATCGGCAAAAGGTGTTGCAATCACTTTGTGCCGGAGGAGATGAACGCCTGCGCTTCGGCGCAGAGCTCGCGCGCGGTCTCCTCGTCAAAGCTCTGCGCAGTCAGGCGGAATCGCCCGTTTCCGAGCGGTGAAATATGCGTTTTTCCGCGCTTTTCGACAAGCACGAAGCCGTTCGCCCCGTCGCGCCCGAAGGAGAAGTTCTCGCCCTCGAACTCGTCGAGATAGTCGGGCGGCAGTTCGAGCTGCGCCGTAGTGCTGTAGACAAACAGCGGCGGCAGAAGAGAATAGAGCTCGGGGAAGGTCATATTCCTCTCTTCCAAGATGCAAGCGAGCTTCGCCGCGGTGAACAGCGCGTCGCGCGACCAGAACTGACGCGCCGCGAGACGGCGTGCGACATTGTCCGAGCCGTCCGACGGGGCGGAGAGATAGCGATAAGCCGTCCTGCCGTAGCTGCGCGCGAGGTCATCGAGAAATGCGGGAGAATCATAAGGGACGGAGATATCCCGCCCGCTCTCGAGCTCGTACATTCCGCAGAGGGCGATAAGCTTGACAAACGGCACGACCCCGGTCTTTTCAGTATATGCGCTAAGGCTCGTTCCCCTGCGGTTTATTCTGAGGGTCAGCGTGCGCTCGTTCGAGGTGGTGCGCATGCAGTCGTTTATGAGCGCGGATATCATTGGGTCCGAGCTGAGTATCGCGCAGTCGGATACGCCGTAAGGCACATGGCGCATCAGCTCGTCGCGGTATAGCATACCCATGGCGGACATATCAAAGAGCCGCCCGCACGACGGCGCGGGAGATAAATCGGTCTCCATGAAATCCGCCGCCTTTCTGCCGAGCGCCGCGGACACGCTCAGCCCGTTTTCGCCGAAGATGCTGACCGTCCCCTCCCCGGCGCAGACGAACACGCCCGCATTGAGCGACGAGAACGGAACTAAAAAAGATAGCTGGGATTCAAAGGACGCGCCGAACGACCACGCATTGACGCCGGAAACACGCAGTCCTGCGCACACGGCATCGGCGCAGGCGCGGGAATACTCGTCGTTTCGGCAGGCGACGCCTACCCTGCCGCGCCCAAAAGCCGCACCGACTGCCGCGCCCGCTCTCGCGCAGTCGGACGCAGTGAGCCCCTGCGCACGTTTTATAAAAGCCGCCGAGTCCGCATCGTAGCTGTACATGATAACCCCTCCGAAGATATGATATTCCTATTATTGCCTGCCGGGAGCGGTTTTAAGCCGAAGTTTCACACATTTATAAATGTGCGGCGTGGCGGCAAAATCACCTTGTTTTTGACCCGACTTAGTGATAGAATTAATTAAAACAACCCAACGGAGTGAAATATGAGCGAACTGAAAAAAGTTGAGATATTCACCGACGGCGCGTGTTCGGGCAATCCCGGACCCGGCGGCTGGGGCGCCGTTCTGCGCTACGGCGAGCACGAGGCGGAGATGTCCGGCGGCGACGCGAATACGACGAACAACCGCATGGAGCTCACGGCGGTCATAAGCGCGGTTGAAAGGCTCAAGGAGCCCTGCGATATAAAAATATACACTGACTCGCAGTATGTTGCAAACGCGTTTTTAAAAGGCTGGATTTGGAACTGGAAGAAGAACAGGTGGAAAAAATCCGACAAGAAGCCGGTTTTGAATCCCGAGCTGTGGGAGCGGCTGCTCAAGGCACTTTCAAAGCACGAATATGAGTTCATATGGGTCAAAGGACACGCGGGGCACCCCGAGAACGAGCGGTGCGACAGGCTCGCGGTAGCCCAGAGCGAAAAATATGCAAAGAAGTGAGCCGAAGATGAAAAATGTCGCGATAATACTTCAGGATCTGCGAAGCGGCGGAAGCGAGCGGTTTGCGAGCAGGCTGTCGCATCTGCTGAGCGAAAAATTCAATGTCTATGTCCTGGTCTTTGACGCGAGCGAAAAGCGATTTGACTGCGCGGGCGAATTCGTTGATCTAAAATTACCCGCAGGCAAAGGCACGGCACAGCGTGCTGTTATTATGCTCAAGCGCGCCGCGGCGATAAAAAAATTCGTCAAAGAGCATGATATATGCACTGCATATTCGTTCACTCACGCGCCGAACGAAGCGCTCGCGCTCTCGGGCGCGAAGTGCGTGAAATATATCTCCTGCCGCGACTATGTGCGGCTCATAAAGAGCCCGCAGCTCTATTCATTCGCGCTGCGGCACGGATGCGATATTCTCTTCAATGCCCTCGAGATGCAGAAAAAATGCGAAGAGATGTTCCAGGGGAATGAAGATAAGCTTTTCACGGCATATAATATCATCGACTGCGAAAAAGCCCGCGAGGACGCAAAAGAAGAACTCGACGAAGAATACAAAGAATTCTATGACACGCACAGAGTTATAGCTTTCTCTTCGAGATTCGTTGATCAGAAATGCCAGTGGGATATGCTAAAAAGCTTTGAGCTGCTGAAAAAAGATATCCCCGACGCGGGGCTGATATTCCTCGGATGCCGCGGCGAATACGAAAACGCGGTTCGTGAAATGGCGAAAAAGAGCGAATATTCAAATGATATAGTCTTTGCGGGATTCCAAAAGAATGTGTTCAAATTTGTCTCCCGCGCGGATGTTTTTGCAATGACTTCTTACTACGAAGGCTTCCCGAACGTCATTGTTGAGGCGTTGGCGGTCGGCACTCCGGCTGTCAGCACGGACTGCACATCGGGGCCTGCCGAGGTTCTCGCGCCCGGTCGCCCGTTCCTGCCGCACTGCGACAAGATGACCGAAGTCGATTGCGGAATCCTCTGCCCCGTCATGTCCGAGAGCCCGGACTTTGACTACGGCAACATAAACGACGCCCACCGCGAATACGCGAAGGCACTCAAAGCACTGCTGACGGACGGCGAGCTTCGCGCCCGTCTTTCGGAAAACGGAAAGAAGCGCGCAGACGAGCTGAGCGCAGAAAATATGAAGCAGGTCTATTTCGACCTGACCGACAACTGATTCGGAGGTAACAACAATGAGCAGATATCTTATAGTCGGCGCGGGGCGCAGCGGAATCAACGCCGCGCAGCTGCTTATCAAAGTCGGCGAGGATTTTATAATCTACGACGGCAACGAGAATTTCGACACTGCGGCGGCGTGCGAAAAAATAGGCAGGGATAATATAGAATTTATCCTCGGCGATTTTTCGGGCTTCGATTTTTCGCGCGTTGACATTTGCGTAGTCAGCCCCGGCGTATCGCTTGAAACGCCGATAATGAAAGCCGTCAAAGAGCACAATATACCGATCTGGGGCGAGGTCGAGCTTGCCTACAGGCACGACAAGGGCACGGTTATCGGCATAACAGGCACAAACGGCAAGACCACGACAACTTCGCTCACCTACGACATAATGAAGCGCCACGCAAAAAAGGCTCTGCTCGTCGGCAACATCGAGATACCCTACACCGGATACGCGCTCGAGAGCGACAAGGACAGCGTGACGGTCGCGGAGATAAGCAGCTTCCAGCTTGAAACGATGGTGACCTTCAAGCCGCACGTCACAGCTATTCTCAATATTACGCCCGACCATCTCGACAGGCACAAGACGCTCGAAAACTACATCGCGATAAAAGAATCGATAACCAAGAATCAGGACGAGAACGACTTCTGCGTGCTCAACTACAACGACCCGGTTCTGCGCGAATTCGGCAAGACCCCGCGCTGCAAAGTAATATTCTTCAGCTCTTCGGAAGAGCTCGAGAGCGGAGTGTTCCTGCGCGGCGATACGATGATAATAAAAGAAAACGGCGTTGAAACGCCCGTATGCACGACGAAAGACACGAGCCTTGTCGGCATGCACAACTATGAAAATATCATGGCGGCTATCGCGATGACCCATGCTATGGGCGTGCCGCTCGACACCATCCGCCAGGGCATAAAAGAGTTCACGGCGGTCGAGCACAGAATAGAATTCGTCGCCGAGAAGAACGGAGTCAAATACTACAACGACTCAAAGGGCACAAACCCCGACGCGGCAATAAAGGCGGTATGTGCCATGCCCTCGCCGACGATCCTCATCGGCGGAGGCTACGACAAGAAGTCGAGCTACGACGAGTGGGTCGCGACATTTGAGGGCAGAGTCAAAGAGCTTCTGCTCATAGGCAAGACGAAGCACGACATTGCCGCCGCCTGCGACAAGGCGGGATTCAAGGCATACAAATTCGTTGATACGCTCGAAGAGGCGGTCAGCATAGCCGCCGCTGACGCAGAGAGCGGCGACTGCGTACTGCTCTCCCCCGCATGCGCGAGCTGGGATATGTTCAAATGCTATCAGCAGCGCGGCGAGATATTCAAGGACTGCGTAAGAGCGTTATAAAAGCTGTAAAATAAAGCGAGCCGCCGCGGATATCCGCGGCGGTTTTGCTGTTGGAGTGCTCGGCATGCGTAATAACTTGGCGTTAGATGTAGCAGTGATGCATCAAGTCGCCGCGCAAAAGAGTTTCGCACCAATAAAATCGTGCAAACTTTGCGGGCGGATGATATCCGCCCCTACTTACTTTGAGCGAAGCGAAACCAATTCCTCAGTCGCTTCGCGACAGCTCCCCTGCAGGGGATCCTGTTAAAGCGAACTCGCACAAATGAGAGCCGCAATCAGCAAACAGCAAAAAATACCGCAGGGCTTTTGCTCTGCGGTACTTTGATTTCAGGCTTTATTTATGCTCGGCGAGGTATCTGTCCACAATACCCTCCACGTAGTCGGGGCGGTCTGTGATAATACCGTCAACGCCGTTTTCGAGCATCTGGATAACATCCTTTTCCTCGTCGACGGTCCATGCGTTGACCTTCATACCGGCGGCATGGGCGCGCTTGACAAGCGTCTTTGTGGCGAACGCCTTGTGCGGATGCATCGCGTCGCAGCCGATCTTCTTCGCGAGGTGCAGAGGCTGGAAGAACCATCTTCTGACTACCTGTCCGTAAATCGGATAGAGATACGCCGTCTTGCACTTGGGATCGTACTTCTTCGCCTCAACGAGCATCTTATAGTCGAAGCTCGAAATGAGAAGCTCATCGAAAAGTCCGTAGTCCTTGACTGCCTCTATCGTCTTGCGCACTATGTCTTCGCGCTCGGACTTGTTGGGCTTTATCTCGATGTTCATGACGCTGAGCTTATCGCTCTTCTTCATGCACTCGAGGTACTCCTCGACGGTGGGTAGAGTGACGCCGGCGAAGTCCTTTGAGAACTTGCTGCCGAAATCGAGCTTGCGGATATCCTCAAACATATAGCTGCCGATAGCGCCGGTGCCGTTGGACATCTCGTCAACGGTGTCGTTATGGCAGATGACTATATGCCCGTCCTTGGTGATATGGACGTCGGTTTCGGTTCCGTCCGCCCCGAGCTCGACTGCTTTTTCAAACGCGGGGATCGTGTTCTGCGGGGCATAGCGGTTAGCACCGCGGTGTGCGATTATCTTTGGCTTATTCAACACTGTTCACCTCTGAAAAATTTCTGAGGACATTATAGCACTTCGGCGCTGAAAATTCAACAGGAATGTGATAATACTGAAATAATTATTAAATTTCTGTTTTTATTGTACTTAAGTCCAAAATGCTGTTGCAAGCTATTAATATTTTTGCTATAATGAGAAGAGCTTTTATGCAAATTGTCGATGCTTCCCGATTGAATTTTTTCATATCGGGGAGCAAAAACAACTGTCTGCGGGCGTATTTTCCCTGCTTCGCCGCGGACCTGAAGGAGTGTTGAAATGGGAAAGAGTAATCTCAAGGAAAAGGTCAGCACGACATGGAACAATGTCGTACTGCACTGGAAAACACCCGCCTTGGGCAAATATGTCTCCTACAAAGAGATAATTGCCTACGGCATCGGAGGAATGGGCGTTCAGTTCGTCATGTTCTTCTGCTCGCTCATCGCGCTTTCCGCAACGAGCTTCCTTGTCGGAAACACGATAGGCATCAAGCCGATGCACTTGCAGTATATGGCGGTCGCATCGACTATTATCGGCTTCGGAATCACTATCGGACGCTCTTACATAATCGACAGCGCCCGCTTCAAATCCGGAAAATTCCGTCCCTGGCTTGCGATAACCGGTATTCCTACCGTTATTATAGCGGTCGTGTTCGTCTGGCTGCCATATGAGACGATGTCGTATATGCAGAAAGTCATTGCGGTTTTCCTCTGCTACAACCTTCTGCAGTGCTTCTATCCTTTCTTCCAGCAGGCATACACAGACCTTGCAAACGTCATATCGCCCAACTCCCATGAGCGTACCGATATCGTTTCGGTCTCTTCGATCATCTACTCCATGGCGCCGTCCCTCACGGGTCTTTTCGTGCCGATGCTCTCGACGCTCACCGGCGGTCTGAACTCCATCACCACCTACCGTATAATCCATCCCCTCGTCGCCGTTGTCGGACTTCTTCTGTCCTATGTGGCATACGCGGGAACGAGAGAGAGAATAATCGTGGCGGAGAGCCACGTTACCCAGTTCAAATTCTCCGACGCATTCCGCGCCGTTGCAAAGAACAAATATTTCTGGATAACCTCCCTTGCAGGCTGGCTCGGCTTCCTTGAGGGCGCGGTCGGCGTTATCATCGGCTGGACATTTATATACGCCTATCCCAACAGAATGGGTCTTTACGGAGTCGCAACGACGCTCATCGGCAACGCGGCGCTCTGGGCAATGCTCATCTGTCCGATAGCGATAAGAGTCCTCGGCAAGAGAAACCTGCTTATCTGGTGCAACATTACAAACGTTGTGCTCATCGGATTGCTCTATCCCCTTTACAACAACCTCGTTGCGCTGATAATTCTCTATTATCTCAACGGATTCGTCAACTCTTTCGCAATAGTCTACAATCCCGGCATCAACGCCGACATGCGTGACTATCAGCAGTATTTCACCGGCGAGCGCATAGACGGAATGTTCGGCGCGGTCGGCATAATCGGCTCGTTCATCGGAATGTTCACCGGCATGGTGCTCCCGACCATCTATCAGATGCTCGGCCTTGAGGACAACTACGACGTGCTCGAAGTCGCTTCGTTCAGAGAGGATATGTTCGACGTGCTCATCATCGCCGCAGTTATCGGCGCAGCGCTCAACTTTGTCCCCTATCTCTTCTATGATCTGACCGAGACCAAGCAGCGCGGCATAGTCAAGGTGCTCAAGATACGCGCGATGTTCGAGGACTACGGCAACGGTATTCTCCGCGACGAGAGCATCGTTGAAGCCATAGACATAATCGACGAAGCAAATCTCCTCTACAAAGACAGAACCCTCATGACCACAAAGGACGACATCAAGAAAGCAGAGAGACTGCCCGCGAGAACGCCCGAGGAAAAAGAGTTCAAGAAGAACGAAATCAAGCGACTGAAAGCCGCTTACAAAGAATTCAACACTCAGAACCGCGGCATAAAGAAAGACCGCATAAATCAGGCAAAGGCCATGCCCAAGAGCACCGACGCCGAGAAGGCGGCGAGAAAAGCCGAGAAGGCGGCGAGAAAAGCTGCAATAAAGGCAGCGAAGGCTATGCCAAAGGGCACCGACGCCGAGAAGGCGGCGAGAAAAGCAGCGATAAATGCAGCTAAGGCTATGCCCAAGGGCATCGACGCCGCGAAGGCAGCAAGAAAAGCCGCGATAAAGGCCGCGAAGAAAGAGAACAGAGAGCTCAACAAGCTCAATGCGGACATCTCCGTGTGCGATTTCATCATCGACGAGATGAACAAATACGACACCCTGCGCATCAAGAAGCAGGTCGAGCGTTCTATCGCGCTTGACAGAGCCGGATATGCCGGAATATTCAACTACAGCAAAGAGGACATGGCTGAAGCCAAGGCTCTGCTGAAGTCCACTCACGAGGAGCGCGAGATTCGCAGCGACGCTATAACCCGCGCCCGTGCGCTCAAGAACGCCAGAAAGGCAATGATAAAATTCTACGGCTCGCCCGAAAATATCGTCGAGCCTTCAGACGATGCGTTCAAGGCCGCAGAGGCTCTGCCGGACGACACCTTCGCGCATCAGCTCGAGAAGAAGAGAACCGTCAAGAAGCTCGTCAACGAGAAGTCGAAGTACATCAGAAGCGTCAAGCCTCTTCTCGACGCAAGACGCCAGCTGACGGAAAAAGAAAACTACGCGCATCTTGACGATATACGCGCAAGATACGCCGACGCAAAAGCGAACACCGACGCCGAGTACGAGGCGCGCAGAGTCGAGATCGAGAGACTCGAGGAAGAGCGCAAGGCAGACCTCGAGCGCAGGAAGCAGGAGCGCCTGGCAAAGAAGAACGGAAAGTGAGGAACAGACGATGAAAAAATTCAGTAAAATAGCAGCCGTTGTTGCGCTGATGCTCGTTGTCTGCCTCTCTTTCACAGGCTGCGGCAATCTCGGCAACGCGATAATCTCCGCCCTCTCCCTCGATGTCACGGTCGACGACCCGGCGCTCATCAAGGTTGAGGATATACTCGACAAGACCGTCAAGACGGAATCCGTCAAGAGCGGCGACTTCACCTATACATTATATACTGACAACACCGCCTGCATCACGGGCTACACAGGGAGCAACCCCGTTGTTTCCATTCCCGCGGAGATAGACGGTGCAAAGGTAGTCGGTCTCGAGAACAAGGCTCTCAAGAGCAGCAGCACGCTCAAGGAGCTCATACTCCCCGACTCTGTCGAGGCAATCGGCAACTATGCCGCGATGTACTGCGACAGTCTTGAGAAAGTAACCATCGGCAAGAACATCAAGCACATCGGCATCAGCGCGTTCGAGGGCTCGCAGGAGAACGCCTACACCGGAAAGAGCAAGCTTACGACCGTTGTTTTCAACGGCGCGCCCAAGACTATATCCGAAAAGGCTTTCTACTTCTGCTCCGCGCTGACCGAAATTGTCCTGCCCGAGGGCGTTGAGACCATCGGCGACTGGGCGTTCGCGAAGTGCTTCAGCGCAAAGAAGATAATTATCCCCGAGGGCGTCACTCAAATTGACGACCACGCGTTCCTCAAGTGCACCGGAGCGGTCGAGATATCGATCCCCGGCACGGTTGAGAGCATTGCGGTGAGCACATTCTACCGCTGCTCCTCTCTCGAAAAGCTCACTCTCGGCGAGGGAATCAAAAAGCTCGAAAAGGGCGCATTTGAAGAGTGCAAATCGCTCAAAACAGTCGTCCTGCCCGAGAGCATGGAAGAGCTCGGCAAATATGCGTTCTACAACTGCACCGGACTCAACGAGATAACCATTCACTCCGGAGTCACCGTATTCGGCGGCGAGATATTCAAGGATGTCGGCAAGCTCACGATTTCGACCGAGAGCGGAAGCGACGCCGAGAAATACGCGCAGGACAACGGCTTTGATGTTGCCGTTATCGGCTGACGGAGGACGAATGGGAACGATAATCGCACTCGGCGGCGGCCGTTATGACGACGGCGAGGTCATGCCGATATTTGAAAGAATAGTCCGCGAATCGGGCAAAGAAAATCCTCACGTTGTGTTCCTGCCGACTGCCGGACACGACGACATCGAGGGCGACGAGCCCATATGGGAGAGCTTCGAAAAGCTCGGATGCACGGTTGAGACGCTCAAGCTGACCGACCCCGCTAACTCCCGCGAGCACATATATAATACGCTCGTGAGCACGGACATTGTCTACGCCGGCGGCGGAAACCTCGAGTTCATGATGAACACATTCAAGGCGACCGGCGCGGACGAGGCGCTCAGAGAAGCGTATAAACGCGGAAAAGTCCTTTCGGGGCTCAGCTCGGGCGCGATGTGCTGGTTCGACATGGGATATGACGACTGCGGCGAAAACGGCAGCTTCATGTTCGTCGACTGCATCGGACTTCTCCCCTACTGCTACTGCCCGCACTTCATCAGCGAACGCTGGCAGAGTTTCGGAACAGCCGTAATAGGCTGCCGAGTCTCGGGCATCGGAGCCGAGGACGGCGCGGCGCTCATATTCAAAGACGGTCATTTCTCCGCCATGTGCGGAAACGACGGAGGAAGCGTGTTCTATTTTGACAAGGACAACGGCTTTGCAAAGAGCGACATAACCGAGGATGCGTCGGCGCTGGATATATAAAATTCATGCAGGGAAAACGGATGATTTCTGTTTTCCCTGTTTTTTATTGGGGTATTGATGACAGCCGTCATTTTCGCATATCCCGTCAATTGAGCGTATGCGAGTAACCCCTCAGTCACTTCGTGACAGCTCCTCTGCAGGGGAGCCTGCGGACAGGTTCGTGCGTGGTTGCTCTTTTTATCGTCGGCGGCGTCGGGGTCGCCGTACCCTACCAAATCCGGTTTTATGCTTATAGGCGCAAGCAATGCAATTAACCAACAACACTCCCTCCGCATATTCTTATAGTAAATGAATATGCGGAGGTATTTTTATGCCCGATGTCTATCTCAGTCCTTCAACTCAGGACTATAACCCCTATATAATCGGCGGGAGCGAGAAATACTACATGAATCTCCTTGCCGACGCGATGGAGCCGTATCTCGCCTCAAGCGGGATAAGCTACGGCAGGAACGACCCGAACGGCAACGCCGCGGCGGCTGTTGCACGCGGAAACAGAGTAAACTATCGGCTCTATCTCGCCCTGCACTCGAACGCCGCGCCCGAGATATATGAGGGTATGCTGCGCGGACCCGATGTCTACTACTATCCGACGAGCGCGCAGGGAAAGCGAGCGGCGGAGATAATCGCAAACGGACTGCGCGAGATATATCCCGAGCCGGAGCTTGTGAACACGCGCTCTTCAACGGAGCTGCTTGAACTCAGGCGTTCAAAAGCCCCTGCGGCTTATCTCGAGCTCGCCTACCACGACAACGAGCAGGACGCGCGGTGGATAGCCGACAACATTGACGCGATAGCCGAAAACCTTGTTATAAGCATCGCGGACTTTCTCGGCGTGCAGTACTATCCGCCCGTTTTTCCCGCCACGGGTACCGTCCGCACGCGGGGCGGGGTTCTGAACGTCCGCCGTGCGCCGAATATGACCTCCGCCGTTATCGGCACTCTCCCCAACGGACGCACCGTAAAAATAACCGGCGCACTCAACGGGTGGTATGCCATAGAATTCAAAAACACAACAGGTTACGTTTTTGCAGGAAACATCAAGAGAAACTGACACAGTTTGTACACAAAATTGACATATTTATACACTTATCCGATTTTTTCCGACGGCGTTTGTATAAAATGCAGATTTTTAAACTTTTCCTTGCTTTTACCCCCAAAAAGCCCTATACTATTATTGTATTTTCACCGAACTTTTCTTTAGGGGGAACGAGGATTTGAAGCTGCTTGAGGAGCGCATAATTGCTGACGGCAAAGTGATCGGGGACGATATTCTCAAGGTGGATATGTTTCTCAATCACCAGATCGACGTGCACCTTCTTCAGGAGATCGGCAAGGAGTTCAAGCGCCGTTTTGACGGGTGTAATATAAATAAAATTCTGACTATCGAAGCATCGGGCATAGGGATCGCGTGCATAACCGCGCAATATTTCTCTGTGCCTGTTGTTTTTGCCAAAAAGGGCGCGCACAAAAATGTGGGCAGCAATGTCTACTCCTCCGTTGTTCACTCCTTCACAAAGGGCACGGACAGCAACGTTACAGTGTCGAAAGACTACATAAACAAGGGCGACAAGATACTCATCATCGACGATTTCCTTGCAAACGGCGCCGCCGTTTCGGGACTTATCGATATAATCAACCAGGCGGGCGCCGAGCTTGAGGGCGTCGGCATCGTCATTGAAAAAGGCTTCCAGCCCGGCAGAAAGGTTCTCGAAGAGAAGGGCGCGAGAGTCGAATCCCTCGCCATCATCGAGAAGATGGGCAACGGAACAATAACATTCAAAGAACAGGACGACTGAGTTATTTTTTCCCGTGCAGGACTGCGGGATAAATATAAAAAATTTTTTTGGAGGTAAGTCAAAAAATGAAGAAATTCACAAGAATCCTCGCGATCGTTCTTGCGCTCGCCACCATTTTCAGCTTTGCAGCTTGCAGCAGCAAGGACGGCGGCGAGAAGAAAATGAAGGTTGGTTTTATCTTCCTTCACGACGAGAACTCGACTTATGACAAGAACTTCATCACCGCAGCTGAGGAAGCTTGCAAGGAGCTTGGCGTTGAGATGGTCAAGAAGACCGGCATCGGCGAAACTCAGGCTTGCTACGATGCAGCGGCTGACCTTGCTGATCAGGGCTGCTCAATCGTTTTCGCTGACAGCTTCGGCCATGAGAGCTTCATGATCCAGGCTGCCGAGAAGTATCCGGACGTTCAGTTCTGCCACGCTACCGGCACCCAGGCTCACACCAAGGGTCTCAAGAACTTCCACAACGCTTTCGCTTCCATCTACGAGGGCCGTTACCTTGCAGGTATTGCCGCAGGTATGAAGCTCAACGCTATGATCAAGGAAGGCAAGTTCGAAGCTAAGGACGCTAAGATCGGCTATGTCGGCGCATTCCCCTATGCAGAGGTTAAGTCCGGCTACACCTCATTCTTCCTCGGCGTAAGATCCGTCTGCAAAGAGGCTACCATGGAAGTCCAGTTCACCGGTTCCTGGTATGACGAGGCCAAGGAGAAGGAAGCTGCTACCCTGCTTATCGGCAGAGGCTGCAAGCTCATCAGCCAGCACGCTGACTCCATGGGCGCTCCCACCGCTTGCGAGAACGCAGGTATCCCCAACGTTTCTTACAACGGTTCCACTCTTGACGCTTGCCCGAACACCTTCATCGTTTCGTCCAGAATCAACTGGGTTCCCTACATGAAGTACATGATCGAGTGCGTCAGAGACGGCAAAGAGATCGACACCGACTGGTGCAAGGGCATCAACGAGGGCGCTGTTGAGCTGACCGCTATCAACGATAAGGTCGCAGCTCCCGGCACTGCCGAGGCTATCAAGGCTGCCGAAGAGCAGTTCAAGGCCGGCACTCTTCATGTTTTTGACACCTCCACTTTCACTGTTGGCGGCAAGGTTCTCTCCAGCTACAAGGCTGATGTTGACACCGACGAGAACTACACCCCCGACACCGAGGTTGTTTCCAACGGTTACTTCCACGAGTCTGAGAAGCGTTCTGCTCCTTACTTCGATATTGACATCGACGGCATCACTCTTCTCAACAAATAATTAATCTATAACTTTCATTCAGACGGGGCGACGAAAGCCGCTCCGTCTGAAGCAGTTAAAAAAACAAGATTTTTAAGTTTGAAAAGCCGATTATCCTTCCTGTTTTAATCGGCTTTTGAGATTTAAAATAGGAGGATAAGTGGGCTTGAACGCAGCAATTGAACTGAAAAATATTTCAAAAAGCTTCGGAAGCATCATAGCCAACAAGGATGTATGTCTGACCGTCAACCGCGGTGAGATACTCTCCATTCTCGGCGAGAACGGCTCCGGAAAAACAACGCTGATGAACATGATCGCCGGAATCTACTATCCGGATCACGGTCAGATTTTCATCGACGGCAAAGAGGTAGTCATCCGCTCCCCCAAGGACGCGCTCGACTACAAAATAGGCATGGTCCATCAGCATTTCAAGCTCGTGGACGTGTTCTCTGCAACGGAGAACATCATTCTCGGACTTGACGAGGGCAAATTCAACGTCAAGAAGTCCGCCGAGCGCATCAAAAAGATAAGCGAGCAGTACGGCTTCGACATTGACCCGAACAAGAAGATATACGAAATGTCCGTCTCGGAGAAGCAGACCGTTGAGATAATCAAGGTGCTTTACAGAGGCGCGGACATCCTTATTCTTGACGAGCCCACCGCCGTTCTCACCCCGCAGGAGACGCTCAAGCTCTTTGACATCCTGCGCCGCATGCGCGACGACGGCAAGGCTATCATAATCATCACCCATAAGCTCCACGAGGTGCTCTCCCTCTCCGACCGCGTATCGGTTCTCAGAAAGGGCGAATACATCGGCACGGTCAACACCGCAGAGACGAACGAATCAGAGCTTACAGAGATGATGGTCGGCAAGAAGATAAGCCTCAACATCGACCGCAGCGATCCGGTTGACCCTGTGGACAGGCTCGTTGTCAAGGACATCAGCTGCATCAACCGCGACGGAGTCAAGCTTCTTGACGACATCTCGTTCACCGCGCGTTCGGGCGAGATTCTCGGCATCGCGGGCATCGCCGGAAGCGGTCAGCGCGAGCTGCTTGAATCCATCGCAGGACTTCAGCATCTCAACAGCGGCGAGATCATGTACAACAACCCCAAGACCGGCGGTCAAGACAACCTGCGCGACAAGACGCCCATGCAGATCCGCGAGCTCGGCGTGCGCCTGTCGTTCGTCCCCGAGGACAGACTCGGCATGGGACTCGTCGGCAACATGGATATAATCGACAACATGATGCTGCGAAGCTACCGCAAGGGCAAGGGCGCGTTCCTCGAGCGCAAGAAGCCCAAGACGCTCGCAGAAAAAGTTATAAGCGACCTCGAAGTTGTGACCCCAAGCGCAAATACGCCCGTCCGCCGTCTCTCCGGCGGCAACGTGCAGAAGGTGCTCGTCGGCCGTGAGATTGCTTCCTCCCCCACGGTCTTTATGGCGGCCTACCCCGTGCGCGGACTCGACATCAACTCATCTTATCTTATATACAACCTGCTCAACGAACAGAAAGAAAAGGGCGTTGCCGTTATCTTCGTCGGCGAGGATCTTGACGTTCTGCTCGAGCTGTGCGACCGAATCCTCGTCATAAATTCCGGCAAAATAACCGGACTCGTTGACGCGAGGACTTCCACCAAGGAAGAGCTCGGTCTGCTTATGACCAAAACCGACGGAGGTGAAACCCATGAGTAAGTCAAACGGACAGAAGCGTGAGCCTCTTTTCCACATAGTCAAGCGCAGCACCGTTCCCTCATGGGCGGCATGGCTCATCAGAATCGGCGCGGTCATTCTGGCGCTGCTCGTCTGCGCGGTCGTGACCGTCGTCATCACCGGACAGAATCCCGCGGAGGTCTATTCCGCGATAATCTTCGGCGCGGTCGGCTCGCCGAGGCGTATATGGAGCCTGCTCCAGAATCTTGCAATGCTCCTGTGCGTTTCGCTCGCAGTCACCCCCGCATTCAAGATGAAATTCTGGAACATCGGCGCAGAGGGACAGGCTCTCATGGGCGGCTTCGCAACAGCGGCGTGCATGATCCTCTTCGGCGACAAGCTCCCGTCCTATCTTCTCTTCCCCGTTATGATTATAACGAGCATTGTTGCGGGCGCGATATGGGCTTTCATCCCCGCGTTCTTCAAGGCGAAGTGGAACACCAACGAGACGCTCTTCACGCTTATGATGAACTACATTGCAACGCAGATAGTCGCTTACTTCTGCTACAAGTGGTCGAACCCCAAGGGCTCGGGCCACATCGGAGTCATCAACAGCATCAGCCACAACGGCTGGCTTCCGAGCCTAGGCGGTCAGGACTACCTGCTCAACATACTTATCGTTGCGGCGCTGACCGTTTTCATGTACATCTATCTCAAATACAGCAAGCACGGCTATGAGCTCTCCGTCGTCGGCGAGAGCGAAAACACCGCGCGCTACATAGGCATCAACGTCAAGAAGGTTATCATGCGCACGATGCTCCTCTCCGGCGCGCTCTGCGGCGTCACCGGACTTCTGCTTGTCAGCGGCACCGACCACACCATCGCGACAAATACAGTCGGCGGACGCGGATTCACCGCGATAATGGTATCGTGGCTCGCAAAGTTCAACCCCGCCTACATGATCCTCACCTCACTGCTCATCGTCTTCTTCCAGAAGGGGGCAATTCAGATATCGACGAGCCTCGGACTCAATGACTCGTTTGCCGATATCATCACAGGAATCATAATCTTCTTCATTATCGGCAGTGAGTTCTTCATCAACTACTCTGTCAAGTTCCGTAGCAAGGAGGCGAAGGCATAATGATAATCACATTCATTCAGCGTGCTATAATGCAGAGCATTCCTCTGCTCTTCGGCTCAACGGGCGAGACGATAACCGAAAAGGGCGGCAACCTGAACCTCGGTATCCCCGGCATCATGTATGTCGGCGGCATCTCCGGCGTTATCGGCGCGTTCTTCTATGAGAAGAGCGTCGAGACGGTGAACCCGTTCCTCGCAGTGCTCATTCCCCTGCTCTCGAGCATTTTGGGCTCGGCGCTCATGGGTCTGCTCTACTGCTTCCTGACCGTCACACTGCGTGCAAACCAGAACGTCACCGGTCTTGCGATGACAACTTTCGGCGTCGGCTTCGGCAACTTCTTCGGCGGCTCGTTGATAAAGATAACCGGCAGCGACATCCCCTCGATAGCGCTGAGCGCAACGAGCAACTGCTTCAAGACAACGCTCCCGTTCGCCGCAAAGCTCGGAAAGGTCGGAGATATATTCTTCTCCTACAGCTTCCTCGCTTACGCCGCGATAATCATCGCGCTCATCACCGCCTATTTCTTCAAGCACACGCGCACAGGACTTCAGCTGCGCGCGGTCGGCGAGAATCCAGCAACGAGTGACGCGGCGGGCATCAACGTCGGCAGATACAAATATATTTCGACAATCGTCGGCAGCGTTATAGCGGGTCTCGGCGGTCTCTACTACGTCATGGACTACGCGAACGGCGTCTGGTCGAACAACGGCTTCGGCGACCGCGGCTGGCTTGCAATCGCGCTCGTTATCTTCGCCGTCTGGAAGCCCGATCTCGGCATCCTCGGCTCATTCCTCTTCGGCGGTCTCATGGTCATTCACAACTACATCCCGAACCTCAGCTTCGGCGCGCAGGAGCTGTTCATGATGACTCCCTATGTTGTTACGATAATCGTCCTTGTCGCGGTCAGCATGCGCCGCAAGCGCGAGAATCTGCCGCCCGCGAGCCTCGGACTTTCTTACTTCCGAGAGGATCGATAATATTGATTTTTTGCAGTTAATGGTATATAATAATGCCATAAAAGCTTAGGAGGTTTTTACTATGTTAGTTTCCGCAGCACAGATGCTCAAAGATGCAAAGGCCGGCAAATATGCGGTCGGTCAGTTCAATATCAACAACCTTGAGTGGACAAAGGCAATCCTTCTCACCGCTCAGGAGCTCAACTCCCCCGTTATTCTCGGCGTGTCCGAAGGCGCAGGCAAGTATATGTGCGGCTTCACGACCGTTGTCGGCATGGTCAACGGCATGATAAACGAGCTGGGAATCACCGTTCCCGTTGCTCTTCACCTCGACCACGGCACCTATGAAGGCGCTTTCAAGTGCATCGAGGCAGGTTTCTCCTCCGTTATGTTTGACGGCTCTCACTACGACATTGAGGAGAACATCGAGAAGACCAAGGAGATAATCGCTCTCGCTCACTCGAAGGGCATTTCCGTTGAAGCCGAAGTCGGCGCCATCGGCGGCGAAGAGGACGGCGTTATCGGCGGCGGCGAAGTCGCTGACCCCGAGGAGTGCAAGATGATCGCTGATCTTGGCGTCGATATGCTCGCAGCGGGCATCGGCAACATCCACGGCAAATATCCCGCAAACTGGAAGGGTCTGAGATTCGACGTTCTCGCGAAGATTCAGGAGCTCACCGGCGAGATGCCCCTCGTTCTCCACGGCGGCACAGGCATCCCCGCAGACATGATAAAGGAAGCTATCTCCCTCGGAGTTTCCAAGATCAACGTCAACACCGAGTGTCAGCTCGCTTTCGCTGACGCTACCAGAAAGTACATCGAGGCAGGCAAGGATCTCGAAGGCAAGGGCTTCGATCCCAGAAAGCTTCTCGCACCCGGCTTCGAGGCTATCAAGGCTACCGTCAAGGAGAAGATGGAGCTGTTCGGATCGGTCAACAAGGCATAAGAAAAGCTTCAAAAAAACAATTTACCGGCAGAGTAAAATCTGCCGGTTTTTTTATTGACTGCACATCGGCGGTATTGTATAATCAGCTAAAAAGCCCAAGGGGGAACAGATAAATGCTCACTATAAAAGACGGCGAGTTTAAAATGAACGGCGAGAGCTTTCGCATATATTCGGGCTCGATGCACTATTTCCGCATCATGCCCGAATACTGGGAGGACAGGCTCAGAAAGCTCAAGGCGGCGGGTTTCAACACGGTTGAAACATATGTCTGCTGGAACATGCATGAGCCGCGGAAGGGCGAATTTGACTTTACCGGCAGGTTCGACATCAGGCGTTTTATCAAGACGGCGCAGGAGGTCGGGCTCTATGCGATAGTCAGACCGGGGCCGTATATCTGCGCGGAATGGGACTTTGGCGGACTGCCGGCTTGGCTGCTCAAGGACAGAAACATGCGTCTGCGCTGCGCCTATCCCGAATATTTGCAGCATGTTTCGGACTTCTATCACAGGCTGTTTGAGGAGATCGGCGATCTTCAGCAGAGCGAGGGCGGCAACATAATCGCGATGCAGATTGAGAACGAATATGGAAGCTACGGCAACGACAAGGAATATCTCAGATATATCGAAAAGCTGATGCTCGACTGCGGCACAAAGGTTATGCTCTTCACCTCCGACGGCGACGACAACAGCATGCTCTCCGGCGGCACGCTCCCCGATGTGTTCAAGACGCTGAACTTCGGTTCGCGCGCGTCCGAGATATTCAACGCCATGGACAGATTCCATGAGAACACCCCGAAGATGTGCACCGAGTTCTGGTGCGGATGGTTCGACCACTGGGGCGAGGAACATCACACTCGAGGCTCGGACAGCGTTGCAGGCGAGATTAAAGATTTTCTTGACATCGACGCGAGCTTCAATTTCTACATGTTCCACGGTGGCACGAACTTCGGCTTCACTGCCGGAGCGAACTGCTACGAAGAATATCAGCCGACGGTCACGAGCTATGACTACTGCGCGCTGCTGACCGAATGGGGCGACTACACACCCGCATATTATGCAGTCAGAGAGCTTCTGCTCAAGGCTCAGAACCTGCCCGAGACCGAGCTTCCCGCATCGCCGAAGCTCCAGACAATCGGCAAAGTCGAGCTTGACGAGAGCACCTCGCTTATGAGCAACTTCGACAATCTCGGCGAGCGCCACCGCGTTCCCCTGCCCGAGAGCATGGAATATTTCGGTCAGAACAGCGGCATGATCTATTACGAGACAAAGCTCGAACAGATATATGACCCGCGCGAGCTGCGCGTTGCGAATGTCCACGACACTGCGTATGTCTATATAGACGGAGAGCACAAGGCGACTATTGACCGCCGCGACGAGAACAAAGTCAAGGGCTACGATACATTCAAATTCGACGGCTGCACGGACGGCTGCACGATAGGCGTATTGGTTGACGCGATGGGACGAGTGAACTACGGCGAGCACCTCTACGACCGCAAGGGCATTGACGCCATTCGCTACGGCAATCAGAATCTCATGGGCTACGACGTTGTCACGCTCCCGCTCGACAATCCCGAGAAGATAGACTTTTCGCTCGAGGGCGGCAAGTATCCCCTCTTCATGCGCGGACATTTCAAGGCGCAGAGCCAAAATGACTGCTTCGTTCACCTTGACGGGTTCAAGAAAGGCTGCGTATACATAAACGGCTTCAACATCGGTCGCTACTGGGAGATAGGTCCCCAGCGCGCGCTGTACATTCCCGGAGTCCTGCTCAAGGACGAGAATGAGATAATCATACTCGAGCTTGAGGGCTGCGAGAAGGCGGAGGTCGAGATAAACGCCGAGCCGGATTTGGGATAAAAAATATATAAAAGACAAAACCCCGGGCTGTAAAATACAGTCCGGGGCAGTCTGTAGCAAAAACCATTTTTGAATGCTTTGCAGGCATCAAAGCATTACTTGTGTAAAATGAGATGGCACGGTGCGCCGGAGGAATTGTTTTGAATTTGAGCTTCCATTACAACAACCCCTCAGTCACGGCGAAGCCGTGACTGCTCCCCTTACACAGGAGAGCCTTGAGACCGTGCAATAATATACTTTTTCGACAGATAAAACCCCGGGCTGTGAAATACAGTCCGGGGTGAGCTTATTTAAGATAAAATTTACTGCTTTGCGCCGTTATCGAACATCTCGAGAGCCTTGACGCTGATTGCGAAGCAATCGGCAAGACCCTGCTCGTTCATGTTGTCATAGGTGTCTCTTCTGGTGTGATAATAGTCCTCAAGCTTATGGTTGAGTCCGGTGACGCCGGTCGCTCTGAAGCCCGCCTGCGCGAACGCTGCAGAATCGGTAGCGCCGCCGAGAGGCGGAACCCAGCCCTTCTTACAGGAGATATCAAGCTCCTTAGCAGCCTCCATAAACAGGTCGGAGACATCTTTATCCGCCTTGACCGTGCCGTTGAGGTCGCGGTAGTTGGTCATAAGATACTTGGGATCGTGAATCGTATCATAAGAGAAGATGAAGGTCGGGACATCGTCGAACTCGCCCTTATGAGCCGCGCACCACGCCTTTGCGCCGCGCAGACCCGCTTCCTCGGAGCCGGTGAGGATAACGCCGACTTCGGTGTTCTCAAACTCGATGCCCTCTTCCTTGAGAGCCTTGAGGATGGCTATGCCCATATAGCAGCCGGAAAGGTTGTCGTTCGCGCCGTCAACGATGCGGTTCTCGTTCCACATCCAATAAAGACCGATAAGGAACGGGACAAACACAAGGCCGATGAGGCGAAGAAGTCCGAGGGTTTCGGAAGCATCGAATGAGACATACTCGAGTCCGTTCTTTGCTACGAGCATTATGGAAATGACAAGATAATAGACAGCGCCGATGCCGCAGATTATCGCGTGACCCTCAAAGCCGACACCGCCGAGCTTATAGTTGACAGGCCACTCCCAGGCGGCATCCGGATGACCGTTGAAGAATATGCGGCGCTTGACTTCGCCCTTGCAGCTCTTGACTGCGGTGACGTTATGGCCGGTCTTTTCGGGGAAGAAGCGATCGATGAATTTCTTATAGAGTCCGAACTGCATAAAGACTATAAGCAGACCGACGACAATAAGAATTATCGAAACGAGCGGATAGAAGAACGAAATAGCTACCGCCGCGAGAACGAAGGTAATCGTGAAATATATCCAGCCGAAGAACGAACCGGGGTTCTCTTTGAACGACTCGACGTCGGCTCTCTCGCATCCGCACTCGTTTTTCAGTACGTCCGCCATATACTCACATGCCTGCTGCTCGCCCTTGGAGCCGGGATCGCGTTTTTCAAAGTCCTTGCATATGTGGGTTATCTCGCTCACCATATACTCGGCCGCTTCTTTCTTCTTGTCAATGACTGACTGAAGATTCATTTTTATTACCTCCTTAAATATAAGTCAAGAAATATAATTCAAGCGGCCGCCCGAAACCGCAAATACGGGTCGCGGCAGCCGCTCAAAATACTTTTTTTACCGGCGGGGACCGGTGAAGCCGTTTGCCTGCTGGAACTTGTCGATCTTGTCGATAACGCCGAGGACAACATCGAAGCCGTCGCCGACGGTGTCAACGCTGAAGCGCTCGGGCATATCGTGCCAGGTGTGATAATAATAGGTCAGGGTCGGATCCTGAGCCGCAAATGTAACGGACTTCATGCCCGCCTTGGTCATCGGAGTGCTGTCGCAGCCGCCGACAGGGTTATGTATGCAGCCGTTGGACTTGCTCTGAATACCGAGCTCCGCGAAGGTATCCTTGAACATTGCTTCAAGATCCTTGTCGAAGCGGCAGAACTGCCAATCGTCCTTGATAACAACCTCGAAATAGTCCTTATCGGCGACGGAGTCCAGATTTATGTTCCATGCGTTCTCAAGAATAGCCTCGCCCTTATGAGCGCGGGTAAAAGCGAGAGAACCGCGGAGTCCCGCCTCCTCGGAGCCGCAGTTGAAGTCGATGATGCGGCAGTTCTTGGGCATCTTGTCGGGATTCTCTTTGAAATACTTTGTAACAGCATAGCTGATAGCGCAGCCGGATGCGTTATCCATAGCGCCGCGGGATGCGTTGCGCGGATCGGGATCAGCCCACATGACAAGGAACGCGCAGCCGATAGCTGTAACGAGGGGCAGGAAGCGCATAGCGAACATGAAGTTCACGAACGCGGGAGAAGCGAAAGCTTCCGCTGCCCAGCTTGCACCGAAATAATAGCCGGTGTAGAGGGTCGCGACGGCAATCGAAGTGCCTGCAAGGAAGAAGAAGCAGAGAGCGCCGAAGCCGACCTTGGCGAAGGTGGCAACGAGGCCGAGTGCGGGGTTTGTCTTAGCGAACTTCGAAGCGTGCTCGGAATGACGCCAGTTCCAGCTGGTGTCGGTATGGCCGGAGAGGATGATGGTGTAGTCATACTTGCCGTCCTCCGGGAGCAACTCGCCATAGGTGTTCTGCGATACTTCCTGCTTGAAGAACATATCGAACCAGGTCTTATAAAGGAAAACGCTGCAGACGAGCCAGACGATGCATGCCGTCGAAGCGAGAGCCATGCCGTACCAGACCGCGGGGATGCCCATTGCGATATAGACAAGGGCGCTCAGCGCGAGACCGAGCCAGCCGGCATAAGGAATTCCGCCGATGGACGCGCGCGGGGAAACCGCAAACTCTTCGCGAACGGGCTCGATGCCGATCTCTCTGAGCTTATCGCCCATATAGGCAGCAAACTTTTTTTCGCCGTCCGAACCCGGCAATCTCGCGCCGATGTTCTTCGCGGCATGATTGATTATGTCGTATACCTCTTCGGCATACTTTCTGTGTTCTTCTTTCATGAAAAAGCGACACTCCTTTTGAAAATGTGCCATAATTATACAATAATTAGACGCAAAATTGCAATAGAGTTTAAAGAGAATATAAAAATTTCTTTAAATCTTTGTGAACGAGTAAATTTTTTCGGCGTCGGGCGGAAACGATAATAAATGCAAAGGCGCTTTTTTCTATCAGAAAGGATAAAATTAAAATGAATAAAGAAAACGAAAAAAAATTCGACGGCAGCCACTGCCCCACCCCGAGCTCCGAACCCGTCATGGGCGAACCCGAGGACTCATTCGACATGGTGAACAAATACGGAACCTACAACATTCAGCCAACCTCGCAGACGGAAAATTCTTTTCCGCATATTGCGCAGGGATTGCCGAAAAAGCGCAAAAGTGCAAAGAAAACGAGATAATATCATAAAGGATCAAATTAATTGATACTTCGTGTGAATAAACCAAACAATCGATATAACAATTATACTCGCACCTTATCAAAAAAATGTTTAAGTAATAATACTGGGCTGTTTCGTAAAAACGGAACAGCCTCTGTTTTTTTACTTTGTTTTCATTCGCGCTTATTATTGATTTTCTTCCCGCGAAATGATATTATAAAGGGCAACAGATTTTCGGAGATGAGTTTTGTGTTCATTCTGACGCTCGGCAGCAACGATCCGTTTTTCAACCTGTCGGCGGAGGAATACTTTCTCTGCGAAAAGGACGAAGATTTTTTCCTGCTCTGGCAAAACGAGCCGTGCATTGTAATCGGCAGAAATCAGAACGCGGCGGACGAGATAAACGGTGATTATGTCCGCACCCGCTCGCTGCCCGTTGTTCGGCGGATGACCGGCGGCGGGGCTGTCTATCATGACCGCGGCAACCTCAATTTTTCGTTCATTATAAACGGCGAAGCGGACAGAGTTGAACTATGCCGACCCGTTATCGAGGTTCTTCGCTCCCTCGGCGTTGAAGCAGAGCTTTCCGGGCGAAATGATATCACAGTCGGCGGCAGAAAAATCTCCGGCACGGCGATGTGTTCGCACGGCGGCAGATCGCTGTTTCACGGCACACTGCTGATAAGCGCCGACCTTGAGGCTATGTCCGAAGCGCTGAAACCAGACGAAAACAAGCTGATGGGGCACGGAGTGAAGTCAGTCAGAAGCCGCGTTGCGAATCTGTCCGAATACACGGAAGAAGTCAGCCCAGACATTATCGGCGCGATGCTGGCTCGATATATGACGGAGCGCGGCGGAGAAATATATGAACTCGGCGAAAGCGATATAGAAGCCATTGAGAAGCTTCGGGACAGTAAATATTCGACCGACGAATGGAACTGCGGCGCCGAGCGGTTTTCAAAAGCTGAGCGATCCCGTCTTAGCTGCGGGACGGTTTATATAAAAAAGAAAACCGCCTGCGGGCGGATAGAAGATATACGCATTTTCGGCGATTTCATGAACATCGGAGATATTTCAAAGCTCGAAGCGCGGCTTCGCGGGGCGGAGTTCCGGCGCGATAAAATAATATCGGCGCTCGAAGAAGCCCGGGTGGAAAAATATATTCCGAATTTGACCGCAGACGAGCTTGCGGACATCATAATGAAAAGCGAGTGATACACATGGAGAGACTCAAAAGGGCTGCTGCCATACATGATATTTCTGGCTTCGGCAAATGCTCGTTGACAGTTGCCCTGCCGATAATCTCTGCCATGGGCATTGAGGTTTCGGTCATACCGACCGCCGTGCTATCGACGCACACGGGCGGGTTCACGGGCTTCACCTACCGCGACCTCACGGGCGACATGCGCCCGATCGCGGAGCACTGGAAGAGCCTCGGAATAAAATTTGACGCGATATACAGTGGCTTTCTCGGCTCAATCGAGCAGATAGATATAGTGACCGATTTTATAGATGATTTCAAAGAAAAAGACACTGTTGTGCTCGTCGACCCCGCGATGGCGGACGGCGGGAAGATGTACACGGTGTTTGACATGGACTTTGCAAAGCAAATGACGCGCCTTTGCGCCAAGGCGGACATAATCGTTCCGAACTTCACGGAGGCGGCATTCATGCTCGGCGAGGAATACCGCCCTGCCCCCTACTCAAAAGAATATGTTGAATCGACGCTTCGCAGGCTCTCCTGTCTCGGACCGTCAAAGGTGGTTCTGACGGGAGTTGCATTCGACGGCAGACAGGTCGGCTCGGCATCATACGACCGCTCGGCAGACGAGATAAGCTACGCCCTTTCGGACACGGTGGACGGATATTTTCACGGCACGGGCGATGTGTTCGCGAGCGCGCTGCTCGGCGCATACATGAACGGATTGAGCCTCGCCGAGAGCGCGAGGATAGCCGTTGACTATACCCACGGCTGCATCGTGAGGACAAAAGAAGAGGGCACGGATCTTCGCTACGGCGTTGATTTTGAGCACGGAATACCCGATCTGCTCCGGCAGACAGGAATAATATAAATAAAGAAAAGGCAAAGAGGAGAGGAAGAAATGAGCTACGCAGACGAGATATTTATCGCCAACTGCAAGGATATACTCGAAAACGGCACATGGGACACGGACTACAACGTCCGCCCGCACTGGGAGGACGGCACGAGTGCGCACACGATAAAGAAATTCGGCATCGTCAACCGCTACGACCTTTCAAAGGAGTTCCCGGCGATGACGCTCAGAAAAACTTTTATCAAGAGCGCAACGGACGAGCTGCTCTGGATATGGCAGAAGAAATCTAACAATGTCAACGACTTCAAGGGGCACGTCTGGGACGCTTGGGCTAACGAGGACGGCAGCATCGGCAAGGCATACGGCTATCAGCTCGGAGTCAAGCACCACTATCCCGAGGGCGACTTCGACCAGGTTGACAGAGTTCTCTATGACCTCAAGCACAACCCGCTCAGCCGCCGCATACTGACAAATATATATGTCCACGCAGACCTGAGCGAGATGAACCTCTACCCCTGCGCCTACAGCATGACTTTCAATGTCACGGGCAAGAAGCTCAACGCGATACTCAACCAGCGCTCGCAGGATATGCTCACGGCAAACAGCTGGAACGTCTGCCAATATGCGACGCTCGTTCACATGATAGCGCAGGTCTCGGGACTTGAGCCGGGCGAGTTTGTTCATGTCATTGCGGACGCGCATATCTACGACAAGCACGTTCCGATAGTCGAAGAGCTGATAAAGCGCGAGCCCTACGACGCGCCGAAGTTCGTCCTCGACAAGTCAATAACGGATTTCTACAAGTTCACGCCCGACAGCGTGCATTTTGAGGACTACAAATATCACGAGTTCACCGAGAAGATACCCGTTGCGATATAAGGAGCGAAGATGAAAGCAATAGTTTGTGCCGACATAAACTGGGGCATCGGCAAGGGCACGGGAATGCTCTTCCATATCCCCGCCGACCTCAAGTTTCTCAAAGAGAAGACCATGGGCAGCACCGTTATCATGGGACGCACGACATTTCTCTCCCTGCCGGGGCAGAAGGCTCTGCCTGGCAGGAAGAATATAGTGCTGACGCGAGACAAAAATTGGAGTGCCGAGAATGTCACGGTGTGCCACGGCATTGACGAGCTCGCGGACATTATTGAAAATGGCGAAAATGTATTCCTCATGGGCGGAGAGGCGGTCTACAACGAGCTGATCGACTCATGCGATGAAGCGTATGTAACGCGCGTAAATGCGGACGGAAAGGCGGAGAAGTTCTTCCCCGACCTCGACGCCCGCGCAGGCTGGAGGCTCGTCGAGCGCTCCGCCGCGCAGGAGAGCAACGGATATATTTTCACATTCGACAGATATGTAAAAAAATAAGCTATACGAAACGGGATTGACGGACTGACCGCCAATCCCGTTTTTTGTTTTATTCCGCCGCTTCGAGCTCCGACTCGTTTTCTTCTATATCGCCCGCGAGACCTAATTTCTGTTCGAGCTTCGACTTTTTCTTATATGTCTCATTCCACTCCTGCTGAGTGAACTCATAGCCGTAGGCAAGGAAGAGATCCTCGCCGCGTTTCTCCTGCTTTGAATAGCGCGCTTTCTTGAGCAGGACTACAATCCCCACGCCGAGCAGCGAACCGACGAGCGCCGCCGCGAACGAGAGCAGAATAACTTTCGCTCCCCCGCCGGCATAGAGCGGAGGCAGCAGCCCCGCAAATGCGTCGTATTTATCGGTGACGACAATTGTGGAAGTGCGGAGAAGCCCGTATTTCCGGGCATAGTCAGTTAAGAATGACTCGTTGCAGATGCCGAACGCTGCGGCGAGAATGCCAGTGAGCGTTGTACCGCCGATGAGTGCAAAAGGCGTTGTCTGCGGCTCTCTGACGCAATAGACCATCGGCGACATCGCCATGAGCCTGACATTCTGGAACACCTCGTTAATGAAGCCCGTGTTGAGCAGGTTTTCATCATAGACGACCATCGGCCAGGACTTGAACTTCTTGCCGACGAAGAGATATATCATGCATATCCACGACGGGGTTATCATCGCTGCGGAGAACACGGTGAGCAGCCTTGCGCTCTCCATTGAGCCCGCCAGCACGCCCTTGAATATCTCGTCGAACACCGCGAGCGATAGCGGACCGCCGAGATCGAAGCCGAGCGCGAAGCCTATCACGGCGCCTTTGAGAATGATATTTGCCGAAGAGGCGACTATTCCGGCGAGCTTATGCGCGAGCAGGGTCATCGGCAGAGCGTAGGCATAGTTCATAACGAAAAACACCGCGAAAGCGGAAAGCCCGATAACAACGAGCGAATCGCCGAGCAGGGTCATATTTTTAAGCTGCGGGCGGAATGTGCATATCAGCTCCTCGCGCTTTGCTTCGTCTTTTATCTTTGAATGTGCAAGCTTCAACAGCAGGCCGAATGCCCATTCTATAACGACGACGCAGACCTTGTGCAGGAAGGTCACGCACACGGTGCTCAGCAGAGCTATCAAATAATAGCCCATGAAGCCGATAACAGACGAGCCGCCCACTGTTTCAACGCCCGCGACCTGGGTGCAGAAGAGACCGAAATACACTGCGAGAACGCCCGAGACGAGAGCGGAGAAAAATCCGCCCGCATAATACGCCATACATATCGACATACCTATGCCGAAAAGCTGGACGGACATATACGAGACCCAATAGAGTCCGTCGAGCAGAGACGGAAAAACTTTTCCGAGAATAAGTATTATGAACGCGAATATCGCGGCGAAGAGCATAAACGGGAACAGCGCGGTCGAGGTCTTGACCGCGGCGCGCCTGAGCTGATATTTTTCAAACAGCGGCGCTTTCAGATACTCCCCCGCGCTTTTGTACGGATTTTCTGTGTTATACATCTTTACCCTCCTGCTTGTTTTTTCTAATCATAGCATTATATTAGCGATATTGCAATATATTCACTTATTTTATCGCATCTTTTTGTATATATTTTTAAAATTTCTTGCAATATGCACAATTTAAGCTCAGGACATTTGGGGATATTGACAGTCGGCAGAATAACTCTTTGCTGAAATTTCATTCCGCTCGCGCGGCAGCGATGTGTTGAGTCGCCGAGGCGATTATCAAACAAAAAATCCTACCCAAGGGAAAACCGTGGGTAGGATTTCTGTTTTTCGCTCCCATGCAAGGCGCGGGAAAAATTATATTACAGCTCGTTTATCATCGAGAGCAGGTCGACATAGAACACGCGGACATTATGATTGACGAACAGACCGCCGTTTATCGAGAGGTGGTCGCCGCTGAATGTCGGCATGATGTTCCAAACGCCCGTTGCGACTTCGCCGCCGCTGTAAACGGCAGAAGGTGCATTGAACGGAGCGAGGGCGGAGATTTTGTTGACGAGTCCGTCGTTCTCGAACCACTTTTCGTCGACGACATAGCCGCCCTTGGTTGTACAGGTGAACCTGCCCATTCTGACTGCGCACGCTCTGAAGAGCCTATCTATATTGCCGTCTACCGGGCTGTAAGTGCCGTCCGCATTGCGCTCGGTCGCGCTGCACGGATAGGAGAAATAATAGACATTTTTGAGCGTCGAGATATTCTCATTCATCGCGAGAGCGTGGTCGATGTCCATATCGTACTCCGCGCTATCCGAAAGCGCTCTGTCGAGATGCGGAGCGGTGGCAACGGTGAGCATGGCGACAACCGCGCGCTCTTCGGCGGTGGCGTTGACATCTTTGATTATAGCGTCGCGCACGAGATAGGCGGTCGTACCGTTATGCGGAGCGGCGAGCGCTGTTACAGAATATATCCAATCTGCCTTTCCGCCCGTGAACAGTTCGGAGACATCGCTGCCCGAAGCCTTGCGCTCGGCCTCGCTGCCGTTTGCCATAAGCTCAGCCAGAAGTCTGACAGTCGCGCCGCCGAATGAATGACCGAGAAGATTTATCTTATCCTCGGCGCTCCACTCATCGATAAGCGGATCGGAGGAATAATCCTCGCCGTACCTGTCGTGGCGGCAGCGCTTTGAATGCTCCTCGCCGTAGTCGGTGACGGTACCGGTCAGCTGGGCGTAGAGCTCGCAGGCTCTGTCCCATGCGCTTCCCGTGGGATCGACCGCTGCGGAATAGCACTCGAAGCCGCGGGCGTTGAGATATTGCATCAGATCGCCGCCGAACATACCCCAATAGGGCAGGAAATCGTTATACCAGGTGTAGCTGCCCCAGCCCGCAAGACCGTGAACGAAAACGTTGGCATACTCGGTGTTGAACTTCGTATCGTCAACCTTAACGTGCGGAATGTTGAGCGCAGGGAAGCAGAACATAATTACAGATACAATAAATGAAATTATTTTTGCCACATGACCATCCCTTTTCATTGTTTTTGTCGGCGGTTATTCTCCGAACGCGCCGTTTACAAGACAATTATATATGGAATTTATTCCCGTTGTCAATCGGTTTTCAAAAATAAAAACGGCTGCGGTCGGAGCAAATATATCGCCCGATCACAGCTGTTTTTCACCATTTTTCGCGCATGAGGCGTAGATTTAAAACTCTCAGCTCCTCTTTTCGCTTTTCATAATCCGGGCACCGCGAACCGACAAGCCGCCAGAACGCCGCCGAATGATCCATGTGTTTAAGATGCGAAAGCTCATGGATAATGCAATAATCAACCGCGTCCTCGGGCGCCATAACGAGAAACAGCGAGAGATTTATATTCCCCTTTGAGGTGCATGAACCCCAGCGCGTTCTCGCGGAATTTATCTTGACCGAAGCGACCGTTTCGCCGAACTGATCTGCGAGCTCATATGTCCTGCGGACGAGATAATTTTTGGCGAGCGAGCGGTAGACTTCCTTGAGCGCTGCCGCCGTATCATCAACCGAGAGCCCGTCGGGGGCGAAAAAGCTGCTGCCGTCAAAACCTGCGCGTTGCCCGGAAACTTTTATCAGCGGATACTCGCGCCCGAACAGGAGAAGTCCCGACTCCCCTCCCGGGACGAACGAATCTGAAATGTCTTTGCGCTCCTGCACCTTTGCGAGATTTTTGAGCACCCACGCGCGCTTTTCGAAGAGAAAATCTTCGATATGCTTGAGGCTCATGCGGCGCGGCGCATAGACCAGAACCTTTGCATCGCGCGATATTTTTATGCTCAGCGTCCTGCGGTCGGAGCGCGTTAATTCATACTGAAAACCGAGTTCGGGCATTATTCTATACCCATATCTGCCTTGAACTGTTCGGTCAGCTCGCGCATCTGATCTATCTCCATACGGCGGCTGAGAGTGAACGCCGAGGCGTCCTTTGAGCGGCAGTCATAACCCATGGGCACGCCCTCGAGGGAGAGATAATATTTGGCGTTGACGGGATAGAGCTGGCACTCGGCGAGAGAGGCAAAGCCGAGGAAAGCCTGGACTTTCTTCGCCTTTTCCGGCTCTTTTTCAAAGTTTTTGCACAGCCACGAATATATCTCCGGGTGGAAATTCGCCATAACGCCCGAGAATCCGGCGCAGCCCATTTTCAGCGTTTCGAGCAGGCTCGCGGAGTTGGCGTTGAATATCTTGAGTCCCATGCCGTCAACGGATCTGAGTTTTTCGTTTATCATGCCGGGGTCGCAGCAGGTATCTTTGAGAAAAGTGAATCTGCCGGACTCGGCGAGCTTTTTGAGCACTGCGGGGGTCATAATGCGCTTATAGGGATATGGACACTCGTAGATGCCGAAATTGACATCGCTGACGGATTCGACAGCCCTGTCGATATTTTTGAGGAACACGCTGTCGTCCTCATCTTCAGCCGCGAATCTGTTCGAGATAAACACATAGGCGTCTATCCCCTCGTCTATGAAAGCCTTTGCCTCTTCTATCTGAGTGTCGAGATCATCCGCGACATGACCGGACGCGACGATTGAGATATTTTTCGGCGTATGCTGCATAACAAAATGCAGGAGCTCAAGTCTCTCTTCAAACGAGAGGAAAAATATCTCGCTCGACTGGCAGATGGCGAAAATTCCGTCGACCTTCTTCCCGGCGTACCAGTTTATGAGCGCTTCGACAGCCGCATAATCTATCTTATTGTCCTTTGTGAACGGCGTTATCATGGTCGGATAGACGCCGTTGGGAATCGCCTTTTTCATTTTTTATCCCTCCAATATGATCTCAGTTAAGTTTATCACATCGGCGGGAATTGTCAAGAAAATCAGGCGGACAGGTTGCGTCGCAGGAGCGCGAGCACGGCTTTTTCGCGCCGCGACACCTGCACCTGCGACATACCGAGCAGCTCGGCAGTTCGGCTCTGGGTCATGCCGCGATAATAGCGCAGGCTTATCATCTCGCGGTCGCGGTCATCGAGCAGAGCAATGACTTCGCGCAGGGCGATAAGCTCCGAGGCGGCATTCTCAGGCGACTCAACGGGCAGGTCTATCTGCCCCTCGCCGTCGTCCGTGCAGGCGGTCAGCGACACGGCGGGCATTGCCGCATTGAGCAATTGCGCCGTCTGGGCGACATCGCTGCCGAGGCGTTCGGCGAGCTGACCTACAGTAGGTTCGCAGCCAAGTTCGGCGGTCAGCGCGTCCTTTTCGCGCATCGCGGCGCGCGCTTTTTCTTTCAGTGCGCGTCCGACTTTGACACTGCCGCCGTCGCGGAAAATGCGCTTTATCTCGCCGAGAATGACGGGCACGGCATAGGTCGAAAACGAGAATCCGCGCTCCGGGTCGAAGTTTTCGGCGGCTTTTATAATCCCGACGCACCCCGCCTGAAACAGGTCATCATACTCCGCACCCTTGCCGCGGAATTTGTTGGCGCAGGCATGGACAAGACCGATATTCTTTTCAACAAGTTCATTGCGTTCAGCCCTGTCCATCGCCGCGTCCTTTTATAATTTTATCCATGGTGACGCTCGTCCCCTTGCCCGGGACGGAGCGCACGCGCACTTTGTCCATAAAGCTCTCCATGACGGCGAATCCCAGTCCCGCGCGCTCGCCGCCGAGGGTCGTGAACAGCGGCTCCATCGCCTGGCGCACATCGATTATGCCGCATCCGCGATCCCTTATTCTGATGCGGACGAGTCCGTCGTCAAACAACCCGACCCATATGTATATCTCCCCCACGCTCGTGGGATAGGCGTGGACGATGCAGTTTGTGACCGCCTCGCTGACGGCGGTTTTGATATCCGATATTTCTTCGACCGTCGGGTCCTGCTGAGCCGCAAACGCCGAGACTGCGACGCGCGCGAAGCTCTCGTTGACGGAGCGGCTCTCTATTTTCAGGCTCATCTGATCGACAGGCTTTTTTCTACTCATGTTTATCCTCCTTGTTCCTTTTCTGCGACAGCGTACACAGCGCCTGCATACCCGCAAGGCGCATCATTTTATAATTGCGCTCGCTGAGATTAGTGACCTCGAGCTTCCCCTGCCAGCCCTGCAGAAGCCTATAGCGACCCATGACAAGACCGACGGCGGAGCTGTCCATAAAAGTGACATCGGCGAAGTCGAGGCGCAGTATTTTCGGCTGCTGAGCCGCGGCGGCGGCATCGATATCCGCGCGCATTGCGGCGGCGGTATGGTGGTCTATCTCGCCGGAGAGCAGCGCGCTGACGCTGAGCGGATTTGAGATTATTTCAACACCCATGTTTTTTCCTCCTTTGGGGTGATTATCAATTAGCAGTTTGTCCGGAATGAATGGGATTATTCTCGGATTTGTTTGAATTTTTTGTTGACGATATCAGTACATTTAAAATTTTGTATCGGCTGCCGCCGATATCGGACAGCCGCAAGGGCTGTCCCTACGAACCGTGCACAATTTTTAATTGCAGCAAATCTTATGAAAAATCTGTGCCGCCGATGGCTGACTCTGGGTGGAGAGCCGTTTTTGATATGAGCAAAAAGTTGAACACAGCTTGTACAAAATAAAAAACAGGACGGACTATTATCATCAAAGATAATAATCTATCCCGTTTGAAAATCCTGCCGAAATGCGGCGGGTTAAATATTTTTATTTTCTGAAAGATAACCGCGAACCTCGCCCGCGAGATAGAACGAACCGCAAGTAACGAGCGTTCCGCCGTTTTGCTTTATGTCATTTATCGCCATGCGGCAGGCTTCTGTCGGGTCGGACACAGGCGTGCAGTCGGTGCAATATTTATTGGCAAGCTCACTCAGGGCTTCGGGGTTCATGCTGCGCGGATTGTCCGGAGCTGTCAGATACATTTTTTCAAACAGCGGCGCGGTCAGGCGCAGATATGTGTCGCAGTCCTTATCGCCCATGAGCGCGCACACGGCGACGCGTCTGCCGCTTGTGAAGCGCTCCAAAAAGGCTTTAAGCGCCGAGGCGCAGCCCTCGTTGTGACCGCCGTCAAGAATAATATTTTCGCCGATAAGCTCCATTCGCGCGGGCATCACGGCTTTTTTCATTCCCTGCTCTATCGCTTCGCCGCTGACATTCAATCCGCATTCACGCACGGCGGTGACGGCTGTCAGCGCATTTTTTATCATATGGTCGCCCGCGAACGGTACGCGGAGATTCAGCGAACCGTAGATAATATCTGTGCCGCGTATCGTCTCATCAACAACACGGCAGGCGGTCATATCCGGCACTGCGAGCCTATTTTTCTCGCGCTGAGCGGTTTCTTCTATAACACGGCGTGCATCAGCAGACTGCTCAGGATACATGACCGTCACGCCGCGCGGCTTGATTATTCCGCATTTCTGCGCGGCTATTTCAGCGATTGTATTGCCGAGTATCGCGGTGTGATCCATGGAAATCGAGGTTATGACGGAGACGAGCGGAGTTTTTATAATATTTGTTGAATCGAGCAGCCCGCCGAGCCCGACTTCGAGCACGACGACATCGCATTTGCGCTCTTTGTACCAGAGAAACGCGGCGGCGGTCAGGGTCTCAAACTCGGTCGCGACAATTCCGCGCTTATCGAGTTCGTCGCACGCTAATTTGACGCGCTCAACGGTCGAGGCGAGCTCCTCCGGCGGAATCATCTCGCCGTCAATTTGCATGCGCTCGCGGAAATCGATGACATAGGGCGAAGTGAACAGCCCGGTTCTGTACCCGGCGGCAGAGAGCATACAGGATATCATGGTGCTCGTCGAGCCTTTGCCGTTCGTCCCGGCGACATGGATGAAGCGAAGCTCATCCTGCGGGTTGCCGAGCGCGGCGCAGAGTGCCCTGATGCGCTCCATACCGGGATGTATGCCAAAGGTCAGACGCGAATGAATATATTTGATTGCTTCGGTTGGTGTCATCAGTTTTCCTCCGTAAGCATCAAAGGACGGGACATGCCCGTCCTTTGCAGGTTGGTTTTTATGTGCGAGAGAACATACGCAAATGTGAACGAATACCGATTTTATGGGCGGATGATATCCGCCCCTACACCGATAAACGAACGGGCATGGTTCTCACAACGCAGTATCACACGAAATTACGCATTGGCGATCTTAGAGAGGCTGTCGTTGAGCATAGCAATCTTCTCATTCAGCTTTCTCGCCGCTTCGCGCTGAGCCTCAACGACCGGCGCGGGAGCTTTGGAGACGAAGTTCTCGTTGGAGAGCTTGGCGTTGATGCCGTCGAGCTGCTTCTGAGCGGAGGCGAGCTCTTTGTTGAGCCTTGCGCGCTCGGCTTCGAAGTCAACGAGGTCGCCCATGGGGATGTATATCTTGGCGGCGTCGGTGACGATGCAGACTGCGCCGTCTATCTCGATGCCATCCTCAACCTCGACCTCGGACGCGCCTGCGAGCTTCTGCATGAACTCGCCGGAGAGTCTGAAGGTATCGACATAGGAGGTGCTGATATATATTTTCGCTCTCTTTGAATGAGGAACATTCATCTCGGCGCGGCGGTTTCTTATCGCCCTGACCGCGTCCATAATCATGTTCATCTGCTCTTCCTCTGCGCTGAAGTTCAGAGCGTCGGAATACTGCGGCCAATCGGAGACCATTATGCTCGCGCCCTCATGCGGCAGGGACTGCCATATCTCCTCGGTCACGAACGGCATAAACGGATGGAGAAGCTTCAAAACGTTGGACATGACATATATGAGCACGCGCTTTGCACACTGCGCGGGCTCGCCGCCCTTTTGCAGGCGAATCTTCGCAAGCTCGATATACCAGTCGCAGAAAACATCCCAGATAAAATCATAGAGCTTCTGAACTGCGATGCCGAGCTCGAATCTCTCGAGATTGTCCGTAACCTCTTTGACGAGGTCGTTATAGAGGCTGAGCACCCACTTATCCTCAAGCGCAAGCTCATCGGGCAGACCCGCTTCTTCGGAGCCGTCGAGGTTCATAAGGATAAAGCGTGCGGCGTTCCAGAGCTTGTTGGCAAAGTTGCGGCTCGCTTCGACCTTTTTGTCGGAATATCTCATGTCGTTTCCGGGGCTGTTGCCGTTGGCAAGGGTGAAGCGCAGGGCGTCTGCGCCATATTTGTCAATGACCTCGAGCGGATCGATGCCGTTGCCGAGCGACTTCGACATCTTTCTGCCCAGCTCATCGCGGACGAGTCCGTGGATAAGGACGGTATCGAACGGAACCTGACCGGTCTGCTCGATGCCGGAGAACATCATTCTCATGACCCAGAACGGAATTATATCGTAACCTGTGACAAGGGTGTTGGTGGGATAATAGCGCTTGAAATCCTCGCTGTCGGTATTCGGCCAGCCGAGGGTCGAGAACGGCCAGAGAGCCGAGGAGAACCATGTATCAAGCGTATCGGGATCCTGATGGATATGGGTACTGCCGCACTTCGAGCACTTGTCGGGAGCGGTTCTTGCAACGGTTATCTCGCCGCAGTCGTCGCAATACCATGCAGGGATGCGGTGACCCCACCAGAGCTGACGGGAGATGCACCAGTCGCGGATATTCTCGAGCCAATGGAAATAGACTTTCTCGAAGCGCTTCGGGACGAACTTTGTCTCGCCGTTCTTGACAGCGTCGATAGCGGGACCCGCGAGGGGCTTCATGCTGACGAACCACTGCTTTGAAACGCGGGGCTCAACGGTAGTCGAGCAGCGGTAGCAGGTGCCGACATTGTGGTTATAATCCTCAACCTTGACAAGAGCGCCCTCAGCTTCAAGATCCTTGACGATAGCTTTTCTCGCCTCGTATCTGTCCATACCGGCGTATTTCGGATAGTCGTCGACTATCTTTGCGTCATCGGTCAGGACATTGATAACGGGCAGGTTATGGCGCAGACCGACCTCGAAGTCGTTCGGGTCATGCGCGGGGGTTATCTTAACGACACCGGTACCGAAGTCTATCTCGACATAATCATCGGCGACAACGGGTATCTCGCGGTGGACTATGGGCAGGATGAGCGTCTTGCCGACGATATCCTTATATCTTTCATCATTGGGGTTGACAGCAACAGCGGTATCGCCGAGCAGGGTCTCGGGTCTAGTCGTTGCAAGCTCAAGATAGCCGCTTCCGTCCTTGAAAGGATAGCGAAGATGCCAGAAGTGACCCGCCTGATCCTCATATTCGACCTCGGCGTCAGAGATCGAGGTCAGGCAATGGGGGCACCAGTTGATTATTCTCTCGCCCCTGTAAATGAGTCCCTTTTCATAGAGGTTGCAGAAAACCTCGTTGACAGCCTCATTGCAGCCCTCATCGAGGGTGAAGCGCTCGCGCTCCCAGTCGCAGGAGGAACCCATTTTCTTGAGCTGTTCGATTATTCTGCCGCCGAACTTATCTTTCCACGCCCATGCGCGCTCGAGGAAGCCTTCACGGCCGACATCGTCCTTTGTAAGGCCTTCCTTTGCCATAGCCTCGACTATCTTCGCCTCGGTGGCGATAGAAGCGTGGTCGGTGCCGGGCAGCCAGAGGGTATCATAACCCTGCATGCGGTGGTAGCGGATAAGTATATCCTGAAGAGTATTGTCAAGAGCATGACCCATATGGAGCTGACCCGTGATGTTCGGAGGGGGAATAACTATAGTATAGGGTTTCTTCTCCGGGTCGGGTACGGCGTGGAAGAAATTGCCGTCGAGCCAGAATTTATAGGTTCTGTCCTCCACTTCCTTCGGATCATACTGTTTTGCGAGTTCCTTTGCCATAACATAATCCATTTCTCCGGCGAATAGATTTTACATGAACGCTGATTGCTCCGCGCCGGAGGAGCAGCGTTGGTTTTACAAAAATTAAAGTCCGTTTGAGCCGAGGAATCCGAGCGTTACGCCCGCAAGCTCATCGGCACGGTTCTCGTTGCACATATGTCCGCCTTTTTTGACTTCATATGTCTCGGCATCCGCGAGAGCGGAGTTGACCTGAATCTTCATCCACGGCATCAGAACGAGATCATACTGCGCCTGGACGAGGAGCACCGGCATATCTATTTTTGACACGGCTTCGAGGTCGGTCGGGCGCGCATTGAACATCATGCTTATCATGCTCTCACCGGTATAGTCGACAGCGAGAGGATCCGCCACGGCGGAGACATCATAGTTCATTGAAAAATCCCAATCGACAAAAGCCGCGAGCAGGACTACGCGCATAAGCGGAGTCACTTTCGTGCCGTATTTGAGAAAAGCCGACATGAATTTGCCCATAAAGGCATTGTTCATCATGCTCTCCATAAACGACGGAGTCTTGCTGACGGGTGCGGGACAATAGAGCATAAGAGCTTTGAGCTCCGGAGTTTCGCAGGCTATGTTCATAGCGACTCCGCCGCCCATTGAATGCCCTGCCAAAATCCACTCATCCATCGGCGCAATCGAGAGCATGAGCTTCTCAATCAGTTCTTCACGGTCGACATGTCTGACATCGGCAGTCTCACGAGTCGTATAACCGAAGCCGGGAAGATCGGCAAGCACACACTCATAACCGTTCTCGCTCATGAGCTTCGCCATCGGCTCCCACGAATAAGTCGAGCAGCCGAAGCCGTGGAGCATCATTATCCTGCCGCGAAAGTCCCCTTTCGCTTCAAAGACGCGGTAATGTACGCTGTAATCGCCGTACTCAAAAAATTCACTGTTATCAAACGGGGTCTGCGTTTTTGCAAAAGCCGTAACGGATACTGCCATTATCATGACTGCCGCAAGCAGTACCGCCGCGGCGGCTTTTAACTTTTTCAAACCGTTCCCTCTTTTCCGATGAATTACTCTATATTATCACATTCAGAAGCGTTTTTGTCAAGAGATTTAACGCTTTTTGACTTCTCCGGAGGCAAAAATGAAGAACACGAAACGGCTTCTCATAAACACGCTGACGCTCGCCTCGACATCGTTTTTCATGCGCACGGTCGGCGTTGCGTTCAATGTATATCTGACCGGGCGGCTGGGCGCGGCGGGAATAGGACTTTTTTCACTCGTCACGGATGTATACGCGATGGCGCTGACATTTTCATTTGCGGGTCTGCCGCTCGCATCGACGCGGCTCACGGTCGAAGATTCCGGAAAAAATGCCGGTCAGGGCGCATGGATAATGCGGCGGTGCGCGCTATACGGGCTGACGGTCGGGTGCATGATGCTCGCCGCCGTATGGTTCGGCGCGGAGCTGATAGCAAAGCTGTGGCTCGGCGACATACGCACGGCGTCGTCGCTTCGCATACTCGCGCTGAGCCTCCCCGCGGCATCGGTCGGCTGTGCGTTCAGCGGATATTTCACGGCGCGGCGCACGGTGCTCAAATACGCGGCGGTGCAGATATTCGAGCAGGCGGTAAAAATAGCGGTCTCCGTTCTGATGCTTCGATTCTGGGCGGCAAAGGGCGCAGAATATGCCTGCGACGCGGTGGCGCTCGGCATAACGATATCGCAGATAAGCTCGCTGCTATGCGCCTTTTTGCTCTACAAGTCAACGAAGCACCAAAAGCCGAAAGAAAAAACGCCCGGCGGGCTTCGGGCTCTGCTGCGCATTGCGCTCCCGGACGCCGCCGGATCGTGCGCGCGCTCGGTGCTGCTGACGATAGAACACCTGCTGATTCCCGTGGGCTTTCGCAAATCCGGACAGAGTGCGGGCGGCGCGATGACGCTCTACGGAGTCATTCACGGCATGGCTCTGCCGGTTATCCTCTACCCCGCCGCCATAATGACGGCTCTCGCGAGCATGCTCGTGCCTGAATTTGCCGAATGTGCGGCGCGCAGCAACAGAAACAGGATAGACAGCATGGCGGCGCGGGCAATAAAAATAACCGTGCTGTTTTCGATGGGCACGGCGGGAATAATGTTCATTTTTTCCGAGGGGCTGTCGCAGTGCATCTACGGGGACGGGCAATGCTCGGAATATCTGCGCGTGCTCGCGCCGCTTCTGCCGATAATGTACACAGACACGACAGTTGACGGAATACTCAAAGGGCTCGACCAGCAGGTCTATTCAATGAGATATAATATAATCGACTCCGCGATGTGCGTCGTGCTCGTGCTGATACTCATCCCGAAATATTCCGTAAAGGGCTATGTCGCGATACTTTTTATCAGCGAGATAGTAAACTTTTCGCTGAGCATACACAGGCTTTCAAAAGTTTGCACGCTCGAAATAAATATCATGGATTCGATAATAAAGCCCGCCGTCTGCGTGACGGCTTCGTTTCTCGCGGGGCTGCTGCTCTCCTCGGCGCAGGACAGCGGAAAAGCCGCGCTGACAATCATAATAACTGTCAACGCGGCGGTGTATATTCTTCTGCTGATGCTCACGGGCAGCATCTCGGCGCAGGATATTATTTGGTTCAAAAACATCTTTTCGCGCGGCTCAAAATCTGAAAAAAGAGGGCTCTGCGCTGCTCGGATAAACGACCGTCAGCGTTCCCTGAGCGACTGATATTTCGCTCATTTTACCGACAAATTCATTGCTGACGCCGAGGGCATATGTGTTCTTCAAAGTGCCGTTTTTGAGCTCATATTTGAGCCCGCTTATAGTGACACCCGATGAGATATCCGAATGGGAGAACACGGAGATTGTGCCCTTTGCGTTCTCGTCAAAAATAATTCTGCCGTTTGTTATCGAAGTGAACGAAGTTTTGCGCGCGTCGATAATCGCGTTCATCCCGCGCCTCGACAGAGACGAGATGAGCTGGATATTCGCCAGAGTATGGTCGGCTCTTCCGCCCGATGCGCCGTAGAGAATGAAATTTTTATATCCGCGCATCACGCCCTCTGCGACCGCCGCCCCCATATCCGTATCGTTCTTTTCACAGGGCAGGACGATAATATTCCGCCCGTTCGGAGTGTGTCCGAGGGAATCGAAATCGCCTATGACCAAATTCGGAGTTATGCCGAGATTCTGAAGATACAGCAGACCTTTATCGGCAGCGATGATGAAATCGCCCTCCCCTGTCGGGCGGATTCCGAAGAAGTCGCCGCCGCCGACTATATGACAAACTTTGTTCATGTTATCACCGTCCGTCCGTTTCTCTGACAATTATATATCATCAATCATAATTTTTCAATCATATACGAAAAGCCGCCCCGGAATATATCCGGAGCGGTAATTTTATGCTGCATCTTCGTCTTCCGCCGGCGAAGTTGAGCCGAAATCGGGAAGAGTGAACGGGAAGCGGCGGGTCGTGCTCTCTGCCTCGGTGAGCTCGCTCACCGCCTCGGAAGTATGCTCATGAGTTACAGGCTCTTCGCTCTCCGCCACAGTACCGACATCGGTGTGCGGACGGGTCGACGCAGAATATGAGCCTGAGCCGCTGCTGTTGCTGCTCGGGACTGCGCCCTTTTTCAGCAGATCGACAGCGGAGACATGGTTATCGCCAATCTTTATATTCGTGTCGCCGTAGAGAGCGAGCTGGAGCTCACGCGCAACGACGGGATAATCGACGACCCAGACCGAAAGGCGCTGGTTGATTATCTTGCCGTAGTAGGTATAGAGCTGAGCGGAAGTGTAGTTGCCCTCGGTCGGCATGACTATCTGCTTTATCTCGTAGTTCATCCAGCCCTGAGAGAGCGCCTGGGTCATGAGAGAGAGAATCTCACTGCGCTTGTAGTTCGTCACGACATTGGGAAGGACGATATCGAGCGCGTTGTTGAGCTGACCCGCAGAGGCGTTCTGCGCGCTCTTGATGAGAGCCATGATAACGGTACGCTGTCTCGCAGTTCTGCCGACATCGCCTTCGTTGTCAACGTGGCGTATACGGCTGTAGACCAGAGCCTGGCTGCCGCTGAGCTTGACGGAATCGCCGGCGCTTATTTTCTTTATCTTCGTTGTGGTGCGATTGATATAATCCGCCTCATAAGGCTCAATCGGAACGGACACGCCGCCGAGAGAGTCAATAAGCTTCGGGAAGCTCTTGAAATCGACGCTGATATAATGATCGATCTCAATCTTGTAGTTATTCTCAAGCGTCTCGATAAGTGCCGCGGGACCGCCCCAGAAATAGGCATGGTTAGTCTTGCAGCAGCGCTCGGAGCCGTTGATGTTCATATAGGTATAGCAGTCTCTGAGGAAGGACACGAGCGTTATCGTCTTGGTCTTTTTGTTAAGCGAGAGCAGGATGATGGCATCCGAGCGTCCGCCCTCTGCCTTGCCGGTCTCGCTGTCAACGCCGAGGAGCAGAACATTGATTATATTCTTGCTCGAATACTTCGCACCGCCGTTCTTCGCCCACGCAGTTATGAGGCTGTCGATGCTCGAAGCGTCGCTGACATCGTACATTGCATCAAACTGCTCCTCGGGCGCAAAGGTGCCCTCGGGATCACCGTTGCTGCCGTGGTCGATGGTAATAAGTCCGAGCTTATTGCCGATATAGATGCCGCCGCCGATTATAGCAAGGGCGAGCACCACGCAGACAATGGTAATCGTGATTTTGAGATTGCGTTTGTTGTTGTCCATAAAAAACTGTTTGAATGTTCTTTTTTCTTTCTTTTCCATAAAGCAGCTCACTTTCAACAGTATACGGCATATTGTATCACTTTTCGCGTCAAAAAGCTATACCAATCCCACAAATTTATTGTTTCTTTATTTTTGGCTGTTTACACAAAGCGTGCAAAATATAAAACGCGCGAATTTGAGATTTTACTGCACGGCAGAAAAAATTTTTCGGAGGATGATATCATGATAAAAAACATTGATATAACGCTAAGCATACATAAAACGGATTGACAAACTGAGATTTGTCTATCACTTGAGCTGTAGCAAAGTAAAAGCAAGTGACTCAATTGATTTTTATCATCAGATTTTCAATAGCCGCGCCGCAGTGTTTGATAGCTTTCTTTGAGGAGCGGGCAACATCACCGAAGCGCCGCCGGTGGCGGATGAAGCGAGGCGATGTTGGCGAAAAACAAGGAGCATAGCGCCCGCTCCAAGGGCGATAGGCGACTATGTTTTGAGAGGGCTGAACGGCTTGCGAAGCAAGACGCACGAGCCCGCACTCGTTCAAGCTCCGGCGCGTTTGCGGGCGAATGTGCCGAGCTACCGACTGAGAGCCGCGAGCTATGTACTGCGGCACGGCGTTGTGGGGTCTCGGGGTGAAACCCCGAGTCTGCCTTTTCTTTGCAGGAGTTTCTTTTCTCAGACAGAAAAGAAATGCCGAAACGCGGGAAGTATATATTGTTTGATTATTGTAGGACGCGAAGGTAATAGCCAATTATAAACAAATCAAAATTGTTGTATCGGCTTCCGCCGATAGCGGACAGCCGCAAGGGCTGTCCCTACGAACAATTGACAATAGACATTTGCCGCTGTCGCGGCAGCAGTGCGTCGAGGTCTGTATAGTCTGGTAAGATAGTTAACAGAATGTTCGGGGAGATAGTTTACAGTTTA